>Ga0066709_100000589_pt1 | contig 20352 bp, 15 predicted proteins | sample GraSoiAngelo_158_FD_79665 | JGI IMG/M metagenome (GOLD analysis project Ga0066709, IMG submission 79665) | Grasslands soil microbial communities from the Angelo Coastal Reserve, California, USA - 14_1009_16_30cm | ecosystem: Environmental > Terrestrial > Soil > Grasslands | place: USA...
ACCCAGAGTTCCACTTGGCTTGCAATTTGCTCTAGTAAGTTTGCCTAGAGGGCAGCGTAGTCAGAACTTATCGGGAATCGTCAGTAAGGGGCGAGAACCGATCAAGCACTTCAACTTTGCCGGGACAGGGCGGGCCCAGCAGACGCTTCAGAAGCGAAGCCGCAACGCATTCTGGTGGCAGGGATCCTCTGCGCCCGAACGGCGTATTGGTCAAATCAGTGAGCAGGCGAGTCGGTCGGATGATAAGCGAGCTGACCGAGCGATACTCAGTGGAAGCAGCGCGCACCAGGGCTTCAGCTGCGGATTTCCCTACCACGTAATGCGGAAAGTGGGAATGCGGTTGTGTCACCGCGCTGGAAGAAACCAGGACATTCCAGCCATTTCCTGCCGCGAGCATGGGCAAGAAAACCATCATGGGCGCGCTCACCATGGCCAAGCTTCTTTGGACGAAGCTGTTCACTCGCTCCGCAGCCGAAGCTTCCAGCCACAGAGGGAGCAGCGTCGGAGAAGCATTGCAGAGCAGGAAATCCAGACGGGCAAATTGCGCCGCAATACGTGTCGCCCCGTCTTTACACCACTCCAGACTGCCAGCGTCGCCGCGTTCGAGTATAATCTTGCCCGCAGTCTGAGCCAGCGAATCTCGCAACTGCTCGGCTTGATCCTGGCTGCACATGAAATTCAGCACAACCGTGGCGCCATGAAGCGCCAGGACGCGAACCATGGCTGCTCCGAGTCCGCGACTGGCGCCGGTTACAAGCGCGACTTTCCCCGCCAGAACTTGCGAGCGTCCCACCAGACTTTCCACGCTCGCCATGGTGACTTGAGGCAAATCATCTCGCACGTGCGCACCGATCTTGGCTGTGGCCCACGCCATCCCGCCAGATCGCAGAATGGCGTGGATGGTCAACTCACCCAGGTCACTGATTTCTGTAATCTCGGCTTCGTAGTCGAAGGGAGCAACTGTTCGGGGCGAATCCTGGAACTCGATGCGCAGCCGGGAAAACAGCGCGCGTTTGCCGGGGAGCTCCATCCCCACCAGGTAGCTCGCCCACATCAAGGCCGCGACATGTGGGTGTGTAAGCCAAGTTTGCTTCAGTTGCGCTTGGGAGCAAAATATTTCCAGATGGCGCAAGGATGGAGCATAGCTTCCGCGCACGCGTTGTCCGGCCATCAACTGGGCGCTCGAAAGGTCCTCAGGTTCAGATAGCGTTGGTTGCCATTCGGCGGCTTGCCAGGACTGCCGTGGGGTTCCAGCCCGGAACGAAAGCACGGCTTCCAGCACTGGACGCCTGCCGTCCAGGACCCGGACGGTGCTCTCAGGCAAATCGCTTTCTGTAGCCTCCACTGAATAGTTAACTCCCAGCAAGGCCGTATCGAAGAACTCGAATTCTACGCTGGATAGGCCGCAGGCCGGGCGGTCTGCGGCTGACCCCAATGCAGTCAGACCGTCGAGCACTCCAAAAACAACTCGCTCTCCATAGGGAGTACGATACGCGTAATCGTCGGAGAGGTGCAGAGGGTTTCGGTCATGACTAGCCGAACTGAACAGATCAAGATCCTCTCGGGTGAAGCGGATTGTTTTCATTTAGAAATGATAGCGCAGCCTTGCCCGATCCTTTGTCTTTATCGAGCGCCCGTTATATAAGCCATATCAGGCGCTCGATCGCCATTAAGGGCAGCAACCGGAGGCTTGAACCTGACGGCAAACAGAGCGATCCCCTCGAGCATGGATGAAGCCGTAACTTCGTGCGATTAAGGCTTCGCGTGGGAAGCAAAAAAGTTCCAGAGGATATCGTCGCTTGAAAGTTGGACGGGACGTGTAACAATTAGGTGCGAGTAACACCATTTACCACCAGAGTCAATTTCCGCCTGCCTGGAAATTGCAAGTTACCGTGTTGCGACTGCCGCCGCCACCGCATCGCACCAGCATCAAACAAAAGGGGACCACCACTATCCGGCGCGCAAAACGAACCCGTCGTAAGACTCCGATCACGAAGTCACCTTTCTGGCGAATCGAATCAAAAGCTGGCCAGTAAAACCGGGTCCCGTGTGCCTTATCCACATAGGACCTTCATAGTCGCACAACCAGGCGGTGATCAAAGACTTGGATGCAATCTTTGCTTAGCCTCCGAGACAGAAAATACGCAACAGGGCATTAGAAGACGCATGAGAGCTAGACAGCTGGTGTGCTGGCCCCGTTGGTTTGCTCCAGGTACCAGTGGTGCTTCAGGACGAAGGCGCCGTTCCAAGGCACACGCCCCGTCCCGTAGTAGTCGGACTCGATCACCTGGATACGCGCGGCATCGTCCACCAAGTCAACTTCATCGACCCCGATGTCCATCCACACTCGCACCGTATATTCCCCAGGAACCAGGGTCAGGCTGGGAATGTTGCACACGAACACCTGGGGGCCGAGGCGCTCGCCATGGGATCGGTCCGGCTCGAAGCAGCTATGGGCGGTAAAGACCCGCTGGTTGAACATATTGTCGAAGCCAATGCCTATTTCGAAGTTGCCCGTTGGCTTGCTGAGTGGAAAGTGAAGCCGAATCTTCAACGGCGCTCCCATGGGTAGGTTGCCGTTCATAGGCGTGCTCCCGTCCATGTAAAACTCCATCTTTTCCAACAGCCGCGGTCTGCGCAGATCAGTGCGGGGAGCATTCGCCAGGTCAATGACATGCCCATGCGAGCCCTGGCCAGAGACGCTGTGCAGGTAAAAATCAATCGCCTCCTTGGCAGTGCCATTGAAGCTAAGCTGGCCATGGGTAAGCACGACTCCGCGATGGCAGAGGTTCTGAACTGCTGCCAAGTTATGGGAGACGAACAGGACAGTACGGCCGCCCCGGCTCACATCGCTCATTTTCCCGATGCACTTTTTCTGGAACGCCATGTCGCCCACCGCCAACACTTCATCGACAACCAGGATCTCGGGGTTCAGGTGCGCCGCCACCGCGAAGGCAAGCCTGACGTACATCCCGCTGGAATAATGCTTAACGGGAGTACCCAGAAATTTCTCAATTTCTGAGAAGGCGACAATCTCATCAAATTTGGAAATAATCTCCGCTTTACGCATGCCGAGGATTGCCCCGTTCAGAAAAATGTTTTCGCGGCCAGTAAGTTCCGGATGAAATCCTGTTCCCACTTCCAGCAAGCTGGCCAGCCTGCCGCGAACCTTGATGTGACCTTCGGTGGGGTCAGTGATGCGGGACATGATCTTCAGCAGCGTGCTCTTGCCCGCGCCGTTACGGCCGATGATGCCGATCACATCACCCGGATTCACATCGAAGCTAATATTGCGCAAAGCCCAGAAGCGCTCTTCTCGGACAGGTTCCTTCGGTTTGAGAGTGAGCGCCTGGAGCGGTTTTTTCAGATGGCGGACCAATACCTCGCGCAGATTATCTTTACGGCGCGTGGCGCCGCCCAGCACGTATTCCTTCGAAACATTGCAAAATTCGAGAATCGGTTTCATCAGATGATGTCCGCAAACCGGCGCTCCATGCGCCGGAAAATGAAGAGTCCGCTTATGAACAGAACCACGCTCATCGCCAGCGAAGCCCAGATCAAGCCCCAATCGGCGGGGCCTCCCAGTAACACGGAACGGAACCCTATCACCACTCCGGTCATGGGATTCAGTCCTAGCAGTAGTTGAAAACGGGCGGGAACGTACCGGATGGGATAAATAACTGGGGTCACGAAGATGCCCATCTGGATGAGGAAGGGAACGGCATACTTGACGTCGCGAAAGCTGACGTTCAAGGCGGACAGCGCCAGCCCGATGCCGCTGGCCGAGAGAAATGCCGCCAGAATAAAAATCGGCAGAAGCAGAGCGTGATAGGTAAGGTGCCAGTGATACTTGATCATCATGCAGAACAGCAGCCCGAGACTGAAGCTGAGATCGACCAACAGCGCCGCCACCGCTCCTATCGGAATGAAGATTCGAGGAAAATAAATCTTCGAAACCAGTTGCTGATTGGCGACCAGGCTGCCGCTGGACATCGACACTCCATTAGAAAAGAAGGTCCAAGGCGCCAAACCGGCGAAGGCAAAAAGCGGGTAGGGTGGTCCATCGCTCTTGACCCCCGCCAGTCGATTAAAGACCAACGTAAAGATCGTCATCGCGATTAGCGGTTGGAGAATAGCCCAAAGACCACCCAAGAACGTTTGCCGATAGCGAATCTTGATGTCACGCCAGATGAGGAAGCCGAGCAATTCCCGGTGCGCGACGGTCTCTCTCCAGTCGATCGGTTGCCATCCGCTGCGCGGCTTAATGACGAGTTCGTAGCTTCCATTCATAGGTAAGATTTAAGCGCCAAGGAGAGGATGAAAGTGTAGTCTAAATTACAGGAAACAAGGCGTCGCATTGGGAGTTAGCTTGACGACGAAGATCTCCCTCGCAGCCCTTTTTACTGGAAAGATTCTCACAAATCAGTATACTTGTCCAGAGATGATATGCTTGGGACCTGGCGGCTCGGCTCACTTCCATCCCCCGTGGGGTGCATAGGCTGCTACTCTGCTGTTCATCTCTCGCTCCCCCGAAGTTCTTCGCGCTTGTAACCGTGACGTGACAAGATAGCAAAGTATTGAATCCTTCGGTCGAAGGTTGAGGTATCTCCACCGGCTTAAGGCACGGCCGAGAAGAGCAACGTTTTGGACCTCTCGATGCATCATCAAGATCCAGCGACAGAGATGCCACTGCCGTCTCCCGAATGGAATGAGACGCTTCGGCACTACCCTCGCGATTCTTGCGTCCACCGGCTTTTCGAAGACCAAGCTGAGCGGCGAACTCAATCCGTTGCTGCTGCCTTTGAAGATCAGCGATTCACTTATCAGGAGCTGAATTGTCGCTCTAACCAGCTGGCGCGCTATCTGCGCAAGCGGGGCGTCGGGCCGGACGTGCTGGTTGGCCTCTGCGTGGAGCGCTCGCTCGATATGGTTGTGGGTTTGTTGGGTATCCTTAAGGCTGGCGGAGCTTACGTTCCTCTGGATCCCGCATACCCGAAAGACCGCATCGCTTACATCATGGAAGATGCACGGGCGCCAGTTCTGCTTACCCAGCAAAAACTACTACCCGGCCTTCCCCGCCCACAAGCGGAAGTCGTGTTGCTCGACGCGCATTGGTCGTCCATTGCGAAAGAAGACAGCGACAATCCCGCGCCTAAAGCCAAAGCCGAGAATCTGGCGTATGTGATTTATACCTCCGGTTCCACCGGCAAGCCTAAGGGCGTTCAACTCGAGCACCGCAGCGTGGTCAATTTCCTGTGCACGATGCAGACTGAGCCCGGCCTGGCAGAAACCGATGTTGTCGCCGCGGTGACGACTCTGTGCTTCGACATCGCGGGGCTGGAAATTTATTTGCCGCTCGTGACCGGCGCTCAAGTCGTCGTTATCAGCAGGGACGAAGCGGCGGATGGAAAGAAACTGCAAGCACGCATGCAGAAGGCTGGGGTCACGGTCATGCAGGCAACCCCGGCAACCTGGCGATTGCTTCTGGAAGCGGACTGGCCGGGCAATGACAAGCTGAAGATTCTTTGTGGGGGCGAAGCTTTGCCGCGTGAACTAGCCAATAAGCTGCTTCCCCGCTGCCGTTCTCTCTGGAACATGTATGGCCCGACCGAGACGACCATCTGGTCGGCAGTGTACAAAGTCACTGCGGGCGGCGAAGGCACGGTTCCCATTGGCCACCCCATTGGCAATACCCAGTTCTATATCGTGGACGAACAGATGAATCAGCTGCCCGTAGGTCAGGAAGGACAACTCCTGATTGGGGGCGACGGCCTGGCGCGCGGTTATCAAAATCGCGCGGATCTCACGAAGGAAAAGTTTATCCTTGATCCATTCCGTAGCCAACCTGAAGCACGGCTTTACCAGACTGGCGATCTGGCCCGCTACCTGCCCGATGGCACGATCGCGTTCTTGGGCCGGATGGATCAGCAGGTCAAGATTAGGGGATATCGCATTGAGTTGGGAGAAATTGAATCCGTCCTTGCAACCCACCCCAGCGTGCATCACACGGTCGTGAAGGCGCGCGAAGACACGCCGGGAGACCGAAGGTTAGTCGCCTATATAGTTCCTACTCGCGACCAGCGGCCCCTGACCCATATTCTGCGCGAGTTCTTGAAGGCTCAGTTGCCCGACTACATGATCCCCTCGGCCTTTGTAGTGCTTGATGCCATGCCGCTTACGCCAAATGGCAAGATGGATCACAAACAACTGCCCCCTCCAACCCGTGAAAATTCTGCCATCGAACCCGAATTTGTGGCTCCACGCGATCGTCTGGAAACTGAACTGGTCCACATCTGGGAAAGCATTCTCGGAATCAAACCGATCGGAATTACCGATAACATCTTTGACTTGGGCGTGAACTCCTTGATTGCTGCGCAGCTATTCGCGCGCATCGAAAAGACTCTGGGTAAGGATCTGCCCCCCGCTCCGCTGTTTCAGGCGCCCACTGTCGAATCGCTTGCCACTCTCTTGCGCCAGAACACAACTCGAAGCCGGCGGACGTCCTTGGTCGCGATTCAACCCCAGGGATCGAAAACGCCCCTCTTCTGTGTTCATGGTGGAGCTGGTACTGTCCTTCTGTTCCATTCCTTGGCGCGCCAGCTCGTTCCCGATCGTCCCGTCTATGGCCTCCAGTCTCAGGGACTGTACGGCAGAGACTTTCCCCATACCGATGTCGAGAAGATGGCGGCTCATTACATAGAGGAAATGCGCACCGTGCAGCCGCATGGACCCTACCTGCTGAGCGGATGGTGCTTTGGCGGGCTGGTGGCGTTTGAGATGGCGCAGCAGCTTCATCGTATGGGGGAATGGGTTGACCTGCTGGCGATGCTGAACGCTCCCAGCACGCCGGATTACCAACCGTTGAATACGGATCCGGGTCCGGTAATACTGCCGCTCGCCGTTCGCCTGCAGAAGCACTGGCGTGAGCTCACCAGCCTGCCTGGCGCGGAACGAATCAAGTATGTTAGTCAAAAGTTACGTGGCGGACTGATCTGGAGAAGGCAGGGACTTCGCCGACGTGTGATATTCCTCACATTTCGCGCCACCGTGCCGATCCGGCACCTCGTATACCGGTTTTACGTGCAACGCCGGCGTCCATTGCCCGACTTTCTCCGCAATTCCTGCTTCCTATATATTAACGCGCGCGCGGAGCGTTGCTACCAACATCACGAGTATCCCGGCAGCACGGTGGTCTTTCGCGACCAGGGACCTTACCCCGATCCCTATTTGGGATGGGGGCGCTTTGTGCGCGGCCAAATCGAGGCTTACGAAATTCCGGTCAGCGTGCGCGATCACCGTGGGCTGATGCAGGAGCCCGCGGTCGCTATCCTCGCGCAAAAAATGCAAGAATATCTAGGTCGCAAGGAGGTTCTGGTCTCGCAGGGTTATATTGAAACCAGAGCTGGTGAGGGCGTGGTGTCATCGGGGTAGGCATTTGAACCCAATATTGTCCAATGATGTGGGGAAGAAGCTTCGCCAGCTGTCTCCCGAAAAACGGGTGCTGTTCGAGCAAAGGCTTCAGCAGGCGCCGCAAGAAGATGGTGACTCGATAATTTCCCGCCGCGTGCTCGCAGACCCACGCGTGCTTTCTTTTGGCCAGCAGCAGTTGTGGCTGGTCGATCAACTCTCGCCCGCTGCTGGTGCCTACAACGTGCCCTATCCAGTGCGCATTCAGGGAGCACTTAACATTGAGGCGTTGCATCGCGCTTTGGACGCGGTTGTTGGCCGGCACGAAGTCTTACGGACCTTGTTCCTCAATTTAAAAGGGCAACCGCTGCCCGTCGTGGCCAAGCGATGGTCTGTTGAGCTTAGGCAGGTGGATTTGCGAGAGGTTCCGGCAACTGAACGTCAAAAAGAGCTCACGTGTTTGCTCAAGCAGGATGCTGGGCGCCCGTTTGATTTGGCTCGCGATCTGAAGTTGAGGGCAACTCTCTACCGCTTGGGAGAGCAGGAGTACATCTTTCTGCACACATCTCATCATATTTCTTGGGACCTGCGTTCTAAAGCGATCTTCTACCAGGAGCTCGGGCCGCTCTATCAGGCGTTTTCAGAAGGCAAGAACTGCCAACTGCCGGAGTTGTCGATCCAGTACGCCGATTATGCCTGCTGGCAACGCGCGTATTTGCAGGGAGACGTGCTGGAAAAATTGGCAAACTATTGGAAGCAGCAGCTGGCTGGCGCACCACCCAAACTCGACCTTCCGGCGGACCATCCAAGGCCTCCGGCGCAGAGTTTGCGCGGTGCTAAGTACCCTGTGACTCTCTCCGAAGACTTGCTGGAATGCGCCAAGAGGGTCGGCCGCCAGAGCGGAGTGACCTTATACATGTTGCTCCTGGCTGTATTAAAAGTATTCCTTTTCTGCTACACGTCCGAGGCGGACCTATCCGTGGGCTCGCCCTTTGCTGGCCGTCGCAAGGCAACAGACGCGATCATCGGGATGTTCATCAACACGCTTGTGCTGCGCACTAAAATCTCAGGCCAGCTGACATTCCGTGAGGTCATGCTACGGGTGCGCGAGACTACGCTGGGCGCTATCGTGCACCAGGATCTCCCGTTCGAGAAGATCGTAGAAGCAGTGCGCCCACCGCGGGACTTGAGCCGCAACGCCCTGTTTCAAGTGAACTTTCGGCTTCAGAATAGCGCTCCGACCGCTCTCGAATTGCCAGGACTTATGACCGAATCACTGGAGGCAGTCGACAACGATAGCGCGAAGTTTGACCTGGCGCTCGAACTGCCCTCCTCGCCGAAGTTGCGGGGTTATTTTGAATACAACGCCGCATTGTTTAATCGCTCCACCATTGCACAGATGGCCAATGATTTTTACGCTTTGTTGGCCGCTCTCCTGGCGAACCCTGATGCGAGATTGACCGAAGTCGATGTAGTCCGGACGATTAGCCGCAACTAGGTCAATGTGCCTGGCGAACGACAATGCAGGAGTAAAGTCACACAAATGGCATTCAGACCTTCGCTGTCAGCAGATAGGCAAATTAATTTTCTTAGGAAAGATTAGTTTCGTGGCAACCTCGGCAACAAAACAGCCGAATCAGCATCGGACAGTCACTCGGCGCAAACCGGAAGAGCAGCGCGCACTTTCTATTGGACAGCAGCGCCTTTGGTACCTTGGTCAGCTCACGCCAAATAGTCCGTCATACAACGCGCCGTTTCTCTGCCGGTTGCTTGGTCATTTTGATCCGAAAGCGTTCGAACGGGCCATCGATGTTGTCATGCAGCGCCACGAAATCCTGCGAACAGCTATTCTGATGTCGAATGGGTCGCTAGTCCCCCTAGTCCTAAAGAAACGGCGGGCAGATTTAAGAATCGTCGATCTGTGCAGTCTCCCTGAAGACGAACGGGAGGCTGAAGCTCAGCGTCTTGTACGGCAGGAGTCCGCGCGACCATTCGACTTTTCGCGAGACTCGCTGTTCCGCGCGATTCTCTTCCAAATCTCAGTTGATGAGTATCTCTTTTTTCATGATGCGCCGCACCTCGTATTTGAAGGAGGATCGGTGACCGTCTTATACCGGGAGCTCTCTGCTTTGTACAACGGCTTCGTTGCAGGAGAAACTCCCGAACTCCCAGAGCTCCCTTTTCAGTACAGCGACTTTGCCGCATGGCAGCGGAACTTCCTGCAAGGGGAGCGTCTCGAGGGCTTGATGAAGTACTGGCGAGAGAAGCTTGCCGGTGCTCCGAATATTAATCTGCCACTCGATTTTTCGAGACCGGCCATTCCAACTACCCGAGGAGCTCGCCGCTTCTTCACAATTTCGCAGCAATTGTTGTCCTTGGCCAACTCATTTTTCGCGGCCGCTGGAACCAGCTCTTTCCGGGGCTTTTGCGCAGCCTTCAATGTGCTTCTGCACTGCTACTCCGCACAGACAGATATTTCTCTAGGGTCTCCGTTCTACCCCCATTGCCGTGGAATCGAAGGCCTCATTGGATTCTTTGTAAATACAGTAGTTCTGCGCACCGACCTTTTTGGCGACCCCACGTTTCGACAGCTCATTCGCCGAGTGGACGTAGTCGTTCACGGTGCTATTGCGCATTCCGATCTCACGTTCGATAAGATTCTGGACGCGGTCCGCCCACCCCGGGATCTAAGTCGGACGCCGCTGTTCCAGGTCAATTTTCGCGCTCCCAATCAACCCTATCCTTGCCTGCAGCTGAATGGTATTACAGCGTCGCCAGCACAATACCTCGACAATGGAACCGCGAAATTCGATTTGGCGCTGGAATTGGAATCGGCGACCGGGCGAGCTTGTTATTTTGAATACGCAACGGATTTGTTCAAAGAAGCGACGATTGTCCAAATGGAGACCGATCTCCTGCATCTGCTCCCCGCTCTTTTTGCGCGGCCCGACACCAACCTGAGTTCGGTTAGTGCCGTAACCGCGATCCGCGAGCGCGTCTGCCGAACCGGCAAAGTACTTCTGGAAGGCAATCCCTGCTAAATACCAGCTGCTATATTATTTGCGGAGGGCCAAAACGCTTGGGGGAAGATATTTTGGGGATGGTGTATACCGCTCTGGATGAATCAGATGCACAATCTCTTAACGGCGCGCCAGTCGAGAAAACGCCCGAAGCCCCGCTGCTTGGCAGCGACAAAGGTGTGGATTCATTGACCATTGTGAATCTGGTGGTCGCGATCGAAGAGCAAATCCAGAAAAGGATGGGCAAGACCGTCGTGCTGGTAGACGAGGACAGCATGGCCCTGCAGGAACACCCCTTCCGGACCGTCGGTACATTGGCCGCCTACGTTGAGAAGGTTATCCACAAGCACCGTTGAAACCCGGATGCACAATTCTGATCGCCGGCAGCCGGCAAGGCCTGGGTAGGGCGCTAGCCGAGTACTATGCAGAGCGCGGTCACAACGTTTTTGGGTTGAGCCGGCGTGAAAGCGACTTGGTTCACCCTCGATATCAGCACATCTGTGCGGACGTTACCCAAGAAGGCTCTGTTCAAGAAGCGTTTGCTAAGATCAACCGAGCCACAACTTCGTTAGAGGTATTGATCTTCTCCGCGGGACTCAAGGCCACCAGCTACGCATTGCTGACTCCTCAGAGCCAGGCGGCGCACATGCTGAATACGAACCTACTTGGGGCTTTTACTGTTACGTGTCACGCTGTTCGGCAGATGAAGCGTAACCGCTTCGGACGCCTGATTTACTTCTCTTCAATCGCGGTACCGCTGGGTGGCGCCGGCAGCGTCATGTACGGAGCCAGTAAAGCGGGCCTCGAGCAAATGGCCTTCGCGATGTCGCGGGAATTTGCGCGCGACAATATTACTTTCAACGCTCTCGGTATTTCGATCTACCCTTCGGCAATGGTTGAGGAACTCGGCGAAAAGGCTCTGGCGGAGACGCGTGCCGCCTTGGTTAAGCCAGAGATGCTCCAACTGGATGAAGTGGCCAGTGCAATCGACTTCTTTGCTTCGGAGGCCGCGCGGCAGATCACGGGTCAAACGTTGTACTTCGGTGGGGTGCGATGACCATCGAGGTCACAACCTTCGTAAATGGCAGATGGAAGCAGAACTGCTATTTCGTATCGAATCGCGATGGCGATGTTTTGATTATCGATCCCGGCAGCCAGGCGCCTGAGATCATATCCTTGGTCGAAGAGCGCGGCTGGTGTGTACATGGAATTGTGAACAGCCATGCGCACTACGATCATGTCGGGGCCGTGGCGGAAGTGAAGGACCATTACGAAGCGCCATTTTATCTTCATGCGGCCGACTGCCCTCTTTTGAGGCGGGCCAATCTTTATCGCATGCTGTTCGAAACGAAAGACGTCGTGAAGATCCCCGATGTTACGCACGACATTTCGGCTCTGCCGGAGCAGTTTCAGGTGGGGCCATTCTTAGTCTCGTGGATTGGCACGCCCGGGCACACTGAAGGCAGCGTTTGTTTCCGGATCGAAAAGTACCTCTTCTCCGGCGACACCCTAATGCACAACGCAATCGGCCGAACCGACTTGCCGGGCGGTAATCGCGAGCAACTGCTGGCCTCCGTTCGAAACCTGATGTCTTTACCGGGAGAGACAGTGGTCTGCGGTGGTCATGGTCCTCGTACGACCCTGCAAGAAGAATTCTCCCCGTCATCCCACGTCTGGAGCCTTATGCAATGACGACTATCGAGTCCATTGCATATGCCTTTCCAGCGCGCTGCTTGACGAACCAGGAACTCAAGCAGACCTACCCAGATTGGGATTTTGAGAGGCTGGAAAAGCGTGCCGGTGTGTTTACCCGGCATGTCGCCGCCGAGACTGAGACTGCACTCGACTTAGCAGTGCGGGCTTGCGAACAACTCGCGCAGCAGGACCGATTGCATGCGGATGAAATCGACGCACTGATTTTTTGTACCCAGAGTCCCGATCACATCATGCCGCCCAATTCGTGCATTCTGCACGGCGCGCTTGAGCTGAATCCGAACGTCCTTGCCTTCGATATAACTCTGGCCTGTTCTGGATATATTTACGGGCTTCAATTGGCGGATAGCCTGATCCGTAGCGGCGTCGCAGAACGTGTGCTGCTTGCCACCGCCGATACTTACACTCGTTATATCCACCCAGGCGATCGAGCGACCCGGTGTCTATTCGGTGATGGTGGTGCCGTGAGCATCATCGTGGAATCCCAAAATGCTCGTGGCATACGCGATATCCGCTGCGGCACAGCCGGGACTCAGTACAAGAAATTCATCATCCCCGCAGGCGGTATGCGTATGCCGCGGTCCGCGTCATCGGCACGGGAGACGATCGACCACAGTGGAAATGTTCGTACCGAAGAACACATCAAGATGGATGGTCTAGGCGTACTCTCGTTCTTCAATGCGACTGTGCCTTGTTCCGTTAAAGAGACGCTCACGCAGAATGGGCTTTCCATTGACGAGGTAGACCTTTTCGTTTTCCACCAGGCGAGTCAAGTGGTTCTCGACACCCTGCGCACCGCCATGGGAATACCGCCGGGGAAAATGGTGTACGACCTGGCCGAAGTTGGCAACTTGGTTTCTGCGTCTATTCCGGTTGCGCTCAGTCGCGCCTTTGAGCGTGGTCAGGCAAAACCCGGCCAGCTCGCATTGCTCTGTGGCTTCGGTGTGGGTTTGTCGTGGGGAACCGCACTGGTCGATCTGTAGGTTTGTCGTTGCTGAATCATGAGTGCTGCAAGTTTCATACTCGAGCGCTTGGTGGCGCGCGGCCACCAGCCGGCGTTCTTCTGGCGTGGAGATACCTACGACGGACGCTGGCTGGTTGATCAAGTCCAGAAAGATCTGGATTTTCTCTCGAGCCAGGGCATTGACCCGGGTGCGGTGGTCCTTTTCAAGGGCGATTATTCTCCCAGAAATGTGTCGTTGTTACTGGCGCTAATACAACGGCACGCGATCTTGGCGCCCTTATTGCCATCCACGTTGACCAAGAACCCGTCCTTGCTCGAATTAATCAACCCGGCATTCCAAATCGAAGGCACTTGGGACGGGGAGATCATCGTCCACAAGCACGCACAAGCCCAATTACATACCTTAATCCAGTTGCTTCGGCAGAGAGGCGAACCAGGTCTGATTCTGTTTACCTCAGGCTCAACCGGAAAGCCCAAAGGTGTGGTACACGATTTTGGGCGCTTATTGACGAAGTTTCAAAAGCCCCGTCAGGCCATGCGGACGCTCAACTTTCTTCTGTTTGATCACTGGGGTGGTCTTAACACTCTGCTGCACTGTCTTTCGAGCAACAGTTCAGTGGTTCTTCCGGAGACGCGTACGCCAGATGCCATCTGCCAGCTTCTGGAACGCCATGAAGTCGAATTGCTGCCTGCATCACCTACGTTTCTGAATCTGCTGTTGCTCAGTAAGGCGTACGAAGGTCGCGACCTAAGAGCTTTGCGTCTGATCACGTACGGTTCAGAGCCGATGCCGAATTCCACGTTGGCGGCTCTTCGGGTGGCGCTCCCTAAAGTCGAGCTGCGCCAGACTTACGGACTCATCGAATTGGGAGTATTGCGGTCGAAATCCCTTTCCAGCGATTCTCTTTGGGTCAAGCTTGGGGGCGAAGGGTACAATTTGCGGGTAGTGGACGGCATCCTGCAGATCAAGGCTGATTCCGCGATGCTGGGCTATTTAAACGGTCCCAGTCCGTTCACCGAGGACGGCTATTTCATCACCGGCGATCGCGTTGAGATCAATGGAGATTACATGCGCTTTCTCGGCAGGGACTCCGAATTGATCAATGTTGGTGGGCAAAAGGTTTTCCCCGTTGAAGTCGAAGCCGTCCTGCTCGAATGTGAGCTCGTGGGAGAGGCCGTTGTATATGGCCAGCCGAATCCCATCACCGGAAAGATCGTCTGCGCCGACATCCAGCTGCGCGGATCCGCCGATGAGGCTGAAGCCCGCCGAACGATTAAACGGTTTTGTGCTCAGCACCTGGAGCCTTTCAAAGTTCCGGTGAAAATCCAATTCGTCTCCGGCGGACTCGCCAGCGATCGTCTCAAGCGTTTGCGCATCGGGCGCGAGACTCCCAGGACCGAGTGATTGCCAGGTGCACCCTCTGCGACGGTCCTGTTCGGCCTATCCTCCAGTCGTCGTTTGCCGTGTGCAAGAATTTAGGTCATCGGCGGCTTGGGCCTGCTTGCCGTGGCACCTATACAGCTCTTCCAAGAGCTCCGCAATCCGTTGGTGGCCTTTGTCGGTCCAGTGTCTGTCCAGTTGCCTAAAGTCGTCTCTCCTAAGGTGGTCCTGACCTGCCACGAACACGACGCCCAGCTTTGAACAGATCTCGGATATCCACCGATCTGGAAGCGCGGCATCAAAAGAGCCGGGATCAGAAGAGCACGCCTGCAAGCGCGCCCGTCCTTCGGGGCTCAATTGCGCAGGATCAGGTATGGTGAGCACGCAAAGCAATGCACGTTGACGTTGACAGAGCTGTTGCGCCTCTCGGATTAGGAACTCGCAGGCTGAATAGGCACGTTCGGAAAGATATGTGGAAGAGCAGAGATCTGCCAACATCTCGCGAGTGATTTGTTCATGCCACTTGCCGAATCTGTAGGGTCGTGTCTTAGGGCTCAAGTGGCTGGTCTCGATTTTCCAATTGCCTGTATGGTCAACCCGGCGCAAGAAGGGCGTCCGATAGATCTGCATATAAGGATAGAGATTGTCGCCGAGATCATTCCCCAAGAATACGAACCAGACTACAAGCTTGCCTGCCAGTTCGGAGGACAACTGGCGGAGGACAAGCAGTTCCTGAACAAGGTTATACCCAGGGGCTCCAATGGCCTTGACACGCGCATTTGGAACCAGCCCAGCAAACATCTCTACGTCGCTTACGCCGTAGCCGAACGCGAACGAGTCCCCCAAAACGACAATGCTAGACTCGGCCACACCTAACCTTCCGCGCCAGCCATCCGCACCCGTCGTAACGTGGAACACTTCCTCCGTGCAGCAATGGACGTCGACATTCGCCTTCGGTTTCCACCCGAGGGTCGGATCGTAATCAACAATCGACTGCCATGCCACAATTTGTGGCTCGAGCAGACGCGCGATGAAGCGAGTGCCCAGTGCGGCTATCCAGAAAGGAAGCCCCAAAGCCGCTATGGGAATGATCAGGATCAGCCCAAGCAGGGACGAAAAAAGGGCCAGGGCGCCTCGAACTGCATTTCGCCGGTTGGACGTTTCGACCATAGAAAACAGCATTGAGTTACAAGTCTCCCTAGAAAAGCGTGTAGATTGAAACTGGGTATGTCTTGCTTTCTTGCGTGTCGAGAGCTGCTATGAGCATCAGAAAAGGCAATAAGCCCCATGCCCAGATGTTGCCGGACTTGTAGGCCCACCCGAGATAGTTGATAGACCAGTGGGAGATGCCGGGAAGCGCCACATCGTATTGGCTGGCGTACGCATTCGTTGGAAGTGTAGTCCGCGGCACCCACAGAGATTGGCTTTTCGCGCTGCGCCGGAGGCTGGAACCCGCGCATCCCACCACTGTGAAAACCACGTAGTAGCAGATCTTCAGAAGCAGCCTCTTCGCCACAACTGCATACCTCTCGGCACACCGATTCCATACACGATATAAGCTCGCTATGGCACGGGGACGCCAAAAGCCGCACAAGGCCATTAGGAAGCCCAGAATGATCCCCAGCAGTAGGTACCGGCGAACACCAAGTGCGGCACAAACAATCATCGCCAGGAATGCAGCGCAAGCACTTTGAATCAGCCAGAATGCAAATAATTGAGCACGACGCGGAGATGGCAAGGTAATTGGCATTTGCTTCAGTCGGGAGAAAACGCTGATATGTATTTTGCTCGATTTCTGCTGCTCCAGTCGAGCAACGAAGGAGGCAGATTGCCTTTCAATAGGACATAGTTTTCGAGAACCAGGCAGTCCATGTCCGTAGACAAGAAACATTGATAGGCGTCTTCGAGTGACGCGACGATGGGTTCTCCGCGTATATTGAAACTTGTGTTCACAATCACAGGGCATCCTGTGATCTCATGGAACCGGCGCATTAAGCGATAGTAGCGGCCGTGCCGCTGCGCATCCACCGTCTGGATCCTCGCTGAATAATCCACATGCGTAATCGCGGGCACTGTCGAACGAGGAACCGAGACACGAATGCGCAGATCTGAGTCTTTCATCTTGGCGAGATCCGCGGAGCTGAGAGGCAAGCGCAAGTCCTCTCGCACGGGCGCGACTAGAAGCATATAGGGACTATCCTCCCCCGAAGGCATTGCGAAGACTTGGTCCACGAATTCACGCAGAACACACGGCGCAAAAGGACGAAACGATTCGCGAAACTTGATCTTGAGGTTCATCGTCTGTTGCATGCGGGAAGAACGAGCATCGCCGATGATGCTTCGACAGCCCAGAGCGCGGGGGCCAAACTCCATTGGTCCCTGAAACCATCCAATAACTTTTTCCTGTGCCAGCATCGAAGCCACTCGATCCAGGAGAATGCTCTCCTCGTCAATGTATTCGTAGCTCGCACCTACGGAGTCTAGGAACATACCGATTTCAGGGTTGGTAAAGGCCGGTCCCAAGAGAGACCCATGTTGCCCGTCGGGCAGTTCAGGATGCCGCGTATTCTGGAGCTTGTGATACCAGACTAGGAGTGCGGCTCCGATGGCACCGCCTGCGTCTCCGGCCGCGGGCTGAATCCATATGCTCTCGAATGGCCCTTCGCGTCTGACACGGCCATTGGCAACGCAGTTCAGGGCCACCCCTCCCGCCATGACCAGGTTAGGGCTGCCGTGGAGGCTATGGGCATATCGTGTCGCGCGCAGCACCGCCTCCTCGGTGATGGCCTGAATTGATGCCGCCAGGTCCATCTCCTTTTGGGTGATCACGCTCTCCGGCTTACGCGGTGGTCCTCCAAATAAGGCGTGGAACTTGTCCGACGTCATCGTCAGTCCCTGGCAATAATTGAAATACGACAAGTCGAGCCAGACTGACCCATCCTCCTTTACATCGACGATGTTGTTCAGTATGACATCAACGTACTTGGGCTCGCCATAAGGGGCAAGCCCCATCAGCTTGTACTCTCCGGAGTTGACCTTAAAGCCTGTATAGTACGTAAACGCCGAATACAGCATGCCCACGGAGTACGGGAATCGCATTTCGTGTGTCAGCGAAATCCGGCTTCCGTTTCCAATTCCTATCGAGCTCGTTCCCCACTCACCCACGGCATCTAGCGTCAGAATCGTAGCCGTTTGAAACGGAGAGGGGAAGAAAGCGCTCGCCGCATGCGCCTCGTGATGATTCACAAAGCAAGGTCGATTGCGAAACCCAGGCAGCCAGTGGGCGATCTCCTCTGACATACGTAACTTGTGTTTTGCCCAGAGCGGGAAGGCCTCTTGAAACGAATCAATGCCCTCGGGCGCAAATGCCAGATATGTCTCTAAAAGACGTTCAAATTTTGACAATGGCTTTTCATAAAAAACTACATGCTCCAGGTCAGTCGCGGTAATCGCTGCTCGCTCCAGACAATACCTGACCGCAGCCGTCGGGAAACGGGAATCTGCCTTTACCCGAGTGAAACGTTCCTCCTGAGCGGCGGCTATGATTTGTCCATCCCGGATCAATGCCGCCGCCGAATCGTGGTAGAACGCCGAAATGCCGAGAATGATAGTGGCCATTAGGATTCCTGGAGCGCAGGCATGGACTGGCTTACGTTACCTGCCGCCGAATGAATCTACTCTGCTTTATCCCGAGCGGCGAGAGCAATTGCAACCGTTGTACCAGAAGTGGGGGCACTTGAGAATAACGTCTCCTTCATGCCCGCCATTTGTGCTGTAAACGCGACAGGCCGCGTACAATGCAACGGAAGACCCGCAGCTTAGGCATCCCCTGCCCCTTGGAGAGCGGCAGGTCCACTGACTGCCAGTGTCTGCGGAGTGACGACCTGCCTTGCGCTATGTTTCGACAGCACGAAATTGTCGATGACCAGCGCATCGATTCCTGAACAATAGTAGCTCCGTATCGCTTCTCGCGGCGTAACAACCAGTGGCTCACCGAAAAGATTGAAAGAGGTGTTCAGCAATATCGGAGCCGGGGATCGTTCCCCAAAGCGCTTCAAGAGCTGCCAGAATAGAGGATTGCTGCGCCGCTCCACGACGTGCAAGCGGATGCGGCCATCAGGGAGCGAGAAGCCTCGCACGGTGGGGTCACACGTCTCCCGCGCCCAGGCGAGAGAATTCATCGCACAGCACAGGCTTGAGGCTTCAAAATAAGTATGGCAGTCTTCTTCTGTGACGGCCAAGGCAAATGGCCTGAACCACTCGCGATGCTTAATGTAATCGTTCAGGTTTTCCTTGACATAGGCGGCCCAGGGCGAGGCAAGCACGCTGCGATTGCCGAGCGCTCGGGGACCAAATTCCGCTGCTCCCTGGTACCAAGCAATAATTTTGCCAGCCTGCAGCAGCTCAATCGCCGCGTCCAGCTTGCGTGTTTCAGTGTTTTGTAAGGAATATCGCGCCTTGGAGTTGTCCAGGACGTCTTTGATTTCGCCGGGCTTAAACCTGGGTCCCCAGAAGGGGCTGGGCGTCGTCGGCAGGCGAGCTTTCTGCAGTTCGTGGTGCCAGAGCAGAAGACCGGCTCCGATTCCCGTTCCGGCATTCCCTGGCGCCGGTGGCACAAAAACATTACCCCTGCCGAACTTGTCCTCTAGGTGAGCGACCACGAGCAAGTTTTGAAAAAAGCCCCCTGCGAGACAGACTTGATGGAGGTTTTCGGCGTGTAAGAAATGGTCACCCAGATCCGTTACGATCTCGGTGCAGGCTTGCTGAATGCTGCTGGCCAACGCTCTGGAATGATCCCCACTAAGCTCCCCTGCGGGCCGCCCTCCAATCGCCTGATAGAACTTGGCAGAAAAAGCGAGCTGACCTGTTAGCCTGGGGTCAAATAAGCTGTGCTTAAAGCATGGCAAGGGATTGCCTGGCGTGCGCATCATCTTGAGAAAAACATCCTTGAAACTTGGTTCACCCTCGAGACTCAGCCATTGCGTTTTGTGCTCGTCCTTATGCGCGCGAAAGCCGATCAGTTGGGTGATCTCTGAGTATGCCCAAGCCAGCGAGTGAGGGAAGGCAATCCGTTTCAGCACCCGCAGCTTAGTACCTTGGCCGACGGCCACCATACCTGATAGACCATCCCCCTCCTCATCTAAGGTAACAATCAGAGCTCGCTCAAAAGGCGATTGGAAAAACGCGCTGGCAGCATGGCAGGTGTGATGATCGAAACTGGTGATCTCCGCAAATGCGGCACCTTTGTGTGCTAACGTCCGCAAATCACTTATCTCCCGAGCTAACCTCCCAATGTCGTCCGCCTCATGGAAGGCTGCCGCCCAAGGATATACACGCAATGGGGTCGCTTGCGATAGCGATCTGCGCAACCAACCGCGAATGGGACGAGTCGCCACCGTGATCGCGTCCAAGTCGTTCCAGGTAATCTTGGCAGCGTCCAGACAGAATCGAATGGCAGCGTCAGGGAGCCCTCGGGTGGGATGGCGCACCAGCTTATTGTTCTCAATGGCAGCTCGGACAATACCGTCCTCAAGCAGGGCAGCTGCTGTGTCATGCTTGAAGGATGTCAATGCGAGAATTCGCACGCCTCAACCGCGCCCAACCTATTGCGCGCGTCCTAGTTATGCATCTTTTTGCCCATCTGACCACAGTTTACTCATTGCCAACTGAGGACTTAGGAGGTTGGCACCGTCAGATAACAGCTAGCTTTCTGCAAAGAGATGCACAAATTGGGTGAACGAGGAACGTCTGTGACCACGACCAAACCATTCCCGCGAACCAGCGGTTTGGTCGGTTTCGCGCGAAGCGAGGCTACCAGCGCCTAGAGCGCTGTCTTGCCTCCCGGATAGCTCGCATCCGCCACCCCC
>Ga0066709_100000592_pt1 | contig 20325 bp, 18 predicted proteins | sample GraSoiAngelo_158_FD_79665 | JGI IMG/M metagenome (GOLD analysis project Ga0066709, IMG submission 79665) | Grasslands soil microbial communities from the Angelo Coastal Reserve, California, USA - 14_1009_16_30cm | ecosystem: Environmental > Terrestrial > Soil > Grasslands | place: USA...
ATGGATGTTCTCGCGAAAAACGGAGTGCTGGTGATGGTGAGCGTCACCGGCGGAGAACGCAAAGTGGAAATCCCCGCGGACAAGATCAATCTGGGATTCGTCCTCGGCAACAAGGTGGCGGTCGGCAGCGTGAACTCCAATCGTGAATACTTCGAAACGGGCGTGAAGGATCTAGCCGATGCAGAGCTGTCCTACCCGGGCTGGCTGAACAAGCTGCTGACGCACCCGATCGAAGGGCTGCAAAACTATCAATCGCTGATGAAGACCCTTACCGAAGCGAAAGGCGCCATTAAGGTGTATTGCGAAGTCGCTTCCATGTAGTGCAAGCGCGCGAAACGCTTCGGACAACACGGAAAGGCGCGACGTCTCGAAGACGGATGTTTACGCGGGTTCGCGCTCATGGGAGAAAGAATCCGCAATGGGTAAGAGCCTTTATGAGATTTTGGAAACTACTTCATGCACCGGGTGTCCGGTCCGCGGAAGGCGGAGTCCAGGCAAGGCGAGCCACGTGGCTCGAACTCTTCTTCGACTTGATCTTTGTGGCCGCGGTCGCGCAGGTTGGGAGACCTCTCCATTCCGAGTATTCCTTCGCAGCGCTTCTGCGCTACGGTTTCCTGTTCTTCCTGATCTGGTGGGCATGGCTCGGACACACTCTCTATTCCACTCGATTCGACACGGATGACCTGATTCAGAGAGTGCTGACGCTCCTGCAGATGTTCGCTGTGGCGGTGATGGCGGCGAATGCGGGCGAAGCATTGGACTCGCGGTCAGCCGCCGGTTTTGGCGCAGCCTACGCGGGCATGAGGATCATCCTGGTCCTACAGTATCTGCGGGCGCGAAGCATTGAAAAGTCGAAGCGTTTAACGACCCACCACGCGGTGGGGTTTGGACTGGCTGCCGGACTCTGGATTGTCGCGGCGTTTCTCAGCGCGCCGTTGCGGTTCTGGGTGTGGGGAGCCGCAGTCCTCTTGGATATCGGCACCACGGCTCTGAGCGGCCGGCATGAAAAGGATTTGCCACCCCATCCGGAGCACCTGCCCGAACGATTCGGGTTGTTCACCATCATTCTGATGGGTGAGTCCCTCGTGGCCATCATGCGGGGGATTGAGAGCCAGGAATACTGGAGCGGGCCCGCGGCTTCCGCGGCGCTTTCCGGCATGGTGCTGGTCTTTGTGTTTTGGTGGTGGTATTTCGACGGGGCCCACGCGGCAAAGGAACGTCATCTGCGCACGGCAAAGGAATTCCGGCGTTTTCGCGTCTGGAGTTACGGGCATTTCCCGTTGTACCTGGGCATCGCCACGTTAGGAATCGGTGTCGAGCACATCGTCGGCCTCAGTCAGGGCGCTTACTTGCACAGGGGAGAAGCGTGGCTGATTACGGTTTCCGCTGTAGTCGTGATGGCCTCGCTAGCAACCATTGCGGCTACTTCCGAGCAAGCGAGGTCGTCGCGCCGTCTCAGAGCTTTTCTTGCGCCGCATGGTTTGCTGGCCGCGGCTGTTCTGTTGCTAGGAGCCCTGAGCCACTGGCTCCCTCCCTACGCCTACGTGATAGTTCTGGCGATTGTTAGCGCAATCCAGGTCGGCATCTCCCTCACGGAACGACGAGGCTACGTACCGGCCTTCGAGAGTTAGACGCTGCTTGTTGGTCTGAGAACGAACTCTCGTGCAGTTCTGTCGAAAGCGAGTGACAATCCCATAAGGATGCGGCTGCCCTGGGCAGCCTTTTTGAAAATGCGCCTTTCTGCTCGCACCGCCGCGAAGTTCGGCTTGCAGAGCATGCACTGACCATGAAATCTCTCGGAGACGCCATCGAGCTCCGCAACCGGTTGATTCAGTTGCTCGAGGAGGCGGATTTTGAATGTGCTTCCGGAGAACGCGAGTACCTGCTCAGCATCGTGGTTGCGGGAGGGGGATTTGCCGGCGTCGAGACGGTTGCCGGAGTCAATGATTTCCTGCGGGAGGCGCTGCGATTTTATCCGCACCTGACCGAAGGGCATCTGCGCGTGATGCTGGTCGAACCCGGGCCGCTGCTGCTGCCGGAGCTGGGGGAAAAGCTGGGTGCGTACGCACAGGAAAAACTCGCCGAGCGCAAGGTGGAGATCCGGGTGAAGACCGGAGTCCAGGGAATCACGGAGCGCGGCGTCGAGTTGAGCGACGGCACAACGATTCCCGCGCACACGCTGGTGTGGACGGCGGGAACCTCACCGAATCCACTTCTCGCGAGCCTGCCGTGCAGGAAAGAGCGGGGCCGCGTCTGCGTGGATGAATTCATGCAGGTTCCCGGGTATCCCGGCGTGTGGGCGCTTGGCGATTGCGCGGCCGTTCCCGACGGAAAGACCGGCAAGCAATATCCGCCAACCGCGCAACACGCATTGCGCCAGGGAAAGGTGCTGGCGCAAAACATCGCCGCCGCCATTCGAGGCGGTGAAAAACGTCCCTTTGTCTTTTCGACGATCGGGCAGTTGGCGGCGATCGGACGGCGCACGGGCGTCGCGCGCATCTTCGGTTTCAATTTTTCGGGGTTCGTAGCCTGGTGGCTCTGGCGCTCGATCTACCTCAGCAAATTGCCGCGATTCGAGAAGAAAATGCGCGTGATGCTGGACTGGACGCTGGACATTCTGTTCTCAAAGGATCTGGTGCAGTTCACGACCACGCGCGAGCAGAGAGTCTCCCGACCTGAAGAAACAACCGCTGTGGCACACCGCGCGACAGCGGGTTCTAGTTCACGCTAAACAACTCAAGAGAAACAGATACGAATTCCGCCGTCCAGCAGTGACGCACTGCGGCCGCTTCTTCAGTGTTGAGCGTTCGCTCCGCGTTTTGAACGGGCCGCTACGGACACTTCTGCCATGACCAATCGCGGCCGCTTGGTCGATTTGTTTTTCACTTATGCCTAAGACGGACCTAGGGGGTTGCGCTCTTGGTGCGCGCTTTGTCCTGGGTGTTGCGGCTTTCTCCGCTCTGGGTCAAAAGCTTCGCGACGAGACCGGTCCATCCGGTCTGGTGGTTCGCGCCAACGCCGCTGCCGGTATCCCCATGGAAGTATTCATGGAACAAGACCAGATCCATCCAGTTGGGATCGCTTTGGAACGGCTCGAGATTTCCAGCGACGGGCCGGCGTCCGGATTTGTCACGCAGGAAAATTCCGTTGAGGCGGCGGGAGATTTCTCCGGCGACTTCCGCCAGAGTATGCATCTGTCCGCTGCCGGTGGGGAACTCCACCTTGAATTCTTCCCCGAAGTAGTGATGGAACTTCTGCAGGGATTCGACAAGCAGGTAGTTGAGCGGGAACCAGATCGGCCCGCGCCAATTCGAGTTTCCGCCGAATAAAGATGTCTTCGATTCCGCGGGCTGGTAGTCCACGCGGTGTTCCATGCCATTGACGTAAAGGACGTAGGGATGGTCCTCGTGGAACCGGGACAATGCCCGGATGCCGTACGGCGACAAGAATTCGCTCTCGTCCAGCATGTAGCGAAGCGCGTGGCGCAACTTGTCCGCATCCACAATCGAGAGGAGCCTGCGCTCACGATTTCCCGGAGTGCGCATGCAAGCAATGTTGGAGGTCAGGTCGTGGCGGTTTTCGATAAACCAGTCGAGCCTGCGCTTGAAATTTGGCAGGCGGTCGAGCAGTTCCGGCTCCAAGGTCTGCACCGCGAAGAGCGGAATCAGTCCCACCATGGAGCGGACCTTCATCGGTTTGCGCTCGCCGTTAGGCAAGTGCAGCACGTCGTAGAAGAAACCGTCCTCATTGTTCCACATGGACTCTTCGCCGTCACCGCGATGGCTCATGGCGTTGGCGATGTAGAGGAAGTGCTCCCAGAATTTGCTGGCGACATCTTCATACACCGGATTTTCACTGGCGAGTTCCAAAGCGATGGCCAGCATGTTGAGCGTGTACATGGCCATCCAGGCCGTGCCGTCGGATTGTTCGATGTGGCCCCCGGTCGGGAGCGGCGCGCTGCGGTCGAAGACGCCAATGTTGTCGAGCCCCAAGAAGCCGCCCTGGAATACGTTCATGCCTTCCGCGTCCTTGCGGTTTACCCACCAGGTGAAGTTGAGCATGAGCTTCTGGAAAACGCGCTCAAGGAACGCGCGATCGCCGCGGCCGTGCTTTTTCTTATCAATCTTGTAGACACGCCACGCGGACCACGCGTGGACGGGAGGATTCACGTCACCGAGCGCCCATTCATAGGCAGGAAGCTGTCCGTTCGGATGCATGTACCACTCACGGAGGAAGAGAACGAGTTGTTCCTTCGCGAAATCGGGATCGACAAGCGCGAGGGGTACACAGTGGAACGCGAGATCCCACGCCGCATACCAGGGGTATTCCCATTTGTCGGGCATGGAGATGACGTCGGCGTTGAACACATGCGACCAATCGCTGTTGCGGCCGCGTTTGCGCCCCTCGGGAGGAGCGGGCTGCGCCGGATCGCCGCCGAGCCAGTCTCTTTGCACGTAGTGATAAAACTGCTGTGACCAGAGGAGTCCCGCGAACGCCTGGCGCAAGGTGTTGCGGCCATCGGCGGAGAGGGACGCCGGAGCGATGGAAGCATAGAACTCATCGGCTTCCTTTAGTCGTTGCGCAAAGACGCGGTCGAACTCGCTGTCGACGGGACTCTTGGTGGCCGACCAATTCTGGTTGGTCAGGCGGAGCTTGACGACGGCGCTGCCGCCCGCAGGAATCATCTGCGAGTAGTGGACGGAAGCCTTGGTCCCAGATTGCGCGGGATTCACGGCGTCCGTTCGCCCTTGAACGATGTAGTCGTTGATGCCGTCCTTGGCGAATGACGGGCCAGCGTAGCCGTACAGACGCTGCGTATTCGTTTCGTTTTCCGTGAATAAGGTTTCCGCTGCACCCTCGGCATAAAGCCAGAGCTTGCCCGCTTGAGGGTGTTCGAGAGCGATAGCCGATGTTTTTCTGGACGACGCATCTTTCTTCAGGACGGGCTTCTGGGAATCGTTTTGCCAGCTCCAGGTATTGCGGAACCAGATGGTTGGAAGTAGGCGGAGCGGAGCTGCCTCCGGGCCGCGGTTATGCGCGATGATGCGAATGAGGATGTCCTCCGGCGCAGCCTTGGCATATTCGACGACGATGTCGAAGTAGCGATTTTCGTTGAACACCCCGGTGTCGAGGATCTCAAACTCCGGATCGAGTTTCCCGCGGCGGCGGTTTTCGTCAAGCAGTTGGCCGTACGGAAAGGCGCGGTGCGGGTACTTGTACAGGAACTTCATGTAGGAGTGCGTCGGCGTGCTGTCGAGGTGGAAGTAATACTCCGTCACATCTTCACCGTGATTCCCTTCATTGCCAGTGAGCCCGAAGATGCGCTCCTTGAGGATAGGGTCTTGCTCGTTCCAAAGGGCGAGACCAAAACAGACGTGTTGGTGGCGGTCGCAGATGGCTGCGAGGCCGTCTTCATTCCAACGGTAGGCGCGTGAGCGCGCGTGGTCGTGCGGAAAATACTCCCAGGCTTCGCCCGTCGCGCTGTAGTCTTCGCGCACGGTGCCCCAGGCGCGATCGCTCACGTAGGGTCCCCAGCGCTTCCAATGGGCTTTGCGGGTTCTTGCTTCTTCGAGCCGTTTCTCTTCTGCTGTCATGACGAACCTCTCTTAACGTTTTCAGTGCTGAATGATGCTTAAGGCATGGCCGTCGGGATCACGAATGATAAAGCCGCGCGAGAATCCGATATCTGAATCGTGGAACAAGACCAGACCCGAAGAGACGAACCGGGTTTTTGCATTTCGCACGGGAGCGACCGCCTCTTCGGCGTTGTCGGTTTCGAGCTCGGTCTGCCGGTGAACGACATCGTTGGCATGTTCATCGAGCGGAATGGGACGACCGTCGCGCGGGCTCAGATATTCGAGCAGTTCAATTCCCGGACCGGCCGGCGCGCGCAGTGCTGTGATGCGCAAACGGGCGCCGAACACGTTGTTGAGATGATCCTGTTCGGTGCCGTAATTTTCACTTTCGCCGGCCACGCGGAGACCCAGAAGATCACGATAGAACCGGAGACTGGCGTCGGTGTCGGTAACGACGATGGCGGTATGATCGATTCCGAGGAACAACCGGTCGCTGTTCTTGTGCCACTTGGCGTCGCCCTTGCCTTCGGGGAAGTATAGGACTTCAAGGGGATGTTCATCCGGGTCCTTGAAATAAAACGCCTTGATCCCGCCGGCATTTTTGTTCCAATCCGGCAGGCGCTGCGGGCCCGAGGAAGCATGTTCGACCTTGTTTTGCCGCAGAATGGCGTAAGCGCGGTCCATGTCGCTGACGATGACGGCGATGTGTTGAAACCAGACGTCGTTGCTGCGCGAGTCGACCGGAATCGGGCGCCCGCGGGGAGCGAGAAACTGGACGAGTTCGACGGCTTCGTCGCCGAGTTTCATGCGCACGAGGCGCACACGCGTTCCGAACACCCCGAAGAGATGCTCGACGTCTTCTCCCGCGAGTTCTGTGTCCGAAACTTTTTCGAATGTGAGAACACGGGAATAGAAGTCAATGGAGCGGTCCATGTCGCCGACGGTAATCAGAATGGGACCAATCGAACGAATGTGCGCACGCGGAGTAGGTGTCTGGGCCGTCTGCGCGAACAAACCAAGAGTCCAGCCGCAGCAAAGGGCCGACGCGAGAAGGAGCGCGCGGAAAGTCCTAGACCGCATGCTGCACTCCCAGGCGCTGCTTGAGGTGATCGGCGACGCGGAGCGCGTTGGCGATGATCGTCAACGCGGGGTTCACGGCCGCGCTCGACGGAAAGAAGCTGCCGTCCACGACGTAGAGATTGTCGACCTCATGCGCCTTGCAATTCACGTCCAGCGCGGAAGTCTTGGGATCCTTGCCGAAGCGGATGGTGCCGTTCTGGTGGGCCACTCCGGCAAGCGGAATGCGGTCTCCCAGGAACAGATTTCGGGCAAACAATCCTTCATGGCAATCATACCCATGGATGCCGCATTTGGTCTGCTGCTTCATGAGGTCCTTGAGTTTGGCGGTTAGACGCTTATGGGACTCTTCGTTGTTGGGCGTGTACTCGAGAACGATTGTTCCGTCGCTGTAGAGCGTCACGCGATTGTTGGGATCGGGCAGATCCTCGGAAGTAAGCCAGAAGCTCAAGGCGTGTTTCGCCATGAGATCGAGCGTCCAGCCGGGAGCGATGGCGGGAGCGCCCGCAGAAAGCGCGACTCCGTCGAGTTTGGCGACGAAGGAGAAGTGGCCCATGGGGTATTCCCAGTCCTTGGACGCAAAGTAGAAGTCGTTCACCGCGAGACTTTTCTGATAGAGCGTGGGATTCGGGCACTTGGAAAGCGCCAGAAGTACGGAGTTCACGTGGCCCATGTAATGGCGGCCGACGACGTCCGAGCCGTTGGCCAGTCCGCGCGGATGTTTGTCGTTAGCGGAGCGGAGGAGCAACGCGGCGGAATTGATAGCACCGCAGGAAACGACAACCATGCTCGACGCGTAGGTTTCGGTTGAGCCGTTCCGCTTGACGATGACTTTGGACACTTCGCTTCCCGACGCGTTGGTTTCCAGCCGCTCGACGTAGGCGTTGGTCAGAAGCGTGACATTCGGAAAACGCAACGCGGGGTCGACGCACACTACTTGTGAATCCGACTTGGCGTCGACGAGACAAGGGTAACCGTCGCACGTGTCGCAGCGAATGCACTTGCTCAAGTGGGGAGTCTGCTCGTCCAGCTGCAGACCGAGCGGCGTGTGAAAAGGCTTCAACCCGAGCCTTTCGAAGTCATCACTCAGTTGTTGAATGCGCGGTTCGTGGCTGATTGCCGGGTGTGGGTAGGGTCCGCTGGCAGCGGGTTCCGTGGGATCTTCGCCGCGCTTGCCGTGGACGTGATAGAGCTTTTCCGCCTTCAGGTAATACGGTTCAAGATCGTCGTAGGAAACGGGCCAGGCGGGAGACACTCCGCCAAAATGGCGAATCTCGCCGAAGTCTTCCTTACGCAAGCGAAAGAGCGCCGCGCCGTAGAATTTCGTATTGCCGCCGACGTAGTAATTCGTGTGCGGATGGAGCGGCTTTCCATTCTTGTCGCGCCACTCTTCCTTGGTCTGGTATTTCCCTTCGACGTTGACGGCGCGCGAATCCCAGTTGTCTTTTTCGCGGGGGACATAATCGCCCCGCTCGAGAACGAGGATGCTTTTTCCGCTGGAAGCGAGCGCATAGGTCAGGGTTCCGCCGCCCGCGCCAGTCCCGATGATGATTACGTCGTAGTGCTTGTCTTGCGCCATGGCGATTTCTTCTCCGTTCGACTCAGCGATGTGATTCCCGTGTCCCGAAACTCCCGCTTACTGGCTCTGCAACTCTCCGAAGCGGCAGTTGAAAATGCATCGTTTTTCGTTGTGATGGTGGTACTTGGCGCAATACACGGCGTTCGCCGAACGCAATCGCACGTACAGTTCGGCTGCGAGCAACATGCCAATGGGCGGCGCCAGAAAGTAGATCCATAGTCCGTCGAAGGCGCGAGCGGGGAACGCGGAAGCAAAGCTGCGCGCGGGATTCATGCTCATCCCCGAGAGCGGTGATTCGAAAGTGATGTAGGTCGCAACGAGCACGCCGGAAAAAAAGCCCGTGTAGCGTCCCCAGTTCCTGGAGTTCGAGACGATCAGCACGGTCAAGAACAGAAAAAAGGAAATAATGACTTCAGCGAGGAAGGCAATCTTCCAGCCGGCGTTTGGTGCGGTGACGGCGTAGTGGACCGTCGGATGGGCAATCGCCATGCCGATCAGCAAGCTGGCGATGAGGACTCCGAGAACGCCGCCAGTGAATTGCGCGAGGACATAGAACAAGGCGTCCCACGGGCGGATTTTCTTCAAGCGCAAAAAAGTAAGAGTTACAGCCGGATTGAAATGCGCGCCGGACTGCTTGCCCCAGCCGGAAAAAACCAGGAGCACTGCCGTGCATGCCATTGCAAGGCCGGTGAGAAGTCTTCTCAGAAAAGGGTCTGGGAGCAAGTCATGAACGGGAGACCCGGGGTACTGAATGAGCGCAGTGAACACGCACGCCGAGATCATGAAAATCCCGAGCTCCGCCGCTTCCATGCAGTATTCGGGCCAGTGACTGGCAAGCGCCCGCGCTGCTCCCTGCCAAACCGGTGAGCGGCTCCGAAGAGGGGCAGTTTCCGGGGCGAAATTGCCTTCGGCCGAGGATGTCGGGATGGGTGCGTCCGTCACGCGGGATAGGATTCAACTGGGCGCAAGAAGTGACAGAAGTTCCTCAGAAAAGGCGCATGGCAAGCCGGATTTCGATCTGCGGTCCCCGGCGGAATTCTGTTACTTTCCGGGCTTCTGCGTATCCCACTTATGTAAGGCATGAGGTCCCGGCGGCTGGGTGTCCGGCCGTGGGCGTGGACCATGCCGAGGTTTTTCCCCTGAAGTTGGGGGGAAAGCCGACTTCGAGACCGGGTTTCTCTGTCCTTTGCGGGTTGAGGTGGGGCAAGTGTCCATGAGTGCCGTCAAGCCAAGCGTGGAGAAGCGGGAAGCCGAGCTGATCCGGCGCGTGTGTGAAGGTGACAGAGAGTTGTTTTACGACTTGGTTCGTCCCTACGAGCGGGCTCTTTTCACGGCGGCCATGGCCATTCTGAACAATCCTGCCGATGCCGAGGAAGCGGCTCAAGAAGCTGTTCTTAAGGGGCTCGCGGCCTGGCCGAGATTTCGTGGCGAGGCCAAGTTCAGCACGTGGCTCGTGCAGATCACCATCAACGACGCGCGCCTCAAGCGGCGGAAGGCCCGCCGGCACCTGTACGAATCATGGGACGAGCCGTATGCGGATGAGGAAGGCGACTATCGCCCCAAAGACCTCGCCGACTGGCGGGAAATCCCTTCGGAAGCGCTCCAGCGAAAGGAATTGCGGGATACGTTGCAGCGTGCGATGGAGTCGCTCGATCCCAAGTACCGGGAAGTGCTTCTGCTGCGGGACGTCCAGCATTTAAGTATTCAGGAAACCGCAGAGGTTCTCGGCGTCGGTGTGGGCTGCGTAAAGACCCGGTTGTTGCGGGCCCGTCTTCAGATGCGCGACGCGCTTGCTCCGGGACTGGACGGCCGGTGGAGCACTGGAGCGTCGCAATACGGAAAGGTGAGGCCTTGGTAGCATTCGGCAGGCAGCGTTCGAAACCAATAGGGGCTCAGGGAATCCAATGAAAGTGATCGAGATAAGCTGCCTTGAGGTCTGGCGAGAGATCTCCAACTACCTGGACGACGAAGTGGATCCGGAGCTCAGGGCCCGGATGGAAGCGCACTTCAAGGCGTGCGCCCACTGTACCGCGGTTCTGGACGGCACTAGAAATGTGATCAAGCTGGTAGGGGATGGGGTCGAATACCACCTGCCGGAAGGTTTCAGCCGGCGCCTCCACGACAGGATCAAGAACGGTTAGGAGCCAACGTGTTCGTGTCTCTAAGACTTTTCCGCAACAACGCTTGATCGGGAACCAACCTCTTCACTCAGAAACCAGTGACTTACGCTACCGTTCAATTCTTCCCGGACATCCAGGTTATTGATGAAGAACGAAATCGTCCAGCCTCCCGAAGCATCTTTGCTCCACAGTTCAAAATACCTCTGGCGCTTTCGAACCGTCTCCCCGCCACTCTTGGGCTTGAGAATGAATTCATGCCAGCCGTAGTCGCAGGCCGAATCTTTTTGAACCACGATGTCGATGACGATCACGTTGAGTTTCACGGTGTACTCGGAAAACAAGTTGGCGGCTTCGTCGCGCAGCCGAGCTTTTGCTTCCTCCCCGTACTTGCTGGGCCCGCCGTCGGACATGTCGGTGAAACCGCCGCTGCCGAACACCGCGAGCAGCCGGTCCACCTCGCCGGCCTGATAGGCTTCCCGGAATTCCGTCTTAGCTAGATTGATGCGATAGATGTCGTCCATGACGCGGGACCTCCGCTCGGAAATAGCACGAACGTCGATAGGTGCCGGACAAATGATAGGCAGGTAGAGAGCGGCGGGCAAGCATCCGCGAAAGGATCTAGCCTCCACGGACTTGCTGGACGTTCCTATCTCATGGAATTTGAGCGGTGATGGAAGTGCGATGGAGGGCCTTGCGGCGCAAGGAAACCCGGAACTGTCGAAAGATTGATCTACTGTGTCGCGCGCGTCGCGATGTGTTTCAACGCCACGGGTGAAGAACCGAATCCCACGGGCACTTGAATGCCGATTGTGCCGCAGAGCAACCGAATGATGGCGTAGTGATGGACAGCTTGTGCGGCGCAATGAGCCAGCTCCCGGCTTACTTTGGAATCAAGTTGTGGCACAGCGGTGGCTGCGTATCGGCTGTCGCAGACGACCTTGCATTCACGCGCGAGCGTATCGGGGGTGAAGCGTTTCAAAGCACGGAGGATGTCGCACGTGACGACGCTCGCATAGGTCACTTCCCGTTCCAAGCGGGCGTTTCTCTCCCGGGCGTCGTAGTCGAGCCCTCCGGCCGGGAATCCCCGGATGAGGCACTGAAAGTGTTCGAGCACCTGACGGTAGTGGTTTCCGATGGATGCACCGAACGGCGTTTCGATGAAGCGAGAATAGGTCTGATCGTTCACGACGAACAGCAGACCCAGTCCTTGGCGCAAGATTTCGTGAGCCGCTTCGAGAATCTGAGGGTTGGATAGGGAAGCTTCTTCTCGCGAAGCGGCATCCCTCCGGATATGCGCGGCTCCGGCTGTGCTCATGCGAAGGGCTTGCCGATCACGGGCACTTCGGCCCGGTGCAGAAAGAGATTAATGGCAGAAGCCAGGAAGACGAAGAGCGCGAGGCCGAAAAGAAGGCCCTTGTCGCCTTGCACTTCGATGCCGAGGAGTGTGAGGTGGCTCAGAATGGCCCCCGCCGTTGCGCCAGCGGCAAGAACGGAGCCGAGCCAGGTGTAGCGAGGAGTCAGCAGCAAAATTGCCGCGACCAACTCCATTACCCCCGATCCGATGCGCCCCCAAGGCTCGGCGTGCACTTTCGTGAAGATGTACACCGATTCCGGAGCGCCGGTGAATTTGAAATACAGGGTCTGCAGCAGAATGACCGCGGCGGCAATCCGCAGCACCCAACTCAGAACCTTGATGGCAACGTGTGTGTCCATGTTTCCCCGCTTTTCCTGCATGATATCGCTTCGCATGTTCATCCTCTCTTGTCTTGGTGACGTTACTTCCCGTCCTTTTTCACGAGCCCGGGCCAGTTTGCGTCCGCCTTTTGGAGATTTGCCTGGGTGTCCTTGTTGAAGTCCTTGCGCACGCCTAAGTCGTACTGCATCAGGAGCCGGCCATTTACGATCTGGAAGGCTTCGATCTTGACAGGCGCCGTGTGGCCTCTAGAGACCGCAAAAGCGCAGAAGCCGCCAAATTGCGGTTCATATTTCGCAGGATTGGCGTCGAATGTGGCCTTGTCCTCGGCGGAGGCGAAGAGATAGCGCGCGCCGTTGTACTTGCTCTCAAACTCGGGACGTCCCTTGACCGGGTGGTTCTGCGTAAAGAATGCAACGGGATCGTAGCCTTGAATGGCGACCCCCTGCTTGTCGAGATTCAATAGGCTCTTGGTTTGTGCAAACGCCGGGACGGAACCGAGCAGCAGCAGAAGCAGGACTAGTTTTTTCATTTCATGGCCCTCGTATTTGAGATCGATTGTGTTTTACCCAATCGCACATGGGATTCCTGTACAGGCAAAAAGTTCCATCCATCGATGGCTCAACGGTGGCAATTCCCAGCCCGTAACTTTCTCCGGCACTGTCCATCTCACGGGCATGACTCGGAAGGATACGTCCGGCGGTCGACTCGCTCAGGCGAAGGGGAATAGGGATTCTCGCATCGCCTCGAAGCGAGGACGCCGGAGTGCGAAGAGAGGGACGGCCAACGTCAGGGCGTCCGCGCTCGTGGAGGGGCGTGGGGAGACGGTTGCCGCGGGCGAGGAAAAGGCCAGCGTGGCCGCAGCGCGCGCCGCGGAGGGGACTCTGATCGAGAGGGTCCTGGCTGGGGAGCGAGAGCTGTTCTATGAACTTGTGAAGGGTTACGAAAGCCCTCTGTATGCGACGGCCCTGGCCTTTCTCAAGAACGAAGCGGTAGCCGAAGAGACGGTGCAAGAGGCCGTCATGAAAGCGTTCAAGAATTTGAGCCGGTTTCGGCGCGAAGCGAAGTTCAGCACCTGGCTGACACAGATCGCGATCAACGAAGCGCGCATGAAACTACGGAAAGCGCGCCGCCACCTGCACGAATCACTGGATGAGAATCTGCCAGACGAAGAGAAGGAGTACCGCCCTAAGGATTTTGCGGACTGGCGTGAAATTCCCTCCGAAACTTTCGCACGCAAAGAGCTGCGCGATGCGTTGCGCCGGGCCATCGAATCGCTGCCGGAGATCTACCGGGACGTGCTGCTCCTGCGCCAGGTGCATAAATTGAGCACCGCGGAGACCGCCTCCGTCTTGCGGATATCTCTTGTTGCCGTGAAATCACGGCTTCTTCGCGCGAGACTGCAGGTGCGCGACGCGCTGGCCCCGGGAATCGATGGAGTCTGGTCCCTCGGCGAAACCAAGTGGAGGAGAGTCCGAGCCTGGTAATCTCTCGGCGCATCGCAGAACAGTATCTGGGGTGGGAACCGTTCGAGCTACGAAGTAGCCGCAATCCGCTCGTACAGCCGGCGGCTGAAGCCTTCCGGAAGTTCAATAATCTCCGTGGACCCCACCAGACGAATAACGTTGCGCAGGCCGTCGTAAATGGCGTTGCAGCCGTCACAAGAAAGAAAGTGACGTTCGATCCGAAATCGGAGCTCTGCGGAAACATCCTCTTCCATGTAGTTCGCGAGTTCCTTGCGAACTTCCCGACACGAAATGTTCATAGTTCCCATGTTGTCCAGGCCTCGATTCCTGTGGCTTATCTCCGCGCAACTTGTTGAGATGCACGTCGCGCCAGGAAGTGGCACGAAACTGAACCGGACAGTTTTTCTTGTGAAACCGTGAAACCTTCCGCAACCCGGGGTATCCCAATCACTACACGGCAACTTTCGGGGCGGGCAATTGCGCTGTGAAACGCCGATCGCTCCCTGGAATCGTTTGAGATGCAGGACCGATCTCGGAAGGGTCCGTGGAATTCAAAGAAGAGGTTCATCAATGAACATGTCTCGCATGCTCAAGGTGATGGTTGTCGCTCTCGTCGTGACGGCACTGGGTTTTAGCGTTTCCGGCGCTTTCGCGCAGAGTGGTTCCCACACTTCCTCGCAGTTCCAGGGTCCCAAGGCCAACAAAGGCACCGTTACGCACAGCACGAAGGACGGCAAGAGCGTCCTGACGCTGTCGGACGACTTCGTTGTGCCGGATACGCCGGACCCGCACTGGCAAGTCGTGGACTCCGACGGCAACGTCTACCTTCTCGACAAGCTGAAGACCAAAGCGTTCGTCGGCACCAACTACAAGAAGGAAATCGTCGTGCCGAAGTACGTGAAGAACGTCGCCAAGGTGCAGATCTGGTGCGCGTTCGCGGAAGTGAATCTCGGCGAAGCTTCATTCAGTTCGCCGGTGATGTAGTTCGGGCCCTCCAAGTTCAGGCGGGCCGCACTGCTGACACGGCGTTCGGCCCGCAACTTTAGATTTAGAAAAGAGAGTACAGTCATGAATTTCCGAAAAGTGTTGTATGTCGCGCTGTGGTTGCTCTCCGGCTCTGCCATCTATGGACAGACCGCGGAGAAAAAGACGCTCACGCTCGATGGCGCGGAGCGCGTGATTGCCGCGGCGAAAGCCAAGGCTCAGGAATTGAAAGCTCCGGGTGGCGTGATCGCCGTCGTGGATGCAGGCGGGAACTTGATGGCTCTTGCACGGCTGGATGGGACGTTTGCCGCGGGCGCGAACATTTCTATCGGAAAAGCGCGCACTTCGGTGTTGTTCCAGAAACCGACCAAAGTATTCGAAGACATCATTAACAAGGGCCGTACGGCGATGGCCGCGCTGCCGGATTCATTTTTCACGCCGCTCCAGGGTGGCATTCCCGTGGTCGCTGACGGACAAATCATCGGCGGGGTTGGCGTGAGCGGCGCTTCGAGCGCGGCACAAGATGAAGAACTTGCGATTGCCGGCGCGGAAGCTGCGAACTCGTTCGGATCAGATGCGATGGCGGCGCAACTTCCCGTCAGCTATTTCCCGAAAAAAGATGTAGACGATGGCTTTGCGAAGGGCTCCGTCCTGTTCGACGGGAGCGGCGGCCGCAACTACATGGTGCACGCGAGCCGGCGCGAGGGTCCGGGCATGGTGGAAGTGCACACGAAAGACACGGACATTTTGTACGTGCTAAAAGGTACCGCGACGGTCGTGACCGGCGGCACGATGGTGGATGGAAAGAACATTGCAGCGGACGAAATTCGCGACAAGGACATCACCGACGGCGAAACGCGCAAGATCGTGCCCGTCGACGCGATGATCATTCCGAATGGAGTTCCGCACTGGTTCAAGGAAGTACAGGCGCCGTTTCTCTACTACGTTGTGAAAGTACGCTAACGGGAGAGACGATCATGAACCTGCGCCAAGTCTTGCTCTCCATCGCTTCCGGGCTCTTCTTCTGGGTGCAGCCCGTTGCCTCCCAAAACTGGGCCGCACAAGCAGCACCTTATGGCCGTCCAGACGCAACGGTGGATTTGCGCACCAAGGACGGGACGCAACTCATGCAGGCAACTTGGCGGTACAGCGACGTGAAGATTGTTGAAGTGGATTCGAAAGGGCCCGGTCCGGACCTGAAACCGAGCGGAGCGCCGAACCGGACCTACGATTACACGCCGCACGCTAGCGGAGCGGACTTCGACGATTCGAAATGGGAAGCTCTCGATCCGACGACGCTGGATGCACGGCGCGCCGGCGGGAAAGTCTGTTTCAACTGGTACCGCATCAACGTCACCCTGCCGGAGAAAGTGGCAGGCCTAACGGTTGCAGGTTCCACGGTCTCGTTCGAAATCGTGATCGACGACTACGCCGAAATCTGGGTGGACGGAAAGTTGCCCACAGTGCTCGGCCAGAGCGGCGGCGCGGTCGTCAAAGGCTGGAACGCTCCTAACAAAGTCATCCTCACGCACAACGCGCAGCCTGGTCAGAAGTTCCAGATCGCGGTGTTCGGTTTCAACGGACCGGTTTCCAAAAGCCCGATGAATTTCATCTGGGTGAAATCGGCCACGCTCGATTTCTACAAGCCGGGTCACAGCACAGGAATCGAGGAAGTCGAAACGAAGATTTCTCGTATGGACCCGACGCTCGATGCCATCGTCGCACCCGGCACCAAGATCGAGAAGCTGGCTGGCGGTTTCATGTTCACGGAAGGACCCGTTTGGATTCAAGACGGCGGATACTTGCTCTTCAGCGACCCGAACAACAATCTGATTTATCGCTGGTCCGAGGATGATGGTGTTTCGGTTTATCGCACGCACAGTGGATATAGCGGAATGGACATCGGCGAATACGGCCAGCCCGGCTCGAATGGTTTGACGCTGGACTCCCTGGGTCGGCTGACGATCAACGAGCATGGCAACCGGCGAGTGACCCGCTTGGAGAAGAATGGCCAATTGACGGTTCTTGCGGACCGCTACCAAGGCAAGCGGCTGAATAGTCCGAATGATCTGGTCTACCGGTCGGATGGAGCGCTGTATTTCACGGACCCGCCGTTTGGGTTGCCGAAATTCTTCGATGACGCGCGCAAGGAACTTCCTTATAGCGGCGTATTCTGCTTGATCAACGGTCAACTGAAGGAGGTCAGCAAGGATCTGACCGGGCCAAACGGATTGGCCTTTTCTCCCGACGAAAAGTATCTGTACGTGGACGACTGGGACGCGAAGCGAAAAGTCATCCTGCGCTACGAAGTGGCGAAGGACGGCTCGCTCGCAAGTGGAAAAGTGTTTTTCGACGCGACAAGCGAGCCGGGCGAACATGCCTGGGATGGCTTGAAAGTCGATCGGCAGGGCAACATTTACGCTTCGGGACCCGGCGGGCTTTGGATCTTTTCTCCAGAAGGAAAGCATCTCGGCACCATCAGCGGACCGGAGCATCCGCACAACATCGCGTGGGGAGGTGAAGACGAAAAGACTCTCTATCTCGCCGCGCAAACCGGTCTTTACAGAATTCGATTGAAGATCCCGGGAACAAGTACACCGGATCAGCAAGGGCGGTAATCCGGTGGAGCAACAAATCGTTTGGTCGGTCAGAGCTGATTCATCAGAATTCCCATCGCCCGGAAAGAGCAAGTAATCATGGCAACGACACAAAAGGGACTGCGCGCACAGGAGGTTTCACTACAGACACCGGAGGCCTCAGGCGTTGCTGTGGAATTTGGCCGCGACCTTTGCGGCTCGCTCGAAGTAGCGGAGCACCGTGAGTGGCTGGTAACCAACGGCATCGGAGGTTTCGCGTCGGGAACCGTGAGCGGCAATCTTACGCGGCGCTATCACGGACTCTTGGTCGCTGCGCTCAAGCCACCGGTCGGCCGAACGCAAATGGTCGCCAAATTGGAAGAGACTGTTCGCTTCGACGGGAAGGATTACCTCCTGGCCACGAATCGCTGGGCGAGCGGCGCCGTGGAAGCGAAGGGTTATCTCCATATCGAATCTTTCCGACTGGAAGGCACGACTCCCGTGTGGCGTTTCGCCGTGGGCGGCGCGTTGCTGGAAAAAAGGATTTGGATGCGGCAAGGCGAAAATACGACTTTTGTACTGTACACGCTGCTTCGGAGCTGCGGTTCGATCGACATGGAAATCAGGGCGCTTGTGAACTACCGCGATTTTCACGCCGCCACGCATGCCGGTGATTGGCAAATGAAAGTCGAGCCGCACGGCGCGGGCGTGCGCATTCTGGCTTTCGATGGAGCTACGCCGTTCTATCTCTTAAGCGCGGAAGCGAAGTTCGAGCCTCACCATGAATGGCACCGGGATTGTTTCCTTCCTCTCGAAAGCTATCGGGGGCTTGATGACCACGAGGATCACCTGTTCGCAGCGGCAGCGAACGTGAAACTGGGAGTCGGCGAGAGCGTTACGTGCGTTCTCACGACCCAAGCGGCGACGGAACTCGAAGGCGCCCGTGCTCGCGCGGAACAAGCGGAGCACGAAAAGAAACTGTTGGCGATGTGGACTGGATGCGACGCCAAGGCTGCTTCGGCCGCACCCGGCTGGGTGAAGCAACTTGTCCTTGGTGCGGATCAGTTTGTCGTGAAGCGTAGTTTGCCGGACGAGCCGGACGGGCGATCCATCATTGCGGGCTACCACTGGTTCGGCGACTGGGGTCGCGACACGATGATTGCGTTGCCGGGCATTGCGTTAACTACCGGCCGTTCCGAGATTGCACGAAAGATCTTGCTGGCGTTTGCGCGGTATGTGGACGGTGGGATGTTGCCCAACGATTTTCCGGATGCTGGTGGCCAGCCCGAATACAACACGGTGGACGCAGGCCTCTGGTTCTTTGAAGCCGTGAGGCAATACTATGCCGCAACAAAAGATTCCGCGACGCTGGGAAAGTTGTTCCCGTACTGGAAGGAATGATTGACGTGCATCTTAAGGGCACGCGTTATCAAATTCACGTGGATGACGCGGACGGTCTGCTGTATGCAGGCGAACCGGGAGTGCAACTGACCTGGATGGACGCGAAGGTGGGCGACTGGGTGGTGACGCCGAGAATCGGCAAGCCTGTCGAAGTCAACGCCCTTTGGTATAACGCGTTGGAGACCATGGCTGCTTTGGCTCCGGCCGTCGGAAAATCGGGAGAGCGCTTCGCGCAAATGGCGGCGAAGACCAAGCACAGCTTCGGAAAGTTCTGGAACGAGGCGGGCGGCTATTGTTTCGACGTAATCGACTCTCCGGGGATTGGCAGCGATGCTTCACTGCGTCCTAATCAGGTTTTTGCGGTGTCTTTGCCGAAAAGTCCTCTTTCCTCGGAGCAGCAAAAAGCCGTTGTGGATGTTTGCTCTCGGCGCTTGGCAACATCGCACGGATTGCGCAGTTTGGCGGAGGGGGAACCGGGCTATCAGGGACACTACGGGGGCAGCACGCGGCAGCGCGATGGCGTCTATCACCAGGGTACGGTTTGGGGCTGGCTCATCGGGCCTCTTGTCCTTGCCTACATCCGCGTCTACGGAGACCGCAACGCGGCAAAAAGTTTTCTCGACCCGGTAGGCGAACAAGTCGCCTGCCACGGCCTCGGATCGCTCAGTGAAATTTACGACGGGGATGCACCCTTCACGCCTCGTGGGTGCATCGCGCAAGCTTGGACGGTCGGCGAAGTGTTGCGGGCCTGGCGAGCGACGGCTGGCTAGATCGGTGTGGCTGACCATGAAACGTGTGGCGTTTTGGATACTGTGGGTTGCGCTTGTCGCGCAGATTGCGTGGATGGGCATCGAACGCCTGCACTCCCAGAGAGGATGGAGCGGCATTCTCTATCCAGTCTTTGTTACGATCGGATTTACGGCGTTCGCCCTCACACGGGGACACTTCCGTTGGATTCCTGCGCTTTTGCGGATTTTTATCGGCATTGCGTTCGTAAGCGCGATTTGCGACCGCTTAGGACTGTTTGGTGGGCCGAGTACGCCGGGAGTGTCCAGGGTAATTTCAAGAATTTTGTCTCCTACACTGCTCAGGTCAATTCCTTCTTGCCTGGGAGGGCGATTCCAGCGTTGGCAGTAGTTGAAAGTTTCATCGAAGGAGGCCTCGGAATCGCAATGTTATTGGGACTGGCGGTCCGTCCCGTGAGTCTTTTGTCCGCGGCTGCTTTCCGCCTTGGGTGTTGCGATGACTGTTTCCCTGGGCATAAGTTCTCAATTCAGCTTTGCTGTCTTCGTCTTGGCCGCAGGGGCATTTGTGATCGCAAACGTCGATGCAACACTTCTCAGCTTGGATGCGCTTCGAGAGCGCGTCAGACGAAGACACTCTACGGCGTGAAGAGAATCTCTTCGACCAAGTTGTACCCGTCGTCTTGAGTCTCACTAGGGGTGTACGGTTGTGAGCGCTTTGCTTTCCATTTCCAGCGGCGTGAATGTCGTTCAATTTCGCGCAGTCGTCTGGTTCTTCCCGGTTGCCACGGCGCTTCATTTCCTGGAGGAAGGTCCTCGCTTCACAGCCTGGGCGCAGAAATACACATCGCCACAATTCACGCAGGACCACTGGAACAGGATTCACACCATTGGTTTCGGGTACGCCGCGGCGTTTTCCACGTTCATCGCTCTCTACCCTCATCGCCCGCTCGTATTCCTGTTCTTTGCACTCTGCTTTCTCGAGAGTGGATTGAACGCACTGTTCCACCTCGGCGCGACCTTGTATTTCCGCGCCTATTCACCCGGACTTCTCACCGCGATCGCGCTCTATCCGCCGCTCCTGTGGCTGGCGTCGCGCAATGCGCTTCG
>Ga0066709_100000593_pt1 | contig 20319 bp, 18 predicted proteins | sample GraSoiAngelo_158_FD_79665 | JGI IMG/M metagenome (GOLD analysis project Ga0066709, IMG submission 79665) | Grasslands soil microbial communities from the Angelo Coastal Reserve, California, USA - 14_1009_16_30cm | ecosystem: Environmental > Terrestrial > Soil > Grasslands | place: USA...
GTCGCTCCATTCGAACTGAAGAGCGTACTGGCCGACGAGTTCGATTTTTCGGAATTCCAAATCGTCAGGAATGTGAATCGGCAGGACGACGCGGATGCCGGTCATCTCATCCTTGCATGAAGCGCAGGGACACATACCGCGAAGGCGCGGAGCAAGGTAATGGCTTTCTTTGCCATCGGCCCAGATGATCATTAGCTCGCCTGGGCTGAGTTTCTTAATTTTTGTTGGGGTACTGGCTTTCACTCGACCTCGAGAACCGGCGCCTCGAAGCTACGGATGCTGACTTGCGCGGCCACTTTTTCCGCGATCGATCGCAGCGTGCGAGCGCTCGGCGCATTCGGCTGCGCAATCACGATCGGCTGGCCAATGTCAGACTGCGTGCGGATGGCCAGATCGAGCGGGACTTCCCCAAGAAATGGAATACCTAATTGCTCCGCTGCCCGGCTGCCGCCGCCCTGCCCGAAGATGTAGTCCTGTGAATTGCAATGCGGGCATACGTAGTAGCTCATATTTTCAACGATGCCCAGGATCGGGACGCGCGTCTGCTGGAACATCCGCAACGTCTTCATCGAAATTCGAAGGCCAACGTCTTGCGGGGTTGAAACGATCACTGCACCCGTGAGGGGAACGGCCTGAGCCAACGTGAGATGCACGTCTCCGGTGCCCGGTGGAAGGTCAACCACTAAGTAATCGAGTTCGCCCCAATCAACGTCGAACAAGCATTGCTGAAGCGCTTTGTGGGCCATCGGTCCGCGCCAGATCAGCGGCTGGTCGGACTTCACGAGCAGACCCATCGAGATGAACTTCAAGCCGGCCGCTTCCTGTGGAATCATCCGATTCCCAACAGATTTCGGCGGCTGATCCACACCGAGCATGATAGGAGTCGTCGGACCGTAAATGTCTCCGTCCAGCAAGCCAATCCGAGCGCCCGCCGCCGCAAGCGCAGCGGCGATATTGACGGCGATCGTGGACTTTCCGACTCCGCCTTTTCCGCTGCCCACCGCAACGATATTGCGCACGCTGGAAAGAGCCGTCTTATCAAGTTGTGGCGCCTGCCGCACTTCGCTGGTCATCTTTACGTCGACACTCTCGACACCGGGCAAACTCTTCACGAGGGCGACCGCCTCATCCCGCATCTGATCTTTCACGGGGCACGCAGGCGTGGTGAGATTCAAGTCGAAGGAAACTTTCCCCGTTTCGATCTTCAAGTTACGGATGAAACCGAGCGACACAATGTCCTTGCGCAAATCGGGGTCCTGAACGCGCCTCAAGATACCCAGAACCTGCTCGTCCGTAACGGCGGCATTTTTATCATCCTTATTCCAAAAAGCCATACACCTCAGTCCCTCTCGTGGGATCTCTTTAACCTTTCGATTGTAGCAGAGTAGAACGCGCTCGGCGCCCCTACAGCATGAAAAACTCGGAGCAAACGGCGCTGTCAAAGCCGAGAAATACAGGCTCAGGAATGAGCTTCACGCCAAATCTGTCATAGACCCGGTCCCGGATTTCGCGCGCCAATCGCAGAATGTCTTCGGCGTCGGCTCCGCCTCGATTGACCAGAGCAAGCGTGTGCTTCGTGGAGAGACCCGCCGGTCCAAGCGAATAGCCTTTCGAAAATCCGCCGTGCTCAATCAACCATGCCGCGGCGGTTTTTACTTTGCCGGGAGCCGCAGGATAACGCGGGATACCTGCCCCTGCGCGCAATTGGAGGTTTGCAAACTCTCCCTCACTGATGATCGGATTCTTGAAAAAGGATCCTGCGCTCCTGCAATCCGGATCGCCCTCGACTAACAGCATCGCTTTGCGCGCACGGATCCGGCGCACAGCCGCGCGAACTTCCGCGAGCGTGGGCGTCGAAGACTTGTCTTCGAATTCACGCTGAACATCATGATAGCGAATCGATGGTGTGCCATGATTCCTGAGCGAGTACGCGACTCGAAGAACAATGTAACGATCCTTTGCCGTCGTGTTGAAGAGACTCGCGCGATACGTGAACCGGCATTCGTCGCGCGAAAGTTCGACCACCGAGTCCGTGTGTCGGTCGTATGCGCGAACGTTCGTTAGCACGTCCGAGACTTCCTGTCCGTATGCCCCAACGTTCTGCACGGGCGTTCCGCCAACGGATCCTGGGATGCCGCTCAAGCATTCGATCCCGGCCAGATCACGTTCGACGCACAAGGCAACGAGGCGATCCCATTCCTCACCCGCGCCTGCGCGCACGATCGTTGTGTGTCGATCGGATTCCCACTCGAGACCCGCGATATCGACCTTTATTACTACTCCCGAAAAGCCGGTATCCGCGACAAGCAGATTCGAACCGCCCCCAAGGACGAACGATGGCAGATTTTTTTGTTTCGCAAAGCAAATGGCGTCGTGGACTGTTTCTTCGGTAGGTACATCGATGAAATATCGCGCCCGCCCGCCGATACGAAACGTTGTCAATGGCGCCAGCGGAACGTTCTCGTGGATGAGTGCTTTCACCGCCGTTTCAGTTTAACATTGTGCCCGTGCGGAAACTTCGCGCGCTCGCGCTTGTCATCTTAGCCTTCGTTGTCACAGCCCAGGCGCAAACCCAGACCCAACGGCAACCCGCGCCTGTAATGAGCGCTGCCGGCGCAGACTGGCTCACGCGTCCCGAGCGAATAAAAGAGGAAGATCCGGACCGCATGCTCGCCGCCCTCGATATCAAGAAAGGTTCGGTTGTTGCAGATATCGGGGCTGGCGTGGGCTATCACGTTTGGCGGCTGGCCGGGATTGTCGGTCCGAGTGGTAAGGTCATCGCCGAAGACATTCAAGAAGGAATGGTTCGGCTTCTCAAGAAGAACATCGAGGACCGGAAACTAAGGAATGTCGAGATCATCCTGGGAACACCGACTGACCCGAAGCTGCCGGCGAACTCGGCAGATCTAGTCTTGATGGTGGACGTTTATCACGAATTCTCGGAACCGGTCATAATGATGCAGCACATCCAGAACGCGCTGAAGCCGAATGGGCGCGTCGTGCTCGTCGAGTTCCGGAAAGAGGATCCGAGCGTCCCGATACAGCCGCTTCACAAAATGTCAGTTCAGGACGTCCGCTCGGAACTCGAGCCGTTGGGTTTCAGATTCCAGCAATCGCTCGAGTTTCTACCGTGGCAGCACATCCTGATTTTCACTGGTAAATGAAATCAGCACGGCCGAATGAACCTCCAAGTTGCCGTACTTATTGCGTATTCCGCCCTTTTCATCGGCTTCGGTTTGTTCATATCTCGCCGGGTGAAGAAAGCCGACGATTTTCTGGTTGCCGGACGAAGCCTTAGCCCAGGGCTGCTGGCGACGACATTTCTAGCCGCCAACATTGGTGCGGGCTCGACGGTCGGCGCGACCGGGCTCGGCTACGTGTACGGCTTGGGCGCTTGGTGGTGGGTCGGGTGCGCCGGCATCGGCTCGTTAATCTTGGCGAATACCGTCGGGCCAAAGATCTGGTCACTGGCCGCGAAACACGGCTGGCGCACGGTTGGCGATTTTCTGGAGCATCGCTATAACCGTTCGGTTCGTGGTTTGGTTGCGGTTCTCCTCTGGTTGGGTACGCTGATGATCCTCGCCGGGCAATTGATTGCAATCTCTCAAATCCTCGAAGTGGTGGCCGGCCTGCCGAAATGGCAAGGCTGCCTGATTGGCGGCGTCGTGGTCACCAGTTACTTCGCGGCGGGAGGTTTGCTGACATCGGCGTGGGTGAATTTGATCCAGCTCACAGTCAAATTCACGGGCTTTGTTCTTGCTGTGCCGTTCGGTCTCGCCGCGATCGGAGGATGGTCCGCTTTGCGACCGGCGTTCGATGCCTCATCGTCGCTCGGCGCTCGAGGTGTGTTGTCTTATGTGGCAATACTCGTCCCTTCGTTCATCATCTCGCCGGGATTGATTCAAAAACTGTACGGAGCTCGTGATGCACATGCGGTGCGAGTCGGCGTGAACTGGAACGCATTCGGCTTGATGGCGTTCGCCTTCGCTCCGGCGATTCTCGGCGCGATTGCTCATGTGCGGTTTCCTGGATTGGCCAATCGGGAACTGGCGTTGCCTAGCGTCATGACGAAGCTGATGCCGCCGTGGCTCGGTCTGCTGACGCTGGCAGCTGTGTTCTCGGCCGAACTAAGCGCAAGTGATGCGATCCTCTTCATGCTGTCGAGTTCCCTCAGCGTCGATTTATACAAAACGTTTCTGCGGCCGGCTGCATCGGATCGCAACCTGCTTTTTGTTGGGCGGATGACGGCAGTGATTGGAGCATTCTTCGGTGTGTTGTTGGCCGTCGTGCTGCCCTCCATCATCTCGGCGCTTCAGATCTTCTACACGTTGATGGCGGTTGCGCTCTCGGCGCCTCTGATCGTCGGCCTGTATTCCCGGCGGCCAACGGCGGCCCGCGCAATTGTGGCGATCGTCGCCTCGGTGGCTGTCACGGCTTTCACTCAGTCCGCGCCGATAGGAATTCTCGCAGGGTTCGTGATAATGATTACGCGATGAATCGTCGGAGTTTCCTTGCGATGCTAGCTGTACGGGCGCTCTACCAGCGCCCCGGCAGACTGCCCTCCCCGTCCGAGGGGTTCATTACCGACGTTGCCGGAATTAAAGTCGGCCACTTCACGGAGTCCCGAAGACCCACCGGCTGCACCGTCGTTCTTTACGAGCGCGGCGCTGTTGCGGGTGTGGATGTGCGGGGATCCGCGCCTGGTACGCGAGAGACGGATCTGTTGAAACCCACGAATCTGGTGGACAAAGTGAATGCCATCGTCCTCTCGGGAGGAAGCGCGTTCGGTTTGGAAGCTGCGACGGGCGTAATGCGGTATCTCGAAGAGCATGATGCCGGTTATCCGACGGCAGCGGGGAAAGTCCCGATTGTGCCGGCCGCGATTCTATACGACCTCAATGTCGGCGACGGGAAGATCCGCCCCAATGCGGACGCGGGCTTCAAAGCCTGCATGAATGCAAGGGCTGGACCTGTTGAGGAAGGCAGTGTTGGCGCAGGAGCCGGCGCCACCGTTGGAAAAATCGGCGGCGGGCGGCCGATGAAGGGGGGCATCGGCACCTCGAGCATCAAGCTCGCTAATGGATTCATTGTTGGCGCAATCGTCGCCGTGAATTGCGTGGGCGATGTCGTTGATCCGAAAACCGGGAAGATCGTTGCCGGCGCGCGGACTCCGGATGGCAAAGCGTTCGTCAATATTATTGAGTCGTATCGGTCCGGCCGCGGAGTCGCTTCGCCGGGCCAGAACACCACGATTGGCGTCGTCGCCACAAATGCTCGTTTTGACAAAACTCAAATGACGAAAATTGCTGAAATGTCCCATGACGGAATGGCCCGGGCCATTAATCCTACCCATACTCCTTCAGATGGCGACACGTTGTTCGCCATTACCACCGGTACCTCCACTGTAACTGCAAATCTCACTGCGATAGGCGCACTGGCTGCAGAAGCGGTATCGGAAGCAATTCTGCGAGCCGTCATGAAGGCAAAGTCGGTCCCCGGATTCCCCAGCTATAGCGACATTGCGAAGTAACCGAGCTGGCTGTAAGCGCACCGCGGAGCGGTGCTAGGAAATTAGCCAGAGGTAACGCTAAACCCCGGCTAATTTCCTGACACGCCTTCGGCGTGCGCAAAATGGACAAACTTGAATCGGCGGTCAACCGTCATTCCGCGCGACCGAACAAGCCCGCCTTATACAGACGTTCATCCATGTACATCCGTGAACCGGCGCCGTTGAAGATCGGCGTGTGTTTGATTTCGCAGAGATACTCGGGAATCGCCCAGAGTGGCTTATCGGAATTCATCCAGTTGATTGCATCAAACCGGGCCAGGTTCACAGGACGCGAGTAGGCGCGGAGAGTCTTTTCTCCCCGCAGGTTGTAGTAATGCTCGAAATACGACAGCACCAATTCCCGCAGCGTGCGGTAAACCGGTGAGCGAAACCGCAAACCTGCGTAGTTGGATTTCGCGATCGCTCCCCAACACGCATTCGTGCGATACACCGCAATCACATGATCGTCATCACGAACCGCCTCCAGGTCCAGGATCAGCGGCGGATGACCGTTCACGCGTAGCGCTGCGGCTGCAAACAGCGCACCTTCGAAGCAATGCGCCGTGTTGTATTCAATCACCAGGCGGGGCGAGCGGCAGGTCTCACCCTCCTTTTCTTTGTTGTAAGGAAGGTCATCCAGATATTTCTGAATTTTCTCTGGAGTGGAGAGCTTACGTAGAACGTTATGCATTTTCGATGATCTTCCGAATCGCATCCGGAATCGGCGTCGACTTGAACCGCTCAGCATCTACGCACACCACGGTGACGTATCCGGCGGCGAGCCTTTCGCTGCTGATGTCGTCGACAACTTCGAAATCGTAACGAATTGTCTTTTCGCGTTGAATCCGAGGGCTCAACTGCACACGAATTGCAGCCCCATGCCGTATCGGTTTTGAAAATTTTGAGAACGCCTCGACGCGAGGCATCCAGACATGGTGTTCTTCGATGAGGGAATGCCGTTCTTTTCCGGCGGCGCGAAACAATTCTTCCTCAGCCTGTTCAATGAATCGAAAGAAATGGGGGTAGTAAACAATGCCGGCCGGGTCCGCGTCGGCCCAATAGGTTTGGAATCGAGCTTCGAACATCAAGGGATTTTAGCACCTCACCGTGACAAAAATGGGCGACCTCTCACGAAGCGGAATTCCAATGAAACGCGATGGTATGCTGTTTCGCACGAGGGCCGCATCTCAGAGGTCACGAGCGTATGAAGCGAGCAGCACTACTACTGTTCTTTCTGGCGGTGCCGCTGTTCGCGCAGCAAAAGGCAACGACCACACAAAATCCACTCGACAAGCTCCACGACCAGGCCAAAGCAGTGTTCGAGCGCGCCGGAGTTCCCTTTTCCGAAGAACAAGAGAAGTCCGTCGCACTGATGATTGAGGATCGGCGCCAGGCTTCCGAGGAACTCTTTGGGCAGTTGATGGACTTTCGAGGAGGTCCCGTTCAGGGTCAGCAGCAGGATCGAGCTGTCGCGGCCATCAAGTGGATGCACGACGAGTTCAGAAAACAGCTGCGCGAATATCTGACCGAACAGCAAGTCCCAGTCTGGGAGGGCTACGAGTCCAGTGATGGCGTCCGTGCGTTAGAAGAACTCATCAAAGAACTTACGGGCGCGAATGCACCGAAGCAACAGACACAGTTCATCCGCATCATCAACAATTCATTCACGGCCGAACAGGGTTATTTCAGCGGGCAAGCCGTGAACACCGACGTCATTCAGCGCGCGGGCATCGGCGCGTTCCACGGCAATTTTGGATTTCAGTTCAAGGATGAATCGCTGAACGCGCGAAATCCTTTCGCTCCCAACAAACCGTCGTACCAAGAGCGGCAAACGAATTTCAATTTCAGCGGGCCAGTCATCCGCAACAGACTGACGGCAAATATCAACGGCAACCATGTCCTGCGTGAAAATGTCGGCACGGTGCACGCGATCACGCCGGAAGGGCCGTTCGATCTGGGGATCGTGAATCCCTTCACCAGTCGGTTCGTCGGCGCCAGCGCCAACTACCAGATCTCGGATGTGCATTCCTTCGTCGTCGGCGTGAATTATCAGACCAACATACGGAAAAACCAGGGTGTCGGCGGATTTAATATGCCCGAGCGAGCCTCGAACGGCCGGGGAAATTTTCACAACATCAATGTGACCGAAATTGCGGTGTTGTCCGATAAGACGCTTTATCGCACGAATGTGAATTTCTGGAGTGACAGCGACCAGACCAAGCCTGCAAAACAGGCGATTACGATCGACGTCTTAGGCGCGTTCGGCGCAGGTGGCGCGCCATACCGCGGCGAAAACAGCCGGCGCGGGTACTACCTGAGCAATCTTTTTTCACATGCCGGCCAGAAGGTGACGTTTAAAGCAGGCTTCGACGGGGGATACAGAAAATCTCGGACGATTTCCGAAGACAACTTCTTGGGCTCGTTCACTTTCTCGGATCTGGATGCTTTCCACGAAGGCATCGCGACCACATATCGAGTCACACGCGGGAACCCGCTGCTGCTGAACAGACAATTCGAAATGTCGACGTTTGTCGAGAGTGATATCAAAGTAAACCAGCGGCTGACCACAATGTTCGGCGTTCGTTACGATCACCAGACCAATTTGCGCGATCACAACAACGCTGCGCCGCGGATCGGATTCGCCTATGCGGCCGGACGCTCTACGGTCGTTCGCGGCGGCATGGGAATTTATTACGATCGGCTGTGGGACTGGATCGTCGAAACTGTGAAACGCGGCGATGGCAACCGTCAATATGAGATCGTCGTCAACAATGCGCCTTATCCGGAGCCGTTTCAAGCCGGCACAGCAACGATAAATCCCCCAACATCGGTTCGCATTAATGATCCAAATCTCGTCGCACCCTACAACATCATCTCGTCAGTGTCCGTCGAACGGACCTTCAAAAATACTCTGTTCGTCAGCGGACGCTACGAATTCCGGCGCGGCGTGCACCAGTTTCGAAGCCGCGATCTCAACGCACCGCTGCTGGGTGAATCGGCGCGTCCGGATCCGACTCGCGGCAATGTACTGAATTTCGAATCGACGGCATTGTCGCGGTCTCAGGTTCTGAGTCTCACTGTGCGACAGCGCTTCAGCATTTTTAATCTCAATGCGACGTACAGCCACTACTCACAGTACAACGATGGCGGCTGGTTCTTCGGCACGCCTTCGGATAACTACAACCTCCGATCCGATTGGGGACGTACGGAAACGCCGACGCATCAGTTCAATAGCACTGTCAATGCAAAATTGTTCATGGGCGTATTTCTTACAAGTACCGTAGTCGCAAACAGCGGGGACCATTACAACATCACTACCGGCAACGACGACAACCTCGATTCGAATATCAATGACCGGCCTCCCGGCACGCCACGCAATAGCGGGGACGCTCCGCGGTTTCTCACTTTTAATTTCAATATCTCCAAAGCATTCTTCATAGGCGGCGGGTCCAGTAATGGTGGCGCCGGATCTTCTCGAGCCAACATGAACCTATTCGCGAACATGAACAATGCGTTCAACCGAACGAACTACGGAACACCGTCCGGCATCATGACATCTCCGTTTTTCGGACAACCGTACAGCGCGCGGAATGCTCGCGAAATTGAGGTCGGGCTGCGCTTTCAGTTGTGAACGACCGATGGAAATATTTTTTTCCGACTTTGCCGAGAATCTTGGTGGCCCGAAGAATCCGCTCTACCAACTGCACGAGCGCCTGAAGGCCGAAGGCGCCAAGCTCACGGACCTAGTGCGCGGTAACGTGAACGAACACGGAATCGTTTACCCACCGCACATTCTGGCGGAGATCCTTAAGGAAGCTGCAGAAATTGCGCGTGTCTATCGACCCGATTCTTTGGGCCAGCGGCCGGCGCGCGACGTGATCGCGGAGTATTACAGCGGGTTGAATATCTCACCCGATCATATTGTGATCACGCCGGGAACGAGCGTGTCGTATTGGTACTGCTTCAAACTGCTCACCGAAAACGGTGATGAAATTCTCTCCCCTCAGCCGTCGTATCCGCTGTTTGATTACATTGCGCGGCTCGCCGGCGTCTACATGCGGCATTACCGGCTTGATGAACGGCGCGGTTGGGCCATTGACCTCGATCACCTTGAAAGTCAGATCACAACCGGCACGCGCGCCATCATTTTGATATCGCCTCACAACCCAACCGGCATGGTAGCGAATGAAGACCAGCTTCGTGGGCTGGCCGAAATCGCCGCGCGCCACGCGCTTCCAATCATTTCGGATGAAGTGTTCAGCGAATTTTTGTTCGGGCTCGATGCTTTCCCGCGGGTCGCCGCGACCGACGCACCGCTTGTGTTCACGCTGAGTGGATTTTCGAAAATGTTTGCGCTGCCTGGGATGAAGATCGGCTGGATGGCCGTTAGTGGTGATGAGACGCTAGTTAAAAAATCGGTTGCCGCTCTCGAGCTGATCTCAGATACGTTTCTGCCGGTAAACGAGATTGCACAGTTTGCCGTGCCGGAAATCTTTCGCCGAGGCGCCCAGTTCCTGAATGAATACAGAGACTGGGTACAGCGTTGTCGTGCGGCTGCGATCGAAGGCCTCGGCGGAATCAGATTCGTGGAGCCTAAAGGCGGGTTTTATGTCACCGTACCGCTCAGTCGCGATGAAGAAGAAGCGGCTGCCATCTTGCTGAAGACGGATGGAATTCTTGTCCATCCGGGATACTTTTATGACATCGCCCCAGATCATCTCGTGATGACGTTCATCGATGAGCCGGACTTGGTACGGGGACACTTCGAGAAGATTGCTCGTCAGGTGCGACTGTAGCGGCGGTCTATGACCGCCGAGGGCACCGCGGAGCGGTGCAAAATCTCCAAAAGTCTAGGCGGCGGTTATAGACCCGCACATTTTTCCACTTCCGTTCGCCGGCTGCGGCATTAGAATCAGCGCTTGGCTTCTACAAACGCACCGAAGGTAATCACGCCGGAAATCCAGCCGGCACAGCGGCCGGACGAAGCGGAAAGCCTCGATGTGTGGGGCTTTCGTGATACGCGCTTCGACTTCAACGATAATGGGCATGTGATCATCCGAGGTTCCCGATACGAGCTCAGTGGTAAAGAACTGCCCCGCTTTCTGCCCTGGGTCCGGGAAATTCTGGAATGTGATGTCAATCCCAAAAACGTGAACCCGCCGCGCTATCCGAGCTCGATTCCAGAGCCGCGCATCAAGCCGGAGTTTCTCGCCGCGATCCAAGAATTTTTGACTTCGAATCAAATCGATATGAACGGTGAGATCCGGCTGCGCCACGGCCACGGTCATACGCAAGAGGAGATGTACGCGATCAAGTACACGCGGCTCGGCCGCATACCCGACCTCGTGGTCTATCCGGAAGCGGAAGCTCAGGTTACAACGCTAGTCGAAACAGCAAAGACCCACGATATCGCCCTGATCCCGTATGGTGGGGGAACAAACGTGACGGACGCGCTTCGCTGTGACGAACACGAACATCGGACCATTGTGTCGGTGGATATGCGGAAGATGAATCGGATTCTGTGGGTCGACCGCGACAACATGATGGCGTGTATTGAAGCGGGAGCCGTGGGCCGCGACATCATGGCCGAGTTGAAGAAGCATGGCGTCACGATGGGCCACGAACCCGACAGTGTCGAGTTTTCCACACTTGGTGGCTGGATCGCGACCAACGCGAGCGGTATGAAGAAAAACCGTTATGGCAACATCGAAGATCTCGTCCTCGACGTGACTGTAGCGACGGCCGCAGGTAAGCTCGAGCGCACAAGCGCGTCTCCACGAGAATCCGTGGGGGTAGACCTTCGGCGACTGATGTTCGGCTCCGAAGGCACGCTTGGGATCATCACGTCAGCCGTTGTCAAAATCTTCCCCTTGCCGGAAGTGCAAAAATACGGTTCAGTGCTCTTCCCCAGTTTCGAAGCCGGATTCAAATTCATGCACGATCTCGCTCGCGAAGCGACTCCGCCAGCCAGCGTCAGGTTAGTGGACAATCTTCAATTCCAATTTGGGCTTGCGCTCAAACCAAAATCGAGCGGCGGGTTGGCCAATCTGAAGAGCAAAGCGGAAAAGTTTGTGGTCACGAGGATTAAGGGCTTCGATCCCTTTATGATGGTCGCATGCACGCTGGTGTTCGAAGGAGCCCGTGCGGAGGTCGAACAGCAAGAACGCGATCTCTATCGGATTGCGGCACGGCACGGCGGGATGAAGGCCGGCGCCGAGAACGGCCAGCGCGGATACCAACTGACCTACAGCATCGCCTACATTCGCGATTTCTTGATGAATTACTACATCATCGCGGAATCATTCGAAACCTCCGTCTCATGGACCAACGCGCTCGCGCTGTGCGAAAACGTGAAGCGGCGGTTGACGGAGGAGTACACGCGGCGCGGGCTTCCCGGTAAGCCTTTCGTGACAGCGCGTATCACGCAGATCTATCGCACGGGCGTATGCATCTATTTCTATTTTGGTTTTTATTACAAAGGAATTCCGAATCCGCAGGAAGTTTATCTCCAGCTGGAGAACATTGCGCGCGATGAAATCCTGAAATCCGGTGGCTCTCTCTCCCATCACCATGGCGTGGGCAAATTACGCCGCGCGTACCTCCCGCGAATCATGTCGGAGACGGCGATTCAGTGGAAACGCGAGCTCAAGAGGAGCCTCGATCCCACAAATGTTTTCGGCGCAGGCAATCAGGGTCTAGATGGTTGAGCGCCCTCGACAATGGGCAATCATTACCGGCGCCTCCTCCGGCATCGGCAGAGCGCTCGCCTTTGAATTCGCTGCCGGTGGATTCAATCTCCTCCTCACGGCCAGAAACGAAGCCGGATTAGCCGAAGTTGCAGCGCACTGTCGAGACAAACACCGCGTCGATACGGAAGTCGTCGCGGCCGATCTGTCGTGTGCGGACTCAGTGCAGAATCTCATTAATGTGTTGCAAACCGGCTCGCGTTATTACGAAGTACTCGTCAACAACGCTGGTTTCGGTATGCACGGTGATTTCGCTTCAGCGGATATCGAGCAGAACGTTCAGCTTGTCAATGTGCAGCTCACGGCAGCGCTTCGTCTGACGAGGGCGGTGCTTCCCGGAATGATCGAGCGCCGCAGCGGCAGAATCTTGAACGTGGCATCGGTTTATTCGTTCTCACCGGTTCCCTTCCAGTCCGTTTACGCTGCGTGTAAGGCGTTTCTGCTGTCGTTCTCCTCTGCCCTTCAGAACGAAATCAAAGGCACAGGCGTAACGGTCACGGTATTTTGTCCCGGCATCACCCAAACTGAATTTCGATCCCGTGCCGGTATCGGAGAAAAGCGCGACTCCGGCATGAGCGCCGAAGCAGCCGCGCGTATTGCCTACATTGAAACGCTGCGAGGTAAACACATCGTTGTTCCCGGCCTTGTTAACCGACTGTATGTTTTCATGACTCACCTTCTGCCAGTTCCGATGGTCCCCACCATCATCCGCTTCATCAATCGCCAACGCGGCCAAAACCATACATGAAGAGACAGCGGTGCCAAAACCTCGCTGGGCGTTGAGATTGAGCCGCGGAAGGGAACGAGGAGTTTCAGACCCTCGTCTCCCCATGGGAGTGACATACTTTGGTCATGGATAAGCCGCGTGGAGAGCGTTCATGAGCCGCGATGAATGGACCGCCGTCGATGAATACATTACAGACGTGCTCGTGCAGCCCGACACGGCGCTGGTCGAAGCGCTGAATGCGAGCGAAGCGGCCGGTCTGCCGTCGATTAATGTAAGCCCCGCGGCGGGAAAGTTGCTGCACATTCTCGCGCGCGTCCAGGGCGCGCTTTCCGTCCTCGAGATCGGGACACTCGGCGGGTACAGTACGATCTGGCTCGCCCGTGCTCTGCCGCCGGATGGCCGTTTGATCACGCTGGAAATTGATCCCAAGCATGCTGAAGTTGCGCGTAAAAATCTTGCGCGTGCGGGTGTAGCCGACCGAGTCGAAATCCGGCTCGGCAGAGCGCTCGACACGCTCCCTCAACTGGCTGCGGAAGGACGCGGCCCGTTTGATCTGATCTTTATCGACGCGGATAAACCAAGCAATGCGGATTACTTCGAGTGGGCACTAAAGCTTTCACGTTGCGGCAGTGTCATCGTCATCGACAATGTCGTGCGGAGCGGGAAAGTGATCGATGCCTCGAGTGATGACACAAGTGTCCAGGGAGTGCGGCGTTTGAATGACGTGATGTCGCGCGAAAAGAGGGTCAGCGTCACGGCTATACAGACTGTCGGATGCAAAGGTTATGACGGTTTTGCGGTCGCACTTGTGCTGGTCTAATTCGGGTCAGACGTCTAAATCACCCAAAATACGGGCGGTCCTAGACGGTCATAGACCGCTCCTACAGCTCGGATTCAAACCCCATTTCCCAAATCGTTTGGTTTTCCCGCGCCAGATCAGGAATTCTGCATTACGATTCAAGAACTCGTTTTTTGTAATTGGGTGATTTAGACGTCTGACCCCGAATTGGAGGAAGCTAATGAAACGACTTCTTGTACTGGGAACGATCATTTGCCTCGGATTGTTATTGATCACAGTGGCGTTGACTGCGCAGCAGGCAGGCCAAGGCGCCGGCGCACAGGGACGCGGAGGCGGAGGCGCCGGTCTGGGTCCTATAGGGACAATCCAGAAAGTCACAGACAGGCTCTACATGATTCCTGGCGCCGGCGGAAATACGGCCGTGTTCATCACGGGAAACGGCGTCGTGATCGTGGATACAAAGCTCGCCAACAATGGTCCGGCGATCCTGGACCAAGTTAAAACAGTGAGCAACAAACCGATCACGCACATCATCAACACGCATACGCACGGTGACCACACCGGCAGCAATCAGTTCTTCCCGGCGAGCGTAGAGATCGTGACGCACGAGAACACGAAGACGAACATGGAACGAATGGACGTGTTCAAGGACCCGGCGAACAAGAACGGTCTTCCCGACCGGACGTTTAAAGACCGCTTGACACTCCTCAGCGGACCCGACGCGATTGACCTTTATTACTTCGGACCTGCGCATACCAATGGCGACGCATTTGTGGTCTTCCGTGCGTTGCGCGCAATGCATGCTGGAGATGTTTTTGCAACCAAAGGCCAACCGTTGATCGACACTGGGAATGGTGGAAGCGGTGTCGCATATCCCGAAACGATTGCCAAAGCAACGGCCGCAATCAAGAACGTCGATACTGTGATTACCGGACATACCACGACTGGACCGCTGAAGTGGCAGGATCTTGTGGATTATGGCGAATTCAACCGGCTGTTCCTGGAACACGCGCGGAAGTCACTGCAAGCGGGAAAGACTTCTGAGCAAGCAATGTCGGATTTGAAGCTCCCCGAAAAGTTCAAGGACTATAACATCCAAGGCGGCCGCGGCGGCCCAGGCGGGAACTTCAATGTGATTTATCAGGAACTGCAGAAAAAGTAGCGATACAACTGTAGGAGCAGTCTATGACGGCGCCTACAGTTACGTCGCAGCGCCCCCAAACAGTTTGGCTTCCCTCTCTTTGAGTTCTTCCGGCGTGGGATCTTCGATGTGCGTTGCAATCGCCCAGTTGAATCCAAAGGGATCCTTCACCTGAGCGTACCGGTCTCCCCAAAACTGATCCGCAAGCGGCATTACCACCTGGCAGCCGGCAGCTACAGCTTGGGCGAAAACGGCGTCCGCATCGGGAACATAGAGGTTCAGGGTAAAAGGCCAATTCCCCTGAGCGATTGGTGGTGAGCCGAACTCTGGAAAGTGATCGTTGAGCATCAAGTCGGCATCACCGATGCGCACATGCGCATGCATGAGCTTGCCTCCCGGGCCTGGCGATCGCCTAACCTCGACTGCATTGAATGCACGTTTCAAAAAATCGACGTACTTCTCGGCGCCCACGACTGTGAGGTGTAGGGTCAACGTGCGAAAACCTTCGGGTATGGGATTTTTGGCTTTAGGCATAGTACGACGATACTAAGACAAGTCGCTTTCACCCAGCAAGCAGTCGTCATCGTACATATCGTACATCGTCGTCATTGCACACAAATTACGCCGCAGGCTTGCGTACGATGGATGCAGCGTCGTTGGGGCCGAGCCGGGTGATCTTGAATCCTTTTTTTGTTAGCTGGTTGATAAGTCCGGTTTCTCCCGGGTAATGCAACGCGCCGACGGCGAAGAAGTACGATCGCACAGGTTTCTTCGCGCAAAGCTCCGCAATCTTAGCGGCCATCTTCGTATTCCGTTCATCCACGACGCGCGTGACGATTTTCTTATTGAGCGCCTGATCTTCCGGATACTGCTTATGGACTTCGGCAGCAAGCCGATCCAGATCACCGGCCAGATAAAGATTGACCAGTTCCTGTGTAGGGCTCAGTCCACCCTGGCGCGGTTTTTCGAGATCGTCGAGTGCCGACACGAGCATCCGCACCTGTTCCTCGTTGCTGAAGCCTTCGAACACAGCGACTTGTTCGTCCACGGTTTCCAGTGCGCCTAGCATTTTGCCGGCCTGATCCGCCATGCCGTAGAGCATTGCGTCCAGCGGTTGACGGCCCGCGCTGAGATCGGGAAGAAATTCGAGCAATTCGACCTGCGACATCACGGCCCACGGTTTCATCGGCGACAGCATCACTGCCAAAATATCCGCAGCGCCAGGCGGAACGCGGCCTCCTAAAACGTTTCCGACAACGCGGACCAGCCGCGCGAACACATCCTCGCCGATGATCGACCGTAAGTTCTGGCCAGCCGGCAACATGACTTTGCTCAACATGGACGCCTGGGTCCCCGCATCGAGCGGGATCTCACCGTTGAACACGTCGGATGCATTTAAAGCGCGGCGAACGACCTCCGGCAATTCCAGCACACGAGGGTCAGGGACGTGCACGGTTCCATACAGATAACTCGGCACCGGTCCATCGATTCGCCATAAAAACGGTTTCTCGGTCGCGCGTACCTGGGCCGGCGCGGTTTCCGCGCTGAGAGAAATCGCAATAACCAGAGATACGATTGAAAATCCGCAAGTAAAAAGACAAAGTGATTGTCTACGCTTCATTAAGATGCTCCCGGGGGAGATTATAGCGGGTGGTCGTGGAACATTGGGGTTCGTTTTCGCGTACCAAAAACCATGGTTATGAAAACCGGCTATACGTTTTACTCTGAAGCTTTCAGGATTGCGCTTCACGCCATTCTGTCTCACAAGCTCCGAGCTTTTTTGACTTTGATTGGCATCATCATTGGTGTCGCTTCCGTCATCGTCGTGGGAGCCTCCATCAGCGGGCTTAATACTTACGTGATTGACCGGGTTTCGAAAGTCCTGGGCGTGAACCATTTCATGATTGCGCGCATGGCGAATGTCGGCCCTTTGAGCGAAGAGGAATGGGAAAAGCGCAACCGGCGCAATAAGCGGCTGAGTTGGGATGATTTTGAATGGGTGCAAACGAATTGCCGACTGTGCCAGGAGGTGGGCGCTGAGGTATCGAGGTCAATCGATCTCAAGCAAAACGGTGAAGAGCTGTTTGGGACCGACATTGCGGGCGTCACGGCGAACATGGCGGAAATCGAAGACAAAACTATTCAGGATGGCCGCTTCATTCGGCCGAATGAAGTCGAATCATCCGCCTTTGTGATTGTGATCGGGGCGGAGCTCCGGGAAAAGTTCTTTCCTGGAGCTGATCCGATCGACAAGAGGATCAAAATCGCCGGTTACCCGATGCGCATTGTGGGAGTCGAACAAAAGCGCGGCTCCATGTTCGGCCAGTCGCTGGACAACCACGCCTACATTCCGATCACGACCTATGGCCGGATGTTCGGCCGGCTGCAAAGTCTGCGGGTGCATGGCAAGGCAAAGGATCGCGAACTGTTTCAAAGAACCCTCGACCAAGGCCGAGTGGCGATGCGTATTCACCACAAGCTGAAGGGGAATCAGGAGGACGACTTCGGACTGGTTGATGTTCAGCAGGTCAACAGTCAGGTCGATCAGTTTACAGCAAGCATTGCCGCAGTTATTACGCCGATAACTCTGATCTCGCTTGTCGTCGGCGGCATTGTGGTGATGAACATTATGTTGGTCAGCGTGACGGAACGCACCTTCGAGATCGGCTTGCGCAAGGCGCTCGGCGCTCGTCGCAAACAGATCATGCTGCAGTTTCTAATCGAATCGGTTCTTCTATCGTCGTTCGGAGGGGTGTTGGGTCTGCTGCTCGCGGCCGGCATTTCATGGCTGGTCACAGTCACGACTCCGATTCCGATGACGATCACGATTGCTTACATCGCGTTGGCGCTCGTTGTTTCAGGCGGCATTGGTATGATCGCGGGCATTTACCCGGCATTCCGGGCCGCGCGGCTGGATCCGATCGTCGCGCTGACGAAGAATTAGATGAACATCGGTACCGTCACCCACACCGAGATCATTTCCATGGCGCTCGACAGCATCAGGGCGCACAAATTCAGGAGCGCGCTGACCGTGCTCGGCATCATTATCGGTGTGGCGACGGTCATCGCAATCGCATCGATTCTTACCGGCCTTCGCGAAAATCTGGTCAGGCTTATTCAAGAATATGGGACCGACAACATATATGCTTTTCACCTCTCGACAGGGTTCAATCCCAATCAGGACCGCGAGGAGCGCACGCGCAAGCCTTTAACTGAAGAAGATGCTGTGGCGATCCGCGAACATACCGACACAGTCGAAGATGTCGCATTGGTCGCGTTTTCGGATTGGAATTTTAATCGCACGATTACCCATCAGGGCTACACGTACAGAAGAGGCAACGTGCAAGGAGTTTCCGCGAATTACGCCCAAACGACGAACGTGAGCGTCAGCAATGGCCGATTCATTAGCGACTTCGACGACCAGCATCGGCGTAGCGCCATGGTGATTGGAGTCAGCGTCGCCGACGCTCTGTTCTGGAATCACGAAAGCGCGATCGGCGCGCAGGTGAAGATGGGCGATCACACGTTCGAAGTCGTCGGGGTTCTGCAAAAGAGAAAGAGCGCGTTTCTGGGAGAGAACGATGAAGATAACGCCGTCTACATTCCGTTTCGAACACTGCGTCAAATCAGTCCGGGGCGCCGCTGGATGATGCTGATCATCCAGGCCAAGGCCGGAAAGATTCGCCAGGCGCTCGACCAGGTGGAAGTCGTTTTGCGTCGTCAGCGGGGAGTCAAATTCAACGAAGCGAACAATTTCGATCTGGGCACGGCAGATCGATTCATCTCCGAGTTCGATAACATCACGAAACTGGCCGGCCTGATTGCCATTGCGATGTCGAGTGTGGGATTGCTGGTCGGCGGTATCGGAGTCATGAATATCATGCTCGTATCGGTGACGGAGCGAACCCCCGAGATCGGTGTACGGAAAGCCTTAGGCGCGCGCGCACGCGATATCACGACGCAGTTTCTCTGTGAGGCCATGACCCTCACTTTTCTGGGCGGCTTCGCGGGAGTGCTGCTCGCCCTCGCCGTCAGTCAGATCATCATGTTCTTTGTTCCATCCCTGCCCGCATCGATCCCAATCTGGGCCGTGATTGCCGGGCTCACCGTATCGGTCGCCGTCGGTCTGCTGTTCGGCGTCTGGCCCGCCCGCAAAGCGTCGCGGCTGGATCCGGTGGAATGCCTGAGATATGAATAGCGCGTTGGGTCATGTATCGCTCGTCTTTTCGCCCAATACCGCAGACAATTCCGTGACCGGCGCAATACTGAAGTGGATGAAGAACGTTAAGTAGGGCCCATAACACGTTTTGAGCGACTCTGCTAGGAGTTGCTGCTCCACCCGGCAGGGTCGCACCCTCGGAAGAAATTCTCCCAGTCAGGAAAGTTCCCGGTCGAATAACCCTTCCTTAGCGCGTTTGAGCACAGAACGTTACGGCGAACTCCAAAGGGAACGGCGATTGCGCACCTTTATGTGGGGGCACATGAACCACAACCAAGCCATCGCGAGCCCCCGCCTGGGTCGCCTGGTTGAATGCGTACGGCGTACCTATGTGGTGGGTTTGCTCACAATTACGTTAATCCTCGGATGCGCAGGTTCCGCAATCGGGGCGGTATCTAATTCACGTCATCACACAGTTCATCAACGTCGCCACAAGATCGCCCGTCATGCAGGCTGGGCCGGGGCCGGTTTCGCGGCCGGCAGAGTTGCCGGACCTGCCGGAAGCGCGGCAGTGGGGGCCGCAAAGTACCGGCACGATTTGAAAGCCGGCGGGCACAGGCGCAAGCGTGCCATCGCAAAGATTGGCGCGCCAATCGCAGCAGGCGCCGTAGCGGGCCCCGCTGGGACCGCGGCCTACGAGGCTTACGACCATCGAAGCTGGATCAAACGGCACATCCTTCATCGGAAACCGCACGGATCCGGTCACCACTAGCCCGGCCGTAAATTGTTACTTGTTACCTGAACGGCCCTTTGTGTGCCGAAGCTCAATCGGGGGTAATTCAGATGAATTCAGTTGTACATTTCGAAATGCCTGCTGAAGATCGTCAGCGTATGGCTCAGTTCTATACAAAGGCGTTCGGCTGGCAAACGCAAATGCTCGGTCCGGATATGGGAGATTACGTCGTCGTAACGACGACGGACTCCGACGACAGCGGACCCAGGAAACGCGGGGCGATCAATGGTGGGTTCTATCCCAAAAAGGATGATTGGCCCGCGCAGTATCCGTCCGTCGTCATTGCGGTAGACGATATCGAAGTGGCCATGGGAAAGGTATCCGACGCTGGCGGCAAGGTCCTCGGTACCCCGATGGAGATTCCCGGGGTCGGTCAGTACGTCTCGTTTACAGACTCGGAAGGCAA
>Ga0066709_100000595_pt1 | contig 20317 bp, 11 predicted proteins | sample GraSoiAngelo_158_FD_79665 | JGI IMG/M metagenome (GOLD analysis project Ga0066709, IMG submission 79665) | Grasslands soil microbial communities from the Angelo Coastal Reserve, California, USA - 14_1009_16_30cm | ecosystem: Environmental > Terrestrial > Soil > Grasslands | place: USA...
CACGTTGTTCGATCGCACCGTGGGGAGCAGCTTCCGGGCCAGGGCCGGATGCAGGCACAGCGCCCGCTCGAGCAGGTGGGTGCCCGCCTTGGGGACCGTGATGCAGAACACTCTGGGTCCGTCGCGTGTGGTGAGCCGACGCCCCAACTTGGCCGGTGACAACCCGAACCGCTCGAGGGTCCACCACCCTCGACCGAGGGCGTTCTTCATCCCCGGGGCGCTCAACCCCGTTTGCTCGAATCGCGGGCTGTGTCGAAAGGGAACAACGATTCGATCCTAGCAAGGACCCTGGGGTCCCGGAACACGGGATGGTTCGGACCCCGGCAGGCCATCCGCCGGATGGGGCGAACCTGTCCGGGCTCAAGCGGCCGTGACCCTTTCGCCCCAGATGCCTTGATCGTCCTCGGCGCGCGGTGATATGGTCCCGTGCCGGGCTATTCTTGCGAGAGGGGGGCGCTTTGCGCAGCGCCAGGTTGTTCAGTGTTGCCGCCGCCATGTTGCTCGTTCAGCTGGTGGCCGCTTCCACGGGAGCATTGTCGACGGCGGGTTCCGGCCCAACCGCCGGGCCCGTGAACACCACCACCTCGAAGGTGGGAAACGGGCGGATCGCCTTCGTCACCGATCGGGACGGGAACCTCGAGATCTACACGATGGTCTCTGACGGCTCGAGCCAGACCGACCTGTCGAACGATCCGGCTCCCGATGCCGATCCCGCCTGGTCCCCGTTCGGGAAGAAGATCGCCTTCACCAGCGGCCGGAGCGGCAGCTCCGACATCTGGGTCATGGGGGCGGACGGTTCGAACCCCGTCAACCTCACGCCCGCCACGCCGCTCTGGTCGGACGCGCAACCCACCTGGTCGCCGGACGGCGCGAACATCGCCTTCGCCAGCGACCGGAGCGGCGATTCGGACATCTGGACCATGCAGGCGGACGGCTCGAACCCCGTCGATCTCACCGCCGGCACGCCGTCCTCCTCGGATTTCCAGCCTGCCTGGTCGCCGGACGGCTCGAAGATCGCCTTCACCCGCACGGCGGGTGGGGACGGGGAGATCTACATGATGGCCTCCGACGGGTCGGGTCAGACGAATCTCACCAACGATCCGGCGGGAGACGATTCCGAGCCGGCCTGGGCTCCCGACGGGTCGCAGATCGCCTTCACCAGCACGAGGGACGGCAACAGCGAGATCTACGTCATGGCCGACGACGGGTCCGGGCAGACCGACCTCACCAACGACCCGGCGCAGGACGACACCCCCGTGTTCTCGCCCGAGCTCGGCACCAGGATCGCCTTCTCCAGCGACCGGTCGGGGAGCCCCGAGATCAACCTGTTGAACATCGACCCCGGCACCACGTCCACCTACGGGCTGGTCACGGTGACGAACCGCTCCGGGCGGAACGCCTCCCCCAGGTGGCAGCCCCTGCCGGCGTTCCCTCCGTCCGGATCGCCGATCCAGCACGTCGTCATCCTGTTCCAGGAGAACCATTCGTTCGACAACGTGCTCGGCCATCTGTGCGTGGACGACGTGCGGTGCGATGGCGCCGTGACGGGCCAGACCTACGATGGGCAGACCATCGACCTCCCTCAGGCCGCTGACGTCGTGGCCCTGGTCAACCACAGCTACCAGACACAGAAGGTCGAGATCAACGGCGGTCTGATGAACGGATTCTCGCTGACGAAGAAGTGCACCAAGAGCGACGGCTACCAGTGCTACCAGGCGTATCAGGCCAGCCAGATTCCCAACCTGGCCAGCCTGGCCCGGACCTTCGTGATCTCCGACCGCACCTTCGAGAGCGACGCGGTGGGAAGCTGGGGCGACCACCTGGACCTGGCCGCCTCCGAGCTGGACGGATTCAGGACGTCCAACCTGATCATCCACGGCCAGCGCGGGAGCGGATGGGGCTGCGACAGCGGGGACGAGGCCAAGTGGTGGGAGAACGGCATCAGCAGCGACCTCGACTACGTGCCGCAGCCGTCCTGCGTCCCCCAGCCGGACGGCACCGGTCCCTACCGTCCCTCGCCGGTGGCCTGGGTCCCGACGATCATGGATCGGATGGAGGGCGCGGGGCTGACCTGGAAGATCTACACCCCCCAGAAGGGATCGAACGGCTATGGGTTCGCCATGTGCCCCTCGTTCGCCGACTGCATCTACACGGACCAGGTGAACCAGATGGTACCCACCCCGAACCTCATCGCTGACATCCGGGCTGGGGCCCTTCCCAACCTGGCCGTGGCCATCCCGGACAGCAAGAAATCCCAGCACAACGCGCATTCGATGGTGGCCGGGGACAACTACATCGGGGACGTGGTGAGCAGCATCATGAACGGTCCGCAGTGGGACTCCACGGCGATCTTCATCACCTACGACGACTGCGGGTGCTTCTACGACCACGTCCCGCCTCCCCCCGGCCTGGGGATCCGGGAGCCCATGGTGATCGTGAGTCCCTACGCCATCCCGGGATACACGGACCACAACGTGGCCTCGTTCTCCTCGATGCTCTCCTACGTGGAGCACACCTTCGGCCTGGCCCCGCTGTCCCCCCGCGACGCCGACGCCTACGCCTACGATCAGAGCTTCGACTACCTCCAGGATCCCCTGCCTCCCGTCCATCTCGTGCGGACCCCGATCCCGGCCTGGGAGCGAACGTACCTGCGAGAGCACCCCGCCGAAGATGACTTCACGTAGGGCGGTCGCGCTCGCTTCGGCCGGCGCGGTCCTGATGATCTTCATCGCGGGGCCGGCTCGGGGACACGTGCCCGGCAGCCGGCCCGCGTCGACCGCCCCGAACATCGTGTTCATCCTCACGGACGACCAGCGATGGGACACCCTGTGGGCCATGCCCGAGGTCAACGCGGACCTCGTGGACCACGGCGTCACGTTCAGCAACTCGTACGATTCCGATCCACTGTGCTGCCCCAGCCGGGCCAGCATCCTCACCGGCACCTACTCCCACACGAACCATGTCTACAACAACTCCCTGCCGGGGGGAGGCTTCCAAAAGTTCAAGGACACCTCCACCGTTGCCACGTGGCTGCAGAAGGCCGGCTACCGGACCGGGCTGTTCGGGAAGTATCTGAACGACTACTCCACCCGGTTCTCCTCGTACGTCCCGCCCGGCTGGGACCAGTGGGAAGCGTTCACCAGCTCGGGGGGCGAGGGGAACTATTACGGCTTCGATTTGAGCATCGACGGGGTCAACACCAGGTTCGGCAGCGATGTGTACTCCACCGACTATCTGGCCGGCGAGGTGGCATCCTTCATCTCCAGCACGCCGTCCGACCAGCCGCTGTTCCTGTACTTCGCTCCGAAGGCGCCCCACGCCCCCGCCATCCCCGCGATCCGCCACGCTCATGCCTTCGACGGCCTGGCCCCGTGGCGTCCCCCGAGCTACAACGAGCGGGACGTCTCGGACAAGCCGCAGTACATCCAGGTCCTGCCCCCCTTGACCAAGCAACAGAAGAAGTCGGAGGACGCCTTCAGGAGAGATCAGTACAACACCCTGCTCGCGGTGGACGAGGCGGTGGGCAGCATCGTTTCCACGCTATCGGCCACCGGGCGGCTGGGCGACACCATGATCGTGTTCACCACCGACCAAGGCATATTGTGGGGAGAGCACCGTTGGACCTACAAGACCCTGCCCTACGAGGAGGCCGTGCGGTCGCCGCTGGTGATCCGGTACGACCCGCTCACCTCCACCGCTCGGACGGACGACCACTTCGCGCTGAACATCGACTACGCGCCCACGTTCGCCGACCTGGCCGGGATCACGCCGCCCATCCCGGAGGACGGAGCGAGCCTCATCCCGCTACTCTCGGGGCCCCCGGGATCGTGGCGAACCGACTTCCTGCTCGAGCATTACGACGACGGGCTGGAGCGCCCCGTTCCCACCTACTGCGGGGTCCGAAGCGACCAGTGGGCCTACTACAAGTACGGGACCGATGAGCAGGAGCTTTACGACCTGTCGACGGATCCCTACCAACAGATGAACCTCGCCTCGGACCCCAACTACGGGCAGATCCTGTCCCAGCTCCACGATCGGATGGTGGTGCTCTGCGATCCTCCGCCCCCAGGGTTCACCCCGTGAACGCGGCGATCCGGCCGCAGCTCGCTTCTAGCGGGTCTGTGCACCCGCGGTTGACATTTCGACCGAGCCGGGTGCAAGCTCCCCGCGCACGTCGATGGTCCCGCCTGTGATCCGGAGGTCGGTCCCTGCTCGGCCGCTCGGTCACAGCGGATGGACAGGAACCCCATCGTCGCACGCTGATCCCATTGGCTCGAGAAGAGGACGCACAGGTTCTCGAAGGAAAGGAGGAACGCCTCAATGAGGAAGCCTGGTCTTCGCATGCGGTTGGGCACGGCCGGGGGGCTCGCGCTCACGCTTGGCGTGTCCATGGCCCATCCCGCCATGTCGGCGGCCCCTCCCACCATCAGGGTCAGCGTCGACAAGCAAGGCGGAAACGCGAACGGAGGGAGCGGGTCCGCGGCCATCAGCTCCGACGGCACGTTCGTCGCCTTCCAGTCCGCCGCTTCCGATCTGGTCGCCGGAGACACCAACGGCCGCTCTGACAGCTTCATCCGGAACATCCCGGCCGGCGTCACCACCAGGGTCAGCGTGGCCACGGACGGCACCCAGGGCAACGGTGACAGCGTGGCCCCGGCCATCAGCGGGAACGGGCAGTGCGCGGTGTTCTACTCGGACGCCTCGAACCTGGTCTCGGGCGACACCGACGGGGTCAACGACGTGTTCGTCCGAAACCTGGCCACCCACACCACGAGCATGGTCAGCGTGACCTACGACGGGTCGGTCCAGGACGGGGACAGCCACTTCCCCTCCATCAGCTCCGACTGCCGGTACGTGGCGTTCCGGTCGCGGGCTTCGAACATCGTCCCGGACGACACCAACGGCAAGCAAGACATCTTCTACCGCGACCTGCAGACGGGCGTGACCACGAGGGTAAGCGTGGCCGCCGACGGCGGGAACGCGAACAAGGAGAGCCGGGGGGCCTCGATCAGCGCGGACGGCCACTTTGTCGCGTTCCACTCCTACGCCACCAACCTCATCCCTGGAGGAGCCGACGCCAACGACAAGCTCGAGGTGTACGTCCGCGACATGGTGGCGGGTGTTACCACCCGGGTCAGCGTGGACATGGACGGCGGCGACCCGAACTGCGACAGCCGTACCACCGTCGGGAACACGCTCAGCGACAGCGCTCAGAGCGTGGTGTTTCAGTCCTGCGCCACCGACCTTGTCCCGAACGACCACACCGGCGGGCGGAACCAGATCTACGACACGTTCATCAAGGACATGCAGACGGGCATCACCACCCGCTTGAGCGTCGACTACCAGACCGGCGGGGACTCGAACGGCGACAGCCGGGGCTCGTCGGTGAGCGGAGATGGCAATTTCGTGGCCTTCCACTCCAGCTCCTCCGACCTCGTTCCGGACGACACGAACCCATGGCGGGACATCTTCCTGTGGTCCAGGGCGACGGGAACGCTGACCCGGGTCAGCGTGGATTACCAGACCGGCGGGGACGCCAACGGGTTCAGCAAGGGGCCGTCGCTGTCAGCGACGGGGCTCTTTGTGGCCTTCGGCTCGAACGCGTCCGACCTGGTGCCCAGTGATGCGAACGGGGCGACGGATGCGTTCCGGGTAGACCTCTCGGGGCTCCGGTAGGGGCGGACGGGCGCTCCTCCCGCCGGGACGGCGCCCTCACGACACGGTGACCGAGGCCGAGCCGGCGTTGTTGCTGTGGTTGTCGTCCGGGTTGTCCGACCAGGTCACGGCAGCGCTGGTGAGAACGGTCCCGACGGGCACGGACGACCCCACCTGAGCGATGACGGTCATGGTGGGGAGGCCACTCAACCCCAGGCTCGGGAAGATGACCGTGGCGGTGTGGCCCCGGATCGTGCACAAGATCCCGTTCGAGGTGCCGCAGAAGGTCAATGTGAGCTGCGACGGGAAGGTGCCGATGACCCACGAGTTCAGGGTGTTGAACGGCCCGCCGTTGGTGAGCGTGACCGTGTAGGTCACCAGATCGCCGGGGTGCGGCTTGGTGACGTCGGGGGTCAAGGTCAGGCCCACCTGGACGTCCTGGAAGGTCGAGCTGACCTCGTAGGCCCCGATGTCACACGCCGTGCCCTGAAAGGCGCCTCCGTCCTGAGGCCGGCGAACCCACCGGGCATCGGTCGATGGACAGCCGTTGTCGTCACCCGAGTCGATGGCCACCCACGGCGTGCCGGGCTTCAGCGACATCGTGTACATGCCCCCGCCGTTGTCCGTGACCGGGTTCAGCTTGGGATCGGTGTTCGGCTGGTCGCCGGTGGCGGCGAAGCCGCACGAATTACCGGAGTCGATGTTATGGCCCAGCGAGGACAGGACCTTATTGCACAGCGTCGTCCCGGTGGTGGGGTCGGACACGATCGTGTTCTTCACCTCCGGTGCCTTGGCCCCGGTGCCGGTGACAACCACCCCATTTCTCGATCCCCCCGTGTTCCACGAGATGGTGTCGTTGAAGAACGAGTCGGCCACGGTGGCCTTGTCCACCACTCCACCTGAGGTGAGGCCCCCGGTGGCCGTGCTGTTGTTCCCGCTGACCGTGACGTTCGTCAGGGCGAGCGGGAGGGCCCCGGTGTGCACCAGACCGGCTCCGCCGTTGGTGCCTCCCGCCGTGTTCGCGTGGAGCAGACCCTCGTGGTACGTGAGCCCACCGCTCAGGTACATCCCGCCGCCGTCGGACCCGGCCGAGTTGTTCTCGATGGTGATCTGGGCCAGCTCGCCACAGGACGTCGCGCAGTCGCCGTACACCCCGCCGCCCTTCGCCGAGGCCGTGTTGTCCAGGATGTAAATGCGACCGGAGATGGCCGACGGGCCGTTCTGCCCGAGCAGATACACTCCGCCGCCGTTCAGCGCCGAGTTTCCGGTGATGTCGAGGATCGACGCGGAGAACCGCGACACCGCCAGCCCGCCGCCGGCCACCGTCGCGGTGTTGTTGTTGATCTCCCCCTGTCCGGTGGTAGTCGACGACCCGGTCGCGCCCCTGCCCACGAAGGCGGCCAGGCCGCCGCCGGTCCCGGCGTGGTTGTTCTGAACGGTGAGCCTGGTAAGGGAGGCGAACTCGGCTCCCTCGATGTCCAGCCCGCCCCCGTTGCCGGTGGCGGTGTTGCCGGTGATCACCGGGAGGTTGGTCTGGAAGGTCGAGCCGGCCGGGCCGGTCACGTAGGCCCCGCCGCCGTTACGGGCTGAGTTGCCGCTTACCGTCATCTGGTTCAGATAGACGAACCCGGCGTTGAGCGCGCGGATCCCGCCGCCGTCCTGCCCGACGGGAGCGGCCCCGCCCGAGATGATCAGCCTGGGCTCGAACACCACAGACATCGAAAGGGTCCCCGCGGGGATGTCGAAGATCCGGTCGCCGAAGCTGGGGTTGGCGTTGACGGTGGCGTTGCCGCTCCCGGACGGGGCGTACAGGTTGATGCTGGAGCGGATGTCGATGTCACCGGTGGCGGCGTCGTCCTCCCCGGCCCCGGTGATGGTGAGGGTGTACGTTCCCGGGTTCACCAGCGTGATGTTGGTGACGCCACCCAGACGGTTGGCCTCCTGGACCGCCGCCCGGAGGGAGCAGTAGCTGCCCGCGTCCTTGCACTTGCCGTCGCCGATGTTCGCGTCCACGGTGTCCGACATGGTGTTCACGCCGAAGCTGTGATCGGCTGCGTGCGCCGGACCGGCAAGTGACGTCCACTGGGTGGCGACGAGCACGATTATCAATGGAATCAGGCGGCGCGAAGTCATGGCGTGAGACCCTCCTCGAGGTTCGTCACCATCCGAACCATCGGCAGGCCCGCCCCGTCTCTATAGGCCGTCCCGGCCTTTCTCGACGTTCGCACGGCCCTCGCCCCCCCGTTCCAAGTCCGGTGGCGATCGAGCCGCTGAACACTATGACGATCCACTCAGCGGATCAAGCTTCGTCTGCCCGCGAGCGCGGGGCGACTCGGGTGCTGCCGAGGGCCCCTCGGCGGCCGCCCGAAGGGGCCGGGCTCGTTCACCCACGGTAGGCGGCCGCGGCGGCCAGGATCGAGGTCCACGGCTCGGGCGTCCCGTCCAGCTTCATCACGGCGTCCTGGCCGTTGTACGACCACACGGCCCACGCCACGCCCTGCAGGTTGAACGCCTGGGTCATGGTGCCCATGACCGCGTTGATGTTGGGCTCCGCCTCCCCGTTGCCGCCGAACTCGCCGATGACGATGGGGATGGCGCCGGCCGCAGCGGGCCGGCCGAGATAGGACTGGAAGTAGTCGACGAACCGCGTCTGGGTGAGCGTGGTGCCCAGATATGGCGGGGTGGTGTTCATGATCGTGTCGTCCAGAAGAGTCCCGTTCACCAGCCCGTAGCTGGGATCGGCGGGATCCGTGACGATGCCCACCCCCCAGCGCCCACCGAAGTATCCGTGCAGATCGAAGGCGACGTTGCCGAAGTTCTTCCACTGAGTGAAGTCCACGAACGGGATTCCGCCCCCCAGCGCCTCGATCGTCGTGAAGAAGATCACCCGGGCCGGGTCCGCGGCCCGGACCCGCTGTGCGATGCTGTACTGCACGTTCACCACCGTGTTGATGGTGTCGCTGGTGAGCGGGAGGGTGCCCGGATCCGGCTCGTCGAACAGCTCGATCCCCACCACGCCGTCCAGGGGCTGGAACTGGGTGGTGATGTACGTCAGGTAGTCGCCCAGGAACTGCTGCATGAGGGCGTCGCTCCAGAGGTCCGTGTTCACCGGGACCGGGTCGGGGAACGGGTAGTCCTTGTGGTGCGAGTTGTACGGCGCCTGCCACAGCCAGTTGGGATAGTGGTCGGTGTTCATGCTGGACTCGATCATCACGTACAGGCCGTGGGAGGTGGCCATCTGGATCTCGCTGATGATGCTGGACATGTGCTGGCTGTCGTACGTGTGGGTCCATGTGGTGCCGCTCAGCGTGGGAGGCTGCCATTCGACGTCTCCCCAGTTCATCCGGATGCGGATGAAGTTCATGTTCCAGGAGGCCATGAGGGCGTAGTCGGCATCGGTGAGCGAGCCGGGATTCTCCCCCAGGCCCAGCAAGGGGTCGGCGTCGATCCCGTGCAGCAGGATCGGCGTCGATCCCAGCCAGAACTGCCCGTCGTGGGCGGTGACCTGCCCGGTGGCGGCCCTGCCCACAAGCAGGGTTCCGTTCTTCCGCGACGTATCCGCCAGGGCGGCCCCGGCCTCGCCTCGGGTGGCGGCGGCCCGGCCGGCGGGAAGGAGGCGCGCGCCCGCGCCTTCCGTTCTAATGGGTGCGGACCGGCCCATCCCCGTGATGGCCGCGCTGGCCGTGAGGACCGCGGGGAGGCCGAAGGAGAGGACAGTGAGCACGAGGATGGCCGCGGCACCCCGGCCGCGCGCCCGGCTCCCGAGTCCCGCAGGCCGGTGCCGGATCGTCGTGTTCGATGGTCGGTGCCGCACGCCTCGTCCCTCCAGTCAGCCGGTGACGGTGAAGCCCTTCTGCACGGAAGCCTTCAGCACCGTGTCCGAGAGCACGAAGTAGTAGGTGACTCCAACGGTTCCGGTCGAGACCGTGAATGTGGTGTGGATGGAGCCCGTTCCATCGGCCGTGAGCGTCTGTTGCGGCTTGGTGTTGTAGGTCAGGGTGACGGTGCCGCCCGGGACCCAGCCGGGGCCGGAGTCGATCGTAACCACCGTTCCCTTCGGCCCTGAGGTGGGAGTGATCGTCATCCGGGCCAGGAAGTTCACGCTGGCGTTGACGGAGACCTTCGACGACGCGCCGGTCGCCTTGATCGTGTGGCGGCCCCACGTCGTGATCAGCGTCGACGTCGCCGTGAGCGACCCGATGGAGTCGGTGGTGAAGCTCTGGCCCGACCCGCCGTCGATGGAGAACGTGACGGTCTCGGAGGGCGAGAACCCGATCAGCGTCACCGGAATGGACCCGGGCGCGGCGGACTTCCCCACGGTGAACACGGACTTCACCGCGAACCCCGTCGTCACCGAGCCGGACGTGGGGCCGGTGGCCGTGATGACCCCGCTGGGATACGGCTCGGGCGGCGAGCTCAGCGTGAGGGTGAACGAGCCGTTCGCGTCCGCCGTGACCGCCTTGGGGGCCCCGGCCGGGAACGACGCAGTGACCGACTCGCTCGCTCGGAAACCGAGCCCGGTGACGGTGGTGCTCTGTCCAGACGAGACCGTGACGGGATTGATCGACACCTTGGGGAGAACTTGGAACGTCGTGCTTGCCGTCGAGCCCGTGGTCTCGCCGACGGCCCACACGGTGTGGGTCCCCCCGACCTCCGGGTTCGGGATCATCACGGTCTGGCCGGTCCCCCATCCTCCGGTGCCGCCTGCCGTCACCTTCCTGAGGAGCGTGCCGGTGATGGAGTCCAGATTGATGTCGACCAGTTCGAGGGCGCCGAACCCGAGCCCCGTGGTCGCCGCGGCCGTCCCCGGGACGCCGCTGGCCATGGTGATCGCGGGCTGGGCCACCGTGGCCACCTGGGACGAGACCCACGGTCCGACCACGCCCAGCGCGTCGACGTACTGGACCTGCGCCTGGATCTGGTCGCCCGGCCTGTACTGGGGCGACAGCACGGTGGAGTTGGCTCCGGGGATGACCTGGCCGTTCTTCAGCCAGCGGATGGTTCGAACCAGGCTGTAGTAGCCGCCGGTGGGTGACGCGATGCTCAGGGTGAGCGCCGACGACTGCAGAGGTGTGGTCTGGTCCAGCGTGGCCGAGGGCGTCTGTGGAGCCACATCGCGGAAGTAGTACGCATCGGCGAGCGTCTGGGTGCCGTCGCCCACGGAGACCACCCCGCCGAAGCCCATCATGGCGTCCTTGGTGGGGAGGAAGACGAGCCCGCCCTCGATCCGCCCCGACGGTGGGCTGAATGGCGGATTGGTGTCGTCCTGGATGATGAACATCCACGTGTTGTTGGCCAAGAAGTACACGCTGCGCTGGGCGGGGGCCGGCCCCAGCCCCCCGAACAGGACGTCCCCTCCGAGCTGGGGGTCGTAGGCGAGGATGGTCCGCTCGCGGAGGTCGTTCGCCATCCCCGAAGGAGCGAGCGACGGCCCGGCCGTCCACGACGCGCCGTCGAACAGCCACACGTCGGAGTCGCCGTCGCCGCCCGCCACCACGATCTGGTGCAGGCCCGGGTCGTAGGTCATGCCGAAGAAGATCCGGGGCGACACCGCCGACGGCGTGGCCGGCCCCTGGGTCCACGAGTTCGTGGCGCCGCTGTAGAACCAGACGTCGTTGTACGCCAGCAATCCGGAGCCCCCGAACAACACGACCTTGCCCAGGTCGTCGTCGTAGGCCATCTGCGCCCCGGTTCGTCCTGCCAGGCTCGAGGGGGCCGCGGGACCGGGGGACCAGGCGCTTCCGTTCCAGAGCCAGGTCTCGTTGCGGGGCGGCCAGTCGTTCGGCCCGGCACCGCCGAACATCACGAGCTTCTGGCTCACCGGGTCATATGCAATCGCCGCCCCACCTCTGGGGGTCAGCCCGGCGGGGGCGGCGGGACCTCTCGTCCAGGCTCCGGCCGAATAGATCCACGTGTCGTTGTACCAACCCTGGCCCAGTTGCGCGGGAGCCCCACCGAACACCACCACCTGGTCGGAGGGCGGGTAGTACGCGGAGGTGAAATCCCATCGCGGGATGAAGCCCGCGGGCAGGGAGGGGGCCTGGGACCAGCCGATGGGTGGGGTCGATCCCGAAGCCCTTGTCGGCGTGCTCCCCAGCAGGACGAGCACCGTCCCAAGGACCGTCATGGCCGGCACGCCGCGAAGGCCGCGCCGGACCGAATTCGGGGATCTCTTTCCCGTCATGCTTGCCGAATCGGCCCCTGCCGCGCCCCTCTTGATTCCCCACGCCGAAAATGGGCCGAGAGGGCGATCCGGAACCCGGCATCGAGGGCTCGGGCCGACCCCCGGGCGATGGCTCCACCGACCAAGGCCCTAGGACCCTGGGCCAGTCGGATGTCGCCGGTCGGTGGGGCCCCCCTCGGCCCACGCCAGCCCGGGCCGCTTCAGCGAGGTGTACGATCCGGCAGCCCCGACCCAGGAACCCTCGAGCGATGACCAACCGGAGGCGCCTTCTGGTCACCGGATTCATTGCGCTGCTGCTCGCAGCGTCCCTGGTGGTGGGCATCGTGTGGCTGGCCGGGGGCCACAACGCGGGTCAGCCGCTCTCGTCGGGACAACCGACGCCCAGCCAGAGCCAGGTGCAGAGGCAACGGATCTCCGGGCCGGTTCACGCTGCCGGTATGAGGATCCTCGATTCGTCGGGCCGGCCGGTGAGGATCGACGCCCTGGTCCTCATGAACTACGGGACCAGGAGCGAAAAGCCCTGGATCCCTCTCTCCGATCAGGACTTCGACAACATCGCCGGCTGGGGGTTCAACTCGGTTCGGTTGAACTTCAGCTGGGCCCATCTGGAGCCCCGGGCTCCCACGGTCGGTCAGGACGGCTCCCTGACCCATCACTGGGACAAGGGATACCTCCGCGACATCGACGCCGCCGTATCGGGGTTCACCCGGCGCCACGTCGCGGTCATCCTGGACCTGTACCAGTTCGGATGGTTTCCCCAGATGCCCCTGTGGCTGTATCCGTCCAGGCCGTCCTTCTACCAGGCTCAATGCGATTTCGTGACCGGCCGCCGCGAACCGGGAGCCCCGATCGACCCACAGCAGGGAGCGGCGGACGCCTGGAAGATGATGGCGGGCCGCTATCGGGCCAACCCGCTGGTTATCGGGGCCGACCTGCTCACCGAGCCGGACTGTCCCAGCCGGAGCGGCCAGAGCGCGAAGCTCGACCCCCTGTATTCCAGGCTCAGCAAGGCCATCAGGTCGGCCAACTCGCAGATCATGATCGTGTTCGAGGACTACATCGCGTCCATCGTGGAGCAGAGCGGGTCCGGGGTCGCCCGTTCGCCGGATCCAAATGCCACGTATGCGTTCCATCTGTACCGCCCGAACTGGGCTCTGGCCAAGGAGACGCTGGACGGGTACATCCAGCGCCGGGGAGACCTGCGAGTTCCCCTCTGGCTCGGGGAGTTCGACGCCTTCGACGCCAACCGGTTGGACAAGCCGCCCCCCGGTGACTGGCAGGCGCTCACCAGAACTCTGTTCGAGTATCTGAGGGCCCACGGCGTGTCCGGTTGGGCCTACTGGGCGTACCGGGGGACGGGTTCCGTGTTCGAGGGCGGCGGCACGACGGTGAACACCGAACTGATCAGGCTCCTCCAGACGGGCTTCTGAACCGGCCCCGCCCGGCGCAGGCACCCACTTCGGCCGGGGCCTGCGCCTGCCGATACCCCGAGGAAACGCGCGTCCGATCGTCGCGTCGACCCGGGAGGCCGCTGCCGTGGAGAGGATCCGAATCGCCGCCCTGTTCGCCGCCTGCTCGCTGCTGGTCATGTCCGCCTCGGCCGCAGCTCACGCCGGAGAGCGGCCGCTGGCCATCCGTCCCACCGGCTTGACGATCAACATGTCGACGGACGGGCAGGACGCGGTGGTTGGCGACGGGAAGTGCGACATCGACCCGATCACCCCGGGCAATCAGTGCACGCTGCGGGCCGCCATCATGGAGGGGAACTTCTGGGGCCCGGGGCCGAGCATCAACCTCAAGATTCCCGCGGGCACGTACACGCTCTCCATCCCGCCGGGCTCCACCGACGACGCCTCCACCGGGGACCTGGACCTCCTCACGGACTTCACCTTCAACGGTCCGGCTCTTCCCAACACGGCCTACGTCGCCGGGGACGTCAACTTCGGCGACCGGCTGTTCGACATCCCGTCGGGGGTGGCCCCAACCATCTACATGTGGGGGCTCACCCTCGAGAACGGCTCGGCCCCGAACGGTGAGAGCGGAGGGGCCATCCGTTCGATGGGCACCGGATTGCTTTCCATCAACAACACGGTGTTCACCACCAACACCGCGACGGGGTCGGGCGGGGGGGTGTACGTGAAGGGCGGGACCCTCTCCCTGCCCAGCATGGTCTCGTTCCTCGACAACCACGCCAACGTGAACGGCGGTGGCCTTGACGTCGAGGGCGCCACCGTGGCCACCTACGTGTCCGGCACCGTGCAGGGCAACACGTCCGGCGGCAAGGGTGCCGGGGCGGCTCTGTTCACCGAGACGGGAGGGACCGGGACCTTCTCCGTCGATACCAGCACCTTCAGCGACAACACAGCTACGGGATCGGGAGGTGGCGTCTACGCCCATGGCGGGACGTTCACCATCCCGTTGAACGTCACGCTCGACGGCAACGTCTCCAGCGCCAACGGCGGCGCCGTGGACGTCGAGGGGGCCACCCTGGCGAGCCTCAATGCCGTGACGGTCCAGAACGGGACGGCCCAGAACGGCGGCGGGATCAGCGCCTTCGCGGAGGCCGGCGGAACCGGCTCCTTCACGCTCACCGGAACCAGCACGATCAGCGCCAACTCCGCCACCGGGAACGGCGGCGGGCTTGACCTGGCCCGGGCCACCGTCACCCACTTCGTTTACGTGCAGAACAACACCGCGGCGAACGGCGGCGGGGTCCAGCTCCGAGGGTCGAAGCAGACCAACGTGCTCATGGGCAGGGTGCTCATCGGGGGCAACGTGGCCGCCCAGAACGGGGGCGGGGTCTACGCCACCTCGTGCGGCAAGTCGTGCGGCCTGGTCCAGGCCACAACCATCGGATACCACGCGCCAGACGGCCTTCCCCCCGACTCGGTGGGGAACTCGGCTGGCCAGGCAGGTTCCGGGATCTACGCGAACGGCCCCCTGATGGTGATCACCAGCTCCATCGGCGAGAACGTCACGACGGGCTCGGGCGGGGGCGGGGGCGGGGCCGTGTACCACGCGCCCGGGGCGTCCGCCGGGGCCCTGGTCCTCACCGAGGACACCATCGTGCAGAACGTGGGCGGGCTGACGCCGGGCGGGGTGGTCCTGGCGTCTCCCACGGTCGATCCGATCACCAACGTCACGATCGGGGCCAACACCGGGGTGGTGGCCAACGGGCTCCGCGCCACCGGGGCCGCCCCGAGGGTGAAGAACACGATCCTCGCGGACGACGCCGGCGACGGCGTGCCGGTGTGCGCCGGCGCCATGACCTCGCTGGGGCACAACCTGAACAGCGACAACAGTTGCGGGCTGACCAGCAGCGGCGACCTGGTGAGCACCGACCCGGGCCTGTCCCCCCAAGGGCTGGACGACAACGGCGGAGGCACGAACACGTGGGCCCCCAGCAACACGCGCTCGCCGGAGGTCGACGCCGGGGACGACAAGAGGTGCTGGGCCACCGATCAGCGTTTCGTGACCAACCCACAGGACGGATACCTGGACGGGACATGCCATTGCGACATCGGGGCGTACGAGTTCAGCGCGTCGACGCGGAACAGCGATCTGGGGATGACCGTGGCGGCCTCGCCGAACCCGGTGCCGAAGGGATCCAACCTGACCTTCTCGATCAACCTCTCCAACGCCGGCCCCTGGTCCACGCTCAGCACCGTGGTGAAAGTGACGCTTCCGAACGGGGTCACCTACTTCAGCTGCTCCGCCACGGGAGGGATCGGCGGAGGCACGTGCTCGCATTCCGGCCAGAAGGTGACCATCTCCTACCCGGGGGGGATCGACATGCCCGGCTCGGCCAGCGCCACGCTCGTGGCGACAGTGAGCCCCGGCATCTCGGTGACCTCGATAAGCACGCCCTTCATCGTGAGCGCCGACAACCCGGACACCTTCCCCAACGACAACATGGTGACGGTGATCGTCCAGGTCACTTGAGGCCCTCGTGCCTCGAACGGCCCGCGGGCCCTGCTCATCTACCTGGCCCATGGGCCTATGGTCGACGGAGCGTCGATGACCCGGCTGTTGGTGGTCGGTTGGGACGGCGCCACCTGGTCGGTGGCCGACCCACTGGCCCGGGCCGGCCGCCTTCCCATGCTCGCCTCGCTCCGGGAGGAGGACGCCGCCGAAGGGGTCCTGGAGACCGTCCCCAACATGAACAGCGCTCCGGCCTGGTCGACCGTCGCCACCGGGTTGAACCCTGGCCGGCACGGCATCTTCTATTTCGATGAGCCGGTCCCGGGAACCTATCGCCGGCGGGTGATCAACGCCACTCGGCGGTCCGGAGCCTCCCTGTGGCGGATGGCGTCGGATGCGGGCAAGAGGACCGTGGTGGTGAACGTCCCGATCTCGTTCCCGGCCGAGCCGGTCAACGGCTATCTGATCGCCGGTCTGGACAGCCCCTCGAAGACGATCTCCGGCTTCACCTATCCCCAGGGCCTGACCGCCAGGCACCCCGGCCTGTTCGACCGCTACACCGTCGACCCGGGCGCTCCGAGCCTCATCAAGGCGGGAAAGGTGCAGGAGGCGAAGGACGAACTGCTTCAGATCACCGACGGCTGGACCTCGGTGACGGAGCGGCTGATGGAGGAGGAATGGGACCTGGTGTTCGTGGTGTTCACCGCCACGGACACAGCCCAGCACTTCTTCTGGACGGGAGAAGGCCGCCAGGTGGTCGAGCAGGTCTACCAATCGCAGGACGAAGGAACGGCCCGTCTGGTGGAGAAGGCTCGAACCCAGGACCCCGACGTGAACGTGATCGTGCTGGCGGATCACGGCGGCGCGGTGAACACCAGGGGGCCGGAGCTCATGCCGGTGTGGCTCGAGGACCAGGGACTTCAGGCGTTCACCGCCCCCAGCGTGCCCAGCAGGGCCCTTTCCACCGGGTTCAGGGTGGTCGATCGCACGCTCACCCGGGAGCAGAAGCTTGCCCTGGCCCGGCGGTTCCCCAGGCTACGGGAGCGGGCCGAGTCCGAGGTGCGCCTGGCCGGCCTGCACTGGAAGAGGACCAGGGCATACTCGGACGGCCTTCGAGACGAGGTCTTCGTCAACCTGGCGGGGCGCGAGCCGGAGGGCTCGGTGCCGAACGGCGAGTACCAGGGCCTGGTCGAGGAACTCAAGGAGGGGATCGAGGGCATCCGGGAGATGGACACCGGGGAGCCCGTAGTGGAGTCCGTGCGCCACCGCGACGAGCTCTACCACGGTCCGCACGTGGACCTGGCCCCCGATCTCACGCTCCGCTGGCTCCTGGAGGGCCGGGAGGCCCCGTTCCGGGGCTTCGAATGCGAGACCCGCCGCGGGCGCGAGAAGATGCGAGCCCTCGTGGCCCAGCCGCCGTTCACCGACGGAGGCCACCACGGTGACGGGATGTTCCTCGCAGCCGGGCCGAACATCCGGCCCGGGTACGTCCGGGGGCGGCTGGAGGACGTCACCCCTACAGTCCTCGCGTTGCTCGGAATCCCGGCGCCGGCCGGCCTGGACGGGCGGCCGCTGGATCTGCTCAAGGACGTCGAGGCGAAGGAGGCGAAGGAGGCGAAGGCTGCCCAGGCCGCCGAACGAACCCCGGCGGGCCTGCGGGAGTCCCCGGCGGAGGTCCCGGCGGCAAGGGCCGACCGGGATCCGGCCACGGGCTACACCGCCGAGGAGGAGGAGGAGGTCCGAAGGAGGCTCGAGGAGCTTGGCTATCTTTAGGCGGAAGGCGCCATTCGCCGGCTACCGACCATTGCCGCCCGCCCGGCAACGAGCGCTGGCCGTGGTGGTGAATTACAACTCCGGAGACCGGCTCGAGCCGCTCCTGGACGTCCTCGAGCCGGAGGTCCGGCAGGTCATCGTGGTCGACAACGCCTCGAAGGATGGCTCCCAGAAACCCGCCCAGGGTCGACAGAACACGCTCCTGATCCAGAACGAGAAGAACCGGGGCTTCGCCGCCGCGGTGAACCAGGGCGCGACGCTCTGCACCGAGCAGGACGATTGGATCGTGCTGGTGAATGACGACGCCCATGTCCGCCCTGGCGAGATGACCACACTCTTGAGCGACGTCCCAGACGAATGCGCGGTCATCGCGGCGCTCCAGGTCGACTTCGAGGACAACAAGCTCAACGAAAGTGGCGGCTACGATCCGTCGCTATGGCGGTTCATGGTTTGGGCCTTCGTCCCCTTCAGCCTCCACCTGTGGTTCGGGCCGTGGCTGGCCTGGCCGTGGCCATGGAAGGACAAGGACCTCGACTGGGTCTCGGGTGCGATGCTGGCCATCCGCAGGAGCCCTTACCTCGAGCTGGGGATGCTCGACGAGCGCTACTGGATGTATCAGGAGGACGCGGACTTCTGCAAGAAGGCCCGCCGGGCCGGATACCGGGTGATCCACCGGCCGGCCGTCCACCTCATCCATGAGGTGGCCCAGGGGAGCCGGGAGCGCCGAATCCTGTCGGGCCTTCGTTCGGTGGAGTCGCTGGCCCTGGAGTTTCCTGGGTGGCGGCTCCGCGCCCTCGGGTGGGTACTGGGCATCGGCTTCGGCCTCCGGGCCCTGTTCGGGTGGGGAACCCGCCGGGGGCTGGCCAAGGAGTGCCTCCCCCATTGCTGGGCCCTGATGCGGGGGAACCTGCCCGAGCGGCACCTGCCTCCGGATGCCGATCCCGGAAGGTCCGTGGGGACGATGCCCACCGGACTCGAGGCGGGCCGGCCGGCGGACCGCAGCTCCTCTCGCTGAATGGATGTCGCCGGGGAGGAGCCCTAGCCGTACTCGTTCCGCACGGCTTGCGAGATCACCGCGGGGATGGTCTTCATCAGGATGAACAGATCGTAGGCCAGCGACCAGTTCTCGATGTAGAACAAGTCCAAGCGCACGTGGTCGTCGAAGCTCAACTCGTTGCGCCGCCCGACCCGCTGGCGCCCGCCCACCTGCCACAGGCCGGTCAGTCCCGGTTGCACCTGGAGCCGGTCGAGATGCCAGTCCTCGTAGAGGGCGACCTCGTTCGGCAGCGGCGGCCGCGGCCCCACCAGGCTCATGTCGCCCTTGAGCACGTTGATGAGCTGCGGAAACTCGTCGATCCCGAACCGGCGAAGGAACCTGCCGACGCGGGTGACCCTGGGGTCGCCGGGCAGCACGAACAGCGGTCCCGAGCCGGCGTTGCGGTGCTGGAGGTCGGGGACCAGGAACTCGGCCCCCCGGACCATCGTTCGGAACTTGTACATGGTGAAGGTCCTGCCTGCCTTCCCCACTCGAGTCTGGCGGAACAGGATGGGTCCCCGGCTGGTGGTCTCGATGAGGATCGCCGATGCCACCCAGATGGGCCCCGACAGGAGCAGGGCCAGGAAACCGAGGACGAGGTCGAAGCTGCGCTTCAGGACGGCCTTTCCTCCCGAGAGCCCCGCCGAAGGGATGGACAGGGCCAGCAGGCTGCCCACCGGCTGCACGGTGAGACGGGAAGCCAGGATCTCCGTGAGGTTGGCGGAGACCCGGACGTCGATTCGGTTCCGCCGGAGCTGCCGCATCAGCCCATTCATCTGTTCGGTGCGGACGGCGGAGCTGGCCACGAACACCGACTCGATCCGGGCCGAATCGATGATCTGGCTGAGGTCGACCAGCGAGCCGAGCACCGGTAGGCCGTGCCCAGGCCACCAGTGGCCATTGGTCTGGATCAGTCCAATGGGCAGGAAGCCTGCTGCCTTGCGCTGGAGGGTCTCCGCGATGTGGCCCGCCTCCTCGTTGGTGCCCACGATCAGCGTCCTTAGCGCCAGCCTTCCCTTGGTCCGGAGGTGTGCCATGTACTGATGCCAGCCCTGCCTGGACGCCAGGACCAGGACCAGGACCAGGACGCTGGTTATCAAGAGCCAGATCTCGGACGTGACCGCCTTGGACCGTGGCGCCAGCACGGCCGTGCCCACGATTCGGAGCCCCATGCCAAGGATGGTCGCCTCGATGACCCTCCGAAACTCCTCCACCGGGGTCAGCCGCGACAGCCGGTACAGCCCGAATCCCGCGAACAACGCCACGCCCCCGCCCGGTCCCAGGAGCATCGAGGCGACGAACGCGGTGTGAACGGGACCGGCCCCGTGGAGGATTAGCCGGGCCCCCACCAGGGCCAGAGAGATCATCAGGGCGTCGGTGACGGCCACTCCGAGCGCCAGCTGCCGATAGAGGCGGCGGGCCCCGGTGCCCCCGGCCCCGACGATTCGTGTGTCCTCCTCGAGGGTGCCGGATCGCTCGCGAGGGAAGGAGACAGAGTCTTCGTCGCTCACGATTGTCCGATCGGCCACGCGCCCGCCTTCCTTAAAGTCCGTTCGAGGACAGAGTGAGAAGGATATGGCGACTTGGGGGGGCATGTCCAGATGGGCACGGGATACCGAGGGCATCTGCGGCGATTCTCCCGGTGATTCGGCCCGGGACCCACGCGCAGTGCCTGCGGCCTGTGCCGCGCGGCCTCGGCGACCTTGACCGAGCCCTGCGTCAGCCGGCGGTGACGTGCACCGGCATCG
>Ga0066709_100000596_pt1 | contig 20313 bp, 18 predicted proteins | sample GraSoiAngelo_158_FD_79665 | JGI IMG/M metagenome (GOLD analysis project Ga0066709, IMG submission 79665) | Grasslands soil microbial communities from the Angelo Coastal Reserve, California, USA - 14_1009_16_30cm | ecosystem: Environmental > Terrestrial > Soil > Grasslands | place: USA...
CACCATCTGGCTCGCTGCCGACCCGATCATCGCGGGATTCTTCGGAGCGGCCTTTCTGCCCGCGGCGGCCGCGGTCCACGTGTTCGTCCTGGCGAACCTGGTCGCGACCGTCACCAACAACTATACGCAGGTGCTCTACGCCGTCGAGGCGCACGGCCGCCTCGTGCCGGTCGTTCCGCCGCGCGCGGCCCTCTACTTCGTCCTGCTCATGGTCCTCGTGCCCGCTGAGCCGCTCGGCGGGTGGATCCCGACCCTCGGCATCGGCGCCGCCGGCGCCGCGCTCGGCCGTCTGTTCCTCTTGATCTTCCCGGCGTGGATGTACGTGGCGTGGACCAGGGAGGTGGCCGGCGTGAGCTTCTTCACCCGTAGCTGGCTTTACGTCGCCGGCTTTGCGATCGGCGTCGCCTCGGGATCGACCGCGGGGTGGCTGATGCGCTGGATGGGAGCCTCGCCGGCGGTCGGCGTGCCCACCGCGGTCGTCGCCGGCCTCGCCGCCTACGCGGCGCTGCTCGGCGCGCTCCATCCAGAGCCGTCGACCACGCTTCGGTACTGCCTGGACCTCGTCTCCCCGGCTCGAATCAGCGGCTTTCTGAGACGTGAGATCGGCAAGTCGTGAGAGAATTCGGTTGACGAATCGACGAGTTGCGTGTTCGACTATTGAACAGACGCTCCGCACTTGACGGAGGATCGACAGGGATGACCGAATACCTCAAAGGTAACTACCAGCTCGACACGATCATTACGGCCGCCGAGGGTGACGAGGCCGATTCGACGAGCGAATTCGAGAAGAAGGCGCTGTCACGACTCGGCGGGAGCATCTGCTTCGTGAGCAAGAAGGGCTTCCTCTGGAAGGGGGAGGGCGCGAGCGACGACCCGTGCAAATAGGCGGCGGCCGCATCCCAGTCTACGCGCCGGTTCTCGGTGACGAAGAGCTTGAGAATGTGGTGGCGGCGGTTCGTTCCGGATGGGTCAGCTCGCTCGGCACCTTCATCCCCGAATTCGAGCGCGAGTTCGCCACCTTCTGCGACGTCCGTGAAGCCGTCGCGGTTTCCAACGGCACCGCCGCCCTCCACCTGGCGCTCCTCACGCTGGGGGTGGGCCCCGGCGACGAGGTCCTCGTCCCGAGCCTGACCTTCATCGCGACGGCCAACGCCGTCCGCTACTGCGGCGCGACCCCGGTCTTCGTCGACGCCGATCGGGCGACCTGGTGCATTGATCCCGCTGCGCTCGACGCGCTCGTCACGCCGCGGACGAAGGCGGTGATCCCCGTGCACCTGTACGGGCACCCGTGCGACATGGATCCGATCCTCGACGTCGCGCGTCGCCGCGGGATCGCGGTCGTCGAGGACGCCGCCGAGGCGCACGGCGCGGAGTATCGCGGCCGGCGGGTGGGGGCATTCGGCGCGATCGGCTGCTTCTCGTTCTACGGCAACAAGATCATGACGACGGGCGAGGGGGGCATGTGCGTGACCGATGACCCGCTCCTCGCCGAGCGCCTGCGCCTCCTGCGTGACCACGGGATGGACCCCAAGCGCCACTACTGGCACGATATCGTCGGCTACAACTATCGGATGACGAATCTCCAGGCGGCGATCGGCGTCGCGCAGGTGAAGAAGCTGCCGGGCTTCCTCGAGAAGAAACGGCGGCTGGGCGCCTGGTACGCCGAGCTGCTCGCGCCCCTGGCCGCCGCCGGTCGGATTGTCATGCAGCCCGAGGCGCCGTGGGCGAAGAGCGTGTTCTGGATGTGCTCGGTCCTTCTCGCCGAGGCCCGAGTCTCGCGCGACGAGGTTCGCGCGCGTCTCCACGATCGCGGCGTCGACACGCGACCCTTCTTCCACCCCGTGCACTTGCTGCCGCCGTACGAGCGTCGCGAGCGTCTTGCCGTCGCGGAAGATCTCGGCGGGCGCGGCCTGAACCTTCCTTCGGGGCTCGGTCTCGACCGAAGCCATATCGAGCGCGTTGCCAAGGCACTGACCGAAGCGCTCGACCCGTAACGATGGCGTGGCGCATCCCGGTGGCTCGCCCGGACATCGGCGACGCCGAGCTCGAGGCTGTCCGCGCTGTCATCGAACGGCGCTGGCTCACTCAAGGGCCCGAAGTCCGAGCGCTCGAGGCGGCCTTCGCCCGCTTCTGTCGCGTCGAGCACGCCGTGGCCACCAACACCGGAACCGCGGCGCTCCACGTCGCGCTGCTCGCGCTCGAGATCGGCTCTGGTGATGAGGTCATCACGACCCCGTTGTCGTGCATCGCGTCCGCGAATCCCATCCTGTTTCAGGGCGCGTGTCCCGTCTTCGCCGACGTGGAGCGAGCCACCTACAATCTCGATCCGGCCGACGTCGAGAAGCGAATCACGCCGCGGACGAAAGCCATCCTGCCCGTGCACCTCTTCGGTCATCCGGCCGACATGGACCCGCTGCTCGAGGTGGCCGAGCGCCACGGGCTGCCGGTGATCGAGGACGCCTCGCAGGCGGCCGGAGCGGAGTACAAGGGGCGGCGGGTCGGCGGGCTCGGCAAGGTGGCCGCCTTCAGCATGTACGCGAACAAGATCGTCACCGCGGGTGAGGGCGGCATGCTCACCACGCTGGATGCTCGACTCGCCGAGCGGATGATCGCGATCCGTAACTTCGGCCAGCCGGCCGGCCAGCACTTTCTCCATCCGTTTCTCGGTGGAAATTACAAGATGAGCGATCTCCACGCGGCCATCGGGCGCGTCCAGCTCGACCGCGTCGAGCGCTTCATCGAGCAGCGCCGACGCAATGTCGTCGAGCTCGGCCGGGCGCTGGCGCCGCTGCGTGGGCTGATCGACCGCCTGCCGGATGAGCAGCCCGGTCACCGAGCGGCGCCGTTCGCGTACCACCTTCTGTTCCGAAGCCCCGCCTTCCGCGACGCGGCCGACGAGGCGCTCCACGCGGCCTCCATCGAAACGCGCCCGTTCTTCTCGCTGATCAACGACCAGCCGCCCTACCGGGCGCTCGGCTACGATCCGGTCGATACGCCGGTCGCCGCCGACGTGTTCTCACGGGGGCTCTACGTCTCGAATTCGCCCGATCTCACCGCCGACGAACGTGCGCTCGTCGTGCAGACCCTGACCGGCGTGGCGCGGACGCTGGGCGTTGCATGAGGATCTGCTCGCCCCACTGCGGCATCGCGCCGGAGTCGGGGTCCGGCGGCGAGGTGTACGAGCGCGAGCTCCTCAAGGACCTGGCGGGGTTGGGCGTGGAGTGCCACATCCCGCTGGCGCAGGGCAAGCCTCACGACCAGGACGTGCCCGGCTGGACCATGCACCCGGTGTGGCCTCCGAAGGGGCTCCGTTGGTACGTCGCGCCGTTCGTATGGCCACGGGCGATCAAGCGCGTGTGGGACGCTCAGCCCTTCGACCTCCTGCGCGCGCATTCCGTGCGCTTCATCGGTCCTGCCGCGCTCCTCGCGCGCCGCCGCTATCGGCTGCCCGTCCCCGTCGTGACGCACCACCACCACCTGGATCCGAGCCCGCTCAATCCGTACATCGAGAAACGGGTGCTCGACGCCTCCGACCGGGTGATCACCGACAGCGAGTTCGCCCGCCGTCAGCTCGCCGACGAGCTCGGGCTCCGCACCGATCACGTGACCGTCGTCTACTGTGGCGTCGGACCGAAGTACGCGCCGATGCCGAAGGACAAGGCGCTCCTCGCGCGCTATGGGCTCGAGGGCCGTCAGGTTCTCCTCTGTCTGGGACCGCTCATCCACCGAAAGAACCCGTTCTTCCTCGTCGAGGCCTTCGCCGAGATCCGACGCGCCGCGCCCGGACCGGTGGCACTCGTCTGGGTCGGCGCCGGCCCGCTCCGCGCCGAGCTGACCGCGCTCGCCCGAAAGCTCGGCCTCGAGGGCGACGTGATCTTCACGGGCTACGTGCCCGAGGTCGAGAAGGTTCCTACGCTCAATCTGGCCGACGTTTTCGTCTTTCCTTCCTTGCTCGAGGGCTTCCCGCTGGCGCCGCAGGAGGCGATGTCGTGTGGCAAGCCGGTCGTCGCCTTCCGCGTGGCCTCGCTCGGAGAGATGGTGGACGACGGGCAGTCGGGATTCCTCGTAGGCAAGAACGACCGGAGCGCGTTCGTCGCGCGCGTGCTCGCCCTGCTGCGCGACCGTGATCTCCTCGCGCGATTCGGCAAGGCCTCAGCGGAGCGCGTGGACCGGAACTTCCGCTGGGACATGACCGTGCGTCGCGTGCTGAAGGTCTATCAAGAGGTCGTCGATGGGTTCCGCTGAGCTCCCGCGCGTCCGCTGCCCCGACTGCGGCAAGGAGGTGGGACCTCTCGTCGGCGAGTTGGTGTGCCAGGGGTGCGGCCGGCGATTCGTCGCGGAGGCTGACGTCTGGGATCTTCTACCGGCCTCACGCGACGCGGTGAAGGTCAACGAGGATCGGGCCCACGTCGAGGCGGGTCTCCCGACCTGGCGCCGACTCTTCATGCACAAGCGGTACTGGCTCGATTGGTGCGACGCGGACTGGCTGCCGACCATCGTCGACGGGCGCACGCGCAGGTTCCTCGAGATCGGCGGCGGGCTCTGCTATGCGAGCGCCCTGGCCAAGGCGAAGGCCCGCGACGCCCATGTCGTGGCCACGGACGTTTCGCCACGGTACCTGCGCCACCACGCCGTCAGGGTCGGCCAGATTCTCGGGGCGCCCGCCGACGTGTACGCGGCGGCGGATGCCGAGGCGCTCCCCTTCGAGGACGCGCAATTCGACGCGGTCTACTCGCAGGTCGTCCTGTACCGCCTGCCGAGCCCCGCGCGCGCGCTGCGCGAGATCGCGCGCGTGCTCGCGCCCGGCGGCCGCTATCTCGGGATCGAGCGTGCCTCGCCATGGGCAGGGCCCTGGCATGCGCGCGAGGCGCGGACCATGCGCGCGCGCATGGAGTCGCAGGGCGTCGCGGAGCGGCCGATACGCTACCGCGAGTGGGCGTCCATCCTCGCCGAGAGCGGCTTCGCCGCCGGATGCCTCGAGCCGGTCCCCGGCCACCGCGTGCGGGCGGCGTGGCTGCGCCGTCTGGGCAACGCGGTGCGGCCGATCTACGTGGCGATCCGCCTCACGCGATGATGCTGGGGCTCCGTCGCTCCGTGCTCTCCACAGTCGTCCTCGCCAACGCGAAGGCCAAGCGGCTCGCGATCCGGCTCACGAAGTGGACCGGGAAGAGCCGCGACTATGTGCACCCCAAGCATCTCCTGGCCGACACGCTGGAGCACTACTGGTACCTCGAATACGTAGCGCCGGGCGCGGCCCTGCTCGACGTGGGCTGTGGCAACGGTATGCACACGCTCAAGGCGGCTCGGCGCGGCGCGCGCGTGGCCGGCGTCGACGCGAGCCTCGCATCGCTCGGGGTCGGGCTCCGCGCGAGCCGGCAGGCGGGCGCGCACGTGAGCTTCGTCGCGACCAACGTGGAGGAGGGACTCCCGATCGTCAGTCGGCGCTTCGACACGGTGCTGTGCCTGGATTTGCTCGAGCACGTGTACAAGCGTGACCTCGTGCTCAGCGAGATCCGCCGTGTCTTGAAGCCGTCGGGCATTCTGCTCCTGGGCGTGCCCAACCGGGCGACGGCCTGGAAGCGTCGGCTCGAACGCGCGGGGCTGCCGGTCTACTCCGATCCCGATCACAAGATCGAATACACGCTCGATGAGCTGCGGGACGAGCTCGCCCGCGGCGGATTCGCGATCGAGCGGCTCCTCCCGAGCGTCTACGACACCCCGCTGACCGGGTTGATCGATGTGGTCGGCGGGTTGTCGCTTCCGGCCTACCGGTACCTCACCGACTTGCGGCGCCGGCTGGTCGCGCGCTGGCCCGACGAGAACGCTGGCTTCTACGCCGTCTGCTCCGTCCGATGAAGATCCTGTTTGCGACGGAATACTATCCGCCGTTCGCGCCCGGCGGCAGCCCCTGGTCGATCCAGCTCCTCGCCGAGGCGCTCGCCGGCCGCGGGCACGCGGTGACAGTCGTCACGCCGGGCTGGGGCGGAGCCGGCCGGCATGATGGGGCGGGGCCACGCGTCGTTCAGTTCCCCGTTCGGCGCCGGCTGCCGCCGGGCGCCACGCTCGCGCCCACCCGAAGCCTCGTCGGCCCTGGGTTCCACCTGAGCCTCTATCGCGCGCTCGTCGACGAGGCGCGTCGTCACGGCGCCGACGTGATTCACGCGCAGGACAAGCACGCGCTGGTCGGCAGCTATCTCGCCGCGCGGCGCCTCGGTCGCCCGGTCTTTCTCACGCTCCGGGACGTCGGGCTGATCTGTCCCATCGCGACCTGTCTGCTCTCCCACGAGTTCGTGCCCGACGACTGCAGCGCGCTCAAGCTCCAGCGCGAGTGCGCCGGCTTCTATCTCGATCACTACATCGGCCAGGGAACCCTGCGCCGAGCCCGAGTCCGGCTGAATCTGGCGCTGCTCTACGCCGACGCGCAGCTCAAGAATCTTGTGCTGCGTCGCCTCGACGGCCTTATCAGCGTGAGCGCGGGCCTGCTCGAAATCTACCTGCGATCCGGACACGGGCGCCGCGCGCGCGCGCGCGTCGTCTACACGCTGTCGTCGGCCGCGCCCCCGGCCGAGGAGGCGCAGGTGCGCGCGGTGCGCGCCCGTCACGGGCTCGACGGCCGGAAGGCGGTCGTGTACGCGGGCAAGCTCTCGCTCGGGAAGGGGGGCCCCGTATTCCTCCGAGCCGCGGAACGCGTCGCGCAGACGCGCCCCGACACGGTGTTCCTGATCGCGGGAGCGGACGGCTCGGGACAGCGCCCCGCGGCCGACGTTCGCTGGCTCGGACGGGTCGCGCACGAGGCGATGCCCGCGCTGTACCGGGCCGCAGATCTCGTGGTCGTGCCCTCGGTGGGACCCGAGGCGCTATCGCGCGTGCCGCTCGAGGCGGCCGCGGCGGGACGGCCGACGGTGGGCGCACGCGCCGGTGGCATCCCGGAGGAGATCCTCGACGGCGAAACGGGTATCGTGGTCGAGCGCGGCGACCCGGAAGAGCTCGCGAAAGCGATCTTGCGGCTTCTCGAGGACGAGGGGCTGCGCACGCGCCTGGGCGAGGGCGCCCGGCGGTTCGTCGGACAGCGCTTCGGGGCCGACGCCGTGGTCGAGTCGCTCCTGGCCGCCTACGCGGAGTCGGGGCGCTGAGCCGTCAGGAGCCCCGGTCAGCGGCCATCGGAATCCTGCCGGCGCTCGGCAGTGGCCTCACGGATCTCCGGCGCGGCGGCCAGCACGAGCGGCTCCTGGCCTACGACCTGCGCCACTACGCCGCCGCGTACGGCACCGTGTACTACTTCAGCTACTTCGACGAGACGCTCGCCGACTTCACGCGCGACGCGCTGCTACGCGAACGCGTGGTCGTGCTCCCCAAGCGCGGTCCCTGGTCGCCGCGAGCTCACGCGCTCCTTCTTCCGTTCATTTATCGCGACCAGCTCCGGCGCTGCGAGGTCCTTCGCGTCATGCAGTTCCCCGGCGTGATTCCCGCCCTCGGGGCCCGCCGGCTTTTCGGGACGCCCTTCGTCGTCACCTACGGATATCGGTACGGGGAGGTCGCGCGTATCGCAGGCTCGCGCGTGAAGCCACGCCTCTATTCGCTGCTCGAGCGGGTGGCGATCCCGCGAGCGGCCGGGATCATCGTCACGTCCAGGGAGCTCGAGGCGCACGTGAAGGGGGTGCATCCGACCGCTCGGGTGATCTACGCGCCGAACGGGGTCGACGTGACCGCGTTCGCTCCGCGGCCGTCGGAGGCGGGCGGGAATCGTCGCTCGGTGCTCTACGTCGGGCGCCTGTCGGCCGAGAAGAACCTCGAGCGGCTCGTCGCCGCGCTCGGCCGCCTTACGCCGCCCGTGCGTCTGATCGTGATCGGCGCCGGGGATCTGCGCGCTGTTCTCGAGCGCCGGGCGGTCGCCGCGGGACTCGGCGTCGAGTTTCGTGGCGTCGTCCCGCACGGCGAGCTGCCGGCGTACTTCAACGCGGCCGACGTCTTCGTGTTGCCGTCACTGACCGAGGGGCATCCCAAGGTCCTGATCGAGGCGATGGCCTGCGGACTGCCGTGCGCCGTCTCGGCACGAGGCGGCAATCTGACGCTCGTCCAGGACGAGGTCACCGGGCTCCTGTTCGACCCGGAGGACACCGCCGCGATGGGCCGCGCCGTCGCGCGGCTCCTCACCGACGTGACCCTGGCACGCCGGGTGGGCGCCGCGGCGCGCGCGCTGGTGGCCGATCGCTACGACGTACACGAGCTCCTCGAGGCCGAGGTGCGCTTCGTCAAGCAAGCGTCGCGGGACGCGCCGCTGCGGGAGCTCTTCGAGGACTACGCCGAGGCGTTCCCGATCGACGACACGCTGCCCGAATTCGTCGTGCAACGGTTCGACGAGCTCCTCGGCGCCGCGCCGCGCACGGTGCTGGACGTCGGCGCCGGCGACGGACGCTATCTGAAATTTTTCCAGTCGCGCCTCTCCAAGGCGATCGTGGTCGGCTGCGAGATCAGCCTCACGCGCGCCCAGCGCATGCGCGCGAAGGGGCTCCGGGTCGTCGTCGCGCGCTCGGAGGAGCTTCCGTTTCGTGACGGCGCGTTCGATCTGGTCACGCTCATCGAGGTCATCGAGCACACGCAGTCTCCGGCGAGGAGTCTCGAGGAGGTCCGGCGGATCCTGCGCCGTGGCGGCCGGCTGGCGCTCACGACGCCGAACTACCCGGTGAAGCGACTGTACGACGCGCGCGCGGCCGTCCGGGCGCGCGACGTGCGTCGCTTCCGCGACGACCCGACCCACATTTCACCGCTGTCGGCGCGCCGCCTCGAGCGGTTGCTCAGACCGCGTTTCGAGTCCGTCGAGCTCGAGGGGACCTCGCTGTTCGGCGAGAGCCGGAGCCGATGGGTGCGCGCCCTCAAGGACTCGCCGTTCGGGCGCCGGCTCAGCAACAAGCTCTTCGCCGTCTGCGCGAAGGGGGAGTGACGCCCTTGCCCCTCGCGTACTACTCGGTCAGCGCCGACCGGGATTTCTGGGCCGAGCACTGGGGCGGCCATTCCACCGGGGAGCTGCTCGAGACGGCGCGAAGCTCGCCGTTGACCGAGCTCATCAGCCGCGCGCTGCCGCGCGACGGCACCGTCCTCGAGGCCGGCTGCGGGCTCGGCCAGTACGTCGTGCTGCTCCGGGAGCGCGGCTGGCGGGCCGCGGGCGTCGACTGGGCGGTCGACGCGCTCAGGATGTGCCGGCGGCTCGCTCCGGTGCCGCTCGCCGCGATGAAGCTCGAGGCTCTCGCGATTCGCGACGCCTCGCTGAAGGCGTATGTCTCGCTGGGCGTCGTCGAGCACGACGAAGCCGGTCCCGACCGGATCCTCGCCGAGGCGGCGCGGGTGCTGAAGCCGGGCGGCGTGGCGGTCGTGTCGGTGCCGTACCTCAACGGCGTGCGGACCATCGGCCGCGCGTGGCTCGCCCATCGTAACCGGGCGCTCGCGCGACGCGGCGCGACGTTCTACCAGTACGCGTTCACACGCCGGGAGCTGGTCTCCGCGCTCGCGCGCCACGGGCTCGTGACGCTCGACGCGCATCCGTACGATCCCGCGCGCCTGCTCCGCCGCTTCTGGGGGCAGGCGCCGGGCGAACGCCGGACCGGCGGGGCGGTGGCGCCGCGGCGGGGGATGCTCGGCGGCGCCGCGCGGCGCGTGCTCTACACCGAACCGGCGCTCCGGTTGCTCGGCCACATGCTGCTCGCGGTCGCGCGCAAGCGGTGAGCGGGGGCAGAGGCCTGCGCGAGCGGTTGGTATACTGCGCGCGATGAGCGAGGCGTCGTACCGACTCGTCGACGCCGGGGACGAGCGCGTGCTGACGGTTGACGGGCGGGAGTTCCACACCCACTACAGCGAGCGCGTGATTCGGATGCTGATCGCGCGCAAGGGGCCGCGACGCGCAGCGCTCTACTTCCCCTTCAAGAAGGAGCGTGGTGAGCATTTTCTCGGCCCGCTCTTCCGCTACCTCGACACGAAGGCCGTGACCGGTCTCACGGTCCTCGAGGTCGGTTGCTCGTTCGGCCACAACACCGAGTATCTCGCCGAGCGGCCCGCCGTCACGAGGATCCACACGTACGATACGGACCCCGACTTCGTGGCGATGGTCCGGACGAAGGTCGAGGAGATGCGGCTCGCCAAGGTGAGCGAGGTCACCCTGCTGACCAACGAGCAGACGTGCCGGCTGCCGTGGGCGGACGGCACCTTCGACCTGGTGCTGGTGGTCGGCATCGTCGAGCATCTGTCACGGCGCTACCGTCGCGTCCAGGTGAACGAGTACTACCGCGTGCTGGCGCCGGGCGGCCACATCGCGATCCTCGACACGCCGAACCGCTGGTTTCCGTACGAGACGCACTCGGTCGGCCTCCCGTTCGTCCAGTGGCTGCCGCCGAGACTGGCCTATGGCTATGCCCGCACGTTCCGGCCCGCGTTGTACGGTGCGATGTCGTACGAAGACTTCACCGCGGAGGGCTCGGGCTGGCAGAACGCAACACTCGGTGACTGCCTGCCCTCGGCGGGTATTCGAGGCCTCGAAGACTTGACCGAGACGGCCGGCTACGGCTGGCGCTTCTTTCGCGACACCGCGCGGTCGCGAGCTCGGCGGAAGCTCTTCCCGCTCTTCGCGCTGGCCGTCGAAATCCTGGAGAAGCTCGGGCGACCACCGTCGCTGTGCCTGCCTTACTTGAATCTGCTGCTCCGCAAATTTCCCGCCGTGACGCCGAAGGCGTGAGCGTCCCGGCCGTTTCGGTTCTCATGCCCGTCCGGAACAGCGTGCTGTGGGTCCGCGAGGCGGTGACGAGCGTGCTCGCGCAGACCGCTGGCGATCTCGAGCTGATCGTGATCGACGACGGCTCGACGGACGACACGCCCGAGGTGCTGGCAGCGTTTCGCGATCCGCGGCTGCGGGTCGAGCGGCGGCCGAGCGCGGGACTCACACGGGCACTCGTCCGGGCGCTCGAGCTCGCGCGGGCACCGCTCTTGGCCCGGCTCGACGCCGATGATATAGCCCTTCCCGATCGATTCGCGCGCCAGCGTCGCTTCCTCGACAGCCGGCCCGAGGTCGGACTCTTGGGAACCGGCGCCCGCGAGCTCGATCCGTTCGGCCGTGAGGTCAGGATCGTGCGCCCGCCCGCGGACGACGACGCGATTCGCCGGGCACTCATCCGCGCGAACCCCTTCGTGCACTCCTCCGTCGTCATGCGTCGTTCGGTCCTGGACGAGGTGGGTGGGTACGATCCCTCGTTCCCGGTCGCGCAAGACTACGACCTCTGGATGCGTCTGTCGCGGGTCACGCGTCTGGCGAACCTGGCCGAGCCGCTCGTGATCCGGCGGCTCGCCCCCGGACGGGTCTCGGCGGTCCGCGACGACGACCGGCTCAGGGCCGAGGCGCGAGTGCGCTGGCGGGCGGTCCGTAGCCATGCCTATCCGTGGTGGTGTGCCGTCTTCGCCCTCCGGCCCCTCGCGGCGCTCGCCGTGCCGGCCGCCTGGCGGCGAGTACTTCGCGGGCCAACGCCGTTCGAAGGCCCGCCGCACGGGGTGTAGTACTATGATCGGGATGCGGATTCTGATCACTGGCATCACGGGGTTCGTGGGCAGTCACCTCGCCGAGTACGCGCTGGAGCGCGGCGCCGAAGTATTCGGGTCGGTCCGCTGGCGAAGCAAGACCGAGAACATCGATGAGCTCCGCGACCGCGTGACCCTCATCGAGTCGGATCTGCGCGACCTCCTCTCGGTCAGGACAGTGCTCGAGCAGTCGCGGCCCGACTACATCATCCACCTGGCGGCGCAGAGCTTCGTCGCGGCGTCCTGGCAGACTCCGATGGAAACGTTCCACACGAACGTTGTCAGCCAGATGAACCTCTTCGAAGGGATGCGCCAGCTCGGATCGTCCGCGCGATTCCTGGTCATCGGCTCGAGCGAAGAGTACGGGCTGGTCGAGCCGCACGAGCTGCCGATCCGAGAGACGAATCCCCTGCGTCCGCTTTCTCCGTACGCCGTGAGTAAAGTGGCGCAGGATCTGATGGGCTGGCAGTACTTCAAGAGCTACGGCATGCATATCGTCCGCGCCCGCGCGTTCAATCACACGGGGCCCCGTCGCGGTGACACCTTCGCGAGCTCCAACTTCGCGAAGCAGATCGCCGAGATGGAAGCGGGCCTGCGCGAGTCGGTCGTGCACGTGGGCGATCTGAAGCCCACGCGCGACTTCTCCGACGTGCGCGACATCGTGCGCGGCTACTGGCTTCTGCTCGAGCGCGGGACGCCCGGCGAGGTCTACAACCTCTGCTCCGGTCTCGAGTGGTCGATCGAGCGCCTCCTGAACTTCCTGATCGGGCTGTCGACCCTCCCCCACGTCGAGATTCGTCAGGATCCGGCGCGCCTGCGTCCCTCCGACGTGCCGGTCCTGCGCGGCTCGCGGCACAAGGTCGAGAGCGCGCTCGGATGGCGTACGACGATCCCGCTCGAGCAGACGCTGACCGATCTGCTCGAGTACTGGCGTCGGCGGATCAAGTCACGCCCGCGCTAGCGGGAGCAGGCTTGGTTCCGGGCGCGCGAGTCGCCCTGGTCCACGATTGGCTGACGGGGATGCGAGGCGGCGAGCGCTGCCTCGAGGTCCTCTGCGAGCTCTTCCCCGACGCGCCGCTCTTCACGCTCCTGCACGTCCCGGGCAGCGTGTCATCCCAGATCGAGCGCCGGCGCATCGTCACCTCGTTCGTCCAGCGTCTCCCGAACGCTTCCGAGCGGTACCGTCATTACCTGCCGACGTTTCCGCTCGCGATCCGTCGGTTCGATCTCTCGGGCTACGACCTCGTCGTCTCGATGAGCCACTGCGTCGCGAAGGGGGTGCGGGTCGCCCCCCGCGCGCTGCATCTGTGCTATTGCTTTTCTCCGATGCGCTACGTGTGGGACCTGTCGAGCGACTACTTTGGGCCCGGCCACGGTCTGGCCGCCCGCACGCTCGGACCGCCGCTGGCGGCGGCGCTCCGGCGCTGGGACCGTCAGACTGCCGGCGTACACCGGTTCGTGGCGATCTCACGGCACATCGCCGATCGGATCCTTCGCGCCTACGACCGTCCGGCGCACGTGATCTATCCCCCGGTCGACGTGCAGCGCTTCGAGATCGCGGAGGCCGCCGAGGACTATTATCTGGTCGTGGGCGCGCTCGTGCCGTACAAGCGCATCGACCTGGCGGTCGCCGCGGCGAACCGACTCGGCCGGCGGCTCGTCGTCGTCGGCACGGGCCCGGAGGAAGCCCGGCTGCGCGCGCTCGCCGGGCCGACCGTGAGCTTCCTCGGCTGGCGACCCGACGCCGAGATCGCCCGGCTCTACGCGCGCTGCCGCGCCCTCATCTTCCCGGCGGTCGAGGACTTCGGGATCACGCCGCTCGAGGCCGCCGCCGCCGGGCGCCCGACGATCGCGCTCGGGCGGGGCGGCGCGCTCGAGACGATGGTGGGGCTCGACGCCGCCGACGCGCCGCCGACCGCCGTGTTCTTCCCGGACCAATCGGTCGACGCGCTCGTCGAGGCGATCTCGCGATTCGAGCGCGCCGTCGACCGGTTCGACGGCAAGGTGCTGCGCTCGCGCGCCGAGTCGTTCGACCGGCCGGTCTTCAAACAGAAGCTCGGCGACTACATCGCCGCGCGCTGGGACGGGTTCCGGGCGGGGGCGGCATGCTGAAGGCCCACTCGCGACTCGTCGAGAACCTGGCGCTCGCCGGGGATCTGTTCCTGATCGCGATCTGCTGGGTCGAGTCGTACTGGATCCGCTTCCATCTGATGCCCCGTTTCCACCTGATGTCCGTGACCGACGTGCCTCCGTTCCGCGACTACGCGCTGCAGCTCGTGCCGATCCTGATGGTGTGGGGCATCGCGTTTCGCACCTTCGATCTCTACCGGCCCAATCGCCTCGGCTCCCGCCGGTCGGAATGGTGGGATGTCGCCAAGGCGTCGACCGTCGGCGCGCTGGTCCTCGTCTCGATCATGACCTTCGTGTTCCGCGGACACGAGTACTCGCGGCTCGTGATCCTCCTGTTCCTGGCCCAGTCGATCGTCGTGGTCAGCCTCGCCCGCGCGGGGCTCCGCGAGGCGCTCCGGTTCGCGCGCCGGCACGGGTACAATCTGCGTTACGCGATCGTCGTGGGCGGGGGAGAGCCGGCCGCCGAGGTGCTTCGCGTGCTCAACCGGCGCCGCGACGTCGGCATCTTCGTCCTCGGCCTGCTGAGCGACAAGAAAGAAGTGCCCGAGAACGTGCGATGGCTCGGCGGCATCGAGGACGTGCGCGCGGTGCTCGACCGCCAGCAGGTGGACATCGTGTTCATCGCGCTCCCGCACGCCGACGCCGCGCGGCTCACCACGGTCCTCGGCGGGATCGGCGACGACCCGATCGCGATCCACCTGGTGCCGGACGTGTTCAGCCTCGTCCCGGCCCGCGGGGGGATCGAAGAGTTCGAGATGATCCCGTTCATCCACCTGCGTGAATCGCGGCTCTACGGCTGGAACCGCGTCGTCAAGCGGGTGTTCGACCTGGTCTTCGGCGCGCTCGCCCTGGCGGTCGCGGCGCCCGTGATGCTGGGGCTCGCGGTCGCGCTCAAGCTCACCTCGACGGGACCCGTCCTCTATCGCCAGGAGCGCATGGGCGTCGACGGCCGGCGCTTCCGGATGCTGAAGTTCCGGACGATGCGGGTGGACGCGGAGGCGGACACCGGACCGGTCTGGGCGCGCGAGGATGATCCGCGCCGCACCGCCCTCGGCGTCTTCCTGCGCCGGACGAGCCTCGACGAGCTGCCGCAGCTCTTCAACGTGCTGCGCGGCCAGATGAGCCTCGTGGGGCCGCGACCCGAGCGCCCGGGCTTCGTCGAGGAGTTCCGGCGCCGCGTGCCCGGCTACATGCTCCGCCACAAGATGAAGGCGGGGATCACCGGCTGGGCCCAGATCAACGGCTGGCGCGGCAACACGTCGATCGAGAAGCGGATCGAGCACGATCTCTACTACATCGAGCGCTGGAGTCTCGCCTTCGATTTGAAGATCCTCCTGCAGACTCTCTGGTACGGCTTCCGCATCAACCGCAACGCGCATTGAGCCGGGCGCGTGACTGGCTGCTCCGGGCGCTCACGGTCGGCCTGGCCGCGTCGATCACGCTCTCGGAGACCACGCTCGTCGTCCTCGCGGTCGTGCTCGTCGTTGGCCGGCGCGCCGCGCGGCCTCGGGCCACGTGGCCGCTGATCGGACCCGTGATCGCCTTCGCGCTGTGGACGCTCGTGACCGTGCTCGCCTCCCGGCACCCCGGCGAGAGCCTCCTGGCCTCGCGAGGCCTTCTCACGTTGGGCGCCTTCTACGTCGTGCTGAACGCTCTGCCAGACACGCGGGCGGCCGGGCGCTTTGCGAGCGGGCTCCTGATCGCCGTCGCGACGGTGGCGCTCCTGTCGATCGTTCAAGTGGGCTTCTGTCCGTCTGGCGGCACGCTCGAGACGGGCATCGCGCCGGTTCGGCTGCTCATGAGGAAGTGCGCGCGCGCCCGCGGCTTCTTCTCGATCTACATGACGCTCGCCGGCGTCCTCAGCCTCGTCCTGGTCAGCGCGTTGCCGCGGATCGCGTCGGGCGGGCGGCGGGACGCCTGGGCGTTTCCGGCCTGGTTGGCCGGGGTCCTGGCCCTCGGGCTCACGTCGGTGCGCGGCGCGTGGCTCGGCTTCGGCGCCGGCTGCGCGGCCTGCGCGCTCGGTCTCCGTCGTCGCTGGCTCGTGCTCGCCGCGCTGGTGCTTGTCGTCGCGGGCTCTCTCGTCGTCGAGCCGCGCTTGCTCGAGCGCGTGAAGACCGTCGGCGACCTCGCGGACGACACGACACGTGATCGGCTCGCGATGCTCTCCGCGGGGCTCGGCCTCGCGATCGCACACCCGTTGACCGGGATCGGGCCCGGTCAGGTCAAGAACGTGTACCCGGCGGTGGCGCCGCCAGAGGCGCTACGACGCTCGACCAGTCATCTGCACAACACGCCGCTTCAGATCGTCGTGGAGCGCGGGCTCCCCGGTCTGGCGGCGTGGGTCGCGATCTGGGTGGGCTTTTTCGGCGCGGCGTGGCGAGTGCTCAGGCGAGTCCCCCCGACCGACGAAGAGGCCCGCGCGCTCGTGCTGGGCTCGATAGCGGCCATCGCGGCGTTTCTCGTCGCGGGGCTCTTCGAATACAACTTCGGCGATACCGAAGTGCTGCTGATGGCGCTCGCGGTGATGGCGCTGCCGTTCGTCGTCGAGCGCGATCTTCCGGCGAGCCCGGCTCAGCTACGCGAGTGACGGGCGCGGTCGTAGCGGCCGAGGACCTGACCGAGCGTCTCGGCCTGGATCAGGCCCTGCGACTTCATGGCCTGGAAGACGTCGCCCCACTTCCGCCCGCTCCGACGCTCTTGCGCGATCTGCTCGAGCGTCATCGGCGTGGCGCCGCTGGCGGTCGTGCTCTGAGCTTCGAAGAGCGCGGTCGCGATCCGCTTGTTGCCTTGCGACAACGACGCGAAGGCGCTCGCTGGAGGGGTCGACACAACCTCGGGCTGGGTCGCTGGTTTCGACTGGGCCTCGGCGGCTGTTCCCGTCGCCGCGACGAGCATGAGGACGCCGAGAGTCGCTGCAAACGATCGTGTCATGGGACGCTCCATCGGGTCGTTTTCCGGGCACATCTCGTTTCCACCGGTCTCGGTTCGTCGAATTGCACGGGCGATGCCAGAAGCCCGCGAGACGAGGCCCTTCCGATTTCTCGGGGACTTAGCGGAAACCGGACACTTCGGGTCGGTGGTCGCGGACTGGACAGGCTGGCGCAGTCGTTCGGACCGATGACAAATTATGGCCAGGATGCGCCCGATCGACTCCTCACGGCGGGGTACAGGCACGGCATCCGGGTGAGATCGGTGCCCCAGAAGGTGCGTCGTGGGCCGCTCCCCCCGGGCTGATATTATCGTGACCTTGCTTGTCACGTCGCGCATCCGGGGGGCTGATCATGGGTGAGGCTCGCGGCACCACGGGCTCCACGCGCAGGGACTTCCTGCGAACCAGCGGGATGGTGGCGGCCGGGATGAGTGTCGCGCCGCTGCTCGCGGCCTGCGCGGCCGTCCGCATACCTGGCGCCGGGATCAACGTCGAGGAGATCAGCGTCGCCGAGCTACAGGCGGCGATGACCGCAGGGCGCCTCGACGCGGAGACGCTCGTGCATATGTACCTCACCCGCATTCAGGCGATCGACCGTAGCGGCCCCACGTTGCACTCGGTCCAGGAGATCAATCCCGACGCCGTGGCGATCGCCCGTGCCCTCGACGAGGAGCGTCGAGCCGGGCGAGTCCGGGGTCCGCTCCACGGCATTCCCATCTTGTTGAAGGACAACATCGCCACCGCCGACAAGATGGAGACGACGGCGGGCGCGCTCGCGCTCGTCGGCGCGCGGCCGCGCGAGGACTCGACGATCGCGCGGCAGCTCCGGCAGGGCGGCGCCGTCATCCTCGGCAAGGCCTCGATGAGCGAGTGGGCGTATTTCAAGTCGACGCCGGGCTCGAGCGGCTGGAGCTCGCGAAGCGGACAGGCGCGCAATCCGTACGTCCTCAATCGCACGCCGTGCGGGTCGAGCTCCGGCTCCGCGATCGCGGTGGCGGCGAATCTCGTCACCGTCTCGATCGGCACCGAGACCGACGGCTCGATCATCTGCCCGGCCGGCGTCAACGGCGTGGTGGGCATCAAGCCCACCGTGGGGCTCACCAGCCGCGCGGGGGTGATCCCGATCTCCGTGACGCAGGACACGGTGGGCCCGTTCGGGCGCACGGTCGCCGACGCAGCCGCAGTCCTGGGAGCGATCGCGGGCGTCGACTCGCGCGATCCCGCGACCCAGGCGAGCGCGGGCCGCGCGCAGACGGACTACGTCAAGTACCTCGAGCTCAACGGGCTTCGCGGCGCCCGCATCGGTGTGCCCCGCGACGGATATTTCGGCTACAGCCCCAAGGCCGATGAGGTCGTCAACCAGGCGATCGACGTCCTGCGAAACGGCGGCGCCGTGATCGTCGACCCCGTCAAGATCCCGAACTTCGACCGAGCCGCGCTCACGTCCGCCGAGCTGATCGTGCTGCTCTACGAGTTCAAAGCGGGAGTGAATGCCTATCTGTCGAGCGTGGCGCCGGGCGCGCAGGTGCGGACGCTCGACGACGTCATCGAGTTCAACAAGCGCAATCCGCGCGAGAACCTGCCGTATTTCGGCCAGGAGCTGCTCGTGCGTGCGCAGGCCAAGGGCGAGCTGACCGAGGCCGAGTATCTCGAGGCGCTGGAGAAGTGCCGCCGCCTGGCGGGGACAGAAGGCGTCGACGCCATCATGGACGAGCAGCAGCTCGACGCCTTGATCGCGCCCACGACGACACCGGCATGGCCGGTCGATCTCGTCAACGGCGACCAGTTCCGCGGCAGCAGCGCCAAGAGCGCCGCCCTGGTGGGCTATCCGCTCGTCAGCGTCCCGGCCGGCACCGCGATGGGCTTGCCGGTCGGCATCACGTTCATGGGGCGCGCCTGGAGCGAGCCGACGCTCATCAAGCTCGCGTACGCGTTCGAGCAGGCGTCGAAGGCGCGACGCCCACCGCAGTACCTCAACGCGCTGCCGTAGAGGATCGGCGACGATGCGTGCCGTGATCTGTCGTGCGTGGGGAGAGGTGGACGGTCTCAAAGTCGAAGAGGTCGCCGCCCCGACGCCCGGGCCTGACGATGTCTTGATCGCCGTGAAGGCGACCGCCGTGAACTACGCGGACGCTCTGATGACGGCCGGCCGTTACCAGACGAAGCCGGATCTTCCGTTCAGCCCGGGACTCGAGACCGCCGGTGTCGTGGCCTCGTGCGGCTCGCGGGTGACCCGCCTCAAGCCCAGCGATCGCGTCATGGCGATCCTCGCCTACGGCGGGCTCGCCGAGATGGCCGTGGCGCCGGCGTCCGAGACCTTCGCCATGCCGTCGCGGATGAGCTTCGAGGAGGCCGGCGCGTTCCCCGTCGCGTACATCTCGAGCCACGTCGCGATTCGCTGGCAGGGCCGCCTCGAGCCCGGCGAGACACTGCTCGTGCTCGGCGCCGCCGGCGGCGTCGGCCTCACGGCCGTCGAGATCGGCAAGGCGATGGGGGCGCGCGTGATCGCGGCGGCGAGCACGGCCGAGAAGCTCGCGGTGGCCCGCGAGCGCGGCGCGGACGCCCTCGTCAACTATTCGACCGAGAAGCTCACCGAGCGAGTGATGGCGCTGACGGACGGCAAGGGCGCCGACGTGTGCTTCGACCCGGTCGGCGGCGAGCTGTTCGACGCCGCGCTCTCGGCGCTCGGCTGGGGCGGCCGCATCCTGGTCGTCGGTTTCGTGGGCGGCGTTCAGCAGATTCCCGCGAACCGGCTCCTGGTCAAGAACCGGGCCGCCATGGGCACGTCGCTCCGCTACTTCCGCTGGCACGCGCCGGACAAGCTCCGCTTGTCGGTCGACGAGCTCCTGCGCTGGTACGAGGAAGGCAAGCTCCGGCCGTGCATCTCGCACCGGCTTCCGCTCGAGAAGAGCGTCGAGGCGATCCGGCTCCTGACCGATCGCCGGGCGTACGGCAAGGTGGTCGTCGTCCCGGGCTTGACTGGCGCCTGAGCGTGGAGATCCAGGTTCGCGAGCACGGCCGGCACGTTGTGGTGCTCACCATCGACAACCCGCCGCGGCTCAACGCGATGTCGCGCCAGATGATGGCCGACCTGGCCCGGCTGTGGGACGAGCTCGACCGCGGGAGCTGCCGGTGCGTCGTCCTCACCGGCGCCGGCACCCGCGCGTTCTGCGCGGGCGCGGACATGAGCGGCGATCTCTCCGCGGCGCCGGAGACGGCCCGCGTCGTCAGCCACGCGCTGCTGAAGCATTACGTGTTCTCGAAGCCGATCGTGGCGGCCGTCAACGGCGACTGCGTCGGGGGCGGCGTGGAGCTGCTCCTCTCGACCGACGTGCGGGCCGCCACGCCTCACGCTCGCTTCGGGCTGCCGGAGGTGCGCTGGTCCATCTATCCGTTCGGTGGCGCGACGGTGAAGCTCACCCAGCAGATCGGCTACGTGCACGCCATGGACCTCTTGCTGACCGGCCGGCTCATCGACGCCGCCGAGGCCGCGCGCCTGGGACTCGTCAATCGCGTCGTGCCGGCCGAGGGGCTGATGGCCTGGGCGCTCGAGACCGCCGAGACGATCGCCGGCAACAGTCCGTCGGCGGTGCAGGCGGTGAAGCGCCAGATCAGCTCGACGATCGCCGACCACGCGCTCTCGCGCGAGGCGCTCGAGCAGGAGCTCGGCGACCGCGTGCGGGCCAGCGCGCATTTCC
>Ga0066709_100000597_pt1 | contig 20290 bp, 20 predicted proteins | sample GraSoiAngelo_158_FD_79665 | JGI IMG/M metagenome (GOLD analysis project Ga0066709, IMG submission 79665) | Grasslands soil microbial communities from the Angelo Coastal Reserve, California, USA - 14_1009_16_30cm | ecosystem: Environmental > Terrestrial > Soil > Grasslands | place: USA...
ACCATTGCTAACCGCCGCTTGCAGCACCGACTGCAGGCCGCCTGACTTCACCAATCCGATGAGCCAGAGCCTCCCTTAATTTACCCAGCCCGTTGTCCCGAAAACCCTGACGACGGACAGTCGCGGCACCTAGCGCACCGCTACGGCAGCAATCTGCTCGGCGGCTTGATCGTGACGGTCATGCTCTACGCGGCGGTGCTGGCGGTGCTGGCCAGTTAATTCATCGCTGCGGGCATCGACAAGGGGATCAAATGAACGCGACAAAGCGGCGGCTCGTCTATCTGGCAATAGCGGTTTGCACGGGTGCGGCCGTCCTCGCCACCGATCCCACCCTCTCATGGACGGCTTCCGACACGTCCGCCGGCAAATGTGGGTACTACACCAACAGCTCCGGCCATTCGGTCCCGCGCCCCTGCGGAAACTGGCATAGCGATCAGACGCGCCCGTCCGGTGCTACGGCGCAATGCCAGGATGGCACCTGGAGCTTTAGCGAACACCCCAACGCTCCCGGCACCTGCTCGCGACATGGAGGGCGGGTGCGATAGGCGATACTGCTGGTCGCGGCGACAGCCCCACCGTCAGGAGCGCGTCTTTTTCGCTCCGTCGAGCAATTTGGCAAGCAGGCTGACGAACGCGATGAATTCAAGGGCACGCTCGGGATCATCTTTGATCAACTTGTGAGCGCGGGGATTGCGGAGACCCGCAACCGCACCCGCGAACATCATCATAAAACCCTGCTGTTCGTCCCGGTCGCTCTGATCCTGCAAATCGTTGAAGCACAGCACCGGAGCTTTCGGTGAGAAAACCGTCTGCATCAATGCGGTGCCATCAAGCTCGACGCCACTGCGCATCCGAACTAGCGCATTGATCGCTTTGACCGCATCCTCGATCGCATTGGCATAGTGACCGTCCCGGTACAGATCGCTCGCGGCACGGCTAATTTCGGGATGTAAATCCAGCCCCTCATAGGCACGGAGCGGACGCCCCGATTCGCTCCCCGAAGAAACGTCGTCCAACCGTTCCCGCATGACGTCGATGGCGGTTTGCAGCTTTCGTCGGGCCGAGTTTACGCCCCGCTCAAATGCCTCAACTTCCAGATGTCTCGGCGTTCCGCCAATAGTCATCCGAACAAATGAAGACCAGCTCACTTCATATGTTTTGTATTCAATGGTATCAATCCCGAAGATGTCCAACAGCCTGGCATTAATCCGATTGGCAACGCTACTTGCCTCGCTACTGAATTCTGAAATGTTTTCTGGCTTGATCGAGTCTAAGTCAGCGATCCGCCTCTTCAGTTTCGGAATTCCAGCATGAAGTTGTTCGGCAGATAAATCTGCCGGGCGCGCGGGCGCTGACGAGGCGCGGCTTCGTGATGCCATCGGGGACGACCCAGGGGTTGACTGGTGAAAATTTTACAAATGGTCGGCGGGCCGCTCGTCAACGAGCAGCGATCGAACGTGAAGGTGGTGGTGATGGCGAGCGTTCGCAAGCTAATCAGCCGGCGAGTCGCGCTTGCCGACCGGCGGCCGGCGCGGCCCGCCAGCGCGTCGAGACGGACATCCGCCGGATCGGAAAGACGCGCGCCACGGCCAGCCATGGGGTTGCGCACCCCGACCGTCACTCCGGACCACGTGATTCGTTTACGGCCGCCCCACTGGCCCGAATCAGTCCGTCTCAGCGGTACGGGTAGCGGGCGGATGCAGATTCCCCCAAAGACGGGGCGCGGCAGAGCCGTTTTGCTACTCGTTTTGCTACCCAAGCGCCCGAAAATGGGCGAAACGGGCCGAGCCTAGATAAAACGCTAAGGTGCCGTTACCTCAATCCAAACAATGTGATAGACAACAGGACGACACAAGACGATACGTCGGGTCCGCTAATAGGTATAGAGCTTCACCGATCCCTCCCCGTTTGGCCGCGATTACCCCGGCCTCTGCCGCGTTTTCTCTCTGTCACACCGCCGATGGTGCTATTGTCATGCCCGACGCATCGCTCGACAAGCCGCCGCAACCGACCCGCCTCGCCGATTACCGGCCGCCCGATTTTCTGATCGACACTGTCGAGCTCGACTTCGACCTCGGCGACACCGAAACGATTGTCAAATCGCATCTCGCGCTGCGCCACAACCCCGATGCGCCAGCCGGCACACCATTGCGCCTCGACGGCGACGAATTGGAGCTCGCCGCGATCAGCTTGGATGGCCGGCCGCTTGCCCCCGGCGATTACCAGCTCGAAGCGGACGGCGCGCTCATCATCCCGCAGACCCCGGACGCGTTCGCGCTCGACATCGCGACGCGCATCCACCCCGAGCGCAACACCGCGCTCTCCGGCCTCTACATCTCCGGCGGCAATTACTGCACCCAATGCGAGCCCGAGGGCTTCCGCCGCATCACCTATTTTCTCGACCGCCCCGATGTGATGTCGCGCTTTAGCGTGACGATCCGCGCCGACAAGGCGCGCTTCCCGGTCTTGTTGTCGAACGGCAACCCGTCGGGCAGCGGCGATCTCCCGGACGGGCGTCACTGGGCCAAATGGGTCGATCCGCACCCGAAGCCCTCCTATTTGTTCGCGCTGGTCGCCGGCGATCTCGTCGCCTTCCGCGACGAGTTCACGACCCGCTCCGGCCGCGCCGTGCCGCTGGCGATCTGGGTGCGCCGCGGCGATGAGGATAAATGCGGCCATGCGATGGAATCGCTGAAGAAGGCGATGCGCTGGGACGAGGAGGTGTTCGGCCTCGAATACGACCTCGAAATCTTCAACATCGTCGCGGTCAGCGACTTCAACATGGGGGCGATGGAGAACAAGGGCCTCAACGTCTTCAACACGCGCTATGTGCTGGCCAAGCCCGACACCGCGACCGACAGCGACTACCAGGGCATCGAGGCGGTCATCGCCCACGAATACTTCCACAATTGGACCGGCAACCGGGTCACCTGCCGCGACTGGTTCCAGCTGTCATTGAAGGAAGGGCTGACCGTGTTCCGCGACCAGCTGTTCTCGGCCGATCAGGGCAGTGCTGCGGTGTGCCGCATCGGGAATATCCGCACGCTGCGCGCCGCGCAGTTCCCCGAGGATGCCGGCCCGCTCGCTCATCCGGTGCAGCCGCAGAGCTACCTGCGCATCGACAATTTCTACACCGCGACCGTCTACAACAAGGGCGCCGAGGTGATCCGCATGATCCACACCCTGCTCGGTCCCGAGGGCTTCCGCCGCGGCATGGATGCGTACATCGCGAAGAACGACAATCACGCCGCGACGATCGAGGATTTCGTCGCTGCGATGGAGGAGGGGGACGGCGTCGATCTGTCCGATTTTCGGCTGTGGTACCACCAGGCCGGCACCCCGGAGATCACGGTCGAGGACCGCTACGACCCGGCGGCGCGGCAATACGAGCTGACGGTTGCGCAACGCGTGCCGCCGACCCCCGGCCAGCCGGAAAAGCAGCCGATGCCGATCCCGCTGGCGATGGGCCTCCTCGGCCCGAACGGCGACGAGATGCCGACCCGGCTCGACGGCGAGTCTACGGCGGTGGACGGCACCCGCGTGCTGGTCTGCGACGGCGAGCGCCAGGTGTTCCGCTTCGCCGATGTCGCGGCGCCGCCGGTCCCCTCGATGCTGCGCAATTTCTCGGCGCCGGTCAAATTGCAGAGCGTGCCGCTCGATCGGCTCAAATTCCTCGCGATCCACGACACCGATCCGGTGGCGCGCTGGGATGCTGGCCAGCAGGTCGCGATCCGCATCCTGCTCGACCGCGTCGTGGCCTATCAACGCGGCGAGGCGATGCCGCCGCTCGATCCCGACCTGATCGCGGCGATGCGCCAGACCCTGGCCGACGCCGACCGCGACCTGGCCTTTGCCGCCGAGGCGCTGATCCTGCCGGGCGAAGCGACCCTCGCCGACGAAATGAAAACCGTTGATCCCGAGGCGATCCACGCCGCCCGCGAGACCGCCCGCGCCGACCTCGCCACCGCTTTGCGCGAGCCGTTCGCTGCCGCCTACCGCCGCCTCGCCGACCCCGGCCCCTACAAGACCGATGGCCGCTCGATCGGTCGCCGCGCCCTGCGCAACGTGTGCCTGTCCTGCCTGACCTCCGGCGACCACGCCGCGGGCGCGCGTCTCACCAAGGCGCAGTTCGACGCCGGCGCCAACATGACCGATGTGCTGGCGGCGCTCGGCGTCCTGGTCGACACCGCCTGTCCCGAGCGCGCCGAGGCGCTCGACGCCTTCTATCGCCGCTGGGAGGCCGATCCGCTCGTCATCGACAAATGGTTCGCCTTGCAGGCCCGCTCATCGCTGCCCGGTACGCTCGAGGCGGTGCGCTCGCTGGCGCAGCATCCCGCCTTCAACCGCAGCAACCCGAACCGGGTGCGGGCCTTGATCGGCGCCTTCGCGCAGGGCAACCCGCTGCATTTTCATGGCCGGAGCGGCGAAGGTTACGCGTTTCTCGCCGATGAGGTCATCGCGCTCGATAAGGCGAACCCGACCACCGCGGCTCGGCTGGTCCAACCCTTGGGTCAGTGGCGCCGCTACGACGCGGCGCGGCAGGGCCTGATGCGCGCCCAGCTCGACCGCATCCTCGCCACCCCCGGCCTCAGCCCCAACACCTACGAAATGGTCTCGAAAAGCCTCGCCGACGTACCTTGATGAACCATCTCCGATAGGGATTCATCACCCCACAAGGGCACCTTGGCCGGGCTTGTCCCGGCCATCCACGTCTTTATTGTCACCGCATCGGGATGTCCTCCAACATGCCCTAATGATGGGAGCGTGGGTGTACATCATGACCAACCGGCCGAACGGGATTCTGTACGTCGGCACGGCGGTGCACATCACTAGACGGGCATGGGAACATAGGGAGGGCGTCGTGGACGGCTTCACCAAGCGATACGGTCTGACGCGCCTGGTCTACGCCGAGTGGCACGAAACGCTGCTCGCGGCGAAGCAGCGCGAAGCGAACATCAAGCACTGGCCCCGCGCTTGGAAAGCGCGCCTGATCCACCAAGAGAATCCGGATTGGGACGATCTCTACGATCGCCTGCTGTGAAGACGTGGATGGCCGGGACAAGCCCGGCCAAGGCGGTTTTTTGCGGGAGGACAGACTCCGCAGGTGGCCGTGCGACGCCAGCTAGATCAGAGATCCAGCACCAATTCGTCGCTCTTGGCGCGGGAGCAGCAGATCAGCAGATGCGTCTTGCGCGCCGCCTCGTTGAGGATCGGGTCGCGGTGGTCGGGTTCGCCCGCCAGATACCGCGTCAGGCACGCGCCGCAATAGCCGAGTTCGCAGGAAGTGCGGGTCTCGATCCCATGGCGGCGCAACACCTCGATGATCGTCTCGCCCGGCATGACCTCGTATTCGCCGCCGCGCTGCGCCAGCCGCACCACAAAAGCGCGATCGTCTTCGAGCCGTGCCGGCGGCGCCGCGGCCGGGCCGGAGAAATATTCGCAATGCACGTTCTCTGCCGGCCAATGCGCCGAGGCTGCCTTCGCCGCCGCCATCATGCCGGCCGGGCCGCAATAATAGAGGTGCGTGCCCGCCTGCGGCTCGCGCAGCAGCGCGGCGATGTCGAGCCCCTTCGCCGGGTCGCCGTCATCGTAGTGGAACATCACCTTGCCCATCGCCGCGAGCAGGTCGAGCTCGTCGCGAAACGCGGCCTTCTCGGGCGCACGGGTGCAGTAGTGCAGCACGAAATCGGCGCGCCGGCGCTTCAGCTCGGCGACCATCGCCATGATCGGGGTGATGCCGATGCCGCCGGCCACCAGCAGGTGCCGCTCGGCCCCTTCGGCCACGCCGAAATTGTTGCGCGGCAGCGAGGTTTCGACGATGTCGCCGACCCTGATCTCCTCATGCAATCGGCGCGAGCCTTCGCCGAGCTTCTCGCGCAACACCGCGATGCAATAGCGCCGCCGCTCGGCCGGATCGTTCCACAAGGAGTAGTCGCGCCACACCCCGCCCGCTTCCCCTGGGCCGAGCCGCACCCCGATATGCGCGCCGGCCGAAAAGCGCGGCAAATCATGCCCGTTCGGGTCCACGAGCTCGTAGCCGTTGATGTCTTCGGCCAGATAGGTGATCGAGCGGATGCGCAATTGCATGCCCCGTTATCCGCCGAACCGCCGCCGATGCAAAGTACCTTCGGCTAGGCGGAGCGCCGTTCGCGCCACGATTTCGCCATGCCGTACAGGCTGATAACCGCCCAGAAAACCTCGATGACGACCGACGGGAAGTTCCACTCGTACAACAGCGACACCAGGATCAGCACGGCCCCGATCAAATTGGCGAACGGGTAGCGCCAATCCTCGGAAGAGAGCCAGCGCTGCTGGTTGGCGAAATAGACGGCGACAAAGATCGCCGCGCCGGCAAAGCCGACGATATCGTAGGGCTCTATCTCAATCCCCATCGGCTAACCTCGACTCCTGCGCCAAATCGCGCCGCAACTGGCAGCACCAGAAGGTCGTAACGCCACCCCTCAATCGTCATCCCGGCGAAGGCCGGGACCCATCCTTCAACTGCTCGTGCGATGGCTCAATGGATCCCGGCCTTCGCCGGGGTGACGATTTAATTGGCAACTATCTGAGTGCCGAGATTTAGAGATTTCGGCTGGTCAGTTTCCCGGCAGATCGTGCGCCTCGGGGAAGAACAGATCCTTCCACGATTGCGGCAGCCGCTTCAGCCGGCCGATGCGCTGCATGAATTCGGCGAGCCGCATGATGCCCGCCGGCGCTGTCGTATAGCCGAGGTCGGGATCGCCGATCATGTCGCTCAGATCCTCAAGCGCGATGTCGTGGTCCTTGGGGATCGCGACATAGATCTCCGCCGCCTGCCCGGGATTGGCCTTGATCAGCTGGTCGGCGTCGCCGAGTGCGGCGAAGATCGCGGCGCAGAGGCCCGGATTGGCGTCGTGGAACCGCGCATTCGTCGCCAACAGGCTGGCGCTGTGCGGCCCGGCGATGTCGAAAGAATCCATGATGCGGCGGATCTTCGGATCGGCCAGCTCGTCGTCGGAATAGGGACTGCGCGAGAAATGCGAGGTGATCTCGCCCTTGCCGGATTCGACCGCCTCGGTCGCCGCCTCGTCGGATCTCGCCACCATCATCGGGTCGAGCTTGGCGTAATTCTCCGGACCCCATTCCTGCGCCGCCGCCATTTGCAGCAGCAATGCCGGGCCGCTGGTCTTCAGGGCCGGCACCGCGATGCGGTCGGTCTCCTTGAAATCGCGGATCGTCTTGATCGCGGGGTTGCGCGTCACCAGCACATAGGGCCGCTGCGCCAGGGCCGCGAGCCCGCGCACTTGTTGCGGTTTGTCGGCGGTTGCTTCGACCGCGATCAGGAGCGGCACGATGTCGGTCGCGACGAGATCGACCTGCCCGGCGACGAGCGCATCGAGCGGCCCGGTTTTGCCGGGCGTGCTCCACTTGATCGCCGGCGCTTTCAGCCCGCGCTTTTCGGCCTGCTTCTCGATCAGCTTTTCGTGCTCGGCGACCAGCAACGGCAGCGTGGCCAGATCGATCGGCCGCTGGATGCGCACCGTATCGGTCTCGGCAAACCCGGCCCGGCTCAGCCCGATGAGCACGGCCATCGCGACCCAACCGATTCTCTGCCACAGAGCCGGCATTCCCAACCCTCGATGCTCGACACCCGCTCCCGAGCTTACCGGAGAACCGGCAGCGCTGTATTGTGACACCTTCGCCTCCTGTTGTGAGACAGCCATGGCCGGGAATGCCGCTGGAATCGTCGAGGGAAAGGTCGCGCTGGTCACCGGCGGCGGTGGCGGCATCGGCCGCGCCGCCGCGCTGGCCTTTGCGCGTGAAGGCGCCCGCGTCGCAGTCGCCGATTTCGCCGCCGCGGCGGCGCACGGCACGGTGGCGCAGATCAATGCCGCCGGCGGCCAGGCGATCACCCTGACCGGCGACGTCACCCGTGCCGACGATGTCCGGGTGATGGTCGAGGACACAATCGCCGCCTACGGCCGGCTCGACTGCGCCTTCAACAACGCCGGCATCGCGCCTTATCAGGTCGATGCCTCGGGCAAGAAGACCGCCGACTGGTCGGAGGAATCCTTCGATCGGATGATCGCGGTCAACCTGAAAGGCGTATGGCTGTGCATGAAGGAGGAGATCCCGCGCATGCAGAGCCAGGGCGGCGGCGCGATCGTCAACACCGCTTCGATCGCCGGGCTGATCGGCTTGGTGACCTCCTCGGCCTACGTCGCGGCCAAGCACGGCGTCATCGGGCTGACCAAGACCGCCGCCCTCGAATATGCCGATGCCAAGATCCGGGTCAACGCGGTCTGCCCCGGCTTCATCAAGACGCAGATGACCGAAGAGACGATGCGCCGGCGCGGCGAGGCGATCATGGCGCAGATCCCCTTCCGCCGCATGGGCGAGCCCGGCGAGATCGCCGAGATGGTGGTGTGGCTATGCTCCGACCGCGCCAGCTATGTCACCGGCGCTTCCTACAATGTCGATGGTGGCTGGATGGCTGTCTAACAAAATCACCGTCGTCCCTGCGAAAGCCGGGACCCACTCCTCAACCGTTCGAACGGTGGATTAATAGATCCCGGCTGTCGCCCGGACGCCCAATTCGGGTTGCCTACCGAGCGGCACTCAGCCAGTTTGAGCCCCCATATTTGGAAGGATAAGCACATGGCCAGACGGTCGGAAGGACGCGTCGCGCTGATTACCGGCGGCGCCCGCGGCATCGGTGCGGCGACCGCGGAGCGGCTCGCCGAGGATGGCGCGGCGATCGCGATCGCCGATCTCGACGGCGCCGGCGCCGAAGCAGCGGCAAAAGAGATCGCCGCGGCCTACGATGTCCCGGCGATCGGGCTCAAGACCGATGTCTCGCAGGCCGCCGAGGTCGACCGCACGGTGGCGCAGATCGCCGAACGCCTCGGCTCGCTCGATATCCTGGTCAACAATGCCGGCATCACCCGCGACAATCTGATCCACAAGATGACCGACGAGGATTGGGATCTCGTCGCGGCGGTGCATCTGAAGGGCGCCTTCCTGTGCTCGCGCGCCGCCCAGCGCGAGATGGTCAAGCGCAATTGGGGGCGCATCATCAATCTGTCGTCGGTCTCGGCGCTCGGCAATCGCGGCCAGACCAATTATTCGACGGCAAAGGCCGGGCTGCAGGGCATGGCGCGCACCCTGGCGATTGAGCTCGGCCGCTATGGGGTCACCGCCAATGCGATCGCGCCCGGCTTCATCGATACCGAGATGACGCGGGCGACGGCGATCCGCCTCGGTCGCGACCCGGAAGAATGGAAAGAGGAGCGGGCGAAGGAGATCCCGGTGCGCCGCGCCGGCGTGCCGCGCGACATCGCCAATTTGATCGCCTTTCTGTGCAGCGAGGAGGCCTCCTTCATCTCCGGCCAGGTCATCTACGTCGCCGGCGGCCCCCGCAGCTAGCCTGATCCGAATAACGAATGTCATTGCGAGCGAAGCGAAGCAATCCCCTGGCCGGGTGCGCTATTCCAGGGGGATTGCTTTGTCGCTGCGCTCCTCGCAATGACACGAATTCTCATTCCAGGTGACTGGAGAATGCCGGAAACCACCGCCCCCGTGCCGAGTTACGACCTGCTGACCTGCGGCGAAACCCTGCTGCGGCTCTCGCCGCCCGGCATGCAGCGCCTCGACCAGGCGCGGCAGTTCGAGATTGGGATCGGCGGCAGCGAGCTGAACGTCGGTTGTGTTCTGGCGCGCCTCGGCCGGCGTGTCGCCTGGGTGTCGCGGCTGCCGACTGGACCGCTCGGCCGCATCGTCGATGGCGAGGCCCGCCGCCACGGCGTTGATACCCGCTGGGTGCGCTGGATCGAGGAAGCGCGGCTCGGGCTGATGTTCTTCGAACCTGGCCCGGCGCCGCGCAATTCCCGCGTGATCTATGACCGCAAGCACTCCGCGGCCTCCGGGCTCGCGTTCGAGGACGCGCCGTGGGAGGCGCTGATCGCGGCCAGCGGCCGCGTTCATCTGTCCGGCATCACCCCGGCGCTGGGGCCGAGCTGCCGCGCCTTGGTCCCGCAGATCGCCACTCTTGCCGCGGCAGCCGCGAAACCGGTTTCCTACGATCTGAACTACCGCGCGACACTGACGACCCCGCCCGAAGCGCGCGCGATGCTGGAGGCGGTGGCGCCCCATCTCGAGCTGTTCGTCGTCGCCGAGCGCGATGCCCGCGCCGTTCTCGGCTTCACCGGGGAGGCCGAACGGCTCGCCGAAGCGATTGCGGCGCGCTACGCGGTGCCGCTGGTTGCGCTGACGCGGCCTCCGGGAGACGAGCCGGGCGATTTGTTGCTGGCCCGCGGCGCGATCCATTATGCGCCGCGTTATCCCGTCGAGATCGTCGATCGGATCGGCGCCGGCGATTCATTCGTCGCCGGGCTGATCCACGGCCTTATCGAGAACGATCTCGATCTCGCCATTCGCCTGGCCGCCTATGCCGCCGCAATCGCTCTGGCGACCCCCGGCGACATCAATTATTTCGCGGCCGAAGACCTCGCCGCCTTTTATGCCGGCGCGGTCGGCGGGCTGGTTCGCTAAAGCCCCTTCGGGCTCAGCAGCCGTTGTTTTGGCAGGTCAACAGTCCGGTGATAACCGGACCCGTCACTTTCGATAATGCCGAGAAGAATTTATAGAGCTCCCGGGCTTCCGCATTCGCGACGAAAATGATGTCCTTGTCGCGAACCCGGAATTCCTGGGCGAGCGGGTAGGATTTGGCGTCGCTAAGGTCGAGCCGATAGACCACCGGCGACACGCCCTCGGGCGCCGCGGTGGCGATTGGCTGCCCAAGCGCCTGTACGATGCCCACCGGCTCATGCCGGAATAGAAAAATCGCCTGCGGATCGGCGCGGTCATCGACGAGCCCGCCCGCCTTGGCGAGAGCCTCGGCCAAGGTGAGCTTCTCGCTGTCGAACGTGATCGCCGTGTTTTTGCCAGTTGCACCGAAGGCGCTGAAGGTCTTCGGTCGTCGCACCAGCGTCAGTACATCGCCCGGCTCGGCGAAGATGTTTTCCTCGGGATGCTCGACCAAGGTGGCGAGCGGTATGGTCGCGGTGATGCCGTTGCGCGACAATTGCACGAACACTTCATGCTGGGGTACGGCAGCTCCACCGCTGACCGCGGCAATCACCTGCAATAACCGGTCGCCGCCGGCGGACAGCGGCACCCGCCCGGCTTTGAGCGCCTCGCCGGCGATCGAAACCGAATTGGCGATGCTCCGCCGGATCACGACGATCGCATGCGGCTCCAGCGCCTTCGGGCCGAGCTGCTTTTCGATCGTGCGCTCGACCTCCGCTGTGGTGTGCCCGGCCGCCGCGATCCGGCCGGCATAGGGGATGCTGATCGCGCCGTCGGGGCCGACCTGCTGGTCCGGGATACGAGTGCCCGGCCGCCCGCTTGTAGTGGCTTGTTGCAACAGCCCCTGCAGCTTTTGCGAGGGTGCACCGGGCGTGCCCAGAGATGCCCTGGCCTGGGCGAATGTCGACGCGTCGGTCGGAGCCACCCCGAACGGTGTCGTCTGCTGCGCTCCGAGACCGAGCCCCAGCCGCGCTGCGCCGCCAGGCTCCTGTCCCGGCGCCGCCGGAAAACCTTGCGCTGCCCCGGATGCCGTTAATCCCTGTGCTGACCCTGGAGGTGTCAACCCTTGCGCCGCGCCGGGCGCCGCCGCAAGTCCTTGCGCGCCACCCGCCAGAGTCCCACCGCCCGCCCGCCCCCCGGCTTCCGAGAGGCCGAGCAGCTGAAGAACGGCGTCCGAGGCAAAGGCGGTGATGCTCTCGCCCGTGCTCAGCAGCGCCCCGGTACCTCGCGTCGCGGTGCCGAACAGCCGGCTCGTCACCCCCGGCGATACCGACAGTTCCGTCAGCGAGTTGCCGAACAGCCCGTTCGCCGCGGCCTCCCAGATAACGACCGAGACCGTGTCGCCGACCGCGATCTTGATGTCAGGCGGCGGTGTATATTTGTTGAACCGCTCGTGGAAGGCGGGTTCGCCCTGCGCCCGCAGGACTTTGACGACTGAATCGTCGATCTTGACGACGTCGAACGCAATCTTGTCGCCCTCGCTCGCCTGCGCGACGATGTCCCGGCCGGACGGGCTGCCGCCGAGCCATGAACAGCCGGCGAGCAGCGCCAACGCCCAGCCGCAGACAATGACTCGCTTCATCGTGGCATGATGTCCCAGCCCCCAGCCGCGATTTCATGCTATTTTCCACGCCATGCGCAATCGCTTTGAGATCGGGCTCTACGAGCTGGCGCTGGTCGCCTGCGCCGCCACGCTGGCTGCACTGGTCTATGCCGAGGGCTGGATCTGGCCGTTGAAGGCCGCCGCGATCATGATCCCGGTTACCTTGCTGATAGGCTGAACCCTAGCTACGCCGCGGCTTAGCGGATCCGGTCGAGCGCGTAGCCAACCGACCGCACGGTGCGCAGCAGGTCTCCGGTCCCGACTTCGTTGAGCGCCTTGCGCAGCCGGCGGATATGGACATCGACCGTGCGCAGCTCGATTTCGGTGTCCTGGCTCCACACCTGGTCGAGCAATTGCTCGCGCGAAAAAACGCGCCGCGGAGATTGCAGAAAATGGCGCAGCAGGCGGAATTCGGTCGGGCCGAGATGGACCGGCTTGCCGGCGCGCGAGACGCGGTGCGCCACCAGATCCATCGTCACATCGGCATAGCGCAGCATCTGCTCGTCGGCGTTCGGCTGAGCCCGCCGGATCACCGCCCGCAACCGAGCGACGAGTTCGCTGAGGCTGAACGGCTTGACGACATAATCGTCGGCGCCGCTGTTGAGGCCGCGCACCCGGTCTCCCTCTTCGCCGCGCGCGGTCAGCATGATCACGGGCATGGAGCGGGTGGCCGGCGCTCGCCGGATCTGGCGGCACACTTCGATGCCCGACACCAGCGGCAGCATCCAGTCAAGCAGGACGGCATCCGGTCGCCGCTCGGCGATCTGCAGCAACGCCTCCTCGCCGTCGGCCGCCTCGGTGACGGCAAAACCCTCTTTTTCGAGATTGTAGCGTAGGAGTGCGACGAGAGGCGCCTCGTCCTCAACGATCAGAACGAGAGGCTTCACCGCGGCGCGGTCCGATCGGGCCCGACCACTTCGAGGCTCGATTTGTCGCCTTTCGGCCGCGCCTGCGTCAACGGTGTGCCGTGCACCAGATAGTATAGATTCTCGGCGATATTGGTGGCGTGATCGCCGATGCGCTCGATGTTTTTCGCCATGAACAACAGATGCGTGCAGGTGCCAATGTTGCGCGGATCTTCCATCATATAGGTCAAGAATTCGCGAAACAGGCTCGAATACATCTCATCGAGCTCTTCGTCGCGCGTCCAGACGGCGAGCGCCTTGTCGGCGTCGTGCTCGACATAGGCGTCGATGACGTCCTTCACCAACAGCAGCGCAAATTGCGCCATGCGTGGCAAGGCGTGGACCAGCTGGACCGGCGGCGCCTGCGACAGCGCGATCGAGCGCTTGGCGACATTGGCGGCGTAATCGCAGATGCGCTCGAGGTCACTGGCGATCTTCAGCGCGACAAAGATCTCGCGCAAATCGCGCGCCATCGGCTGGCGCAGCGCGAGCAGGCGGATCGCCAGATTGTCGAGATCGCGCTCGATCTGGTCGACCGTCGCATCGCCCTCGACCACCCGGGCGGCCAGTGCGCTGTCGCGCTTGACGACGGCGTCGATCGCAGCGGCGAGCTGGCTTTCGGCGAGGCCGCCCATCTCGACGACCATCTTGTTGAGCCGCGCGAGCTCCTCGTCATAGCTTTTGATGATGTGTTCGGCAGGCATCGCGGTCCTCGTCCTCAGCCGAACCGGCCGGTGATGTAATCCTCGGTGCGGGGCACCCGCGGATGGGTGAAGATCCGTTCGGTCTCGTCGAATTCGATCAGTTCGCCGAGGTAAAGAAAAGCGGTGTAATCCGAGCTGCGCGCCGCCTGCTGCATGTTGTGCGTCACCATGGCGATGCAATAATCAACTTTCAACTCGGCGATCAGCTCCTCGATGCGCTGGGTCGAGATCGGATCGAGCGCCGACGCCGGCTCATCGAGCAGCAGGACCTCGGGTTCGATCGCGATCGCGCGGGCAATGCACAGGCGCTGTTGCTGTCCGCCCGACAGGCTGAGGCCGCTGTCGCGCAGCTTATGCTTCACCTCGTCCCACAACGCGGCGCGGCGTATGGCCGATTCGACACGGTCGTCCAGTTCGGATTTCGGCAGTTTCTCGTAGAGCCCGATGCCGAAGGCGATGTTGTCGTAGATCGACATCGGGAACGGTGTCGGTTTCTGGAACACCATGCCGATCTTCGCGCGCAGCCGGTTGAGGTCGAGGCCGGGCGCCAGGATGTTGATGCCGTCGAGATACACCTCGCCCGTCGCCACCTGGCCCGGATAGAGCTCGTAGATCCGGTTCAGGATGCGCAGCAGCGTCGATTTTCCGCATCCCGAAGGGCCGATAAAGGCAGTGACGCGCCGGTCGTAGAGCGGCAGGGTGATGTCGTGCAGCGCCTGAAACTTCCCGTAGAAAAAATTGATGTTCCGGAGATCGACCTTGGTGGCGGGGGTCGCCGTCCCCGGCGCCTCGTTTGGCATCAGTGCGGGCTGCAGTCGCGGTATCGCCGCGGGTGTCCGGCGCGCTTGCGATACTGCGGCGCTGTCGGCGCTCGCTCGTCCGGCCGTATCGGAGTCGGACATCAGGGGTCGCACGGTGGGGGAGATCATTATTTGAAACTGCTCCATGCCGCCACAAAACGGGCGGTGATGTTGAGCACCAGGATCGCGGCGGTGATCAGCAACGCTCCGCCCCAGGCCAGCACCTGCCAATCCGCATAGGGGCTCAGCGCGAATTGGAAGATGACGACCGGCAGATTGGCCATCGGCCGGTTCAGATCGGTGCTCCAGAACTGGTTGTTGAGGGCGGTGAACAAAAGCGGCGCGGTCTCGCCGGAAATTCGGGCGATCGCGAGCAGCACGCCGGTCACCATTCCCTGAACCGCGGCCCGGTAGGTGATCATCACGACCACCTTCCATTTCGGAGCGCCGAGGGCGGCCGCGGCCTCGCGCAGCGCGCTCGGCACCAGGCGCAGCATGTCCTCGGTCGTGCGCACGATGACCGGGATCATGATGATCGCCAGCGCCATCGCGCCGGCCCAAGCGGAGAAATGGCCAATCTGGATCACCATCGCCTCATAGACGAACAGGCCAATGATGATCGAGGGCGCGCTCAATAGGATGTCGTTGACGAACCGCACGACCTCGCCGAACCGGCTGCCGCGGGCGTATTCGGCGAGAAAGGTGCCGGCGAGGATGCCGGTCGGGGTGCCGACCAGCGTCGCGATGAGGGTCATCGCCAAGCTGCCGGCGATGGCGTTGAGGAGGCCGCCGCTGCTGCCGGGCGGCGGCGTCATCTGGGTGAACAAGGACGGGGTGATCGCGCCGACGCCGTTGATCAGCAGCGTCCCCAGCACCAAGACCAGCCACAGCAATCCGAACGCGGTGGCGGCAACCGACAGTCCCATGACGAGCCAATTGCTCAATCTGCGGCGCGCGTATAGCTCCATCGCGTCAGCTTCCCGCCTGCCGCTCGAGCCGGATCAGCAGCAATTTAGCCAGCGCCAGCACGATGAAGGTGATGACGAACAATATCAGCCCGAGGGCAATCAGCGACGACAGGTAAAGATCGCCCACCGCCTCGGTAAATTCGTTGGCGAGCGCCGCCGAAATCGTCGTGCCGGGCTGCAACAGCGACGCATGGATATGATGCGCGTTGCCGATCACGAAGGTGACCGCCATCGTCTCGCCGAGGGCGCGGCCGAGCCCGAGCAGAACACCGCCGAACACCCCGATGCGGGCGTAGGGGAGTACCACCCGCCACACCACCTCGGCGGTCGTCGCGCCGAGCGCAAAGGTGCTCTCGCGCAAGACCGTCGGCACCGTCTCGAACACGTCGCGCATGACCGAGGAGATGAACGGCAGCACCATGATCGCGAGGATGAACCCGGCGGTCAGCACGCCGATGCCCAGCGGCGGGCCTTCGAACAAGAGGCCGATCCCGGGGATCGCGCCCAGCGTGCTGATCAGCGCCGGCTCGACATGTTCCTGGAAGAACGGGGCGAGCACGAAGAGACCCCAGATGCCGTAAATGATGCTCGGGATCGCCGCCAGCAATTCGATCATCGTCGACAGCGGCCGCTTGAGCCAATTGGGGCACAATTCGGTGATGAACAGCGCGATCCCGAACGCCACCGGGATCGCGATCAGCATCGCGATCGCCGAGGTGACGAGCGTCCCGTAAACCGGCGCGAGCGCGCCGAACTTCTCGGTCACCGGATTCCACTTCTCGGTGACGAGAAAATCGAACCCGAAACGCTCCAGCGCCGGCAGTGCGCCTGAAACCAGCGAGATGATGACGCCTCCCAGCGCCAGCAACACCAGCAGCGCGAACAGGAGAGTCAGCGCCTGAAACGCCATGTCGCCCAGGGCGACATGCCGTCCGGCCAGGCTCTGCCGTCTGCCGATCGCGGTGTCCGCCGGCACGATCCGCTCCTGCGTTCCGCTCAGCAGGGGAGGCCTCGTCGGCCTCCCTTTCTCGCCTTCATCGGATCGTCACGATCCGGAGCCGGTCCAGACCGGCTTGCCGTCAGGGCCGGTGATCTGTTTCCAGCTCTGCTCGACCAACCCGACCACCTTCGCGGGCGTTGGGACATAGTCGAGCTGCTCCGCCATCTGGCTGCCGCTGCGATAGGCCCAGTCGAAAAAATCGAGGACCTCCTTGGCCTTGGCCGGGTCGGTTTGCTGCTTGCGCATCAGGATGAAGGACGCGCCGGTGATCGGCCAGCTGTCGGCGCCGGGCTGGTTCGTCAGCAGCAGGTAAAATCCCGGCGCTTTCGACCAGTCGGCGTTGGCCGCCGCCGACTGGAAGGTCTTGCTGTTCGGTGACAGAAAGGCGCCGCTCGGGTTGCGCAACTGCGTGTAGGCCATCTTGTTCTGCAGCGCGTAGGCATATTCGACATAGCCGATCGCCCCGTCGGTGCGGCTGGTCAGCGCCGCGACGCCCTCATTCCCCTTGCCGCCGAGCCCACCCGGGAATTCGACCGAGGTGTTCTCGCCGACCTTGTCCTTGAATTCGGGATCGATGCTCGACAGGTAGTGCGTGAAGATGAAATTGGTGCCCGACCCGTCCGAGCGATGCACTGTCGCGACCGCCTTGTCCGGCAATGTCATCCCGGGGTTGAGTTCGGCGATCGCGGCATCGTTCCATTTCTTGATCGTGCCGAGATACATGCCGGCGACGGTTTTTCCATCGAGCTTCAGCTGGCCCGGCCCGATGCCCTTGAGATTGACGACGAGCACGACGCCGCCCATGACCTGCGGCCACTGAACGAGGCCGTTCTTGTCGAGATCCTCGGGCTTCAGCGGCATGTCCGACGCGCCGAAATCGACGGTCTTCGCGGTGATCTGCTTGATGCCGCCGCCCGAACCGATCGACTGGTAGTTCATGCTCGTCCCGGTCTTGACCTTATAGGCTTCCGCCCATTTGGCGTAGATCGGGTAGGGAAAGGTCGCCCCGGCACCGGATATCTCGGCGGCGCGCGCCGCCCCTGACAAGCCGATCGCGGCACAGGCCGCCGCCAACAGCACGATGCGGAAAGCAGCCACAGCTCACTCCGTCCTGGGATCGCGGGCGGCCGGCCCAGCTGGCCAGCCATCACCGTCTTCTATCTGTCCGGAGATACGCTTCTATGACCCTTTTGTTGCGGTTAGATGACAGCCGCGCGTTTTGCCAACGCGCTCAATCCGCGGCTCTCAGCCAGACGGTAAAGGTCGAGCCTTTCCCGAGGGTGCTGGCGATGTCGAGCCGGCCGCGGTGGCGGTTGAGGACGTGCTTGACGATTGCCAGGCCGAGGCCCGTTCCGCCCAATTCGCGCGATCGGGCATTGTCGACGCGGTAGAAACGCTCGGTGAGGCGGGTCAAATGCTCGCTCGGGATGCCGTCGCCGTGGTCGGCGACCGCGACCCACACCATCGCGGCCGCCGCTCCGGATCCGACCCCCGCGGTTACCGTGACCGTGCTGTCGCGCCGGGCATATTTGACGGCGTTGTCGAGCAGGTTCTGGAACACCTGAGCCAATTCGTCGTGGTCGCCCTGAACCTCGGGCAAATCCTCCGGCAAACCCAATTCGATGCGCATCCCGCGCTCGGCGGCGCGCAGTTCCAGAGCGGCGGCGATATTTTCGAGCACCGGTTCGAGAGCGACCCGCGAAATCGGCGCGATATGCTCGTTGAGCTCGATGCGCGACAAGGACAGCAAATCGTCGACCAGCCGCGCCATGCGCCCGGCCTGCTCGTGCATGATCCCGAGAAACCGCTCGCGCGCCGCGGCATCGTCGCGCGCCGGCCCGCGCAGCGTCTCGATAAAGCCGAGCAATGTCGATAAGGGCGTCTTCAGCTCGTGCCCGGCATTGGCGACGAAATCGGCGCGCATCTCATCGGCGCGCTTGAGCGCGGTGATGTCGTGCAAGGTGATGATCGCCGCCGCGCCGTCCAATGACGGCCCGTCGATCCGCGCCAGCCGCGCTTCCAATAGCCGGGCGACCGGAACCGACACCGAAAATTCGACGGTGCGGACATCCGCTCCGGCCAACACGGCATCCGCTGCTGCCAATACCGCCGGGTTGCGCAACGCGGAAGCCAGATCGCGGGGCTCGGATACCGCGCCGATGAAGTCGGCCCAGGCGGGATTGGCGCGAACGATCCGCCGGTTGCGATCGATCAGGATCAGCGGGTCCGGAACGGCGGCGATTGCCGCCTCGGCGGCGGCCAGCTGCGCCTCGGCCCGTCCGGCATGCTCGCGCCACTCGCGGTCGAGGCGCAGCACCGCTGGCCGCAATGTCCTCGCCGCCGGGCTCAGCGGATGCGAACGATCGCTCCCGATCGGATCCGGGCCGAGTCCCGCTGTCGCCTCGCGCGTGGCTCTCAGCAACCACCGATTGGCGCTCAGGACGACCGCCGCGATGACACCAAAGAGGCCCAGAGTGGCGCCGGCAGCCGGGACCGCGCCGAATTGGCCGCGGTCGAATAGGATGGCAATCAGGACGACGCCCACCAGCCAGGGGAGGAGGATTCGGGCCGCTGTCCAGCCGAGCTGTTTTCGCCACATCGCGGACGGGCTCCAGCGGCCCGAAAACATTGACAGGTAGAGGCGCGCAACTATAGTGCGCCGCTCCCGGGCGGGGAGGCCTGCCCGGTCCCCCTTTGCCTAGGCGGGGCTTGCCGCGGCGAGCCCGCCAACCGATATCGGTTCAGTTATGTTTGCAGTGATCCGCACCGGCGGCAAGCAGTACACGGTCGCCAAGGACGATGTGATCGCCGTCGAGAAGCTCGATGGCGAACCCGGCGCTACGGTCGAGCTCGGCGAGGTGCTGATGGTCGGCGACGGCGCCGATGTTTCGACCGGCACGCCGCTGCTCGATGGTGCCTCGGTCAGCGCGACCCTGGTCGAGCAGCGCCGCACGGACAAGATCATCGTCTTCAAGAAAAAGCGGCGGCAGAATTACCGGCGCAAGAACGGCCATCGCCAGCATCAGACCGTGCTGCAGATCACCGAGATCCGGCTGGGCGGGCAGGAAGCAGCGGCGCCGCGGCGTCGCGCCAGGAGAGCGGCGCCGGAGCAAGCGCCGGCGCAGGAGGTTCAGGATGGCGCATAAAAAAGCGGGCGGTTCGTCCCGCAACGGTCGCGACAGCGCCGGCCGGCGGCTCGGCGTCAAGAAATTCGGCGGCGAAATCGTGCTCCCCGGCAACATCATCGTGCGCCAGCGCGGCACCAAGTTTCATCCCGGCGAGCGCGTCGGCATGGGCCGCGACCACACGCTGTTCGCGCTCGAAGAGGGCGCGGTGCAGTTCCGCAAAGGCCTCGGCGGCCGTACCTATATCTCTGTCCAGCCCAAAGGGACTGACGACCGACCGGCGGAGGCCGCCGAATAGCCGTTTCCCCAACCGACGGAACGCGAGGGGAGCGGCCCAGCCGCTCCCTTTTTAGTTTGTGCGACCCATGAAATTCCTCGATCAGTGCAAGATCTACCTCAAGAGCGGCGATGGCGGCCGCGGCGCGATGAGCTTTCGCCGCGAGAAGTTCATCGAGTTCGGCGGGCCCGATGGCGGCATGGGCGGCAAGGGCGGCGACATCGTCGTTGTCGCCGCCGATAACCTGAACACGCTGATCGATTACCGCTATCAGCAGCATTTCCGGGCCCAGAACGGGCGCGGCGGGGCCGGCGCCAACCGGACCGGCGCCAATGGCCGCGA
>Ga0066709_100000600_pt1 | contig 20258 bp, 19 predicted proteins | sample GraSoiAngelo_158_FD_79665 | JGI IMG/M metagenome (GOLD analysis project Ga0066709, IMG submission 79665) | Grasslands soil microbial communities from the Angelo Coastal Reserve, California, USA - 14_1009_16_30cm | ecosystem: Environmental > Terrestrial > Soil > Grasslands | place: USA...
CGAGCGAGAGCAAACCCTGAATCAACTCCTCGCGGAGCTCGACGGCTTCGACACCCAGAAGGGCGTCATGATCCTGGCGGCCACGAACCGGCCGGAAATCCTGGACCCCGCGTTGCTCCGGCCCGGCCGCTTCGATCGGCAGGTGGTCCTCGACCGTCCCGACCTCAGAGGGCGGGAGAAAATTCTGAGGGTGCACGTCCGCGACGTCAAGCTGGCTCCCGACCTCGATCTCTCTCTGGTGGCGGCGCGGACGCCCGGCTTCGTCGGCGCTGATCTCGCCAATCTCGTCAACGAGGCCGCGCTCCACGCCGCCCGCGAGGGCAAGGAGGTCGTGGATGGGGTGGACTTCGACGAGGCCATCGACCGCGTGGTCGGTGGTCTCGAGCGCAGATCGCGCGTGATCAACCCGAAGGAGAAGGAGATCGTCGCCTACCACGAAGCTGGCCATGCGTTGGTCGCCGAGTCGCGCGAGCACGCGGACCGCGTCGCGAAGATCTCCGTGATCCCTCGCGGTGTGGCCGCGCTCGGGTACACGCAGCAGCAACCGACCGAGGACCGGTACCTCATGACGCGCGCCGAGCTCCTCGATCGCCTCGACGTGTTGCTCGGCGGTCGCGTGGCTGAGGAGCTCGTCTTCGGCGACATCTCGACCGGCGCGCAGGACGATCTCCAGCGAGCCACCGACATGGCGCGCCACATGGTCGCCCGCTACGGGATGACCGAAGCGCTGGGGCTGGCAACGTTCGAGCCGCCCCGCCAGGCGCTCTTCCTCAACGTTCCGTCGATGGCTCAGCGAGAGTACAGCGAAGAGACCGCCCGTCGCATCGACGACGAGATCCGGAAGCTTTTCGAGGCGGCCCACGAGCGAGTCCGCAAGACCCTGACGGCGAAGCGCGAGGTCCTCACGTCGCTGGCCAAGCTGCTGATCGAGAAGGAGGTCGTGAGCCGGGATGATCTCATGGCTCTCCTGGCGTCCGCGGAGGTGTAGCGGATGCTCAGCGACTGCTTCGGCGCGAGGTAGTCCGCCTGGGCGCGCTCGAGCTCGGCGACGATCGCCTCGCGCTCGGCCACGAGGCATCGAGCCGCCTGCTTGCGGGTGAAGGCAAGGACGCCGAAGCGGAGCCGGCTGCGCAGGCGGCCGGCGCCTACCAGGTAGCGATACGCGACCAGACCGGTCAGCGGCAGCGACAGCGCGAAGACCGCGGTCCCAGCCACCCCGGTCAGCCGTCCGACCACCCACGTCTCGAGCGTCCAGAACAGCGGAAACGCGACGACGCTCGCCAGGAAGCGTACGGTCGCGTAATCGGTTTCCTTCCTGGCCAGCCGGCGGGCCAGCCAGCGGGGGATCAGGTACGGGAGGCCGTTGACGACGGCGCCGTACACGAAGAAGGGGAAGCCCACGATCGCCTCCCACGCGCGGCGACCGCGCTCGCGGCGCCGCGGCAGTCGCAGCCGCGCCTGCACCGCCTCGTCCTTCACGCGGTACTCCGCCAGGAGGGCGCGGTAGCCCCGGATCCGTTGCCAGAGCCGCTCGATCCGCTCAGGGTCGCGCGCCTTGAAGTAGGTCACGGCATCGACGATGAGGCGGGACAGCCGGATGGGATCGATCTGCCACGCATCGAGACCTCGCGTGACCGAGAGCTCACTGATCAGTGCACCCCGGTGGAGCTCCTCGACCGCGCCGACCAGCTCGGTCGCCTCGATGCGCTCGACGTGGACGATCTCGGCTTCCATCGCCCGCTGGATCGCTCGCGTCAGGGCATCGATCGCCTTGCTCGGATTCTGCCGATGGGCCTCGAGGTACGGCGCCACCGGGATCGGCTCTCCGAAGGAGACGAGCACCCGCCCCAGGAAAGACTTGCGCGCCTCGAACGTCAGCCCCACGGGGACGAGCGACAGCTCGTCCGGTCGGGCCGCCTCGTGGCCCAGCGCGATGCGGGCCGCGCCGCTCTTGATGCGCTGGACGCGCGCCTCGGCATGCGTCGTGCCTTCGGGGTAGATCGCAATGAGGCGGCCGCGCCCGAGCGCCTGGAAGCAGGCGGCAAATGCTTTCGCATTCGGGTCCATCTTGTCCGGGTCGTCCTCCTTCCGGCAAACGGGGATCGCCCCGCACGCACGCAGGAAGCGGGCGACCAGTGGGTTACGGAACATCGCCGACGCGGCGAGGAAGTGGACCTTTCTCCGGAGCGCTGTCGCGACGACCAGGGAATCGATCAGGTTGTTCGGGTGGTTGATACAGAGGAGCACCGGGCCGTCGGCCGGGACGCGCTCGGGGTGCCGGACGTCGACGGGCTTGAAGCAGAACCAGAGCCAGAACCGAACGACCAACCGCACGGCGGTATAGAAGCGGTCCGTGGGATCGGGTGAAGCGGGTGCAGGTCGCGGAGCGGTGCGATCTTGCCGACCTGGCCGAGCCGGTGAAGGCCGCCGCGTCGCCGGTCCGCCGCGCGCCAGGACCGCTCCGATTTCGTTCAAGATCGCCTCTCCAAGTCCTTGGACGACCATCGCCAGGAAGCTGGGTAGCAGGTACAGTGTACCACTAAAATAGTACACCTTGACTCTATTGCTCTAGTGTACTAATATAGCCATACAGTATGAGGATGGCGATGAATCTCAGGATAGACGGGCACAGTCCGATCCCGATCCGACGTCAACTGACGGAGCAGCTCCGCCACGTCATCGAGGGCGGCGGCGTCCCGCGGGACCAGGCGCTGCCCAGCATCCGGGAGCTGGCCGGCTTCCTCGGCGTCAATCCGAATACCATCGCGCGCGTCATCGACGATCTGAAACGGAGTGGATACGTGGAGGCTCGGCGGGGAAAGGGTGTGTTCGTGGCCCCGGCGCCGCCCGCCCGCCCGTCCCCTCACCTCCGCGAGGGCTTCTTGCAAGATACGGTGATCCGGGCCGCGGCCCTCGGGATGACCGCGGACGACGTGTCGGTGGGCGTTCTGAGCTTGGCCGGGATCCGGCCCACCGCCGTCCGCGGGGCCGTCGAGGTCCTCCTGGTGGAGTGCAGCCCGCCGGAGCTCGACTTCTTTGCCCGGCAACTCGAGGCCCATCTCCCGGTCCGCGTCGACAAGGTGCTCCTCGCCGAGCTGCCGGCGATCACGCGGCGCCCGAAGCAAGCCGGTCGCTGGCGGGCGGCGGTCACGAGCTTCTGTCATCTCCCGCAGGTGGAGCAGCTTCTGAAGGGCAAGGGGGTTCCGGTGATCGCGCTGCTCGCCGAGGCGCATCTCGAGACCCTCCATCGCCTGGCCCAGTTCCCGTCGGGGACGCGCGTGGGCGTGGCTTCAACCACGGTCGAAACGGCCCACAACCTGGAGCACTCGATCGCGAACGCCGGCCTGCCGAACATCGCGCTCGTCGGGGTCTGCCCCGCCGAGGGGGCCGCACTGGGTCGCCTGGTGCGGCGAGTGGACGTCATCGTCTGCTCCACCGCGGCGGCTGAGCGGGTCCGGGCGCTCGCGGGTTCCACCGTGCAGGTGATGATCGACGACCGGGCCCTCGACCAGCGGGCGATCGAAATGCTCGCGGCCCTCCTGGTGCAACAAAACGGCGACGGGACGACGGCCGCGCCGCCCCTCGTCCAGAGGCGGCTGAGACCTCGTCCATCCATGGGACTTAAATCGCGAGGGGGTGCGACGCGTGCAACGGTGCCGGGGACGTGATTCGAGTGAGCTGTAACCAGATGAAGGAGGAAGAGCCATGACGTTCTTGACGTGGATTCTCGCAGGAGTACTGGCGGGCCTGATGGCCGGATGGGTCGTGAAGCGCGGAGGCTACGGGCTCCGGTGGGACATCACCCTCGGTCTCGTCGGGAGCATCGGAGGGAGCTGGATCCTTCGGTCCCTGGGGTTCTACCCGGGAGCGGGGGTCGTCGCGACGGCTGTCGTCGCGTTCATCGTGGCGGCCATCCCGCTCGCCGCTCAGCGCAAGTTTTGGGCCACCGAGCGTCCTCCCGAGAAGAAGGATGCGTTCTGGCGGTATGGGCTGGGCGCCGGCCTCGTGGTGCTCGTGGCCTGGATGACCCTCGGCCCCGTGCAGCAGCCGGCGGCGGTGGCTGCCCCGATCGAGGAAAAGACGTACGCGGTGACGCCGGCTTCGGTGAAGGTGAAGGCCGGGATCGTCACGGGCGAAGTCACCGAGATGAAGGTCGCGGAGCGGGTCGAGAAAGGATCCGACCGGATCGTCACCGCGGCGAAGCTCACCGGGACGCTCAAGCTGAAGAACACGTCGGCCAATCAGACGGTACGGCTGCTCGAAGGGAAGCTTCGCTACATCGACGCGAACGGACAGCCCATCAAGCTCGAGGACGCGCGGACCGAACCGACCTTCAAGTTCGCCACGTATGGCAGCGAGCGACTCGATCCCGGGCAGGAGGCCATCCAATCCCTGGACGTGGAGTTCCCCGCTGGAGCGCTCAAGGCGAACGCGCTGAAGGAGATCCGCCTCGAGTTCGCGTATATCCCGTCATCGTACCGGGAGGAGACGGTCAACTTCGCCGTCTCGATCGGCGCGGGCAAGTGAGCCCCGGGAGGCGGCTCCACCCCGGAGCCGCCTCCGCTTCAGCGTTCGGCGCCCCGATTGAGGGGAGAAGAACGATGCAACCCATGCACGGCCTCAATGAGCTTCGCGCGCAGAACCGGATGACCTGGATCGAAGCGGAGCACGGGTGGGGCGCCGCTCCCGAGGACGTCGAGGACATCGTGGGCGCGCTCTCGAAGGATGGCTTCGACGAATGCAAGCGTGAGACGACGACGAGCCGGCGGGATCTGTCTCCGGCCGGCGGCGTGTGGCAGGGCGTCAACCTCGGCACGGGGTCCGTGGCGTCCGCCATCTGGGTGAACCAGCCGCGGCAGGCGCGAGTGATCGTGCTCATCGAGATCGACGGAGAGTCGCTCCGGGATCACGCGTTCAGCAGCTTCGAGCGTGATCTCTACAGGGACGACGGCGGAGAGAGCTGATCGCAGGCGTATGCGGCGGGAACCCAACGAGACGCCCCCACGGAGAGGCATTGATGAACATCAGTGAATACCATGCCGACGATGCTCAGCGGCTCGCGACCGTCAGCCAGGCGCCGGTGAAGTTCATCCAGATCTGTGCATCGCAAGACGACCTCTTCGCACTCGACGAGGGCGGGAAGATCTACCAATACAACTTCAATGAGAAGACGTGGGTCCAGCTCGTCGCGAGCCGCTGATACGACGAACGCACCTGCGCCATCAGCCGCAACCATTCTGATTACCCTCGAGTAGATCTATCCCGCGAAGCCCGGCCACGGCTGGTCCGCCGCGTAGCCCCCAAACACGTATCGGCGGAACGCCTCTAACCGCTGCCAGCGGATCTCGCTCAGCGGCGCCTGCCAGCGCTTGGTGGTCGGCTGAGGCTTCAGGTCGTAGTGAAAGAGCTGGAGCTGCCGGTTCCGGAAGTAGTCGAGGTCGGGTGTTGATGCGACGGGTGGGCGCGTCTTCGCCGCGCCCAGCATGTCATACATAGTGAGGAACGTCGTCGTACGGCCGTCGCCGCCGTGGCAGTGGAAGTGCACCCACGTCGGCGCGTCGACGTTTCCGAGCGTCTGCAGGAAGGTGCGCACGGCGTCGTCCTCGGGCGCACAGTGATCCGTGACGGGAAGGCGGAGATAAGAGATGCCGAGCCGGCTCTGGAGCCGTCCAACCACCATCTCCTCGGTCTCGGCGCGCGTGACGTGCAGCGAGCTGGTACCGAGGACCTGGATGTCGCCGTCGGCGTCTTTGTGGACCCGGTACACGAGCGTGTCGGGCGCGGCGGCGAGCTTCTCGAGCTGGCACTGCTCATCGCGGGCGATCCACGCCGGCGGCTGGCCGACGTTCGACCAGTCCTTGTCGGCACACCAGGAGACCGCGCGACCATCGAGACACGCGTGCGATTCCTCGCGCAGGTCGACGATCAGCAGGCGGCGCAGCTCGGGGCCATCGTCCGCGATCCGGTTGACGACGGCGGCGAGCGGCGCCGCGTCGAGCTGGTGACTCCCGGACGCGCGGAGCGGAGGGTCGAGAGCGCGCCCCGAACGGAAGTTGCCGTCCTTGGCGGGACGGTCGGGATCGTTGTCGAGAATCAGGTAGGTGCCCGTGCGGTACGGCGTTGTCGAGTTGCTCATGCGTTGCTCCTTGCGTCAGGTTCTTTGGCGCAGGTCTCCACGGAGTAGGATGCGATGAACGGCGTGGCGATCAAAGCGATCGTCTTCGATACGTTCGGCACGGTGATGGACTGGCGCAAGAGCATCGTCGCCGACTTCCGGTCCTTCGGCGAGCGGAGTGGACTCGACGTCGACTGGGAAGCGTTCGTCGACGAGTGGAAGACCGCGTATCGGCCAGGAATGGATGCGGTCCGCATGGGGAAATGGCCCTGGACCCGGGTCGACCGGATCTATCGGGTGAAACTCGACGAGATGCTCCCCAAGTACGGTCTCGGGGGACTCAGCGAAGAGCAGAAGGTCTATCTGAACCGCGTTTGGCACCGGCTCAGGCCGTGGCCCGACTCGGTCGCCGGCCTTGGCCGCCTCAAGCAGCGGTATGTCATTGCGCCGCTCTCCAACAGTGATCTCGACTGCCTGGTCAACATGACCAAGCATGCTCTGTTACCGTGGGATGTCATCTTGTGCGCTGAGCTCTTCCGCCATTACAAACCCGATCCTGAGATCTGCCTCGGAGCGATCGCGTTGCTCAATGTCCACCCGTCCGCGCTGATGTTGGTCGCCGCCCACAACTACGATCTCCGCGCGGCTCGCACGCACGGCATGCGGACGGCGTTCGTCCGGCGCCCCACCGAGTACGGTCCCTCCCAGAAGACCGATCTCGAGCCGGAGGAAGACTGGGACATTGTCGCGGACGACTTCGCAGTCCTCGCCTCGGCACTCGGCTGCTGAACGCGGCAGATCTCGTGGATCGCCCGCCGATTTTGCAGAAGGGTAAACAGTGCAGCTAGCCGATTTGCCCCGCACGGGTGACGTCGAGAGGGTGGTCGATCAGCGGCTCCACGCGTTCGAGGAATCGAACCGTATGCGGCAAGCTGGCGTGATACTCGAACGCCGCTTCATCTTTCCACCGCGAATGAATGTAGAAGAGTTGCGGATCGCGAATCGACCGAAAAGCGTGAATGCTCAGGCAGCCCGGCTCCTCGCGCGAAGGAACGAGGATGTCACGCAACACTTCTGCCACGGCGCCCTCGGTACGGGGACGCGCGTGAAATCGCGCAAAGATGAACAACTCCATTTCATTTCTCCTCTGTTCTCCTCAAGGCTGATCCGCTCCGAGGCGGGGCGTCACTGGAGTCGCTCGGGCTTACGCGACGATGCACGGGGCGATACGGGCGACGAGATAGCCACCCACCGCTCCGGCCCCGAAGCCGGGGGCAAAGACTCGAGTCGGACGAGTGATGACGCCGTCACGGACGGCGTCCTGCAGGGCGATTGGGATGCTGGCGGAGGACGTGTTCCCGACCCGTTCGATGTCGAAGTAGAGGCGATCGGGGGCGAGACCCGCGGCCTCTGCGATGGACCTGACCATCGCCTTGTTGGCCTGGTGCGGAACGACCAGCTCGATAGCGTCCAGCAGTGAGCCACGCCCTTCGGGATGAGGTAGAGCCATCAGCTCCGCGAGCATCTGGTCCATGTAGCGCCTCACCAGGGAGCGGACATCGGGGCCGTAGACCGTCACGTCGTTGTCGAAGCCGGGATTTGGCCAGATGATCGACTCGACCTCTCGCATCGGACCGCTGGCGTAGGTCTGGAACACCTCGATGTCAGGAGGCGCTCCGGATGGCGCCGGTCCGATCACGAGCGCGGCGGAAGCGTCGCCGAACAGCATGCGAGAGGTTCGGACCGTCCCGATCTTATCCGAGAACTTCTCGCCGGCAACGACGAGCACCGGCCGCCCTGTTTCATCGAGCAGGCGGACCGCCTCGGCGACTGCGTAGGCGAAACCTGCGCAGGCGGCGACGAGGTCGCAGGACGCGTGCGTCTGGAACATGCCGAGTTGGCCGGAGAGCCAGGTCGCAACCGACGGCATCAGTTGCGTGCTCGTGCACGAGCAGAAGAGCACCGCGCCGAACTCCTCAGGACGGCGGCCGCACTTCGCGAGAGCCTGCAGGGCCGCCTGCAGGGACAGCTCCTCCAGATCCGCGTCCGTGTAGGTCCGCTGGTCGATGCCGGTCTTCGTCTTGATGTGCTGGACGGTCATCGGCGACCAGCAGTAGGCGGCGTTGCGGATGAGGTCCTCGTTCGTACAGACGTGCTCCCCTCGGCAGGTGGCGAGTGCCTCCAGACGCGGCATCACGGTGAAGCGCCGGCGGACGTCGATGGGGGGAACAGGTGTCACGGGGTGGTGCGCGGCGGCCGGCGCTGGACGCGATCGAGCGCGGGCGGGCGCCGCTTTCGCCCGGTGGACGAACCGGCTCACCTCGGCGGTCCGTGGGTGAAGCAGCAGCACGACTTCGTCGCCGCGGAGGGCGCTGACGGCCGTGAGTCGTGTGTCCTCGCGGCTCCACGGGAACTCGTTGTGGAGCACCATCGCGTGCCGCATCAACGCCTCCAGCTCGGGCACGTGATGGCTGTATCCCACGACGTCGTCGAAGCGGTAGACGGGATAATCCGGATCGTAGTCGAGGATTTCGTAGACGAGGGCGTCCGGATCGGCGATCGCCTCGGCCACGGTTGGCACGATCGCCCGGGCGCCGAGCTCGGCGCCCTTCTGGTTCCGGAAGACGTCGAGCAGCAGCCCGAAGATCGTCTGCTCCGTGTCCGCATCCCAGGTGGGTCGCAGCGCCCGATAGCCGGCCTCGATGACGGCCGTCGCGGGGCCGGGGTCGACCGGCTTGACCACCGGGATGAAAACGTCCCCGCGATGGCGCGGCACATCACGCCAGCGCGTCGGCCGCTTGTCGTACATCGTCATCGCATAGCGATGCGCCCAGAACAGATTCGTCGCGACGTCCCGCAGAAGCTCGTAGCTGCTCCGATAGGAGCCCGTGTCGACGCGGGCGACGATGTCGACTTCCGTGCGCGCCTTCTCCTCGAAGTCGCGTTTGATGACCGCCTCGAACTGATCCAGCGTCTCGAACACGGAGACATCGAGCGCGGGGAAGAAGTTGAACGGAAACACGATGCGACCGTGCCGGTTGACGACGAAGCGTTTCATGGGATTCTCACCCCCGTTGTGGCGTTGACTGAGTTCGGTCCAAGGCCGCAGATCGTACCGGCCCGGCGGACACATCGCAACCCGCGAAAGGGGGTTTCGTCGCGGTGTGGAAATATTACCTACGACCCGTTCGAGCAGCGCAGCCTTGACTCGCTCGCTTTCGGCTTGATCTCCGATCGGGCGACGAGCCGTCGCGCCAGCGGTGTGAGCAGGTGCGGCGACAGATAGATCGGGAACTGGCAGAGCGCGAAATAGAGCCAGGCCAGGTCGGGCAAGGCGCCGCCGGTCGCCGCCAGCATCAACCCCATGTTGCGTTGCGAGGCCATGAGCCCGAGCACAAACGCGCGTTCCCGGCCGGCCCAGGCGAAGATCAGGGTGGTGAGGCCCAGCACGACGAAGGACACCACGAAGGCCAGCGCGGCGAGTTCGAGCATGACCGCAGGTGCAGCCAAGAAGCGCGCTGCGAGATGTTCCATGAGCGACGCGTGATGACACGGAGTGAACCTCCAGAAATCCAAGAGATGGTCACTCGGCGGATGTCGCGGTCCGCAATCCGAGCGAATTGATCCCGGGCCGTTGGCGCGCTCGCTCTGAAGATCGGCGCTACCGATGCGTGCGGTCAACGGCTGGTGGCGCCGTCTTGAGGAAGGCGGCGTTTGAAGGCCCGATCGATATCGCGTCGATCGGCGACGTACCCGAGCACGATCACCGCGGCGACGACGAGGACCGCAATGATCAGCGCACCCCGCGGTAGCGATTTCATTTTCTTGGCCGGTCAGCCGAGCAGCCGAAGTGTGTGGCGAGCGATCACCGCCTCTTCGTCGGTGGCGATGACGTAGACGCCAACCCGGCTATCGGGCACGGAGATGCGCTGCGCGTGGGCCCGGTTCGCGGCCTCGTCGAGACTGACACCGACCCAGACGAGCCGCGCGCATACACCCGCGCGCACGGGCGCCGCGTGCTGGCCAATGCCGGCCGTGAACACGAGGCCATCGAGACCGCCAAGGATGCCGGCCAGCGCGCCGATCTCCCGCGCGATGCGGTACGTGAAATACTCGAGCGCGAAGCGGGCCCGCGGCTCCGGGCTCGCGAGTAGATCGCGTACGTCGCTACTGACGCCGGACAACCCCAGCAGGCCAGAGCGCGTGTAGAGAAGGGTGGAGACGTCCCTGGCACTCATGCCGCGCTCGGCGATGAGATACAGCACGACGGCCGGGTCCAGGTCGCCCACCCGTGTACCCATTGGCAGCCCGTCGAGGGCGCTGAACGACATGGTCGTCTCGACGCTCCGCCGCGCTTGCATTGCGCAGAGACTAGCCCCGTTGCCGAGATGCGCGAGAACCACCCGCCCATCTGCGATGTTGGGCGCGACCGCCGGCAATACCCCCGCGATGTACTCGTACGACAGTCCGTGAAAGCCGTAGCGACGCACACCGCTCTCGAAGAGATCCCGGGGCAGCGCGAACGCTTCAACGAGCTCCCCGCGCCCGTGGTGGAACGCCGTGTCGAAGCACGCCACCTGGACGAGCCCCGGCCAGTGATCGCGCACACCGCGGATCGCCGCTAGCGCCTGTGGCTGGTGCAGCGGTGCCAGCGGCGTGAGCGCGTCGAGCGCCGCGACGACGTCGCCGTCCACGATCACCGGACGGGCATAGCGTGTACCGCCGTGCACCACGCGGTGGCCGACGGCGATCGGCCGCGCGCCGTCCAGCGATTCATCCAGCCAGCGGGCCACCACGGCGAAGGCGCCGGCATGGTCGGCGGCGTCAGCCTCGCGTGGCGCGCCGTCATCGACCACGAAGCGCGGATGGACGCCGATGCCTTCGACGACGCCGTGGACATGAAGGCGGGGTGTGGCCGCGTTCGATCCGTCGAAGAGCGAGAACTTCAGCGTGGAGGACCCAGCGTTGAGCACGAGGAGTGGACGGTCGGACGCGCGTAGGGCCATCAAGAGCAGAATAGTGCACCACAAGGCAGAATGGAGAAGAGCCATGGCGACCCGCGGACCGCTCTCGACCGAGCAGATCGCCGACATTGACGCCTACTGGCGCGCGGGCAACTACCTTTCAGTGGGCCAGATCTACCTCTACGACAATCCGCTGCTCAAAGAGCCGCTAAGCACGCGGCACATAAAGCCCCGGTTGCTCGGCCACTTCGGGACGACGCCCGGACTCAACCTCATCTACGCACACCTCAACCGCGTGATCAGGGCGCGCGACCTCAGTGTCATCTATATCGCCGGGCCCGGCCACGGAGGCCCCGGACTCGTTGCCAACGCCTATCTCGAGGGCACGTATAGCGAGTTCTACCCCGACGTCTCCCAGGACGAGGCGGGTTTGAAGCGGTTATTCACGCAGTTCTCTTTCCCGGGCGGGATTCCAAGCCATCATGCGCCCGAGACGCCGGGATCCATGCACGAGGGGGGTGAGCTCGGCTACGCCTTGTCGCACGCCTATGGTGCCGCCTTCGACAACCCCGATCTGCTCGTCGCGTGCGTTATCGGGGACGGCGAAGCGGAGACCGGTCCGCTGGCAACTTCGTGGCACTCGAACAAGTTCCTCAACCCCGCGCGCGACGGCGCGGTGCTGCCGATCCTGCACCTCAACGGTTATAAGATAGCCGGCCCCACCGTCCTCGCGCGCATCACGCGCGAGGAGCTCGACGCGCTCCTTCGTGGCTACGGCCACACGGCGCACTTCGTTGAGGGCGACGAGCCGGCCGCCGTCCACCAGGCGCTCGCTGCCGCGCTCGACACTTGCTGCGACGAGATCGCGCGCGTCCAGACGCGTGCGCGAGCGCGTGGCTTCGACTGGCGGGAGCGTCCACGCTGGCCGATGATCGTGCTCTGTACACCGAAAGGCTGGACAGGCCCGCGAGACGTGGACGGCAAGCTCGTGGAGGGCACGTGGCGGTCGCACCAGGTGCCGCTGGCGGGCCTGTTCGACAACCCTGCGCACGTGACGCTCCTCGAGCGATGGATGAAGAGCTATCGCCCGGAGGAGCTGTTCGACGAGCGCGGTCGGCTTCGGGCTGCGTTGGCCGCACTGGCGCCGGTAGGCGAACGGCGCATGAGCGCCAACCCGCACACGAACGGCGGGTTGCTCCTCAAGGACCTTCGACTGCCCGACTTCCGCGAGTACGCAATCGACGTAACCCGTCGCGGCGTGCTCCCGGCGTCCGCCACTCAGGTGCAGGGCGCGTTCATCCGCGACGTGATGAAGGCCAATCTCGAGAGTCGGAACTTCCGCGTCTTCGGGCCCGACGAGACGAGCTCGAACCGGTGGGGCGCGGTCTTCGAGGTCACCGACCGGATGTCCGCCGCCGAGATCGCGAAAACCGACGAGAGCCTCTCCGTCGACGGTCGAGTGATGGAGATGCTGAGCGAGCACCAGATGCAGGGCTGGCTCGAGGGCTACGTGCTCACCGGTCGCCACGGTTTTTTCAACTGCTATGAGGCATTCATCCACATCGTCGATTCGATGTTCAATCAGCATGCGAAGTGGCTGAAGACCACGCGGGAGATCCCGTGGCGCCGCCCGTTGGCGTCGCTCAACTATCTCCTGTCGTCGCACGTCTGGCGCCAGGACCACAACGGGTTCAGCCATCAGGACCCCGGTTTCATCGATCACGTCGCCAACAAGAAGGCCGAGGTCATCCGCGTCTATCTGCCGCCCGATGCCAACACCCTGCTTTCCGTCACCGACCACTGCCTCCGCAGCCGTCATTACGTCAACGTGGTCGTCGCCGGCAAGCAGACGGCGCTGCAGTACCTGACAGTGGACGAGGCGGTAAAGCACTGCACCGTGGGCCTCGGTATCTGGGACTGGGCCAGCAACGATCAGGGCCACGAGCCCGACGTCGTCATGGCTTGCTGCGGAGACGTCCCTACGCTGGAAACACTGGCCGCAGTGAAGCTTCTGCGGCAGCACGTGCCGGGACTGAAAGTCCGTGTCGTGAACGTGGTGGATCTCATGTCACTGCAGCCGCAGACGGTGCACCCGCATGGGCTGCCCGACAAGGACTTCGACGATCTATTTACGCGGGACAAACCGGTTATCTTCGCGTTTCACGGCTATCCCGTTCTGATCCACCGCCTGACGTATCGGCGGACCAATCACACCAACTTCCACGTCCATGGCTACAAGGAGGAAGGCACAACGACGACGCCATTCGACATGGTGGTGCTGAACGACCTCGACCGGTTTCACCTGCTCGGCAATGTGATCGATCGAGTGCCCGGCCTGGCCGCGAGCATTCCGCATGTCAAGCAGAGACTGCAGGACATGTTGATCGAGCACAAGGAATACATCTCGAAGCACGGCGACGACATGCCAGAGATTCGTGACTGGACCTGGGAGTGAAGCGGCCGAAGATCCGCAGCTAGGTCGCGAGGTCGCGCTTTCGCGAGTCAAAACTCCTGCTCGTCGATTTCGCCACGGGCATATAGCGACAGCCCACGGCGCAAGGTTGCGGGACGTTTTTTCTAGGCGCTTCACAACCACTCGGTTCGTGCCCCAGCTCACCGCGATGATCGGGATCGTCTGGTCGTGCCGACGGAGCTTGGCCACGATCTTCGCTCTTAGGTATTCGCGACCGGACGGGCTGACGGGCGGCTTCCTCTTGCCGGATGCTCGAGATCGCGGACTGACAAGGGCGGTCACCTGCGCGCCAGAAGGACACCCGGCGAACCCTTCGGTGGTGCGACCACGCGTCTAAGGCCCTGTTGTTTTGTGCCCTCTCGCTGGCACTGCTCCTGCACGTTCGGAATATCGTTCGATAGGATTTCCGGAGGGTGAGACATGACGGAGACAACGCTGGTAGCGCTTCTGCTTGCCGGTGGCCTGCTCGCTCCGGCGCCCGCGTACGCCGACGTGAGCATCGGCATCAACGTCGCGCCGCCGCCGGCGCTCGTCGTCGCGTCACCGCCACGTCTGGTGGCCGTGCCCGGCAGCCCCGTCTTCTACGGGCCCAGCGCGAACTACAACCTGTTCATCTACGGCGGCCGCTACTACAGCTTCCACGGCGGCACCTGGTTCGTCGCGGCGAGCCCCGGAAGTTCATGGAGCACGATCGCGATCAACCGTGTGCCCCAGCCCGTGCTGGCCGTGCCGGCGACGTACTACAAGATCCCGCCCGGCCAGGCCAAGAAGATGGGCGCGCCGCCATTCGTGCCGCCCGGTGAGGCTAAGGGCCCGAGGGGTAAGAAGAACTGGAACTGAGACGGCGCGCAACCCTTGCAATGGGAGGACCATTCATGTACCCGCACCTGAAGTCGACGACGCTCGTACTCGCGCTGATCGCTTCACTCGTCGCCCTGGCGGCGTGCGCGAAATACCCCGTGGTCGTCACGTCCACTGCGCCGGCGCCCACCGGAGCGACGCCAGCTCCGGCTCCCGCTCGATAAAGCTTTCGCGTCCTGACGAGGGCCGCCCAGGGAAACCAGAATCGTCGACTCGGCTTGAAGAGCTGATGAAGAAGCCCAGGTCTTCGAGGGTGTACCGCGGGCGCCAAAGGCAACGCAGCGCTGTGATCGTGGTCGCCGAGCGCTCCGCGCAAGAGGAGATCCCCAATGACCGCCCGGCTCTACTGCCTATGGGTCCTGAGCGTGATCTTGGCGTTCATGCTTGAGTTTCTTACGCCGCGGGTGCTTACACTACTCCTGCCGGATTGAACGCTAAGGGATGTCGGCTCGGTAACGCTGCCGTCCCTCGCTCGCTCCGACGGGCATCTGTTTAGCTCGGAGTGACCTCTGTAAGCCGGCTCATCAAGGCGCTGAAGCTGACGGGGTCAGTGACCAGAGGGCTGACCGACGGCGCTGCCGACTGGGGCGTCTCCATGGGACTCGCGCTTAGCTTCTGATCGGGGCCCCATCGCCGCGCTTCAAGTGCTTCACCGAGGCCTTCGAGGCCTGCATTGCCAATCGCGCTTTCCGTTCCGGGGCGTTGCAGCGTAATTCGGGTAGAACGCGACGGCGCAGGCGCAGCCGAGCATCCTCCCTTCACGGCTACGCTACACCGTCACCGTCCTGTGCTATCCTCCGCGTGCCGGCGCTTTCCGCTGGTCCCACCCGAGAGGCCATGCATGGACCCACAAGCCCTCCTGCTCTTTATCCGGGGCAAGCTCCAGGACGGTCGCCTGCCGCATAGCAGCATCACAAGGGTTTGGAGTAACCCAAGCGGCGGGGAAATGTGCACCGCATGCGAGACGCGCATCACGACGGATCAGTTGGTGACGGTAGTTACTGTGGTGGGTGGCAGGGCAGCCATTCCGTTTCACGTCGCATGTTTCCGCCTCTGGGATGCTGCGAGGCGCGCGGCTCAGGGGCGCACGGGATAACTCACGAGCCGGGGCCGGCGTGTCGGGAACGATCGCGCGCCGCTTCCAGCGTCGTCTCCAGGGCTCCCTCCCCACCGAGAACGCAGCAGCTTCATGCGACTCTTCCTGAACGAGATCGGAGACCTGCCGCTCGAGCTTCAGCCAGAGCTCCTCCGGGTTCTCCAGGAGGCGAGTTCGAGCGGATCGGAGCGTCCCACACGACCACTGTCGTGTGGGCGCAGCGACAAACCGAGATCTCGAGACAGCCGTCCGGGAGAACCGATTTCGGTCCGACCTCTACTATCGCCTCAAGTCTTTCCGATTCGCCTACCCCCGCTCCGCGAAAGGACGTCAAACGGCCTTTGGGTCTTGAGGTTGATCAAAGACGCACCCTGGCGGAGCCAAACGCCTTGATTTCAAAGTCTACGTCCGCCCGTTGGCGGCGTTCTTTCTGCCGTTGTTCAATCGGCGGGGCCGATCTTCCTTTTCGCCGCTCACCCAGACGACGGTCATAGAGTACCTGCGCCGAGCCGAATGCCCGGACGGCGCGCTCGTACAGCGCGGGCTGATCTTGCCTGACGATGACAACGACCGAATCGGCGCGTCTGCCGGGACGCCACAGCAACCCGCGCACAATGGCAATCACGCCAGCCGCTCCGAGGGCCAGGGCTCCTGCCGCGCGGACTGGGTGGTTCCCGGTCAGATCGCCGCCGACGAACGTGATGAAGCCGATCAGCACCATCGCGGCGAGTAAGAATCTGCGCGTCCCGTGATCAACATTTCGCTTCGCGGCCTTAGCCGGGGCCAGCCCCATAACTTCACCCCGCTTCCGATGACTCAGTCTGACCGCCGCCACACATTGCTGATGATCTTGTCGTCCAAGGTGGTCCTCTCGGGCTGAGGGCTTGATGCTGTCGATCAGCTCCTCAACCGCCGCTCGAGGCCGGGACCACCTTGATGATCATGACCTCATGACAGCCCTGTACGGTTGGGACAATCCACATGCCTTCGGCCCTGCTGAGGAGGCTGTAGCCGTGCAACGCGAGAGCAGATTTCAGGAGCTCAAGCGCCTCCGCCGGAAGAACGCTCTTCGGAGAGAGCAGCGTCATCTTGCCCTTTACTTGCTCGGGGTCAAAGAGAAACGCAATCCCGGAGAGTCTGCCGACGTACTTGATGACTGTTTGGATGTCCGCGTTCTCGAAACTCAAAGGCCCCAACGGGGTGGCTGGCTGCGCCTCGGCGGCGAGCGGAGGAAGAACGAGACTGACGACGAGAATGATCGCGAGCCCGACTAAGCGCATGCGCATGGGCACCTCGGGTTGGGGACGGTGCCTGGCAGGCTCGCCGAACGCGACGACGCGCAACCGCACAGTTACGACGAGCATGTCGTCCGGCCGCAGACACCCTCGACAAATTCGGTGGCACCGCCCGGCCGAAGAGCCGCGACGTGCCGGGGAAGGCCGACTCGCCGGCAAAACCCGGCGCGCCGGCCTCCGTCGGCCGTGACCCCGCGTTTCACCCGGTCTGGTTGTGCCGCGTCACCGCCCGGTCGCTGCGCGCGCCGAGCCAGGGCACCGAGACGACCGGCCGGCAGTGCTGCCCCTCGACACCGTGCTCGTGGTTCTCGGTGCTGGGGAGCAAGCGGTTGGCCAGACCGAGCGCGTCTGAGGTCAATCCCGGGAACAGCCCGTGGACCTTGTCGGCGACCTTCGCCGGAAGCGACAGGACGACGTGCGAGTTCCCGTACCGCACGGCGCTCAAGATCCGCCGCGCCGCGCGCTCCACGTCCATCGACAGGAGAGGGAAATTATCGGCCAGATTGAACCAGGTGTACTCGGCGTCGTGCCGCCCCTTGAACGTCGCGTGCCGCGCGCTTCCCGTGCGCATCAATCCCGGGCAGACCGTGGTCACGAGGATGCCGGACGCCCGGAGTTCCGCGCGGAGTCCCTCGGAAAGCCCGACGAGGGCGAACTTGCTCGAGCTATACGGCAAGAGATGCGGGACACTCAGCTTGCCGCCGATGGACGCGATGTTGACGATGCGACCCTCACCCCTGGCCCGCATGTGAGGTAGCACCGCGAGAATGGCGTTGAGCGGACCCCAGAAGTTCGTGGCCATATCGCGCTCGAAGTCGGCGGCCGTCATGGCTCCGACCGGTCCGACCTCGACCATGCCGGCGTTGTTGATCAGTACGTCGATGTGACCGAACCCGGCTTGTACGGAGCGAATCAGCTCCGCCACTTGGTTGCGATCGGTCACGTCGCAGGTCGTCGCGAGGACGGACGCGTCCGTCTGCGAAAGGCTTTCGCGCGCGCGGGCGAGCGTGTCCGCGTCGCGGCCGCAGATCGCGACCCGCGCCCCTGCGCGCCCGGCTTGTCGCGCAAGCTCCAGCCCGAGGCCGCGCGTGCCGCCGGTGATCAGGACCGTGCGGCCTCGGAGGTCGAAGCGGGTGAGCCACCGGCTGAGCGCGCGACCGCCTGCGGCGGCGGCGGCACCGGCGAGCACCCATGCCCTCGGGTCGCTCGCGATCCGCAGCAGCGGAATCGCGCTGCCGCGGCCACCCCACTTCGACGGCATGATCATGCGATTCATGGTCGCTATGGTCTTGCTCTTCATGCTGCTCCTCCTTTCGGGGTGTCGGCGCCGGTGGAATCGGGGGCCGACGCACAAGCGCCTGCATCGGGAGCGAGTCGTCGCGTCCTTCCGCAAGCGGTGTGAAACCTTTTGCTGCATGCGGTGTGCCACCCCGCGAGTAGTGGGCGGCGCCGCCGCGAGGTCCGTCGTCCCGAAGGGCGGTCGAGCGGCGACGGATTGTCATCTGGCATCACGTCGGGAATGTCGGAGTCTCGGTTCCCCTGGCGCCACGTTCTATAGCGAGGCCGAACCCGCAAGCGCGAAGCGTGATTGCATCACGCGCTGGCGCGACGCCGATCGAGCTCACGTCAGGCGGAGGGAGGTCACGACAGGATGCCCAAGAGGCTGATGGCCAGCCCGCACGTGCTCATCATTGGAATGCCGTACGCGAATCGCGTGGTGCAACAAGCCTGACTCGGCCCGCCGGCGACGAAACTTCCCCGATAGTTTTTACATACCGAGCAAATTGCACAGCAGGGGCGACGACCGGCAAACGACGCCGGAGACGGTTCAGCGCGGGGAGCGGTCAGCGGCGGGGCAGCGATCTACGTTTCGCCACGGCGCCGAGACTTCGGGCCCGACCTGGACCCACCGAGCACCGTGACGCACTCGCTCGGCCCACTGGAGTTCCGCATCGTTTACGCTCAGACAAACCTCCCCGCCTCCTCCGCCTCCTCCCACGTCGCGAACCCCCTTTGGCCTGTCATTCGCCAAAACATCGGTCGGCGGCTGGTGGGTCTGGATGGGCACCAAACGGCCGGCTGCCTCGCCTCCGACGCGCTGTCTACCGTCCCCCGCGTTCTTGGCGCGTCGCGGCAGCATCGGCCGTTCCTCAACCAAGTCGGATGAGGTTTTGGCGAAGGACACCACCTCTTTCCATGGCAACTCCGACGGCCCTCAGGCATTCGCCAGCCGGGGACCTCTGCAAAGCCAAGCGCCTGACGACCTATCGACCCCCCGGAGGCCTGGCTGGCCGGAGTAACTGCCGATCGCCACGCCTCCGACCCCCCGTCTAGGGTCTCCTGGCGTCCTGGCATGTCGTGAAAGCATGGGGTCGCCGTCAACCGAGTCGGACGGGGCTTTGGCGAAGGACGGGTAAGATCGGCCGATGACGGACCACCTCACGCCCTTGCGGCTACTGCTCGTGACTCGCTGGATGAGTGAACCGCCACCAATAACTAGTTCTCGAGTACTTGGCGGAGAGAACCGTATCCTCAAAGAGCAGATGGAAGGCCGACGCATCCGGTTGACCGACGACCATCGCCGACGCCTCGCGGCGAAGGGCCAGCGACTCGGTCGCCGGGTCCTGAGGCGAGTGGCGACCATCGTGACGCCCGACACGATCCTGCGGTGGCACCCCGGGAGTGGACGTTCGAGCGGAGAGGCCGGGCCGTCCGGGGATCATGAAGGAGATCTCGTCGCTCATTCTGCGGATGGCCACGGAGAATCCAGCGTGGGGCTACAGTCGCATCCAGGGCGCGTTGAGGGACCTCGATCACCGCGTCGCGAGAAGCACGGTCGCCAAGGTACTGAAAGACAACGGGCTGACGCCTGCGCCGGGCCGGCCGTCGTCGTGGCGCGCATTTCTGCGGGCGCACTGGGCGAGTTTGCCGGGTGGTGACACCGCGGCAAGTACTAGCCTCACAACCCAAAGGGCGTCGGTTCAAATCCGACCACCTCAACCACACCACAGACACGAGACCACCGACCGAGTGGGTCATCAGAGCGCTATGAAATCGCTCACTTGAACTCTGTAGGTTCGATCACGTCCCATTGGGGCGTCCAAATTGCTTTTGTAGGCACCATCGACCTGATGCTCGGCGTCGCTGATTTTCCTACCACTCGCATGGTCGGGTCGAGATCTTCGCTGAGCGCGTGTTGGTGCAGGGTAAGCGCAACTCACCGTGCTCGAGCGTCCCATTCATGGAGGATCCGAATGACAAGACTACGACCGATCGTTCTCGCCCTGTTCCTCGCCCTGAGCCTGCCTGCCGCCGCGCTCGCTCAGGCGGCACCGCCGATCGTCGTCGGTCGAGTCCTCACCATCGACGAGTGCATCGCGATCGCGCTCGAGGCCCAGCCGTTGATCCAGGCCACGCTCTACGACTACGCGGCCGCGCGCGCGCGGGTGCGTGA
>Ga0066709_100000601_pt1 | contig 20249 bp, 14 predicted proteins | sample GraSoiAngelo_158_FD_79665 | JGI IMG/M metagenome (GOLD analysis project Ga0066709, IMG submission 79665) | Grasslands soil microbial communities from the Angelo Coastal Reserve, California, USA - 14_1009_16_30cm | ecosystem: Environmental > Terrestrial > Soil > Grasslands | place: USA...
CGCAGCCGAGTCCGCCGCAGCCGGGCCAGTCGCCGCCATCAACCCGCCCGCGAACACCACCCCTCCCGCCGTCACCGGCATTTTCGAGGTCGGCCGTCTCCTGCAGGCCGATCGCGGCAGCTGGAGCGGCAACCCCACCTCCTACGGCTACACCTGGCGTGTCTGCAACTCGGCGACGGATGCCTCCGCGTGTGCGGACATCGTGGGCCAGCAGGGGCAGACCTACATGCCCCAGGCGACCGACATCGGCAGCTATCTGCGGGTCCGGGTCACCGCGACCAACGGTGGCGGAACCTCGGCGGCGGTCGACTCGGCAGCGGGCGGCCCGGTCTCGTCGGCGAGCAGCGACCCTGTCATCGCGGCAGCAGGTGACATCGCCTGCGACCCCCTGAGCACGAGCTTCAACGGCGGCGCGGGCACATCGGGCTCGTGCCACCAGCGGGCGACGTCGGATCTTCTCCTCAGCGTGAGTCCGGCCGCTGTCCTCACCCTCGGCGACAACGTCTACGAGTGCGGGAGCCCCACCGCCTTCGCCCTGAGCTTCGACCCCTCCTGGGGACGCGTGAAGACCCTCATCCACCCTGCCGTCGGGAACCACGAGTACCAGTCCGGGATCGATTGCTCGACCACGGCGACCGGCTACTTTGGCTACTTCGGAGCGGCGGCGGGCGACCCGGCGAAGGGGTACTACAGCTACGACGTCGGCGCCTGGCACCTGATCGCCCTGAATGCGAACTGCTCGAAGGTCGGAGGCTGCGCGGCGGGCCAGCCCGAGGAGCAATGGCTAAGGGCAGACCTCGCCGGCCACCAGAACGCCTGCGTGCTCGCGTACTGGCACCAACCGCACTTCTCGTCCGGCCAGCACGGGAACGACGACGGAGGGCACAACCCGACCGGCGCGTTCTGGCAGGCGCTCTACGACTTTCACGCCGACGTCGTGCTCAACGGCCACGATCACGAGTACGAGCGGTTCGCGCCGCAGACGCCGGCCGGAGCTCCCGACGCGGCCAACGGCATCCGCGAGTTCGTCGCCGGCACGGGCGGCAAGAGCCAGGCGAGCTTCGCCGTCGTGCAGCCGAACAGCGAGATCCGCAGCTCCGGCACCTACGGCGTCCTGCTGCTGACGCTCCACCCGGGTGGATACGACTGGCAGTTCGTCGCCGAGGCGGGCAAGAGCTTCAGCGACTCCGGGTCCGGCTCCTGTCATTGACCAAGAGCTCTAACGAACAGCACGGGCGAGGCACACAACATCCACCTGCAGCGCACCGGCGCGTCGCAGCGCGATCGCACACGCACTTGCGGTGGCACCGGTGGTGTAGACGTCATCGACGAGAACGATCCGGTCAGGCGGTATCACCGCGACCGCGAAAGCACCGGCGACGTTGCGACGCCGCTCCTGTAGCGACAGCCCGCGCTGGCGCGAGATGTGCCGAGCCCGCACGAGCAGCGGCCGCACCGGAAGCTCCCACACGCGGCCGAGCTCCCAGGCGAGCCTCTCCGGTGGAGCGTGCCCGCGGGCAAGGACGCGGTCGCGCTCGCCGGGGACGAACGTCAGCGCCTCCGCGCCCCGCGGCCGCGCAAGCGAGCCCGCCACGAGGTCCGCGGCGATCTTCGTGAGATCGCGCCGGCCGCGCTCCTTCCACGCGCCGACGAACGCCCGGGCGCGCGTCTCGTAGACGAGCGCTGCCCGGGCGGTCGCGAAGCCGAGCCGCCGCCCGGCGCATTCCGAGCACCGCCTGACCGGCCACGCTCCGGGTGAGCCGCAGCGGTCGCACAGAGGTAGCCCGATTCGGACGAAGCCGTCGTGACACGCCCCGCAGCACGGGCTGCCCGGAGCGCCACAGACGGCGCAGCGTCGGGGCAGCAGGACGTCGAGCATCCGCTCATCGTGGAGGCGTTCCTCCTACGACTCTGTGCCGGTTCCGTGCCGAGTTTCAGTCGAGCACGGACGTCTCGAGCATCTCGCGCAGCGCGTCTCGCGAGCGCTCGAGATCGTCGGGTTTCTTGATCGGGAAGAACCGCCCACGGGGACCGCTGCGCGGCACGACGAGATACGTCGTGGGGAGGAACATCGCAATCTCGTGGTAGAGCCGCTCCAGCTGCACCGCCGTCCGCCCCTCGACGTCCTTCTCGACGTAGAGCCAGCCGAGGTCGTACTCACGGTCGAGCGCCTCGACGTCGATCCAGGCCGTGTTGGTGTTGAAGACCGGGATGCTGTCGTGCGCGAACCCGGGTGGGAACCGCGGAGCTTCCAGCAGGACGACGCGCCCGTCGACTCGAGCGGGAGCGCCGCCCATGTCGCCCTCCTTGCGCGCGACCTCGATCGTCACCGGCCGTTCTCCCGCGAGATGGGCGCCGACAACGACCGGATCGATCCTCGCACCGAGGTTGTCGACGTTCGACACGCCCACGTGCTCGACGCCGAGCCCGCGCAGCGCGGCGAGCGTCCCCGATGAGCGCACGGCCTCGAGCAGGTCGCCGTGACCGGGGCCGTAGAGCGAGGGTGAGCCGTCCGCCTCCCGGAAGAGCTCACCCGCGGGCGTCAACCGGAGCGAGACAAACTGCGAGAACCACAGCAGGGCGGAACCGTCCGGCCCCACGTGCTCACGTGTCTCCTCGTCGGTGGCGAAGCTGGTCATCAACACGATCGGGATCGGCGCGCCCGTCTGGTCGGCGAGTCGCCGGGTCTCCCCCAGCTTCCAGCCGAGGAAGCTGCGCCCGTCGAGCGCCTCCACTGCACCCTTGACCACGCTGCCGAACCGCGTCGCCATGCCGCCGGCGAGCACGATCTGCGCAACGCGTCCCTCGGCAATCGCCTCGAGCCCGGTGGAGCGAGCGTCGTCCCAGGCATCCGTCCCCGGCTCCGGCAGCGTGGTCAGGTCGTCGGGTCCCGGCGGTTCGACCGAGCCGGGAACGACGTTGGAGGCGGCGCTGAGCTCTCCGGCTGCCACCTGTTCCCGCAGCAACTCGAATCGCGCGGCGTCGAACCCGTAGCGCTCGAGCACGGCGACGGTCTCGGCGGGGAGCTCGTCCAGCACGCTCATCGTGGCAGCGACTCGGCATACGGCGGTCTGTGAACCCCCTCCTCGGTGACGATCGCCTCGATGAGCGACGCCGGTGTCACGTCGAATGCCGGGTTGTAGGAGCGGAACCGGGCCGTCACCTCGTCGCCGTCTCGCTGCTCGATCGGGATTCCGGCCCCCGTCGCCGTTGCGAGATCGAGCGTCGACGTCGGCGCGACGACGTAGAAGGGGACGGAATGGTGCCGGGCGAGCACGGCGAGCGCGTACGTTCCGATCTTGTTCGCCGTATCGCCGTTCGCAGCGATCCGGTCTGCCCCGACGAGCACGCAGTCGATCTCGCCGCGGGCCATCAGCGACGCCGCGGCGGAGTCGGTGATCACGGCGTGCGGAATCCCCAGCTGCTCGAGCTCCCAGGCGGTGAGCCGCGCGCCTTGCAGGAGCGGCCTCGTCTCGCCCACCCACACGCTGTCGACCAGGCCCCGCTCCCACGCCGTCCGGATCGCTCCGAGCGCGGTCCCGTGACCGCCCGTCGCGAGCCCTCCCGTGTTGCAATGCGTCATCGGGCGCGAGCCCTGGGCGATCAAATCGGCGGCATGCGCCGCCATGCGGACGCAACGACCGACTTCCTCGGCATGGAGCCGTTGCGCGCGCTCGGGCGTGGGGTCGACACGAACGGTCTCGAGCGCCCAGCGCAGATTCACGGCGGTCGGTCGGGAAGTCAGGAGGGTCTCGTAGGCCGCGTCGAGATCGTCGCCGCGGCGAGCGGCGAGGACATAGCCGTACCCTGCGACGATCCCGATCGCCGGTGCGCCGCGAACGGCGAGCGAGCGGATCGCGTCCGCCACCTCGCGGGCGTCGTGACAGCGAAGCTCGACCTCCGCGTCGGGGAGCCGCCGTTGGTCGAGGACGACGACGGCGTCGTCCTCGAGCCGGATGATCCGCTCGGGAGCCAAAGCCTCAGTGGACAGCACGGCGATGAGACTAGTCGCCCGTCATCGACCGCCACCAGCCCCAATGGCTCAGCCGCTATGTGCCTTGATCCCAGGATTCGAGGTAGCGCTGCTGCTCGGCGGTGAGCCGGTCGATGGAGATGCCCATCGTCGCGAGCTTGAGGCGCGCGATCTCGTCGTCGATCTCCTTCGGCACGACGTAGACCTTGCGCTCGAGCGAGGCCGCGTTCTCGACGACGTACTCGGCGGCGAGCGCCTGGTTGGCGAACGACATGTCCATCACGAGGGCGGGGTGCCCCTCGGCAGCGGCGAGGTTGACGAGCCGGCCCTCGCCGATCAGGTAGACGCGGCGGCCGTCGGCGAAGGTGAACTCCTCGACGAGGTTGCGAGCCTCCCTCGTCTCGACTGCGAGATCCCGAAGCGCCGGGATGTCGATCTCGACGTTGAAGTGCCCGGTGTTGGCCAGGATGGCGCCGTCCTTCAGGCGCTCGAGATGCGCTCTCGAGATCACGTGCTTGTCGCCGGTCGCGGTGCAGAAGATGTCACCGGCGGCTGCCGCCTCGCTCATCGGCAGGACCTCGAAGCCGTCCATCGCCGCCTCGAGGGCGCGCATCGAGTCGACCTCCGTCACGATCACGTGCGCTCCGAGCCCGCGCGCGCGCATCGCCACTCCGCGTCCGACCCAGCCATAGCCGGCGACGACGAACCGCTTCCCGGCGAGCAGGACGTTCGTCGCCCGGATGATCCCGTCGATCGTCGACTGTCCCGTCCCGTAGCGGTTGTCGAAGAGGTACTTCGTGCGTGCTTCGTTGACCGCGACGACGGGGAAGCCCAGCTTCCCGTCGCGCTCGAGTGCGCGCAACCGGATGACGCCGGTCGTCGTCTCCTCGGTGCCGGCGAGGACGTCGCCCAGCTGCTCCCGCCTGTGTGAGTGGAGGACGCCGATCACATCGGCGCCGTCGTCCATCGTGATGTGTGGGCGGTGGTCGACCGCCGCCTCGATGTGCTGGTAGTAGGTGTCGTTGTCCTCGCCCTTGATCGCGAAGACGGAGATCCCGTACTCGGCGACGAGCGCGGCGGCGACGTCGTCCTGGGTCGACAGCGGGTTGGAGGCGCAGAGCACGACGTCCGCTCCACCCGCCGCGAGCGAGCGCGCGAGGTTCGCCGTCTCGGTGGTCACGTGCAGGCACGCGGCGACGCGGTACCCCGAGAGCGGCTGCTCCTTCGCGAAGCGCTCGCGGATTGCGGCCAGCACCGGCATCTGCCGGTCGGACCAGTCGATGCGCCGTACGCCCTCGCCGGCAAGCGCGATGTCCTTCACGTCGTATCGGTTTGTCGCAGCCATCGCCTCTTTCCTCGTCCTTCGTCGCGGATCAGGCCGCCAGCAGACGCTCGTGCTTTCGCTGCTCCCACTCGACCCACTCCGGCGGCGCCTGCGCAGACAAGGCGGCGTCCGCGCCCGCCAGCCACGTCTCGACGGCGGCGCGAAGGTCGGGCTCGCGCCGGAGCCGCAAGGCGAACGCGAGCTCTGCCAGCCCCACTGCGAAGCGGCTCCTCATGGCATCGAGCGCGCGGAGCTGGTTGAGCTCGCGCAGACCGTAGAGCCGATACCCACCGACGGAGCGGGACGGGACGACGAGCTCGGCGCGCTCGAGGTACCGGAGCATGCGCGGAGACCAGCCCGTTCGAGCCGCTGCAGCGGCAACCGTGAGTTCCTTCACCGCCCGACCTTAACACAGATGTGTCAAGGTTGGCTCTCCTACGCCGTCGCGCGGAGCACTTCCGTCTGCGTCGTCACGGCGCCGACGAGCTCGTCGTACGAGAGCGGGCGGGCGAAGAGGTACCCCTGCCCGTAGTCGCACGCGAGCGCGAGCAACTGGTCACGCTGGACCTGGGTCTCGATGCCCTCTGCGACGACGTCGAGGGAGAGCGTCGACCCGAGGCGCACGACTGCACTGGCGACGCGGGCCTTCTCCTCGTCGGTCCCGATCTCCTGCACGAACTCGCGCGCGATCTTGAGGACGTCCACGGGGAACCGCTGCAGGTACGCCAGCGACGAGAATCCCGTGCCGAAGTCGTCGATCGCGAGCCTGACGCCGAGCTCCTTCAGCTGCAGCAGCCGCTCGACCGAGTCGTCGACGTCGCGGACGAGTGTGCTCTCGGTCAGCTCGAGAGTGAGCGCCGACGCCTCGATGTGGCTCTCGGCGAGCGCGGCTTGAACGTCCTCGACGATGGCGGTGCCGTGGAGCTGCCTGCCCGAGATGTTGACGGTCACGTAGAGCGGCTCCGCCGTCGAGACGACCTTGCGGATGTCCGAGAGCGCGGCGCAGGCGCGCCGCAGCACGAGGCGGCCGAGGTCGACGATGACGCCCGTCTCCTCGGCCAGCGGGATGAACTCGGACGGCGGCACGGCGCCGCGCTCGGCATGCTGCCAGCGGGTCAGCGCCTCGAAGCCGGCGATCTCCCCGGTCCCGAGGCGCACTATCGGCTGGTAGCGAACCTCGAGCTCGCCGCTTGTGATCGCCCTGATCAGATCCGCCTTCAGCGCGAGCGCCTCGTTCGCCGCCGCGTGCAGCTCGGGCCGGAACGTCGAGTAGCGGCCCTTGCCGGCGCTCTTGGCGTCGTACATGGCGGCATCCGCCTCGCGCAGCAGGCTCGCACCGCTGGCCCCGGCGCCGCCGAGCGCGATGCCGATGCTCGCGCGCGGAAAGATCTCGGTGCCCTCGACGACGATTGGCGTGTCGAGGCCGTCGAGCAGCCGCTGCGCCACGACCTCGGCGTGCGCCGCATCGACGCCTTCGAGCAGAACGGCGAACTCGTCGCCTCCGAGCCGTGCGACGGCGTCGGCATCCCGCACCGTCTCCCTGAGACAGCCGGCGACACCGACCAGCAGCTCGTCACCCGCGGCATGACCGAGGCTGTCGTTGACGGTCTTGAAGTCGTCGACGTCGATGAAGAGAACAGCGACGCGAAGGAACGTGCGGCGTGACCGCTCGAGCGCGTTCGACACCCGGTCGAGGAAGAGCGCGCGGTTCGCGAGCGAGGTCAGCGGGTCGTGGAACGCCTGGTGGGAGAGCTGCTCCTCGAGCTCTCGACGCTGGGTGACGTCGTGGCCCGTGACCACGAGGCCGCGGACGCTCGGATCCGCGACGAGGTTGTTCACCACAGCCTCGAGCGCGCACCAGGAGTTGTCGCGACGGCGCATACGGAACTCCAGGGTGTGGTTCCCCGACGACCGCGCTGCGGCTGCGAGAGCCGCTTCGATTGCGGTCCTCTCCTCCGTGTGCAGGAGCTCGGCGAACGGCGCGCCGATCAGCTCCTCTGCCTCGAAGCCGAGCACCGACTGGACCGACGGGGCGAGGTACGCGAACGAGCCGTTGTGATCGAGAACGGCGATCAGGTCGGAGGAGTTCTGGACGAGCGAGCGGAAGCGGGCCTCGCTGCGTCCGGTCGCCTGTTGCTCGACGAGCTTCACGCCCTCGATGGCGCGCGCGACCTGGGACGCGAGCCGCTCGAGGCTGCGGACGGTGTCCGGTGCGAGTCGGCCCGCGGACACCGCGATCTCGCCGACCCGCCCGCCGTTGCTGCTGCTGATCGGAAACCGCCGCCCTTCGAGCGCGACCACCGGTAGCGGCTTGTCCCCGAACACCACCCAGGCATCGCGACCGACCAGGCCGCGCGCCGTCTCCGTCGCCACCTCTTCGAGATCGTCGTGAGACCGTACGGCGGCGAGACGAGCCGCTCCCGCTCCCATCAGGTGCTCGCGCTCGATAGCGTGCTTCTGAAGTTCCAGGACCTCGCTCAGCCGGAGTACGACGAGCACGACGAGGGCGACAGACGCAGCGATCGCGGCGAGCATTCCGAGGTGTCCGCCTCTGATCGCCTCGAGCGCGATCATGGACGCGGGCACGAGCGCAAGCGAGACGAGCCCGCCGAACCACGCGCGAGAGAGGTTCGAGCCGTGCCCCTGCTCGGTGCCTCCCAGACCTGCCATCGAGGGATGGAGGGCCGCCGTGGCGCAAAGCACGAGAGCGGCGAGCCAGAGCACGTCGATCAGCCCGCCGCGAGCATAGGGGGCGCCGGCGGACGCGATCGCCGCACGCGGAACCGCGGCGAGCAGGCAGACCGCCGCGGCGACGACCCCGATCGACGCCGGCGTCACGTCACGGACGAGCACCGTCGTGCAGACGGCGAGCGCGACGAGCATGAGTGCCACGAACGTCGTGCCGCCGGCGGCCGCCGTCCACGGCGCCGCATTGATGGCGTCGAGATGCGGCTCGACGAACAGCGTCCAGGCGATGGTCGCGGCAGCGCCGGTGACGACCACGCTGTCGATGACCACGATGCGCGTGCGTGCGGCGTCCTGCATGCGCAGCGCGAGCACGAGACCCAACCCGATCGCAGCGCACCCGGCGATGTAGAGCGGGTCGATCGGCGACGGGAACGACCAGCCGAGCTTCAGGAGCTGCGAGGCGAGGTCGGCGCCGGCGCCGCCCGCCACGAGCGCCTCACCGAGCGCGACCAGGCGCCACGCCCCGCGGTCCCAGACGCCGTTGGCTCTCGCGCCGTAGACGGTTGCAGCCACGCACACAGCACCGAGCACGAGCCACCCGCCGTCGCGGTGCGTCGCGGACTCCAGGCGCAGACCTGTCACCCCTGTCCCAGCAAGGCAGACACCGAGAAACACGAATGCGCGCATGCCGCCGTTCTATCGGCACGAAAGATCGCTGTATTTACCGGTAGTTGGCGGTGTACCACCGGCCGGTACACGGGCGGGCCGGCGGGGTGCCGGGACCGGACGGGCCGCGGGTCCCTCACCCTTCGGGGGGAGGAGCACCTCTCGCGAATCGCCCACTGTGCGCCCGGGGGCGTTCCCCGAGCACGCCGATGCGGCACCCACACTTCTCCCATCCGCCGACGGAACCCGACGAGTTCCTCAAGTTTTCGGTGCGCGCGCCCGATCAGGGCGACATGCGCGCGCACGAGGCGTCTCAGCCTCTGACGTCCCCGAGGGCGACCGGCTGGTTCGACCGCTGGCTAGCTGCCTGCCACGATCTTGCCGAGCTCGAGCGCTCGCATCCGATGACGGATGCGGTCATCGACGAGATCGACGGGCGCATGATCCGCATCGGCGACCACTGGCTCGCCGACTTCGCCTCGTGCAACTACCTCGGGTTCGACCTCGACCGGGAGATCATCGCCTCGATCCCGGCCTATCTCGAGCGCTGGGGCACACACCCGAGCTGGTCCCGTCTCCTCGGCAGCCCGGCCCTCTACGGGGAGATCGAGGAACGGCTGACTGCCCTGCTCGGCTGCGAGGACTCGCTCATCCTGCCGACGATCACCCTGATCCACTCCTCGGTCATTCCCGTGCTGGCGCGCGAGGGGACTGTCTTCGTCGACAGCCGAGCGCACAAGACCCTCTACGACGGGTGCCAGCTCGCGGCTGCTCACGGAGCGACGCTGAAGCGATTCGCCTTCGCGGACCCCGACGACCTCGAGCAGCTGCTCCGGGAAGACGGCGCCACGACCAGGCTGATCTGCATGGACGGGATCAACAGCATGACCGGCAACGCGCCCGACTTGAAGGCCTTCGCCCGCATCGCCCGCGAGTACGACGCACTCCTCTACGTCGACGACGCGCACGGCTTCGGCGTCATCGGTGAGCGATCGGCCGACGAGCCATGCCCGTACGGAGTCCGCGGCAACAGCATCGTCAGGCACTTCGGCGAGAACTACGACCACGTCGTCCTCGTGGGTGGCTTCTCCAAGGCGTACTCGTCCCTGGCCGCGTTCATCGCCTGCCCGAGCGACGTCAAGCGCTTGCTCAAGACAGCCGCACCGCCCTACCTCTACTCCGGCCCGTCGCCCGTTGCGTCGCTCGCGACGGTGCTCACCGGCCTCGACGTCAACGACCAGCGCGGCGACGCACTGCGCGCGGACCTCTGGCAGAAGACGGCACAGGTGCTCGACGCCCTCGACAGGCTCGGCGTGCACACCCCGAATGTCTCGGGCTTCCCCGTCGTCGAGGTACCGCTGGCGCGCCACGAGGACGTCGACGCCGTCGGCCGCTTCCTCTTCGAGCAGGGCATCTACGTGACGCTGGCCGCGTACCCGCTCGTGCCCAAGAGCGAGGTCGGCTTCCGCATCCAGGTGACGGCGGCCAACACGCAGTCCGAGATCGACCAGCTCGTCGCCGTCATGGGTGAGCTCGTGAGCAGCTTCGACCTCCAGCCCAGCCACGCCGAGGAGCGCGCCGCATGACCGTTCTCACGCGCGCGCGCGCATCCCTCGCCCAGATCTGGGTGGCCTACCTCGCGGTCGGCACGATCCTCACGGTCGCGTACCTGTTCGCGCCCCATCTCAAAGGGAACGGCCCTCTCATCAACCTTCTCGGGCTGTCGTCCTCGCTGGCGATCGTCGCCGGGGTCCTCATGCACAAGCCGCGCGCCTGGGTGGCGTGGCTCTTGCTCGCGTGCGGCCAGCTCCTCTTCTTCGCCGGCGACGTCTACACGTACAGCTACCCGAAGCTGTTCCACCACGACGTTCCCTTCCCGTCGCCGGGCGACTGGCTCTACCTGGCCGTCTACCCGGCGCTGATGGCAGGCCTGTTCATGCTGGTGCGGAGGCGCAACCCGCACGGGGACCTTCCCGGCCTGATCGACTCCGCGATCCTGACAGTCGGCATCGCACTGCTTTCGTGGGTCTTCCTGATCGCCCCGAACCTGCACCTGTCGGGCCTCTCGCTGTATCCGAAGCTCGTGTCCTCCGCATACCCGCTCGGCGACGTCCTGCTCTTGGCCGGAGCGATCCGGCTCGCTGTCGACACGGGGAAGCGCGCTCCCGCCTTCTACCTCCTCACCGGGAGCATCGTCTGCCTGCTCACCGTCGACTCCGCGTATGACTACGCGCTGCTCAAGGGCACGTACAACCACCAGCTGATCTACGACGTCGGCTGGATCGCCTACTACGTGCTGTGGGGGGCTGCGGCCCTCCACCCGTCCATGCGGACGCTGGAGGAGCCTGCGCTCGACACCAGGAACCGTCTTACCCAGGCTCGGCTCGGACTGCTCGCCACCGCCTGTCTGGTCGCGCCCGGGATCCGCTTCGTCGAGGAGTTGCACAACCCCGACATCGAGGTCGTCGTCGTCGCCGCGGCGGCGTTGTTCCTGCTCGTGGTGGCCCGCATGGCATGGCTCGTCCGGCGGGAGGAGCGTGCGGTGAACAGGGAAGTCGCCCTCCGTGGGGCCGGTGTGCGGCTCGTGGCCGCCGCCGGCGAGCGCCAGGTGCAGGAGGCGGCGGTCGCGTCGGCGCAAGTCCTCCTCGGTGACCAGGAGCCCGTTCGGCTCGTGCTCCGGTCGGACGACGCGACGATGGTCACCGCGTCGTCGGAGGGCCACGGCTGGCTGATCTCCGCGGAGACGCTCGACTGGCTGTTCGCGTCCCGTGAGACAACGCAGGTGGCGGTCGGCGGGCTTCCCCCGGCGGTGCGCCACGACCTCCGGCTCGACAACACCGGCAGCGCGGTGTTTCTACCGCTGGCTGCCCGCGACGAGACACGGGGTGTGCTCGTGGTCGGCGTGCCGGCTCAGATCGCGCGCGAGTCGCTCGACTCGCTGGGCGCGCTCGCCACCCAGGTGTCACTGGCGGTCGAGGGGGCGTTGCTGGCCGAGGATCTCCACCGCCGTGAGAGCGAGGCGCGGTTCCGCTCGCTCGTCGCCCATTCGAGCGACCTGATCACCGTGCTCGCAGCAGACGGCACGGTCACGTACCAGAGCCCCTCGATCGAGCGTCTTCTCGGCTACTCCGCCGAGGACATCGAGGGCACTCGGTTCGACCGGCTGCTCCGCGAATCCGACCGTCCACGGCTCGCACGCATCCTCACCGGCGTGCCCGACGCGACACGCGAGACGCACGCCATCGAGTGTTCATTGAGACACCGGGACGGCACGTGGCTGCAGTTCGAGGTACAGCAGACCAACCTTCTTCAGGAGGAGCACGTCCGCGGCATCGTCCTCAACAGCCGCGACGTCAGCGAGCAGAAGGCGTTCGAGGACCAGCTGGCGCATCAGGCGTTCCACGACCCGGTCACGGGTCTTGCGAATCGCGCGCTCTTCGCCGACCGCGTTCAGCACGCGCTCACCCGCATGCAGCGCGGCGGTCTCTCGGTCGCCGTCGTCTTCATCGACCTCGACGACTTCAAGACGGTCAACGACAGCCTCGGGCACGCGGCGGGAGACTTCGTGCTCCAGGAGGTTGCCGCCCGGCTCGGCACGACGGTGCGCCCCACCGATACGGTGGCGCGCTTCGGCGGCGACGAGTTCGCCGTCCTGCTCGACGGGATCGTCGACACGCAGGAGGCTGCTGATGTCACCGAGCGCATCCTGCGCGGACTCGACCAGAGCCTCCACGTCGACGGCAAGGAGGTTTTCCCCCGCGCGAGCGTCGGCATCTGCATCGCCGATCGCGACCACGACGCGCCGGCAGCCGAGGAGCTGCTAAGGAACGCCGACGTCGCCATGTACATGGCGAAGAGGGACAGCAAGGGCGGGTACCGGCTGTTCGAGCCGAGAATGCACGAGCGGGTCGTCGAGCGGCTCGAGCTCCGAGCCGAGCTGCAGCGGGCAATCGACAGCCAGCAGCTCGAGGTGTACTACCAACCGGTCGTCCGCCTCGACAGAAAGGTCATCTACGGGATCGAGGCGCTGCTCCGCTGGCGCCACCCCACGCGCGGCTCGATCCTGCCCGATCAGTTCATCCCGCTCGCCGAGGAAACGGGGTTGATCATCCCGATCGGACGCTGGGTGCTCGGCGAGGCCTGCCGGCAGGCGGCGCGCCTGAACTCGACCATGCCCCCCGGCAACGGGCCGTTGACGATCAGCGTCAACCTCTCGGTGAAGCAGCTGCAGTCGGACTCGATCGTCCCCGACGTCCGGGCCGCGCTCGAGAGCACCGGGCTCGACCCGTCAGCCCTCGTTCTGGAGATCACCGAGAGCGTGATGATGGCTGACATGGATCTCGCGATCCAGCAGCTGAACGACCTCAAGGCTCTCGGCATTCGCCTGGCGATGGACGACTTCGGCACCGGCTACTCGTCGCTCTCCTACCTCAGCCGCCTGCCGGTCGACATCCTCAAGATGGACCGGTCGTTTCTCGTGTCCGATCACGAGGCGGACTCGAGCCTCGCTGCTGCGATCATCTCGCTCGGGAGAAGCCTCAAGCTCGACGTCGTCGCCGAGGGCGTCGAACGACTCGACCAGGTGCCGTCCCTGCGCGACTTGGGCTGCGAGCTCGGCCAGGGCTTCCTCTTCGCCGAGCCGATGAACGAGGACTCGCTCACCGACTTCCTGACCGGGAAGGAGACCGACGCGCCTCCGGCAGTCGCGGAAGAGCAGCCCGAATCGCATGCTGCATAGCCACGAGTCGCTCGACCGCCCGGGCGGATTCTCGAAGCTCAACCTTCTGATCCCACTCCGCCACGCGCACTTCCGGTTGCTGTGGGCGGGAATGACCGTGTCCCTGCTCGGCGACGGGATCTTCCTGGTCGCGCTCGCCTGGCAGGCCTACCAGCTCTGGAACGCACCGGCGGCGCTCTCGGTCGTCGGCATCGGCATGACCGTCCCCACGGTCGTCTTCCTGCTGCCGGCCGGTGTGATCAGCGACCGCTTCGACCGGCGCACCGTCATGCTGGCTGCAGACCTCTTCCGCCTCGTCGCGATCGCGCTGCTGTCGGTCCTCGCGATCACCCACACGCTGCGCCTGTGGGAGCTCGTCGCCCTCGTCGCCGTCTATGGGATCGGGACGGCGTTCTTCACGCCCGCGTTCGAGGCGATGGTGCCGACCCTGCTGCCCAGGGAGGATCTGGCGGCCGCGAACTCCCTCGACCAGTTCGTCCGACCGATTGCAGGGCGTCTCGCCGGTCCTGCGATCGGCGGCGCGCTCGTCGCGGGTCTCGGTGCCGGGGCAGCATTCGCGGTCGACGCCGTCTCCTTCGGCGGCTCGCTGCTCGCACTCCTGGCCCTGCCGGCGATGGGGCGCCCGCACACCGAGGCGGGCGAGTCGTCACTCGCCGCGCTGCGAGAGGGACTCGTCTTCGTGCGGCGCCGGGTCTGGCTCTGGGGCACCCTCCTCTCCGCTGCTGTTGCCTATCTGCTCTTCCTCGGCCCCATCGAGGTGCTGCTGCCGTACCTCGTCAAGAACAGCCTGCACGCGTCGGCCCGTGATCTCGGGCTCGTGTTCGCCGCCGGCGGGATCGGCGCCGTCTTCGCCGCGGTGTTGATGGCCCAGCGCGGTCATCCCGACCGTGATCTGACGTTCATGTACGTCTGCTGGACTGTCGCAACGCTCGCGGTTGCCGGCTACGGGCTCGCCACAGCCTCGTGGCAGCTCATGCTCGCGAGCCTCCTCTTCAACGCGCTCGAGACCGCGGGGACGATCGTCTGGGCGACGATCAAGCAACGTCACGTGCCGTCGGCGCTACTGGGCCGGGTGTCGAGCCTCGACTGGCTCGTCTCCATCGGCCTGGTGCCGCTGTCGTTCGCGCTCACCGCTCCGGTGGCTGCCGCCGTTGGAGTGCGCGCAACCCTGGTCGGGTCAGCCGTCATCGGCGGCGCGATCACGCTCGCGGCGCTCTTCCTTCCCGGGATGCGGGAGATCGAGGGCGACAAGACCGGTCGCCTCTACGGCGCCGAAGTGCCCTCGCGCCCGTAGCGATCCTCGAGTCGCACGACGTCGTCCAACTCGGGCGTCGAGACCTCGAGGATCGTGATGTCCTCGATCGCGGTGACGCGATGGATCGTCCCCGGACGGAAATGCAGCGCGTCGCCCGGGCCGAGCGTGATGGTTCGGAGCGCATCCTCCTCACCGACCGTTCCCAGCTCGAGCGTCGCTGTGCCGCTCTCCACGTACCACGCCTCGTCCTTCACGTCGTGGTACTGGAGGCTGAGTGCCTGCTCGGCGCGGACGAACAGCACCTTGCCGCAGTAGCGGTCGGTCAGCGCAAAGATGATCTCGTGGCCCCACGGCTTGTCCACCCGCCTCACCTCGAATGCAAGCGGATCACTCATGCCGCCAGCCACTCCGGGTGCGCGGCGACGTACTCCTCGGCGCGTCGTAGGTCCTTCGGCGTGTTCACGGTCAGCCAGAGGCCGTCGTGGCGAAACGCGCGCAGCTTGCGCTCGTCGGCGAGCTCCGGAAACGTCGTCGTCTCGTGGTCGCCGCGCTCGGGGAAGCGCTCGAGCGCCTCCGCGCCGAGGACGTAGACACCGCAATTCACCCAGAACGGGACGCGGCCCGCCTCGCGGAACCCGGTCACGACATCCTCCGCGTCGATGTCGACGACACCGAACGCCGAGGGTGGCTGCGCGACGGCGATCGTCGCTGCAGCGCCGGTCTCGTGGTGGCGCGAGAGCAGACCCGGGAGATCGACGTCGATCAGCTCGTCGCCGTTGAGTGCGAAGACTTCTCCCTCCTCACGGCGCAGCCGTGAGGCGAAGCGGATCCCTCCCCCACGCCCGAGTCTCTCTGGCTCACCGGCGGTGACGATCTCGACGCCGATGTCCGCGAGCTCGGTCGTGAAGAGCTCCTCCTGTCCGGCTGCGCAGCTGAGGATGACTCGCTCGACGCCCGCGTTCCGCAGGCGCCCGATCTGGTACACGGCGAGCGGCCGTCCGGCGACCGGGACGAGCGACTTCGGCTTGCCCTGAGCGGCATCGCCGAGCCGCTCTGCCTTCCCGCCTGCCAGGATGATCGCCTCCATGCCGCGCCGCCTAGCCTCCGGCGTTTCCTGGAGCGGCGCGGCCGATCGCCTCGTAGCGGAAACCTGCAGCGAGCATCGCCGCGGGGTCGAGCATGTTGCGACCGTCGATCAGCACCGGTGTTGTCATTGTGGCCGCAATTTTCGCCCAGTCGAGCTCTCCGAGCTGCGGCCACTCGGTGACGATGACGGCGGCATCGGCGCCTGCGAGTGCTTCCTTCACCGAGTCCACCTGCACGACGCCTCGCAGATCGTGCGGGCGGGCAACGGGATCCCACGCCCTGACACTGGCTCCCTCCGAGAGGAGCCGTCCGGCGAGGACGAGCGACGGAGCCTCGCGCATGTCGTCTGTGTTCGGCTTGAAGGCGAGACCGAGGAGCGCCACAGTCTTCCCGCGCAGCGTTCCGAGATGGCGCTCGAGCTTCGCGAGGACTCGGCGCTTCTGCAGCTCGTTGACCTCGATAACCGCGTTGAGGAGCTGGAAGTGGTAGCCGGAGTTGGCGGCGAGCTGCTTGAGCGCGAGCGAATCTTTTGGAAAGCAGTTCGAGCACACGAGCCCGCCCGTCGTGACGAAGGTGTGGGTCGGGGGGACCTCGAGCGAGTAGACGAACCCCGAATACGGTCTCCGAGCAACGTCCACGACGCGCACCCAGGCGGCGTTGTCTCCCCGCCGATAGCCGGTGGGCGCGATTCGCTTCGCCTGACGGCCGATGGCGTCGACGATCCGGCGACGATGCTGCTCCGGCACGAACTCGAGGAGCCGCTCGACCTGATCCGCACCCGAGACGACGAGCCAGTACGTGTCGACCGTCGACTTCGCGGTCCGCCCGACCTTGAGCCGACCGACGATGCCGAGCTCGCCGAGCAGACGCAGCATGCCGTCGGCGAGCTCTCGGCTGACGGTTCCGTACTCGATGACCACGCTCGGCCCCTGCGCGACGAACGACCAGGAGCCGTCGCCGAGCCACCACCCCGAGAGCAAGGCCCGCTTGTGCTCGAGCGGCTCATCCCAGATCAGATCAGGGAGCCGGTGAACATCGCCCTCGGAGGCGCGCTCGAGCTTTGGCCCAACGCCTCGGTGGCGTCTCGGCGCTTCTCTTCGCACGACGAGCGCCAGGCCCCCAGCCGAAAGATGTGGCGTCGTTGCGTACGCCTCGCTAGCCGGTACCCCCTGCGCGATGGGGAGCCGGTGTTCGAAGGTCAGATCCTCCGCGAGCACTCGACCACGCTGCGTCACGAACGGGTGGTCGGGCGTGCAGACGACCCGTCGCCCCATCTTGGTGCGTACCTCGACGACGTCGCCGTTGTAATGGCGTCGCGTCAGCAGCTCGACGGGCAGGAACTCGGGGCCATCTCCATCGGGGCGCCAGGTCAGGATCTCGACGGCGTCCCTCGGCTCAGTTTCGTCATAGAGGCGTGCGAGTGAGACGAGACGAGTCCGCCGCCCCCGCCGCACGAGCACGGTCTCGTCACCGACCAGGCATGACCCCCCGTAGCCGATCCCGGCGCGGAGGAAGCTCGAGCCTATGCGGCGGTCGAGCCCGACGCCTTCCGCAACGCTGACGACATCGGCACCCGTCGCCTCGCACACGTTCGCGATCTCGTTGATGAACGAGATCCGCGTCATCAGCGCCGCGTTCGCGGCGAGCTTGATCATCTCGGCAGATGCGACGTCGCAGCGGACGATCGGCGCGTCGATGCCGCTGTGGAGCGCAGCCACCGCGTCGCCGTCGCCGTCGTCGAACGAGCCCACGACGATCCGGTCGGGATGCATGAAGTCGCGAATCGCGGTCCCTTCGGCGGTGAACTCCGGGTTCGAGGCGTAGCCGACTTCGCCGAGACCGCGCGCGTCCAGCCGGTGGCGCACCTTGTCACCGGTGCCTACGGGAACGGTGCTCTTCATCACGACGACGATACGATGGTCCAGCTGCGGCAGCTCGTCGACGACCGTCCATACCGCGGAGAGATCGGCGTCACCCGAGTACGTGGGCGGCGTCCCCACGGCGACGTAGACGAACTCCGCAGCCTCGACCGCCTCGGCGACGTCGGTGGTGAAGCGAAGCCTCTCCCGGTTCTGCTCGAGCACCTCGTCGAGCCCCGGCTCGAAGATGGGGACGTCGCCCGCCCGCAGCGCCGCGATCTTCGACGTGTCGACGTCGCGGATCACCACGTCGTGACCGATCTCGGCGAAGCAGGCGCCGGTGACCAGCCCGACGTAGCCGGCGCCGAAGACCGCGATCCGTTTTCCAGGCTCCGCCACGACGGGCCGCACGATACCCATCCGCCAGGCCGGACCCTATGAGACCGCGTTGATGGGCTTGAGGCCCTTGGCGATCGCGAGCATCGTCTCGTTCGAGAGCTCGTCGAGCAGGCTGTTGACGACCCAGTAGGTCGCCTTGCCGCGCCGGATGACGACCATGTGCAGGTGAGGGCCGTTGTAGTAGAGCGAGAAGAGGCGACCCTTGAGCCTCCGCCCCAGGCTCCTGTCGCTCAGGACCGGAGCCTCGTTCCAGTCGGTCTCCTCGACGCCCCAGTACTTGTTGCCACCGCCCATCCGGTACACGAGCCGGATCGCCTTGTGCTTGCCGTTGTCGCCGTCGATCCGGTACAGCCGGATCGGCTTCTCACGGTCGACCCACGACGAGCGTTCGATCACGGTCGGCACCATCAGCCGGAACGGCACCCTTCGCTGTTTCTCGCGCAGGAGATCCAGCGACGCGCTCGTTCCCTGCGTGACGTTTGCGGGAGTCCGCTTCGGCGTCTGGTCGATCGGAGCGGGCGCCAGCGTGCCGTGGAAGGTCTGCCCGACGACCGTGACGACCATCGCACCGTTGCCGAGGCCCCGGATGCGCGCGTTGAGCCGCATCACGTCGGCCGAGCCGATCAGACCGGCGACCTTCTTCGCCGCGAGGCGCGCCCCACGCTGGTGCTGGTCGTAGAAGATCCTCGACCGGAAGTAGCCGAACGTCGGCGCGTTCGCCGCGATGCCGTTCGGCGGCGTCAGGATCTGATAGCCCCTCTGGTTGAGCAGGGTCCCCGCCTGGGACGCCGAGCCGGGAACGCCGTTTCCGTTCAGGACCGTGACCGAGGTCTGGCTCGGCGGCGGCGCCTTCACCTTCGCCCGCACGCCCAGCGCGATGTTGGTCGCGTTGTCGGGCGACTCGACGTCGGGGTGCAGGAACTCCTGGGTGGCGGTGGTGACGTTCTGCTGCGACGTCGTCAGGTTGGCGTAGCCCTCGAGGCCCTCGATCTTGACCTGGAAGACGTGGCCGGACGGGAGCCCGAAGGCGAAAAGCGCGTACGAGAGAATCGTCTTCAGGCTCGGGCTCTTGCCGCCACCCTGGGCGACCTCGGTGTTGTGGACGATCGCGCTGACGAGCTTCGGCAGCTTGATCGCGATGCTCGTGGGCGACGTGAGCGAGATCTTGGAGCGGGCCCGATCCTTCAGTGCCTTGACGAAGAACTGCTGCCTCGCGACGCGGTAGAGGTCCGAGTCCGTGTGGCGGAAGCGCACGAAGCCGAGTGCCTCCTGGCCACCCAGGAGCTGATATCCGGGCTGCAGGTTGATCGTCGCGTAGCCGTAGGGGCCGCTGTGCGTGTTGAGGTAGCGCCGATCGACGTCGAGGTAGATGCCGCCGAGCCGGTCGACGATCTGCTTGAAGCCGTGGAAGTCGACCGTGATCAGGTAGTTGATGTCGAGGTTCGTGAGCCCGCGGACCGTCTGCAGGGTCCCCTGCGGGCCGCAATAGGTGTACGCAGAGTTGATCTTTCCCGCGTACGCGGTCTTGCCTGGGCAGCGGATCTCGGCCTGCAGGTCGCGAGGGAGCGAAAGAAGCGAAATCGTCTTCGAACGGGGGTCGGCTCTGATCAGCATCAGGGTGTCCGACCGTGACGGCGTGCCCTTCGCCTCGTTGGCACGATGGTCGTAGCCGATCACGAGCGCCGTTGCCGGCTGACCGGGCAGCGGCGTCTTCAGCTGGCGCGCGGCCTTCTTGACCCCGACCGACTTCGCGCCCACGGCCGCGACGGACTCGTGGGCCCAGAGGTAGTAGCCGCCGCTGACACCGACCACGAGCATGAGCACGACGACGACGCCCCAGCCGAGGATCTTGAACGCGAGCGACACGCGCCTTCTCGGCGGTGGAGGCGGCTGGCGGTAGATCGTGACCGGCGAAAGCGGGGCCGGAGGCAGAACGCCATGGCCGTTTCCGTTCTCCGCGGCCGCCCGGCCGAGTCGACTCTTGAGCGTCGTCCGCATACAGGGACGGGCGCCAAGCGCCCGCAGCTGGAGGATACCCGAGTGTCCGGCGCATGCCGGCGCTTCCTACGCGCGCGCGGGCATCACTGCCTGGAGCTGCTCCGACAGGAACGCGATCTCGTCGAGTGTCCCGGCGGTGATCCGTAATGCGCGCGGCGCTCCGAACGGCCCCATCGGACGGACGATCACGCCTCGCCGGAGAAGTGCGTCGTTGAGCTCGGCGACATCCTCCCCGGTCTCGACGAAGAAGAAGTTGGCGACCG
>Ga0066709_100000602_pt1 | contig 20237 bp, 19 predicted proteins | sample GraSoiAngelo_158_FD_79665 | JGI IMG/M metagenome (GOLD analysis project Ga0066709, IMG submission 79665) | Grasslands soil microbial communities from the Angelo Coastal Reserve, California, USA - 14_1009_16_30cm | ecosystem: Environmental > Terrestrial > Soil > Grasslands | place: USA...
CGAGCACGAGACAGTTGACGGCTCGGGCCGTGAACAACGCGAGCACCGCGCGGGTTCGCTCTCCCGGCGACAGCGTGGCCGCCCGCCGACCGACCTGCTCGGCCGTCAGTCCGAGCTTCGCCAGCCGCGAGCGCAGCTCCGACCCAGGGAGCCGCATCGGTTCGAGCGCGGACGCAAGCGTGTCGAGCAGCGGCGCGTCGGTCGTGAACTGCGAGCGCGCCTGCTCGAGCTCACCGACGACGACGCCGGGCCCGAGGTGGCGGGTTCCGGCGGCGAGCGGCACCTTCCCGAGCAACGCGTCGAGCAGGGTCGTCTTCCCGCTGCCGTTGCGACCGAGGATCGCCACGCGCTCGGCCCAGTGGATCGACAGGTCGATCGGTCCGAGGCGGAACGATCCGCGTTCGATGACCGCGCCATCGAGGCGAGCAACGAGTTCGCCGCTTCGTGAGGCGGCCGCGATCGACAGGTGCAGGTCCCAGCCCTGCCACGGCGTCTCGACTGGATCGAGGCGCGCCAACGCCTTCTCGGTGATGCGCATCTTCGCCGCCTGCTTCTCGGTGCGGTTGATGAGGAAGTCGCGCTGCGCCTTGTCGTGGTCGGGGGCGCGCTTCGCCGCGCGGCGCGCGCCCGACGCCGCCCACTGCCGTTGCCGGCGCGCGCGGTCCTCCAGCTCCGCGCGCTCCGCGCGGTAGGTCTCGTACGCCTCGACTGCGTGCCGGTGTGCGGTCGCGCGTTCTTCGAGGTACGCGAGCCAGCCGCTGTCGAATCGCCACGCTCGATGCGTGTGCTCGTCGAGCTCGACCACCGCGGTGATCGTGCGTTCGAGGAACGATCGATCGTGCGACACGATCACAACGCCGCCGTCGCGGGTCGCGATGAACTGCTCGAGGCGGTCGAGTCCGTCGAAGTCGAGATCGTTCGTGGGCTCGTCCAGCAGGACGATGTCGAAGCGTGGCAGCCGGACGCGCGCCAGGGCGACGCGGGCGGCCTGACCGCCCGACAATTGCTCGAGCGGTTGCGACAGCGCCGCAACCGGCAATCCGACTTCGCCACAGGTGACTTCGGCACGCGTCGGGAAGTCAGCCGCGCCGAGCCGCAGCCATCGTTGCAACGCGACGTCGTAGCCGTCCGCGGCGTCGGGCTTGTTAGGCGCGAGCGCGGCAGTCGCTCTGTCCAACTCCTGGCTGGCGTCCGCGATGCCGGTCACGCGGGCGAGCGCGTCGACGGTGAGCTCGCCTGGGCGCCGCTCGATCTCCTGCGCGAGATAGCCGACGGTGGCATCGCGCGGCGACACCGTTACCGTCCCGTCATCGGGCTCGACCAAACCGGCGAGCACTCGAAGCAGGGTCGTCTTGCCGCAGCCGTTGGGCCCGACGACGCCGATCCGGTCAGCCGGCGCGACGGTGATCGCGACCTGGTCGAGAACGACCCGAGCCCCGAACGACATCGAGAGATCGCGGGCGACAAGCGTGGCGGACACGGTGAACCTCCGGAACGACCGGACAACGGCAGACGGTTTCACCGATCAACGCACGTCGCGGAGGTTACTCGCTCGAGGACTTAGGATCTCGCGCCGCATGGTCGAGGTGCTGCTCAGTGAGCGGGCATACCAGAGCCACGGGCATCGGTTCGCCGAGATCGACGCCGAACTTCGTCTCGTGCGCGTCCGCGGCGACGGCTCGCTCGTTGTCGACGATGCCGAACTCGAGCTCGACCAGGCCGCGCCGGAAGTCGCGTGGCTCACCGCCGAAGCGCTGTACGACGGCGTGGCCGCGCGCTTCTTCGACGTGGTGCGTGCCTGCCCGACAGTTCGCTGGGTCCACTCGCCCGCGGCGGGGACCGACCTTCCCGTCTATCGCGGCGTCGACTGGACTCGCGTTCGCCTGACGAGCGCGCACGTGAACGCGATTCCGATCGCGGAGTACGTCATCGGCGGCGTGCTCGAGCACTTCCAAGGCTGGCGTAACTGGCACGACGCCCAGGCCCGAACGGCGTGGGAGTACCACGAGTTCCGCGAAGTGTGGAACACAACGTGGCTCGTGATCGGCGTTGGGGCGATCGGCAGCGCGGTCGCGGAACGCGTGCGCGCCTTCGGTGCCCACGTGATCGGCGTCCGTCGCCACCCGCGCGGTGACGAGCCCGTCGACGAGATGATCGACCCGTCGGATCTCCTCGCAGCCGCCCCTCGAGCCGACGTGGTCGTGATCTCGGCGCCGGGCACGTCGGAAACGCATCACCTCGTCGACGATGCCTTCCTGCGGGCGATGAAGACCGACTCAGTGATCGTGAACATCGCGCGCGGCTCGATCATCGACGAAGACGCGCTGGCACGGGCGCTCGACCGCGGGGTTCCGGCGCTGGCGATCCTCGACACCTTCGCGACCGAGCCGCTCCCGCCCGACCACGCGTTCTGGAAGCATCCTCGGGTCGTCGTGACGCCGCACTCGTCCAACGGCGGGACGGCGCGACACCTGCGCGCGGTCGACGCGTTCCTCGACAACCTCCGGCGTTACCTGCGAGGCGAGGACCTGCACGGCCTCGTGGACCCGGCCGCCATCAAGCCCCGGGTGCGCAAGGAACCGGCCGGAAGGGACCAGCAATGAGCGACAAGCTCGACGCGCTAGCGACCCTCGGCGACATTGCGGAGGCGGCCCGCGCCCAGCTCGACCCCGACGCGCTGGAGTTCCTCGACAGCGGCAGCCTCGATCCCACGACGATGCAGGCGAACCGCGCGGCGTTCGGCCGCTGGTTGTTCCGCCCACGGATGCTCACCGGGATCGGCCAGCCTGATCTCACGACGAACTTCCTGGGCATCACGCTCACCATGCCGGTGCTCGTCGCGCCGTTCGCCGGCGACACCCGCTACCACCCCGACGGCTACCTCGGCGTCCTGAATGCGTGTGCCGAGCACGGCGTTTTCGCCGTCGTGCCCGAGCTGGCCTCGTGGACCTTCGAGGACCTCGCTCGCCAGGTCCCGAACGCGGCGCGGATTGCGCAGGTCAGCCTCCTCGGTACCGAGGACGACTTCAAGCGCCTGGCTCGCCGCATTGCCGGCGCGGGCTATGCCGCGGTGTGCGCGACGGTCGACACCCCGGTCGTCGGTCTGCGCCGGCGCACGCACCGGCCCGACCCGACGTCGAGCACCTACGTGCCCCCGGTGAACTTCGCGCCCGAGTTCGGCATCGACGCCGCCCGCTACTTCGCCGGTGCGCACACCCTTCGGCACGACGACTGGACCTGGAAGCAGCTCGGCGCCGCCTGCGCCGAGGTCGGCATTCCGTTCCTCGTGAAGGGCGTGCTCACCCCCGAGGACGCGCGCGCCGCCGCCGACGCCGGCGCGGTCGCCGTCTATGTCTCGAACCACGGCGGACGCCAGCTCGACAGCGCGCCCGCAACCCTCGACCAGCTCCCGAAGATCGTCGACGAAGTCGGAGCGAACACCCCGATCGCGTTCGACGGCGGCGTGCGCAGCGGTCCGGACGTGGTCAAGGCGTTGGCGCTCGGCGCGTCGGTCGTGTTGATCGGACGGCTCGCCGCCTACGGGCTGGCCGTGGGCGGCACGGCCGGCGTGTCGCGCGTGCTCGCGCTGTTGCGCCACGAGATCGAGACGACGATGGTCCTCATGGGCCGCCCGTCGGCCGCCGCGCTCGAACCCGGCGCCCTCGACCGCGCGCCGTAGCCGCGCCGCGTCGACCGCGGGACGCCCCGCGCCGTAGCTCCTACTCAGGACATGTACACGGCGTCGCGCCGCAGCGCGGGCAGCCGTGCTCGTAGCGCGCCGTGGCTTCGTCGAGCGAGAGGCCGAGCTGGTTGGCCAGTGACGCGAGCCAGGCGAGGGTGTCACCGAGCTCGTGCAGCTGCTGCTCGCGCGACCCCTTGCGCACGGCCTTCGCGAGCTCGCCGACTTCTTCGGCCAGCCAGGCCACGGTTGCGGCCCGACCGCGAGCGCGGTCCCGCTCGCCGTACACCGCGTCCATCTGGTGTTGTAGCTCGCGGAGTTCCATCACGCCTTCCTCCGCGCCCGCGCGACGAGCTCGGTCCACACGTGGTCCACTTCGGTCGACAGCTCGGAGAAGTCGCCGTCGTTGCGCACAAAGAGGTCGCCGACCGCCCGCCGTTCCTCGTCGGTCGCCTGGGACTTGATTCGGGCGAGCGCGTCGTCGCGCGTCATTCCACGCGCCGCGAGCCGTTCGAGCCGCACATCGAGCGCAGCCTCCACGACCACGACGAGTTCGTACTGGCCCTTGCCGAGGGTCGACTCGACGAGCACGGCCATGTCGAGAACGACGAGCGCATCGTCGGGTGCCTCGGCGATGTGACCCGCGATCTCGGCGTCGATCGCAGGGTGGCTGATCGCGTTCAGGTCCTCGAGCGCGCCCGGATCTTCGAACACGATCCGAGCGAGTGCGGCGCGGTCGATCTCGCCGTCCTCGCCCAGGATGCCGACACCGAAACGTTCGACCACCGCGTCAAACGCCCGGCCACCCCGTTCGATGACCTGCCGTCCGAGCGCATCGCAGTCGACGACGACCGCGCCGCGATCGGCCAGCATCGTCGCCACCGTTGTCTTGCCGACACCGATCCCGCCGGTGACCCCGACCACCAGCTTCACGCGTGCACCGCGTCGCCGTTGCCGTCGGCGGTCGACGGGAGATCGAAACCGACCGCGGCGCCGCCGTCCGGCCGGCCCGTCGCCCAGACGTGACCGTCGTGACGGTCGATGATCTGTTTGACGATCGCGAGCCCGAGGCCCGAACCCGGCGCCGTGCGCGCCTCGGTCGCGCGGTAGAAGCGGTCGAAGACGTGCGGCTGATCGGCGAGCGCGATGCCCGGACCCCGATCGCGCACTTCGAGCCGGTGCCCATCGACGACCACCTCGACCGGCTGCTCCCCCGCGCTGTACTTCAGCGCGTTGTCGACGAGGTTGGAGATCGCCCGCTCGACCATGTGGCGCCGCGCCAGCACCGTGCCGTTGCTCGTGATCACGACCGCGACGTCGCGGCCCGTGCGGCGCCGCGCCCGCTGGACCACGGCATCCGCCAGCTCGCCGAGATGCACCGGCTCCGGCTCCTCGTCGTCGCGGGTCTGATCCGTCGCGAGCTCGACGAGCTCGGTAACGAGGTTCGTGAGCTCGTTGACCTCGAGCGCCAGGCTCTCCAGCACGGCCCGCCGGTCGGCCTCGGGCAGTTGGGCGACGCGCTGCAACACGTCGAGGTTCGTGCGCAGACTCGTAAGCGGCGTGCGCAACTCATGACTGGCGTCGGTAATCAACTGCTGCTGCTGCGCCCGAGACGTTGCCAACGCGTCCATCATCGTGCGCAGGCTATGAGCGAGGCTCCCGACCTCGTCTCGACTGGTCACTGGGACCTCGACGGTGAGGTCCTGGGTCCGCGCGACGCGCTCGGCCGTCTCGCGGAGCCGCTCGACCGGTCGGACGATGCGGCGGGCGATCCACCAGCCGAGCACCGCCGCGACACCGATTCCAGCGAGAGCGATGAGCGCGAGGCGCAGCTGGAGCGAGGAGAGCACCGAATTGGACTCTTCGAGGCCGCGACCGATCTGGAGCGCGCCGCCCTCGTGCCAGCGGATGGTCAGGACGCGGAAGTCGTCACCGTCGATCGTGACGGTCCGGTAGCGGGGCTTGCCGCCGTTGTTTGCGATGGTGCGATCCGTGCGGTCGACGGGGAGGGTCGGTCCGCCGCCGATGCACTGCTTGACCTTGCCGTTCTGGCTCACGATCTGCGCGGCCGCGGCCGGTTGGAAGATTCCCGGCAGCGGGCACACCGGGCCGCTTTGTCCGGTCGTGCCGGTCGTCCGCTGATCATTGTCGTGATCCCTCGACCCCGGGCCCGGTACACGGTTGACGTCGTTGGCGCGCGCCAAGAGCGACTCGTCGACGCTCGCCTGCAGCTGATCAGACGTCGAGAGGTACGAACCGAGTGCCGCGACCACGCCGACCAGCAACGCGATCAACGCGAGGCCCGCGGCGATGCGCCACCGCAGGCTCATGACGGCGGCGGGCGCAACACGTAACCGATTCCCCGCACGGTATGGAGGAGCCGGCGCTCGCCTCCGCCTTCGGTCTTGCGGCGGAGATAGCCGACGTACACGTCGAGCGACCGCGAGCTCGTCTCGAAGTCGAAGCCCCAGATGCGCTCGTAGATCGTGTCGCGGTCGAGCACGATCCCGGCGTTGATCATCAGCAGCTCCAGCAGGTCGAACTCGGTCTTGGTGAGGTCGAGCGGTCGCGTGCCGCGGGTAGCGGTCCGGCCGAGCGGGTCGAGCCGTAAGTCGACAACCTGCAGGGCGCCACTGGCACCCGAGATGCTCGTTCGGCGCAGCAACGCCCGGAGCCGGGCGATGAGCTCGTCGAGCGCGAACGGCTTCACGACATAGTCGTCGGCGCCGGCGTCGAGCCCGGCTACCCGGTCGGAGACCTCGTGGCGAGCGGTGAGGATGAGGATGGGCATGCTCGGGTACCGGGCCCGGAGCCGGCGGCACACGGTCAGCCCGTCGATGAACGGCATCATCACGTCGAGCACCACGACGTCGGGCTCCTTCTGAGCGACCGAATCGAGCGCCCGCGCGCCGTCACTCACCGCCTCGACGTCGTAGCCCTCGAACCGCAGGGCCCGTTCGAGCGATTCACGGACGCTCTTGTCGTCCTCCGCGAGCAAGACGCGCGCCTGAGATTCCGCTCCGGACATGGCCGAAACCGTACGCCGTGCGCGAAAGAGACGCGTAAGAGCGCGTTCTTACACTGCTCTTGCGGTTGTCACGAGTTCCGCTTACCCGACGGGTGGATCCTCGGTGATGTTGATGGCCGCCGCGGCGGAAGGGATCCAGCTCCGATGACGAACAATGTGCTCTGGTACAGCGCCCGCGCTGCCGGAATCGTCGCCTGGGCGCTGCTCGGCGCGTCGGTGGTGTGGGGCCTCGTCCTGTCGACGAAGCTGCGGCCGCCGAAGCTGCGACCGGCGTGGATGCTCGACCTGCACCGCTTCCTCGGGGGTCTCGCCGCCATCTTCACCGTCGTCCACATCGGCTCGATCATGCTCGATGGCTACGTGCACTTCGGGCTGGCCGACGTGCTCGTGCCGTTCGCGTCGTCGTGGCACCCGCTGTGGGTGGCGTTCGGCATCGTCGGTCTCTACCTGCTGCTGGCGGTGGAGCTCACGTCGCTGGCCCGCAAATACCTGCCGTACCAGCTGTGGCGCCGCGTCCACGTGCTGTCGCTGCCGCTGTTCGGGGTTGCGACGATCCACTTCGCGCTCGCCGGCACCGACGCGGGCAATGTGCTTGCGGTTCTAGGCATGCTGCTCGCCAGCGCGGCCGTCGGGACGCTCGTCGCGCGGCGCCTGCGGCCAACGCCTCCCCCGCGCCTCGCGGGCGGCCGCCGCTACGTCTCGACCGCGACCGCGCCGAGCGCGACGAGCCGCTCGAGCGCGACGTCGTCGATCCCGACCTCGGCGAGCACCTCGGCGGTGTGCTGACCCAGACGAGGCGCTCGTCCGCGTAGCCGGACGGGCTCTTCGTCGAACTGCGCGGGGCTGGTCGGGATGCGCGCCGTCGGATGCTCCGGGTGCTCCATGAAGTAGCCGTTGGCCAGAACCTGCGGATCCGAGAGGACTTCGAGCGGCGTCGCAGTCACCGAGAAGATGCAGTCGCGTGCGCTGAGCCGCTTCACGAAGTCGGTGACATCGAGCTGGCCGATGACTGCTTGGAACTGCTCGCGTAGCTCGACCGTCGCCACCGAGCGTTTCGCCGGCGTGTCGTAGCGCGGGTCGTCCAGCAGCTGCTCGAGGCCGAGCGCGGCGCAGGTGGGTTCCCAATGTCGTTCCGGGTCGAGCATCCCGAGTGAGACCCAGCGTCCGTCGCGGGTGCGGTACGCGCCGAGCAGTGGTCCCATCGGGGACGCCTTCGTGAAATCGGCACGCGGCGGCTCGTGACCGAGCACCGACGTCACGTGCAGGTCGGGCGCGAGCGTCCATATGGCGCCGGCGAGCAGAGAGACGTCGACGACGACCGGCTTCCCGGTGCGCTCGCGTCGAAACAGCGCGGCGGCGACCGACCCGGCCAGGAACATCCCGCTCGGACCGTCGCCGAACGCGGGACGCTGGCCGACCAGCATGCCGTCGGGCGGCGTGAGCATGTGCGCAATACCGCCACGCGCCCAGAACGAGATCGAGTCGAAACCGCCGCGGTCGGCGTCGGGACCGCGCGTTCCCTGACCGTGGCCGCGCGCGTACACGAGCCGCGGGTTCACCGCGAACAGGTCATCGGGATTCAGGCGCAGCTTCTCGCGAGCGCTCGGCAGGAAGTTCGTGATGAAGACGTCGGCCCACGCGACGAGACGGTCGAGCACCGCGCGGCCGTCGTCGGTACGCAGGTCGATCACGACGCCGCGTTTCGACCGGTTGAACTGCTCGGTCTGGAAGTCGTAGTCGCCGGTGTCGGCGACGAGCCCCGACATGTTGTGCGCCCGCAGCGGATCGCCGCCGGGGCGCTCGACGCGAATCACGTCGGCACCCCAGTCAGCGAGGACCGAAGCCGCCGACGGTACGAACCCGTACTCGGCGACCTCCAACACCTTCACACCCACGAGGGGTGCGCTCGACGATGGCTGCTCCATGCCCGGAGTCTCGCGAAGCGCCGGAGTAGCTGCCACCCAACGCGCCACCCGATGCGGACTCGTGCGCAGTCGTGAAAACATCCGGGTATGGAACCAAGGCTCAGGCGTTTCCAGGGTTTCGAAGGCCTGCACCTCGTCGCCGACGTCTGGGGCGACCACGACGCATGGCCCGTCGTCCTGCTGCACGGCGGGGGTCAAACGCGCCATGCGTGGGGCGGCGCCGCGCGGGACATCGCGGAACGGGGGTGGCAGGCGATCGCGCTCGATCTGCGCGGTCACGGAGACAGCGAGTGGGCGCTCAACGGGGACTACTCGTTCGTGGCGTTCGCCGCCGATTGCCTGGCCGTCGCGGACCAGCTCGGCCGGCCACCGGTCCTCGTCGGTGCGTCGCTCGGCGGCGTGACCGCGCTGATCGCGGAAGGCAACAGCGACCGGACCGTCTCGTGCGGGCTGGTGATCGTCGACATCACGCATCGCAGCAATCCCGAAGGCATCGCGCGCATCCGCGACTTCATGGCGTCGGGACTCCATGGCTTCGCGACGCTCGACGAAGCAGCCGATGCGATCGCGGCGTACACGCCGAACCGGCCGAAGCGGGTGAACCCGTCGGGGCTCATGAAGGTGCTGCGCCAGAAGCGGGACGGCCGGTGGTACTGGCACTGGGACCCGAAGTTCATCGACCGCGGCCGCACCGAGGTCCCGCCGATGGAGTTCCAGTCAGTGTTCGAGGTGGCGATGCGCAACGTCCACGTGCCCACGTTGTTGGTGCGCGGGAAGCTGAGTGACGTCGTCACCGACGAGGGCGTCGACGCGTTCCTCGAGGCGATTCCGGGATCGAGGCTCGTCGACGTGGGCGGCGCCGCGCACATGGTCGCCGGCGATCAGAACGACGCCTTCTCCACCGCCGTCATCGACTTCCTCGAACACGACATCCGCCCGACACTGCCGTAACCCCTAACCCCCTAACCCCCGATGCGTGCATGGCCCTGAATAATTCCGGTCCATGCACGCATCGGTGTAGTAGCGGCGGTCAGGACTCGGGGTGGAGGGCGCTCATGTCGAAGCCGTCGAGGAGCTCTTCCATGCGGCTGAGGATGTAGTGCTGGCCCATGATGTCCATCGTCGTGTTGACGGCGCGCTTGGCCTGACGGAGACCGAACGCCGGCATCTCCGCGATCTGGTGCGCGGCTTCCATCGTCTCGGCGTCGAGCCGATCACGCGTGACCACCCGGTTGACCATGCCCATCTGGTAGAGGCGCATGGCGGGGATCGGGTTACCCGTGAACAGCATCTCCTTCGCGAGCCGGGGGCCGTACGCCCAGGTGTGCCCGTGTGACTGGATCCCGCCGACGCCGAACTGGACGAGCGGGTCGCGGAAGAAGGCGTCCTCCGAGCAGAAGATGAGGTCGCACGGCCAGACCATCCGTTGGCCGCCGCCCACACACGCGCCCTGGACGGCGGCGATGGTCGGCTTCGGGATGTCGCGCGTCGAGCGCCACTCGCCCGCGGCCGATACCCGCTCACCGGCGTCGTCGGCACGGTCCTGAGCCGAGGGCTTCAACTCGGCACCGCCGCAAAAGTGCTTCCCTTCAGCGCGCAGCACGACGACGGCGGCGTCATCGTCGAGTTCCGCCCGTCGCCACGCCCGCTCGAGTTGCGTATGCATCCGCGCCGTGTAGGCGTTGACCGGTGGTCGGTCGAGCGTGATCACCGCAACCTTGCCGTCGCGTTCGTAATGGACAACCTCAGGCGAGCTCGCCTGCTCGTCACCCATCGCGTTCGCCTCCCTGGGCCAGTTCGCCGAGGACCGTCAACCTAGACCTAGGCGGCAAGGTTTCAGCGCGGGCGGTCGCCGGCCACGGTGCTGCGGTGCATGGCGCGGCGGTGACCCTCGTAGTCGTTGACCGCCAGGTGCTGCAGACAACGGTTGTCCCAGAAGGCGACGTCGCCCGCCCGCCACCGCCACCGGCACGTGAACTCGGGCCGGGTCGAATGCGAGAACAAGAAGTCGAGCAGTGGCTTCGACTCGTTCGGCGCAAACCCTGCAAGTCCGATTGTGTACTGCACGTTGACGAACAGCGCCTTGCGACCGGTCTCGGGATGCGTCCGCACAACGGGGTGCTGCTCGACCCGGTTGGCGTCATCGCTCGTGTGCACCGTCATGCCCACGAACGTGTCGTGCACGCGTTGCATCTTCTTCGAATACGCATTCACCGCGCTGTGCACGCCGACGAGCCCGTCGAGGACCGATTGCATCCCGGTCGACAAGGTCTCGTACGCGAGGTACTGGTTCGCCCAGATCGTGTCGCCGCCCGATTCGGGGACCTCGAGCGCGTGGAGGATCGACGCGAACGGCGGTTCGGGCAGGAACGAGAAGTCGGAATGCCACAGCCCGCCGAAGTTGAACCCTTGGCGCTCGGACGCCTCCTTGATCACCGCGATCACCTCGGGATGACCGGCGATCGGCTCGATGAACGGCACCGGGCTGTACGGGCCGAAGCGGCGGCTGGACGCCACCTGTCGCTCCGCTGTCAGCCGCTGGTCGCGGAAGAACACCACTTGGTGGTCGAGAACGGCGCGCCGGATCTCGGCCACGACGTCGTCCGCGAGTTCCGCGGCCAGGTCGACCCCGCCCACCTCGGCTCCGCACACGCCGCTGATCGGCGTGACCGTGATATGCCGGTAGGCGTGCCCCGGAGGCGCGGCCGCCACCGGAATCAGCGGCACGGTCGTCGCGGTCACCCCCCGAGCTTACGATGCGTGCATGGAACACACAGAGTGTGTTCAGTGAACGTATCGGCATACGCTGCGCGCCGTGCTAGTGGGATTCGCTTCGATCAACACGGCTGAGGACATCGAGCCGTCGCGCGTCGCGCGCGAGCTCGAGGACCGGGGCTACGAGTCGCTCTGGATCGGTGAGCACAGCCACATCCCCGTGTCGCGCCAGACGCCCTATCCCGCGGGTGGCGAGATCCCGAAGCCCTATCTCGGGATGATGGACCCGTACGTGTCGCTCATGGCCGCCGGGGCTGCGTCGACGCGACTGCGACTCGCGACCGGGGTGACGCTGCTCCTCGAGCGCGACCTGATCGCGACGGCCAAAGAGATCGCGACGCTCGATGTCCTCTCGGGCGGCCGGGTCATCGTCGGCGTCGGACCCGGCTGGAACCGCGAGCAGTTCGAGAACCACACCGACATTCCATGGTCACGCCGTCATCGGGCGTTGCGGGAGTGCGTTCTGGCGATGCGCGAGCTGTGGACGCAGGAGAAGGCCGAGTTCCACGGCGAGTTCTTCGACTTCGACCCGGTGTGGTCGTTCCCGAAGCCGCGGCAAAAGCCCGCACCACCCGTCCTGCTCGGCGCCGTCGGACGACTCGGGACCGCCCACGCCACGGAGTGGGCCGACGGCTGGGCCCCCATCGACATCGGACTCGGCAACGTCGAGAAGAAGCTCGGCCTGTTTCGGGCCGCGGCCGAACGCGCCGGCCGCGATCCGAACAGCATCGAGATCTCGATGTTCGCCTGGGGCGATCCCGACCGCACCACGCTCGAGTCGTATCGCGACCTCGGCATCGCGCGGGTCGTGCTCGGCGCCGGCCGGACCGACTGGGACGATCCGACGACGACCCTTCCCTTCCTCGACGCCTACGCGCCCCTCATCCCGGACCTCGCATAAGCCTCGGCTCGGTCGGCCAATGCCGCGAGCTCGGGGTCGGCCGCGAGCACCGGAGCGAGCGCGTCGCGGGCGGCGGCGCGCTTGGCGGGGAGGTAATCCGTCGGCCAGTAGCCGTCGTGCGGCCGATACCCCTTCAGCACGTGGCGCGCCACCGTGACGCGGTGCACCTCATCGGGACCGTCCATGATGCTCTGCTGTGGCGCGGCGGCCCACATGTCCTGCAGTGGCGTGAGGTGCGTGACGCCGAGCGACCCGAAGATATGGATCGCGCGGAAGGTCACGTCGCGCAGCACCTTTGCGCAGGTGAACTTGCACGCCGCGATCTGGGTGCGTGACTCCGCAGTGCTCGAGTTGTCGATCGTCCACGCGGTCCACAACACGAGCAGACGGAGCATGTTGATCTCGGCGTAGGAGTCGGCGATCGCGTTCTGCACGCTCTGATGCTCGGCGATGACCTTGCCGTGCGATTCGCGCGACAGCGCGCGTTCGCACATCATGTCGAACGCCTTCCGGCACTGCGCGACCGTTCGCATTGCGTGATGAATGCGGCCGCCCCCGAGGCGGCGCTGCGCGAGCACCCGACCGCCACCCTCGGGGCCGAGCCGATAGTCGAGCGGAACCCGCACGTCCGTGTACCGGACGTGATCGTGCATCGGGGGGCTCTCGAGGAACTCCACTCCCCGTGTGCCTTGCGGAACCATGAAGATGCCGTCGGCACACATCACGAGGATGACGTCGGCGTCGCGGCCGTAGCTCGTGAACCACTTCTCGCCGTTGACGACCCACTCGTCGCCGTCGCGTTCGGCGTGCGTCTTGAAGTTGGACGGGTCGGAACCACCTTGTGGTTCGGTCATCGAGAACGCCGACCAGATGTCCTGGTTCATCAGCGGGTACAGCCACCGCTGCTTCTGCTCTTCGGTGCCGTACGCCGCGAGAATCTCCATGTTCCCGGTGTCGGGTCCCTGGGTGCCGAAGATCACCGGCGCGGAGCCGTGCCGTCCCAGGATCTCGTTGAGCAGCGCCAGCTTCAGCTGCCCCGATCCCTGTCCACCGTGATCCTCGTCCAGGAACAACGCCCACAGGCCTTGATCCTTGACCTCCTGCTTGAGCGGGTCGACGAGCGCCTTCAGCTTGGGGTCCCGCGACTTCGCGGCTCCGGGGAAGAGCAGGTCGACGGGCTCGATCCGCTCACGACAGAACCGCTCGACCCAGTCGAGCTTCTCCTGGAACTCAGGCTCCGTCGAGAAGTCCCACGCCATCAACCCGCTCCTCGTTCGCCCTCAAAGCCACATACCCTCAAACCCGGCGGGTAACGCCCCCGTCGACGCGCAGGATCGCGCCCGTCGCGTAGCTGGACGCGTTGCTCGCGAAGTACAGGACGGCTCCGACGAACTCCTCGGGGTCGGCCATGCGGGCCAGCGGCGCACTGATGTTGTTGCGTTGTTCGGACGGCCAGTGCTTCGACGCGTCGGTGTCGAACGCTCCCGGCAAGATCGCATTCACGCGGACCTTCGGCGCAAACGCGTCCGCCAGGCCGACCGTCAGCGCGTTCAAGCCCGCCTTGGCGCACGTGTACGGGAGCTCGCGCCACGACGGCATGAGTGAACCGACCGTGCCAACGTTGATGATGGAGCCGCCGTCACCCTCGTACATCCGCGTGCCGAACAGCGCCCCGAGCCGGAAGGGCCCCTTGAGGTTGACGCCGTGCACCTTGTCGTAGAGCTCCTCGGTCACCGATGCCAGGTCGGGATACAACGGCGACATACCGGCGTTGCTGACGAAGACGTCGACCTTGCCGAAGTGGTCGTACGACGTCTCGACGAGCGCGTCGCACTGGTCCCAATGCGCGACATGACACGAGACGGCGAGGGCGCGTCGTCCGTAGTTCTCCTCGACGTCGGCCGCGACCTTCTTGCAGTTGTCGAGTTTGCGGCTCGCCACGACGACATCAGCACCGGCCGCCGCGAGGCCGTGCACAATCGCGACACCGAGGCCGCGACTACCGCCGGTGACGACGGCGACTTTGCCCGTGAGGTCGAAGAGCTCTGCCGGAGTGGGCATGCTCGACTACGCCGGGGTCGGGTGGAGGAACCGGTCGAGGTTGTCGCGCATGATCGCCCTGACCTGGTCGTCCGGAAGTCCGCCGAGTTGCGCGGCCGCGTACTGGCCCGGAAACGCGAGGCCCTCGCCGTGTGGGAAGTCCGACCCGAACACGATGGGCTCGACGCCCACCTCGGCGACGACGCGCTGCACGTTCTCCTCGGGGAACGGCGCGACGACGAAGTGCTCCTTGAACACCTGGCTCGGGCGCCGCGTGAGCGTGCCCCACTTCGCCTTGCGGCCCATCAGGAAACCGTGGTCGAGCTTGCGGATGGTGTACGGCACCCACACCGTGCCTTGTTCCGACAGGCAGACGCGCACGTTCGGGAACCGGTCGAACAGCGAATGGGCGATCATGCCGATCGTCAATTCCATCGCGGGACGGTCGCCCCAGTAGCAGACCCACTGGAAGAGGTCGAAGTCACCGAACACCGCGTCGGGGTCCTCACTCCAGTCGGCACCGTACTTTTGGTAGTCGGTACCACCGAGATGCACCGCAACCCGGGTGCCGGCTTCGTTGATGCGCGCCCAGACGGGATCGAAGACGGGATCAGCGATCGACCGCCCGCCGTACGGGTTGTCGCGACCGCCGTGCGCGTGACCCGACTTGAACTGGATGACCGGCGCGCCCTGCTCGAGCACGGTCTCCAACTCCTTGACTGCCAGATCGACGTCGGCGAGCGCGATGTACGGCGGTAGGTACATCCGGTCCTCGTAGTCGTACCCGATCTCCTCGTAGATCCAGCGATTGAACGCGCGCACGTTCGCGTAGATCGCGTCGACGTCGTCGGCAAACTCGAACTCGATGTCGTGCGCGCTGGCAGGGAACATGAGCGCCGCGTCGATGCCCTGCTGATCCATCAGCGCGAGACGGAGATCGCGGTTGCCGTACGCCTCGCGCATCTCACGGAACTCGGCGATGAGCTCCTTGCGCTCCTCGTCGGAGAGACCCTTGAGCGGGTTCAGCCGGTTCAGGAGCATTCCGGGAACGACGCCGCCGCTCGTGACCGGCCGCTCGCCCTCACTGCGACCCTTGCCCTTCAACTCGGACATGTCGCCGAGCATCTTCTCCAGCTCTTCCTTCGAGAAGGTCACCTGGTTGGAGTGGAACTTGGACGGCTTCCCGGCGAACAGCTGGATCTCCTCGCCATCGGGACCGGTGACATAGCGGATGGCCAGGTCCTGCCTGCTCGGGTCGATGTACCGCTCGTAGAGGTCGGGCGGCTCGTTGAAGTGGTTGTCCGCGTCGTTGATCTTGTAGGGCAGCTCGGACACGGTCGCTCTCCTTGTACGGCGAGGTCACATTATGAAGCGCACGGCCGACCGCCGGCCAAAGTCACGAGCTGTTACGCCGCGGTAACGGGCTGCGGTTCTTCAAGACCTGGCTGAAGGGGACGTCGCGGTCGACGGTTTGTTCGCGCGGGAGGCCGAGTACGCGCTCGGCAATCACGTTGCGTTGCATCTCGTTGGTGCCGCCGGCGATGGCGCCACCCTGGCGGCCGATGAACAGCTCGCCGCGCCGCCCCGTGTCTGCATCGTCATCGGTCCACCCCACCGACGCGGAACCGGCGATTTCCATCGTGATGTCGGAGCGACGGACGCCGAGAGTCGCCACATAGAGCTTGAGCAAGGCACCCGCGGGCCCGGGGAACGCGCCGGTGCGGAAGCCGGTCGTCGCGCGCGCGACGAGGTGGCTCTGCACCGTGGCATCGACGTACGCGCCCGCGACGAGCTGGCGCACGTGCGCGTCGTCCGCGAGACCGCGCCGGCGGGCGAGCTCGATCAGGTCGAAGACGAGGTTGCGCTGGCGGGTCGTGCTGTAGCCGGCGAGGCTGCTGTCGACGCCGCCGACTGCGTTCCGTTCGTGGACGAGCAGCCGCGACGCGACGGTCCAGCCGTCGTTGACCTCACCGACGACGCCGTCGGCCGGGACGACGACGTCGTCCAGGAACTCCTGGCAGAACTCCGCGCCGCCGCTGGCCAGGCGGATCTGTTCGACCGTGATTCCGGGGCTGCGGATCGGGACGATGAACATCGTCAAGCCGCGGTGCTTGGGCACGTCCCAGTCAGTGCGCGCCAAGCACATCGCGTAATCGGAGTAGTGGGCGCCGGTACTCCAGACCTTGGAGCCGTTGAGCACCCAGGTGTCGCCGTCGCGCGTCGCGCGTGTCATCGCCCCCGCGAGGTCGGACCCGCCCGTCGGCTCGGACAGGAACTGCACCCAGAACTCCTCGCCTCGCAGCATCGCGGGAATGTGCCGTTGCTTCTGCTGCTCAGTCCCGAACTCGAGCAACGTCGGGGCCAGGATCCCGAACGTGACACCGAACAAGTACGGCGTCTCGTACGGAGCAGCTTCCTCGTTGAATGCGCGGACGTGCGCACTCGAGAGGCCGAGGCCGCCGTATTCGAGGGGAAACGTGATGCCGGCAAACCCACCGTCGGCGAGGCGCGCTTGGAGCTCGCGGTGGCGCGCGACGCGGTCGATGTCCTCACCGGCGGTCGCCTTGCGCGGCATGTGCTCCGCCAGCCACGCGCGCGCCCGCGCTCGGAAGGAGTCGACGTCCTCCATCTACATCCCCAAGAGCGAGGCGAGGCGCTCGCGGTGCTCGCGAGGTGATCCGTAGAGCGCGGCATTGCTCGTCGCGCGCCGCAGATAGAGGTGAAGGTCGTGCTCCCACGTGACGCCGATACCGCCGTGCATCTGCACGCAGTCCTGGATGATCCTGATCGACGCGTCACCGACGTAGGCCTTGGCGACGCTTACCAGCTCCGCGGCATCGTCGCGCTGCTCGTCGACGGCGTGCGCAACCGCGGTCGCGGTCCCCTTCGACGCTTCCAGCCACATCTTCATGTCGGCGAAGCGGTGCTTGAGTGCCTGGTACGAGCCGATCGGGCGACCGAAGGCGACGCGGTCTTGGGCCCATTCGAGCGTGAAGTCGAACACCCGGTCGGTGACGCCGACGGTCTCGGCCACTTGGAGGGCGAGCGCGACTTGCATCGCCCGCTCGACATCGGCCGCCGCGCCGCCGACGGTACCGACGACGCTCGCCGCCGGGACGCGCACACCGTCGAAGCGAACCTGGCTGAGGCGCCGAGCCAGGTCGAGGCACCGCAGCGGCTCGACCGTGACGCCCTCGGCCTCGCGCGGCGCCAGCACCTGGGTCAAGCCGTCGCCGGTACGCGCGACGACGAGCAAGACGTCGGCGACGTGCGCGTCCTGCACGAAGGATTTCGTGCCGTGGAGAACAAAGTCGTCACCGTCCGGCGTCGCCTCGAGCGCAACCCCGGATGCGGCCCATATGCCGGCGGGCTCGGCGAGACACCACGTCGCGATCACCTCACCGCTCGCCAGACCCGCGAGGAACTCGGCCTGCTGAGATGGTGATCCGGCCGTCGCGAGCACCGACGCCACGACGTTGACCGCCAGGAACGGACCCGGCTGCACCATGCGCCCGAGCTCTTCGGCGACGATCACCGCGTCGAGCAGCGGCGCGCCGGAGATGCTTCCACCGCCGTGCTCTTCGGGAACGAGCAGCGCCGTCCAGCCGAGCTCGGCGCCGCGCCGCCACGTGTCGCGGTCGAAGCCGACGGGATCGTCGATGAGCTCGCGCACCCGGGCGATCGGGCACTCGCTGTCAACAAACTTGCGCGTCGTCTCGAGGAACAACTCTTGGTCGCTCGTGAGTTCGAGTTCCATGAACGGTCAACCTACCGGGCGCCGTGGGCCCGGGTGAGCGGCCGGTATGCTGGCAATGCACTTCCCCCTTCCGCTCGTTGCGCTGGAGGGAAGACGATGTCGGTTGACGAACGGCGCCGTTTGCAGCTGGCCGAAGCCGCGAAGCGTGCGCTTGGGAATGACGAGGCGGTCACGCTGATGGAACTCCTCCCGCCGGTCGGTTGGGGCGACGTCGCGACCAAGCAGGACCTACAACGCCTCGAAGTCGCCACCAAGCAGGACCTACAACGCCTCGAAGTCGCCACCAAGCAGGACCTACAACGCCTCGGAGTAGCCACCAAGCAGGACCTGCAGCGGCTCGCAGCCGCAACCCGACAAGACATGCTGCTCTTCGAAGCGCGGCTCGAAGCTCGTTTCGAACGGGGCTTCCGCCAGGTCGTCGTCACCACGTCCTCATTGCTGGTTACCGGTTTCATCGCGACCGTCGTCGCCACGATCGTCGCTCGCTGACCACCGTCGACGCGTGCGGCTCCAATCGATCCTCCAGCGGACGTGGACGGAGCTGCGCGGACAACGACCGCCGCCGGTGCCGCCCGGCTGGGACGTCGCACCACCGAACTTCGTCGGCGTGGGAACGCAGCGCTCTGGGACAACGTGGTGGTACGAGATCGTCTCGGCGCATCCCGGTGCGCAGCCGGCGCCGCACAAGGAGCTCCACTACCTGCACCGGTTCTGGCGACGGCCGTTCACCGACGCCGACGCGCACGCCTACGCGCGGTTCTTCCCGCGTCCGCCGGGTCGGCTCACGGGCGAGTGGTCGCCCGGGTACCTCTCGCACTTCTGGATCCCGCCGTTGCTGCAGCGCGCCGCGCCCGACGCGCGCCTACTTGTGCTGCTGCGCGACCCCGTCGAGCGCTACCGCTCGGGGCTCGCGCTCCAGCTCGAAACGAGCCGTCCGAGCGCCGCCCACGCCAGCCGCGCGTTCCGCCTCGGGTGCTACGCCAGCCAGCTCGAGCACCTCTTCGGCTACTTCTCACCGGAGCAGGTACTGATCCTCCAGTTCGAACGCTGCCTCGGGGATGCCAAAGCCGAGCTCGCCCGCACGTACCGCTTCCTCGGTCTCGACGACGGGTTCGTGCCCGTCGACGTCTCGACCGCCCGCAACGCGAGCAACGCCCGCAAGCCCGAGCTCACGCCGGACGTCCACGCGGCGCTGATCGCGGCCTACGAGCCGGAGGTTCGCCGCCTGCCCTCGCTGGTGCCCGACCTCGACCTCGCCCTGTGGCGGAACTTCGCCGACATCCGGCGATGAGGATCGCGGTCGTCGGGCCCTTGCGGCTCCCGAACCCGCAAGGCGGCATGTCGCGCCATTGTGAGGAGCTCTACTCGCGCATCGCGGCACGCGGTCACGACGTCACCGTGTACTGCGCTTCTCGCTCGGGTGATGGTCCGTCCTCGTATCGCGGCATGAAGCTCCGCTGGCTGCGAGCGAGTGGCATTGCCGGTCTCGACCGCATTCGCTGCGGTCTCGCCGCGGCCGTTGCGTCGCTGCGCGGCCGCTATGACATCGTCCACTTCCATTCGCTCACGTCCTCGGCGCCATGCTTCGTCCCGCGGCTCGGGCGCGCCAAGGTCGTCGTAACGGTTCATCGCTTGGAATGGCGCGACGAGAAATGGGGACCTATCGGACGAGCGGTCCTTCGCGCGAGCGAATGGCTCGTGATGCGGTGCGCGCACGCCGTCATCACCGTGTCGCGCAACCTCGAAGCGGACTTGGGGCGTCGTTATCCGCGCGCCCGTCCCCCGCGCTACGTCGCCAACGGCGTCATGGTCCCCGAGTCGGTCGACCGCGCGTTGCTCGGGCCACACGGTCTGGGCGAGAGCGAGTACGCGCTGTTCGTCGGACGGCTCACGCCGGAGAAAGGCGTCGACGTGCTGCTCGATGCGTTCGAGCAATTGTGGGACGACGCCGACGCCGGGACACGCTGCGAGCTGGCGATCGTCGGCGATGCGCCCAAGGAAAGCGACTACGCGCGCCAGTTGCGGGCGCGCGGCGCACGTCTTGCCGCCCCCGTTCGCTTCCTGGGGCTGCAGCACGACGACTCCCTGGCCGCGCTGTTCGCGAACGCGCGGCTCTACGTGACCGCGTCGCA
>Ga0066709_100000603_pt1 | contig 20207 bp, 22 predicted proteins | sample GraSoiAngelo_158_FD_79665 | JGI IMG/M metagenome (GOLD analysis project Ga0066709, IMG submission 79665) | Grasslands soil microbial communities from the Angelo Coastal Reserve, California, USA - 14_1009_16_30cm | ecosystem: Environmental > Terrestrial > Soil > Grasslands | place: USA...
GATCGTGAAGCCGGCGGGGACCGGGATCCCGAGGGCGGTCATCTCGGCGAGGCCCACGCCCTTGCCGCCGAGTAGCTCCCTCCCCCCGACCGACTCCTCGTCGAAGTCGTAGACGTAGCGCGTCACGGCACGATCAAAGCACACTGCGTGCCACGCGCCGATCTGACACAGCGGCGCGCGGCGCGTGGGAACATGCGTCCCGTGAGCGGCCGGATCCTCGCGTGCGGCGGCGGCGGGGCGTTCGACAGCTTCCTCCTCGGGCTCGCTGCGAGCCGACGTCCGAGAGTCTGCTTCCTGCCGACCGCGGTGGCGGACGACCCGGGCTCCATCGTCGGCTTCTACGAGCGATTCGTCCCGCTCGCGTGCGACCCCTACCACGTCGAGCTGTTCGGGATACCGGACGCGCCAGCCGAGCGTTTGGCGTCCGCGGACGTCGTGTGGGTGTCGGGTGGCAACACGGCGAACATGCTCGCAGTCTGGCGCGTGCACGGGATCGACGCCGCCCTCCGCGCGGCCTGGGAGCGCGGCGCCGTGCTCGGCGGCTCGAGCGCAGGCGCGAACTGCTGGTTCGAGGCGAGCGTCACCGACTCGTTCGGTGCCGAGTTCCGCCCGCTCGACGACGGGCTCGGACTGCTGAGGGGAAGCTTCTGCCCGCATTACGACGGCCAGGAGCTGCGACGGCTCGTCTATACACGTCTGGTCGCGGACGGAGCTCTGCCTCCGGGCGTCGCCTGCGACGACGCGGCCGCGGCGCTGTACGACGGAACGGAGCTGGCGGAGATCGTGGCGACGTCGCCCGGCGCCCGTGCGTACCGCGTCACGGCGGCGGGAGAAGAGCCGCTCCCCACCCGCCTGCTGTCGGCGTGAGGCGCGTCGCGGTCATCTCGTCGGCGAGCGGGAGCGGCAAGACGACCATCGGCCGCGAGCTCGCCCGCAGGCTGGGGGTCCCGTTTCACGAGCTCGACGCCCTGCATCACGGCCCGGGCTGGACGGAGGCTTCCGCGGAGGAGCTGCGCGAGCGGGTCGAGCCCCTCGTGGCCGAGGAGAAATGGGTCATCGACGGCGCCTACCGCGGCAAGCTCGACGACCTCGTCCTCGCGGCCGCGGACACGATCGTCTGGCTCGATCTCCCGATCCGGGTCTGGCTGCCGCGCCTGCTCAGGCGCACGTATCGGCGCTGGCGGACGCAGGAGGAGCTCTGGGGCGGGAACCGCGAGAACCTCCGGGGCGCACTCCTGGCGCGAGACGCGCTGATCCCGTACGCGCTGCGGACCTACGGCGGCCGCCGCCGGCGCTATCCCGTCGAGCTCGCGCAGTACCCGGTCGTCCGGCTGCGTTCGCTGAGCGAGGTCGACGCGTGGCTCGCGAGCGTCACTCCGCACCGCGGAGGAGAGGGGTGACCGAGCCCTTGGGCGTGGGCTCCGGCCCTGCGCGCAGGTTGCGGACGGCAGGGACGAGGAGCGGAAGGAGCGACGTGGCGAGGTTGAGGGCGCCCGCGAGAACGAGTGCCTTGCCGCCTCCGATCGCCTCGGACAACGGCCCGATCAGCGCCTAGCCGATCGGGTTCAGCGCAACGGACCCGAACCAGTCGAACGAGCTGACACGCGAGATGGCGTGCTCGGGGATCTTCTCCTGCAGCGTTGAGAACCAGACCGCACCGTCGAGCGCGAAAAGGGCTCCGCTCATGAACGCCGTGCCCGCGATCGACCACAGCGGTGCAGAGAGCCCCAGGAGGACGAGGACGATTCCCGCCGGCAGAACGAGGAGCATGGTCGCGATCAGTGGCCGAGAGAACCTGACTCGGAGCGCGAGGACACCGCCGACGAGCGCGCCGGCTGCCTCGAGCGAGAGGATCGTTCCCCACGCGCCTGCCCCGCCCAGGTCGTGCTTCGCGACGTAGGGGCCGAGGACGAGCAGCGCCGGAAAGTAGGTGAGCTGGAAGAGGCCGAACGCGATGATGATCGCGACGAGCCACGAGCGCGAGACGAACTCGTTCCAGCCGTCGCGGAAGTCGGCCAGCATGCTCCGGCCCGTGATCCGCAGCGTTCGTGGAAGATCGATGCGCATGAGCAGAAGTGCGCTCACCGCGAAGGTCAAGGCGTCGGCCGCCAGCGCCCAGCCCGGTTGGGACGTGGCAACGATGGCGGCCCCGATGGCCGGCCCGGCGATGCTGACCGTCGAGTTCGAGAGCCCCACGAGCGCGTTCGCCTGTTGGAGGTCGGCGCTCTTCACCACCTGCGGCACGAGACCCTGGTACGCGGGGCGCGCAAAGGCAGCCGCGCTGCCGTAGAGGGTTTGCAGCAGCGCAACCGAGAGGACGCTCGCCGATCCGGTGACCAGCAGTGCCGCGGTGACTGCCTGCGCGGCGCCGCGCACCCCGTCGGTGGAGACGAGAACGAGGTGACGGGGCAGGCGGTCGCTCCACACACCACCCGCCAGCAGCAGGACGACGATCGGAATCTCGCGGGCGAGGATGACGAAGCCGAGGTCGCGCGGCCGGCCGATGTCGAGCACGGCGAATGCGAGCGCGACGTCGGCCATCGTCCGCCGATGACGGAGACCGTTCTCGATGCGAACAGCAGCCGAAACCGCCGCTCGCGAAGCGCGTCGAAGCCGACGAGAAGACGCACCGCCCGAGCCTACGGGAGCGGCCAGAGAGGCGTCAGCGCCGGGTCCGCGAGCGCAGGTCGGCGATCCAGGCGACGGCGCGCAGGCCCAGCCAGATCGGCGTCAGGACGACGTAGAAAATGACGTCCGCGACGCCGATCAGCGTCCACCACAAGACCCAGTAGCGGAGCGGTACCCAGCCCTTCTCCGACAGCTCGCGCCTTCTCATCCCCGTAGCAGCTCCCGCCGGCGCTGGTCGACGATGCGGATGACCCGCATCGCCGTCTCCTCCACGGACAGGTCGGAGACGTCCAGCACCGGGCAGCCGAGACGGCGCTGGACGGAGGCAGCGTGCTCCAGCTCCTCGTAGATCTCGGCAAGACCGGCGTAGCGCCGGTTCGGCGCGCCCAGGGAGCGCACACGCCTGCCGCGGATCTCTGCGAGGCGCTGGGCGTCGATCGTCAGGCCGACGACCTTCGCCCGCTCGATCTCGAAAAGCTCGCGGGGCGGTTGGACGCCGTGGACGAGAGGGACGTTGGCCGCCTTGTGACCGAGGTAGCCCAGGTAGATGGAGAGCGGCGTCTTCGACGTCCGTGAGACGCCGACGAGCACGACGTCGGCCTCGTCGAGACCGCCGTGCATCCCGTCGTCGTACTTGACCGCGAACTCGATCGCCTCGATTCGCTTGAAGTACGTCTGGTCGAGCGGAGCGCGCGCGCCCGGCTCCATGCGGGCAGCGACGCCCGCGACCCGCGAGATGGAGTCGATCGGGTGTCCGAGCAGGTCGCAGTAGTGGAGGCGCGCGCGGCGGCAGAGCTGCCGCATCGCCTCGCGCATCGTCGGCTCGACGAGCGTGTAGACCATCACCGCGGGACGGCCGCGTGCCTCGGCGACGGCAATGTGCAGGTCATCGACGACCTCACAGCGAGGATGGCGGACGACCTCGAATGCCTGCTCCGGAAACTGCGCCTCGAGCGCAAGGACGAGCCGTGCGGCTGTCTCACCCGTGGAATCGGAAACGATGTGCAGCTCGACCGGCTGGACGGCGTCGTTCACGGGCCGGAGGCTAGATGATCGAGCGGGCCACGCCGGTGTCTCGTCCCGGAGCGAGGGTATGCTCAGCCGCCGTGCTCCGCGGTGCGAGTGACGTCGGACGCGCAGCCCGCGCCCGTTGGGAGCGCCTCGCGGGCCGCGCCGTCTCCCGGGTCGGAGCGATCGTGCTCTTTCTCTGTGCGTTCGGGATGTACTGGCTCCAGGCGCTCGCGTGGCCGTTCCAGAAGGGGCGCGACACGTGGGACTACTTCGCCTTCTACCTCTCGATGTTCCACGAGCACACGCCGTTCCATCTGTTGATGCTGTTCAGGGTGCCGATCGCACCGCTCGTGCTGGGAGTGCCGATGCAGATCGGCGGGGCGGCGCTGCTTCAGGTCGTGCTCGCGCTCCTCTTCGCCGGAACGGCCGTCACCTGGGCGGCGACGGCTGCGAGGTTCGCGCCCTCCGCCGCGGTGCTGACCGGGGCGGCACTCGTGCTGTGGCCTGGCTTCGGGCTGATGTTCCACGAGCCGTCGAGCGACTGTGTGTCCGCGGCGACGTTCGCGCTGCTCGCATTCGTCGCCACCCGAGCCTGTCTCGCACCGCGCCTGGGCCGCTTCGTGGCCGTCGGCCTCGTCATCCTTCTCGCCGTACTGACGCGGGTCCCCAACGAGGGCTTCCTGGCGGCAGCCGTGCTGCTGCCGCTCGCCGCGCCCGGGACGTGGCGCTCACGGCTGCGCTGGGGCGGCGCGGTCGCGGTCACCGCGGTCGTGCCGCTCACCCTGTACGCGCTGTACAACTCGGAGCGCTACGGGGCCTTCACGGTCTCGCGAAACGGGGCCGCCGAGATCCCGTTCCATGCCAACTTCGGCAGCATCCGGGTTGCGAACGGCCCGTCGTCACGCGAGCTCGCAGACGTCGTCCGGCGCAACATCCTGGCGCGCCCGCCCTGGCGAGCCCTGCACGCCTCTCCCGACACGTACTTCCGTGCGGGATCGGGATACGAGACCGTCCACCTGTTCGGGATCGTCGACCACCAGTACGGCCTCGGCAGCGATTACGGGCTCCTCCATGCGGCGGCCGAGGAGGTGCCGACCGCGTCCGGCGATGTGCGCATCCGGGGCATCTCGATGCGTCGTGCTGCACATTCGCTCTGGAAGCTCGTGGACGTCCATGCCTCGCACGAGGACCGGACGAAACCCGCGCGCTGGCCCGTTCCACCGCCGACGATCGAGAGGGGGGGCGCGACGGTACCGAACCCGGCGGCGCTGCCGCCCCCGGTTCCGGGCGTCGAGTACGGATTCCTGTCCTGCGCGAGCCCGCAGATCTCTCGGTGCATTCTCTCCGACCCGAAGGTGGCGTATGCGAGCGCGGCCGTCCGCGCGCGCTACCGCGCGATCACGCGAACCGTCAGCGACTGGGACTCGCAGCTCGGGACGAGTCACGGCAATGCGTGGCTCGCCCGCCAGTTCGTGCGCGTGAATGCCCACGTCCCGCCTCCGTGGGTGTGGCTTCTCGTCGGCGGGGTCGCACTCGCGTTGCGGCGACCGCGCGGTGGAATGCTGCTCCTCGTCCTTTGCGCCCTCGGCGGGACGGTCCTCGCGATCCACGCGCTCGCCGAGAGCGTCGAGACCTTCTTTGCGCTCCCGTTGGTCCCCGCGGCTTACATGACCGTCTTCGCCGCGCTCACGGGACGTCGGGCCGTCAGATCGGACGGCCGCCCCTGAGCTCCGGGTGGTGTCGCTGGAGCCGCTCGTCGAGATCCTCGAGCTCCCGTGTCCACGCGATCGCCGGCCGGGCGCCCACGCACGCGTAGTGGGCGGCGACCGCGTCACCGCCGAGGACGTACCCGCCCTCGACGTAGCTCTGCCAGCCGACGAGCATGTAGAGGTAGATGTCCGCGACGGAGTAGTCGGCGCCGAGACACCACTCCTTGCCCGTTAGCTCGTCCTCCAGGTAGGCACCGATGGCGTCGAGCCGCTGCCGTCCCTTGTGGCGGATGCCCTCATGGGCGGCGGGGTCGTCGCTGATGAACCGAGGCGAGTTGACCGGCTGCCACGCGTGGTGGAGGGTGTTCCCGAGCCACGCGAGCCAACGGAGGTAGGGGCCGCGGAGCCGGTCGCCCGGGGACGGCGCGAGACGTGCCTCCGGAAAGCGCTCGGCGACATACTGGAGCGCCGCACTCGTTTCGTAGACGGTCACGTCGCCGTCGCGGAGCGCAGGCACGCGCTTCAACGGGTTGACGAGAGCGAACCCCGCGATCTCGTCACGGCGCCGCGGATGGACGTCGATCGTCGCGTACTGCGCACCGGTCTCCTCGAGCGCTGCGCGGACGGCAAAGCTCGCGGAACCGGTGATCTGGAAGAGCTCGAGCACCCTCGCGGCAACGTTAGACGGACCGGCGCCTCCGCCTGTGGAGCGATTGGCGCAGTGGTGGTTCATTCGGGGTCAGTCCCCGTTTGTGCCCGTTTGTGCCGACTTCGTGCCGAGTCGTCCACAGGGTGGTGGCTCAACGGCGCGAGCGATCCGCCGCGCCTCGCCACCGGTGAGCCTCAGCAGGTCGCGCGGTGCGATCTGGAGCTCGAGCCCTCGCCGCCCGGCGCTGACGTAGACCGTCTCGAACGCGACCGCCGACTCGTCGAGCAGCGTCGGCAGCTGTTTGCGAAGGCCGCGTAGATCGAGCTCGGCCTGCACCGGGACGATCGCCACCGCCGGTTTGCCGTCGATCTCCACCACGAGGGTCTTGAACACGCGCGCCGGGTCGACTCCGAGCTTCTCGGCCGCCTCCGCCCCGTACGACGGCGCGCCCGGATCGTGCTCGTACTCGAAGAGCCGGAACTGCACTCCTTCCTGCTCGGCGACCGCAATCGCCCGCGTCCTCGCCATCAGGACGCTACGCGCGCGAGCACGGGTAGGGTCTCCGCGATGACCGACGTCGTCACCATGGACAAGATCGTCTCACTCTGCCGCCGGCGCGGGTTCGTGTTCCCCTCGTCCGAGATCTACGGGGGCCTCGGCTCCTCCTACGACTACGGTCACTACGGCGTCCTCGCCAAGAACAACGTCAAGGCACGCTGGTTCGAGGCGATGGTTCAGGAGCGCGAGGACATCGTCGCACTCGACTCGGCGATCATCCTCCACCCGGCGGTCTGGGAAGCATCGGGCCACGTCTCCGGCTTCAGCGACCCGCTCGTGGACTGCCGTACATGCAAGCTGCGCTTCCGCGCCGACCACCTCGACGAATCCCACTGCGGCCGGCGCCCGAGCAAGAAGCCCGGCGAGACGCCGGATTGCGACCTCACCGACGCGCGCCATTTCAACCTCATGTTCGAGACGCGCGTCGGCCCCGTCGAGGAGTCCGGCGCGAAGGTCTACCTCCGCCCCGAGACCGCGCAGGGTATGTTCATCAACTTCAAGAACGTCGCGCAGCTCGCGCGTCGCAAGCCGCCGTTCGGGATCGCGCAGATCGGCAAGTCGTTCCGGAACGAGATCACGCCCGGCAACTTCCTCTTCCGCACGCGCGAGTTCGAGCAGATGGAAATGGAGTTCTTCGTCCCGCCCGCAGAGGCGAGCGACTGGTACCGCTACTGGATCGAGGAGCGGCGGAGCTGGTATCTCCGACTCGGTCTCCGCGAGAGCCACCTCCGCGTCCGTGAGCACGACGCCGATGAGCTGTCCCACTACTCGTCCGGGACCAGTGACATCGAGTACCTCTTCCCGATCGGCTGGTCGGAGCTCGAGGGGATCGCCAACCGCGGCGCGTTCGACCTCAGCGCGCACGCGGAGGCCTCGGGTACGAAGCTCGAATGGCTCGACTCGGCGACCGGCGAGCGGTACGTGCCGCACGTGATCGAGCCGGCGGGCGGCGTCGACAGGGCGTTGCTCGCATTCCTCGTCGACGCATACGACGAGGAGGAGGTCGCGGGCCGCGAACGTACCGTCCTTCGCCTCCATCCGCAGATCGCGCCGGTGAAGGCTGCGGTGCTCCCGCTCATCGGCAAGGACTCCGCGATGGTCGAACGCGCGCGCGGACTGTTCGAAGAGCTGCGCCGTGCCGCCTCCGTCGAGTACGACGACAATGCGCAGATCGGCCGGCGCTACCGTCGCCAGGACGAGATCGGCACCCCCTTCGCATTCACGATCGACGAGCAGACGATCGACGACGACACCGTCACCATTCGCGACCGCGATTCGCTGGCGCAGGAGCGCATCGCGATCGGTCGCGCGAGGGAGCACCTCCTCGACCGTCTCGCTGCACCGTGGCGCTCGCCGAAACCCGAATAGGGGCTGCGCGGACTACGTCCGAACAGATAGCGTCGGAGGCGTGCATCGCGCCGCGCTCGTCCTCATCGTCGCGTTGCCGCTCACCGCCGCCGATCTCGTCTGGAAGCACGTCGCGACGACGCCGGCCTGGGCGTATCACCCGCGCGGTCCCGGCTGGCTCGCACTCTCGATCGGCCTCGTCGGCGCAGCGCTTGTCGCCGCCCGGCTCCCCTCGCTCGGCTCCGTCGTCGCCGCGGGGGTGATGGCAGGGGGCGTGCTCGGGAACGCGATCTCGGCCGCCTGGAACAACCTGCGGGTGCCTGACCCAATCATCGTCATGCCCGGACAGGACGCCGTCATCGCGTTCAACCTCGCGGATGTCTTCACGACGATCGGGATCCTCGCGCTCACAGCGGGGCTCGCCGGGGCTGTCGCCCGGCGCCGACGCCTCCTGCCGACGCGCGAAGGGTGATGCGGCCGCGGCGCTAGCGCCCTGTCGGCCAGCGCTCCATCGTCCGCTCGCCCGGCTTGTCGAAGCCGAGCTTCGCGTAGAGGGCATGCATGTCGCGTGTGTGCAGCATGATCTTCGTGCTTCGAACCGGCTCCTCGTCGACCGCGAAGCGGACGAGCTCCAGGCCGAGCCCCCTCCCGCGCGCCTCCTCGAGCACGTAGACGTCCGCCAGGTACGAGACGGTATGCCCGTCGGAGACCACGCGTGCAAACCCGAGCTGACGTCCGTTGCTCGCATACAGACCGACGACGCGCGCTGCCGTCTCGATCAGCTCGTCCATCACCTCGCGCCCTCGAGCAGCGGCCCAGTACGACTCGCCCGACAGGTATCGGTGCACCGCCTCCCGATCGATCCGAACCGGATCGTCGTCGAGCTCGTATTGGTTCGAGATGAGGCGTTTCACGCCGTGATCCTCGCCGATTACGCGGAGACGCCAGCCGCATCTGATCCGAAAACGTTTGCGATCACAAGCACTGGATAAGATGAGCACGATGTTTGCACCTGTGTTTGCATCACTCACCGACATCGTCCCGCACGACGGGGTGCTCACACCCGAGGAGCTCGAGGACGTCGCGCGCCGCATCGGGGAGCATCCCGAGCTGTGGGAGCCACTCGTCCGCGTCGACAGCGAACGCAGGAGATTCGAGCTCGTCCACGAGGACGACCGCATCGACGCCTGGGTGCTCTCGTGGATGCCCGGCCAGGGGACCGGCTTTCACGACCACTACGTGTCGAGCGTCGGGATCGCATGTGTGCAGGGCACCGTGAAGGAGGACTGGCTGCGTTTCGGTGCGCCCGAGCTCGAGTTCCGGCTCCGGCCGGGGGACACGCGGAGGGGCGGGCCGGGCTACATCCACCGCGTCCAACACGCCATGGGCGAGCCGGCCGTGACGATCCACGTCTACTCGCCGCGTCTCGACGAAGTGGGCCAGTATCGGCTCGACGAGCACGGCGTCATGCGCCGTGAGGCGGCTCCGGGCCGCACCGAGCTCACACCCTGAGCTCCAGCCGCCTGCGCTCCCACGTCGCTCAGGCGGAGACTGTGCGAAGCCTGAATCCGCCGTGGTGTTCGTACGACGCGCCGAGGACCGCCAGCACCTCCCGTGCGGCCTGCGGTCCGAGCGGCACCGATGCCGCGTCCGCGTGTCGCGCTCGAAGCAGCGCCTCCATCCCGGCGATCCCCTCCGAGGAGAGACCGATCGTGCCCGGACGGGCACACGCTCGACAGACCGCGCCGCCCCCATCAGGCAGATAGCCGATGAGGTCCTCCTCCGCTCCGCACTCGACGCAGCTGCCCAGATGTGGCAGGTACCCGGACAGCCAGAGCAGCTTCAGTTGAAACGCGAGCGCCAGTGGGTCGACGGCCGGTCGAGTGGAGGGCCGCGCGAGATCGTCGAGCGCGTCGAGAAATCGCGTCAGCGCCGTGAACGCCCGCTCGTTCGCTTCCTGCTCGGTGTAGAGGCGGAGCATCGCCTCGAGACCGATCAACCCGACCTGGAGACGATAGGGGTCAGTGCGCGCTCGGTCATGCGGGCGGACGAGCGATGCCCCCGTGACCGTGTCGAGCTCGCCGCGGCCGTGGTGCAGGACGAGCTCGACGTGGGAGAAGGGCTCGAGGCGCCCGCCGAACCTCGACTTCGTCTTTCGGACACCCTTGGCGACGGCTCCCACACGTCCCCGATCGAGCGTGTAGAGGTGGAGCACGCGGTCGGCTTCGCCGAACCGGAACGATCGGAGCACGACCGCCTCGGTCGTGTACGAGCGGGCCATCGCCTGAGTGTAGAGGCCGCTTCCGGCGGCTCTCCGTCCCGGCGAGTGGGCCGACGCGGTCCCGACGGGCTCACGCGGCGGGGGCAGGCACCTCGAGCTCGGGCTGACACCGCGGGCAGTAGTGCGTCCCGCGGCCTCCCACGCGCGTCTTCGCGATCACGGTCCTGCAGCGACCACACCGCATTCCGTCGCGGCCATAGACACGGAACTCGTCCTGCATCCCGCCGCTTTCGCCGTCGGGTCTCGAGTAGTCGCGCAGCGATGCCCCTTACCGCTCGATGCCGAGCCGAAGAGCTTTCCGGATCCCTCTGTTGAGCCGGCGCTGCTCCTCCGCGCTAAGACCGCCCGCCGGGCGCAGCGGGTTGAGCCGCGCGTACCAGAGAGCTTCGTCGACGTAGATGTTCCCCAGCCCGGCGAGCGTGCGCTGGTCGAGCAGGGCCGCCTTCAGGGGGGCACGCCGTCCGGCGAGGCGACGGCCCAGCCGTGCCGCCGACAATGCTCCGAGCGGCTCCGGGCCCAACCGGGTTGCCAGATAGCCGACCAGCTCTCCCGCTTCGAGCAGCTCCCAGGTGCCGAACCTGCGGACATCGCGGTACGCGACGTCCCATCCATTGTCTAATCTGAGAACAGCCCGTCGATGGGGATCGTCGGCCAGCGTCCCCGATCGTGCGTGTCTCAGGCTTCCCGTCATCCGGAGGTGAATCAGGAGAACCCGCCCCGAATCGAACCGAACAACCAGATACTTGCCGCGACGCTCCACTGCCTGGATGCGCTCCCCCACGAGTTCCGCGGCGACGATCTCCGGCGCGAAGGGCCGGACGAGCCGTGGATCGTCGATCGCCGCGCCGGTGATGCACGCACCCTCGAGTACCGGAGCGATGTCGGTGCGCACCGTCTCGACCTCGGGTAGCTCGGGCATCGGTCCAGCCTAGCCGGGACTCGGCGGGACGCAGCCGACGCGGGCTAGGCGAGAACGTCGAGGACGACGTCGTGCCGTCGAGGTGAGCCGTCTCCGACCGTGTACGCGGCCAGGATGGCCGCCGACGCCTCCTCCGCGGAGTCCTCGTCTGCTGCGTGGACCTCGGCCAGAACAGCGTCAGCGGAAACCGCGTCCCCGCGTTTCGCGCGGCACACGACGCCGACAGCGTGGTCGATGGCGTCTGCCTTCGTCCGTCGTCCCGCGCCGAGCCCCAGTGCCGCGACGCCGATCCCGAGCGCGTCCAGTACGGACACGACGCCGCTGCGCGGCGCGCGCACCTCTCGCACGACGGGTGCGACGGGAAGGCGGTCGAGAGCCGGGTCTCCTCCCTGCGCGCCGATCCACCGCTCGTACGCGGCCAGGGCCGGCCCGTCGGCGACGGCGGACTCTGCCCGGCTTCGACCCTCGTCGACGTCGACGCCGAGATCGGAGAGCGCGAGCAGACGCGCGCACGCATCGAGCACGAGCTCGGTGAAGTCGTCCGGCCCCTCCCCGCGGATCGTTTCGACCGCCTCGCGGATCTCGAGAGCGTTGCCGACCGCGGAGCCCAGCGGCTGGCTCATGTCCGTGAGGAGGCACACGACTTCACGACCCGCACGCCGGCCGAGATCGATCATCTGCTCTGCCAGGATCACCGCGTCGTCGCGGGTCTTCATGAAGGCTCCCGCACCGACCTTCACGTCGAGGACGATCGCGTCCGCGCCGGCCGCGAGCTTCTTGGACATGATCGACGACGCGATCAGCGGCACGATGTCGACGGTGGCCGTCACGTCCCGCAGGGAGTAGAGCTTCTTGTCCGCCGGAACGAGGTCCGCGGTCTGACCCACGATCGCAAGCCCTGTCTCGCGGAGCTGTGCGACGAACTCGTCAGTCGTGAGCTCGACCCGGAACCCGGGGATCGACTCGAGCTTGTCCAGCGTGCCGCCGGTGTGCCCGAGCCCCCGCCCGCTCATCTTTCCGAACGGGACACCGCACGCCGCGACGATCGGCCCCACCGCGATCGATGTCTTGTCGCCGACGCCGCCCGTCGAATGCTTGTCGACGACCCGGCGGCCGAGCGCCTCACCGAGCGCGAGCGTCTCTCCGCTCCGGATCATGGCATCGGTCAGGGCGTACGTCTCGGCACCGGACAGGCCCTTGAAGTAGACGGCCATGCACCAGGCCGCCATCTGGTAGTCAGGCACCTCGTCGCGGGCGTACGCGAGGATCAGGTCGGCGATGTCGCCGGCCGAGTGCTCCTGCCCGTTGCGCTTCGCTTCGATCAGCTCCGCGGGTCGCACTCAGACCGTCTTTTCGGCGACGAACACGCAGTTCCGGCGGGTCGTCTCGAGCGGTCCGGCGAACGGGGGCACGAGCGCGGCCAGGTGCTTGTGCGCGACGGACGACGCGATATAGCCGCGAACGGCGTCCGCGTCTCGAAACGTCATCGCGCTCTCGCAGTCGCGCCGCTCGACACGGGTGAAATGACGGCGGAGGTACGGCTCTCCCGTTTCCGCGAAGAACCGCACCGGCTCGTCGGCGCGATTGCGGCCTACGAGCGACCACAGCTCATCGAGGTGCCGCAGCCCGTTCGTGGCCGCCACAAGCCGGCCCCCGGGACGGAGCACTCGTGCGAACTCGGCGAGCGCCCGGTCGAGGTCGGGGACGTGGTAGAGCATCCAGTTGGCCGTGACGCAGTCGAACTCGCCGTCCTCGAACGCGAGCTCCTGCGCGTCACCGACCCGGACGTCGACGCCGCGCTCTCTCGCCAGCTCGACCATCCGAGGCGAGAGATCGATCGCCACGACTTCGGCCGCAAGCTCGTCCGCCACGCGCGCTGCGAGCTCCCCCCAACCGCAGCCCACCTCCAGCACCCGCGCCGCGCGTACCTCGCCGATCGCCGCGAGCACGAGATCCCGCACGTCCGGCCCGCTGATGCCCTCGTACACGGACGCGCGCGTACGCAGGCCGTCCTCGGTCGCGTATTCGGCTTGCACGATCCGCGGGTCGTCGAGCCTCACGGGAGGCCTCCCCGCGGTCACGGTGTCACGATCGGCGTGCCCGGCAGCGAGCGCCCCGGGGACTTGCCGCCGAGCCACGCGTTCACGGTCGCGCCGACGTCGCCGAACTCACCGCCCTCGTGGATCCGCCCGGCTGCATTGCGACCCTCGGCGTACAGGAGCAACATCGCGTGCTCGCGGGAGTGGTCGGTCGACGGCGTCGTCGGATCGCAGCCGTGATCCGACGTGATCACGAGGAGGTCGCCCGGCCGCAGCGCTTCGAGGATGTCCGGCAGGCGTCGGTCGAAGTCCTGCAGGCAGCGATGGAAGTTCTCCGGATCGTTGCGGTGGCCCCAGAGCATGTCGGTCTCGACGAGGTTCGTGAAGATGAGCCCGTCGTCGACGTCCTCGAGCAGCTGGACGACGCGGTTGATGCCTTCCACGTTCGACGTGGTCGGGAACGAGTCGTCGATGTCGCAGCCGGCGAAGATGTCGGAGATCTTCCCGACGCCGATCACCTTGTGGCCCGCTTCGCGCGAGAGTGTCAGGTAGTTCGGCCGCCGCGGCTCGAGCGAGAAATCGTGGCGGTTCGGCGTGCGCTCGTAGTGACCCGGGCTCCCCGTGAAGGGCCGGGCGATGACGCGACCGACGGCGTGTTTCCCGGTGAGGATCTCACGTGCCACTCGACACCCGGAGTAGAGCTCCTCGAGCGGGATCGTCTCCTCGTGCGCGGCGATCTGGAAGACGGAGTCAGCGGACGTGTAGACGATCCACTTCCCCGTCCGCTGGTGCACTTCACCGAGCTCCTGGATGATCTCCGTCCCCGACGCCGGCTTGTTGCCGAGAACGCCCCGTCCGGTGCGGTTCATGAAGGGGTCGATGACGTCGTCCGGGAACCCGTGCGGGTACGTCGGGAACGCCACCGGCGTGACGACACCCATCATCTCCCAGTGGCCGGTGGTCGTGTCCTTGCCCTTCGACCGCTCGAGCAGGCGGCCTGCGACCGCCGGCGCCCCGGGCTGCGGCGGGCAGCCTGCGAGCGGCTTGACGTTCCCGAGGCCGAGGGCCTCCAGATTCGGCAGATCGAGGCCGCCGACGGCCCGGGCGACATTGCCGAGCGTGTCGGAGCCCTCGTCTCCGTAATCCGCCGCATCCGGCAACTCGCCCGCGCCGACGGCGTCAAGAACGATGACGCACGCACGCGGCACGCCGGTATTCTAGGATGCGTGAGCACCGTGCTCGGACTCCTCGGCCTCTTCGGTTTCGTCGCCGGCATGCTCGTGCTCTCAGCGGCCGTGACGGCGCTGATGGTCAAGATCTCGCCGACGCGCTCGAAGTAGGAGCTCGGGCTGCTACGCAGCCGCCGTCGCCAGTGCCTCGGCGAGCGGCGTGTGCCCGAGACCGTGCGCGTCGGCAACGGCCTGGTAGGTGACCTTCCCCGCGAGCACGTTGACACCCTTGGCGAGCGCAGGATCGTCGCTGATCGCCTGACGCAGCCCCTTGTTCGCGATCGCCTCCACGTACGGCAGCGTGACGTTCGTGAGCGCTTTCGTCGATGTTATCGGCACGGCGCCCGGCATGTTGGCGACGCAGTAGTGGACGATTCCGTCGACGGTGAACACGGGCTCGTCGTGTGTGGTTGCGTGCGAAGTCTCGAAGCAGCCCCCCTGGTCGATCGCCACGTCCACGAGAGCGGCACCGGGCCGCATCAGCGCGAGCATCTCGCGCGTGACGAGCTTCGGCGCGCGTGCGCCGGGAACGAGCACGGCGCCGATCACCATGTCCGCGTCGCGAATCGCCTCCTCGATCTGCAGCCGGTTCGACATGGCCAGCGTGATGCGGCCGTTCAGCATCATCTCGAGGTCGCGCATCCGCTCGACCGAGCGATCGAGCACCCACACGTCCGCCTCCATCCCCACGGCGATCAGCGCCGCGTTGTAGCCCACGACGCCTCCACCCAACACCACCACCTTCGCCGGTGGGACTCCGGGCACGCCCCCGAGGAGGATGCCGCGCCCGCCGTGCGCCTTCTCCAGAGACCACGCACCCATCTGAGGGGCGAGACGTCCGGCCACCTCGCTCATCGGGGCGAGGAGCGGGAGCCGCCTGTCCGCGGTCTCGACCGTCTCGTAGGCGACGGCCGCGATGCCCGAGTCGACGAGCGACCGGGGCAGAGTCTCGTCGGCAGCGGTGTGGAGGTAGGTGAAGAGGACGAGATCGGCGCGCAGCCGTGGATACTCGGACGCGATCGGCTCCTTGACCTTGAGCAGCAGCTCCGACTCGGCCCACACGTGGTCGGCCGACTCGATGCGGGCACCAACCGCGACGTACGCCTCGTCGGGGAAGCCCGACCCCTCCCCCGCGCCCTCCTCGATGATCACCTCGTGACCGTGCGTGCGCAGCTCGAGCGCACCGGCGGGCGTCAGGGCGACTCGATACTCACGCGGCTTGATCTCCTTCGCGACCCCGACGCGCATGGCGGCGGGACGATACCCGACGTCATCGCGCGTTGTGGAAACACCGATTCACTTTCGGCACACCTGGAGGGTCTGTCCCCGTGTCGTCCCCGTGTCGCCGCTTCAGCACCAAAAGCGTGCCGGTCTTTCCACAACGGCGGTCGGACCACACGCCGTAGGATCCGCGCTGTGACACTGACGCTCTACACGATGCCCGCGTCGGGAAACGCGCTCAAGGTGCGCTTCCTGCTCGCAGAGCTCGGCCTCGAATACGAGCGCGTCGAGGTGCCCCCACCGCGGCCGCGTCCGGACTGGTACCTCGAGATCAACCCTGCCGGCGGGGTCCCCACCCTCGTCGACGACAACTTCGCGCTGGCCGAGTCGAACGCCATTCTCCGCTACCTCGCCCTCCGGGAACGGCGCGAGGATCTCTACCCGTCGGAGATGCGCGCACACGCGTGGGTCAACCGTCTGCTCGACACGTGGAGCACGCTCGTCCGCCCGGCCCTCTTCCCGCTCGAGCTTGCCTGCGGGCTGTTCGGCGAGCCGACCGCGGACGACGTCGAGCCGAACGTCGGCCCGGCAACCGCGGCCCTCGCCGCAGTCGAGCAGGTGATCAGCGACAACGGCACGATGACCGGCTCCTTCACGATCGCCGACGTCTGCGCCGCGCCGACGCTGTTCCGGAGCGGCAAGCTCGGCCTGCCGATCGACTGGTCGGCCCTGCCGCGACTTGCCGCCGTCCGCGAGGCCGTCACCACGCACCCCGCGTTTCTCACTGCCGGGCCCGTCCGCTGACGACCCCTTAGCCCGAGCGCAGGTCGCGTGCGAGCGCCCCGGCTGCGAACGCCGCGGCGAAAAACCACGGGTCGTCGGCGGCGTCGCGGCCCATGTGCGAGAGAGACAGCCCGGCGCAGCGTTCCTGCCAGCCGTCGACCTCCACCATGCGGCAGCGAGCATCCCAGTCCCCTCCCGGCAGATCCGCCGGCCAGGCGATGACGAGCTCGCCGAGACACAGGCGCAATGCGTCCCGGGTGTGGTGCGAGACACCGCGGTGACGCTCACGCGGATCACGGTTGGAGACGCGAGGGGCCACCACGGCCGTCCCGCCGAGGGCGGCAGCGGCGTTCGCGGCAGCGGCGACGGCCACTCCGCCGTGGCCGAAGCTCGTCCCGGTACCGACGATGCCCGGCCCGATGGCGCACACGGCAGCATCCACGCCTCGCCCTTTCGCGAGCAGCAGGGCAGACGCGACCGTGACGCAGTCGTAGTCGCCGTCGAAGCAGGGTGCGACGGCGATCGCAACCTCGATCAGGCGGCGGGCCCGCAGGGCCCGCACAGTGTCCGACAGCGTCAGCGGGAGCGCGCCGCCACCAAGCTGGACGTACGCCACCCGCAGGCCCGACAGTGCGGCGCAGGCGGGCGCCAGCTGGCTGTGCAACCCGCAGCAGACGACCGGCAGTCCCTCCAGCCCGTCGGGCAGCTGCGACACCTCCTCGCCGGTGCGAAACGCCGCCTGTCCCGGCGTGTACGGGACTGCCATCACGTGTGCACCCTCCATCGCCGCCAGCGACAGCCCGCGCGTGAGATTCGCGTAGAGGATGTCGAAGCCGCCCGAGCCGAGCTCGAGATCGCGGGCCTGGCTGTTGACGATCACCGTGTCGCCGTGCTCGACGGTCCCGGTGAGGCGCGTGTACGCGATGCACGGGCTTCCGTCCACCTCGCAGCGGACGAGCCCGTCGAGCCGTTCCGTGATAGCCGTGACCTGCCCCCAGCGGAGGCTAAGAGGCACGCGCCGCCTCCACCAGCCCGAGCGTCACATCCACCATCCGCTCGACGTCGGCCGCGGCAATGTGCTCGTCGGGTGTGTGGATCTCGGCCATGCCGTTGGCGAGAACGACGCAGGGGATCCCGGCGAGGTTGAAGACGTTCGCGTCCGCGCCGCCGCCGCACAGCGCCGTATGGGTCTCGACCCCCGCGCCGCGAAGCGCCGTCTCGGCGAGGCTGATCACCCTGTCGTCGGAACGGAACCGGTAGCCGCGGTACTGCTCGCGCACCTCGATCTCGACGGTGCAGTCCGACACGCTGGCGGCGTACGAGAAGGCGTCCATCATCTCCTGCACGAGCTCGGACAGCGTTCGCTCGTCGTGGGAGCGGGCCTCGGCACGCAGCGTGCACCATTCGGGGACGACGTTGCGCGCGGTGCCGCCCGAGATGACGCCGACGTTCGCGCTCGTGACGTCGTCGATCCTCCCAAGACGGAGATCCGCGATCGCGCGCGACGCGGCCTGGATGGCCGAGCGACCCTCCTCCGGTGCGATCCCGGCATGCGCCGCCCGACCGTGGAACCGGACCTCGAACGACCGCGCGGACGGTGCGCCGATCACGACCTCGCCGATCGGCGCCGCGTGGTCGTAGACGAAGCCGAGGTCGGCCTCGAGGCGCGTCGCGTCGAAGGCCGCTGCTCCCAGGAGCCCGACCTCCTCCTTCGTCGTGAAGACGAGCTCGACGCCGGCGTGCGGCCGGCCCTCGGTGACGATGCGCCGGGCGCCCTCGAGCATGGCCGCCACGGCCGCCTTGTTGTCGCCGCCCAGGATCGTCCCGGCCGCGTTGCGCACGATCCCGTCCTCGACCACCGGCTCGACCGGGCCCTCGGGGGGAACCGTGTCGAGATGGGCGCAGAGGAAGACCGGCGTGCCCGTCTCGTCCCGGCCGGGGAGACGGCAGTAGATGTTGCCGGCATCCGATCCCACGGCCTCTCCACTCGCGTCCTCGTCCCAGGCGAGACCCAGCTCGGTGAGGTAGGTGCCGACCCGGTCGGCGACGGGGCGCTCCTTGCCCGACGGGCTCGGAATCGCGGCCAGCTCGAGAAACAGATCGACGACGGACGGTGCCACCGGTTTGACGATCTTAGGCGAGCCGAGTATGAAGGCTGGCATGCGACGTGCAACCCCGGCGGCCCTCATCGCGGCGGCGCTGCTTGCGACCGGCTGCGGCAGCTCCAAGCAGAGCTCGGCGCCGCCGCCGACGGCGACCACCCGCAACACGACCGCGACGACCACGACGCCGGCGACGCACCGCTCGCTCACCGTGCTCGACCTCGTCAACATCATCGGGCAAGCCCCCGACACGCCGGCAGGTGCCGACTACGCGGCCGACTCGCGCTCGACCTCGCTGACGCTCGCCGACCTGCCGACGGGCACGTCGGAGGAGAGGGCGACCGTGCGCGCCTTCCGGCGGGCCGGGTTCAGGCGCATCTACCAGCGGAGCTTCAACGGCGCGCTCAACGTCGCCGACGGCACTGCCTACCTGTTCGTAAGCGCGGCGGGCAGCACGAAGGCGTTCGCCGTCCTCAAGCACACGCTGGAGAAGCCCGGCGGGGTCAGCCAGCGCGTCACGCCGCTGCTTGCGGACGGTCTCGGCGAGGAGGCCTGGGCAGCGCACGTGACCGGGGGGGGCGGACGGCGCCGTCTTCCTCTGGCGCCGCGGGACGCTCGTCGTCGTTGCGGACATGTCGTGTGACGCGTCGTGCGGCTTCGACGTCGTCGCCGCGGTGCGCACCTACGCCGACGAGATCGACCAGCGGGCGAAGGAAACGTCGTAGGGGAGCTGCCGCGGTCGCCTACGTCGCGGCCTCGACCGGCGACAACGAGCGCGAACGCGACCGCTGCAGCGCAGCCTCGACGAAGCCGCGGAAGAGAGGAGCCGGCCTCGTCGGCCGCGACTTGAACTCGGGGTGGAACTGGCTGGCGACGAACCACGGGTGGTCGGGCAGCTCCACGATCTCGACCAGCCGCCCCTCCTCGAAGGTGCCGGAGACGACGAGCCCCGTGTCGGTCAGCTGCTGCCGGTAGGTGTTGTTCACCTCGTAGCGATGCCGGTGACGCTCGAAGATCACCGCTTCGCCGTACGCCTCGCGGACGCGGGTCTCGTCGGCGACCTCGACGGCCTGTGCTCCGAGCCGCATCGTCCCGCCGAGATCCTCGATGTCCTTCTGGTCGGGCAGGAGATCGATCACGGGGTACGGCGTCTCCGGGTCCATCTCGGTCGAGTTCGCGCCCTCCAGACCGCAGACGTGGCGGGCGAACTCCGATACCGCGACGTGCATGCCGAGGCAGATGCCGAGATACGGGATGGCGCGCTCGCGCGCGACCTGGCACGCGAGTATCTTCCCCTCCCAGCCACGCGAGCCGAAACCGCCGGGCACGAGGACGCCGTCCATCGTCTCCAGGAGCTGCGCGGCCTCCTCGTACGACATGTTCTCGGCGTCGACCCAGCGGACCCGGACGCGGCAGCCGGCGTGCCCGCCGGCATGCTTGAGCGCCTCGTGCACCGAGAGGTAGGCGTCGTGGAGCTTCACGTACTTGCCGACGAGCGCGATCTCGACCTCCTCGACGAGCTCTCCGAGACGCTCGGTGAGCCGTTTCCACTCCCCGAGGTCGGCCCGGGCCGAATCGAGGCCGAGCTTCTCGCAGACGAGGGCGTCCAGCCCCTCCTCCTGGAGGATCTCGGGCACGAGGTACACGTCCCGGACGTCGGGCGACGCGATCACGGCGCGCTGGTCGACGTCGGCGAACAGCGCGATCTTCTCGCGGATGTCGGCCGAGAGC
>Ga0066709_100000604_pt1 | contig 20198 bp, 18 predicted proteins | sample GraSoiAngelo_158_FD_79665 | JGI IMG/M metagenome (GOLD analysis project Ga0066709, IMG submission 79665) | Grasslands soil microbial communities from the Angelo Coastal Reserve, California, USA - 14_1009_16_30cm | ecosystem: Environmental > Terrestrial > Soil > Grasslands | place: USA...
TCCCGTCGAGAAGCGAGAGGAACGGATCGCGGCGGTTGCCGCTCGTATAGACGTACTGCTCGCGAGCGAAGAGGACGCTGGCGTCGAGTGATTTGGGTGTCTCCGTGACCACGCCGGCGGCGCCGGGCGTCGAGATGAGGCCGGCCGTCACCACCGTGGCGGCGCCCGTGCCGGCCACGGTCGCGGCGCCTGGCACCGCGGCCGAAGGAGCAACCAAGGGCGTGGCCGGACCTGGAATCGCCGCAGTCGGGGCCGGAACGGCGCCGGCAGGCGGCGGCATCGGCGTGCGCTTCACCCAGTCCGGAGCGGGCGGCCCGTAGACCACCGGGGCTTTCATGACCGGGCGCGGAATCGCCACGGCGGCCGGCGATGTCGCGACCGTGGGCGTCTTCGGCGGCGTCATCGGATGCAGGACGAAGAAGAACACGCCCACGCCGATGAGGGCGACCACCAGAAGCAGGACGAGAAGGAAGATCCTGCTCTGGAAGAGCTTACTTTGCGGCAGCGCTAGGCTGCTTGGCAGGTTCATTTGGTTTTCCCTCGGCCGTCGTTCCCTCGGCCAGCGTGTAGGCGGTCGCGATGAAATCGGCCTGAACCGTCTCGTCCAGGTCCCCCTTGTCAAATCCCTTCAACCGAAGCTGGGAGACGTTCACCAACCGGGAAAGATCTGCGATCTCGCCGAAGAACGCGCCGGCGCGGTGGAAGCCGCCGGTCACCGAGACCTGCACGGGGTTCTCCGTGAAGTCCGTCCTCTTCGTGGGCTCCGCCGGCTTGAAGAGCAGGAACTTCACGCCCGCCTCCTGCCCGGCCATCGTGACCTTGCGGAGCAGGCTCGCGACTTCCTTTTGGGTCGGCAGGAGCTCCTGCGCGACCTGCCAGCGCTGGGTCAAGAGCGCGAACTCGCGCTTGAGCTCCGGGAGTCGGTTGACGAGCTGCTGCGCCTTCGTGAGCTCGTTCATGCACCGCGTATGCTCCGCCTTGAGGCGGCTGATCTCCTCCGCCCTGACCTTGTAATTGAACGGAACGAAATCGGCGAATATGTAGAAGTAGACGAGGGCCGCCGTGCCCGCCACGATCATGATCAGCTTTTGAGTTTTCGGATCCTTGAGGTCCATCGCTCTCCCCGCGCGTCGTCCTGACTAGAGCGTCATCTTCGCGGTGATCGTGAACTTCACGACGTTCCGCTGATCGATCTGTCCCCGCTCCGCCACCACCAGGTCGACGTTGCCGTAGAGCGGCGACGCTTCGAGGCGGGACATGAGGTCGGCCACGAGCAGGTTCGAGAAGGTAACCCCCTCGATCTTCACCTGGTCGGGCCCGGTCTCTTCATAGTTGTTCAGCCAGAGGTGCTCCGGAACGCACCGCGACAGCTCGTCCACCAGCTTGACCCGCCAGAGACGGTTCTTGTCGAGGGTGGCGATGACGTCGAGCCGGTGCGTCAGCTCCTCGCGCTTCTTCGTCAGCTCGTTGATCATCTCGATCTGGGGGCGAAGCTTCTCCGCCTCCTGCTGCGCCCGGGCGATGTCGGTCTTCAGGCGTCCGACCTGCATCGTCTGGATCAGGGCGAACGCCGCGAAGAGCAGTGCCACGAAAAGGAGCGCGAAGACGGGCATGAGCGCGCCCAGCTTCGGCAGCGCGATGTTGCGCTTCGCCTGTCGTTCTTCGCGTGGCAGCAGGTTGATGCGGATCATGGGTCCCCCTTATCGCAGCGCCAGGCCGATCGCGACCGTCAAGACCGGGGCCACGCTCTCCGGCGACTCGCCGCCGAAGAGACCCGGGTCGTAATTCAATTTCTGAATCGGGTTCACGACTTCCACGGGGACCTGATGCCGCGTGCGCAGGAACTCGACGAGGCCGGGCACCCGGGCGCTTCCCCCGGAGACGAAGATCCGGTCAATGCGATCGGCATCTCCGGCGGACTTGAGGAAGGCGACGGCGCGATCGATCTGCACCGAGACGTCCTCGCAGGTGGCCTGGACGATCGCGGCGACGTCGATGCCGTTCTGCGCCCGCCCCCGAAGGGCGTTCTGCGCCTCCGCCTGGCTCACGTTGTGGCGCCGTTGGATCGCTTCCACGAAGGAGTTGGCGCCGAGGGAGAGGTCCTTGGTGAAGTGCGGGATCTGATCCCGGATGATGTTCAAGTTCGTGATCTCGGCCCCGATGTTGAGCAGCGCGACCGTCTCGCCGGGGGCCAGGTCGTACGCGGCCTCGACTGCGTTCTGGATCGCGAACGAGTCGACGTCGATGATGACCGGAGAGAGACCCGCCTCGCGGATGATCTCCGCGTGATTCGTGATCATCTCCTTCTTCGCGGCGACCAGGAGGACCTGCATCTTTTTCTGGTCCACGTCCGGATTGATGATCTGGAAGTCGAGGGAGACGTCGTTGATGTCGTAGGGGACGTGCTGCTCCGCCTCCCACTGGATCGCCTCCTTGGCGTCCTCTTCGTTCAGGCGGGCCATGAGGATCTTCTTCACGATCACGGCGCGCCCCGAGACGGCGGTCACGACGTTCTTGTTCCGGATCTGGCGGGATTCGAGGAGGTTCGTGATCGCCTCGTGCACCATCTGCCGGTCCATGATCTCCCCGTCCACGATGGCTTCGGAGAGCGGCTCGGATATCCCGTAGTTGACCAGGCGATCCCCATAGCGGTCGTGCGCGATCTCGACGACCTTGATGGAGCTAGAGCCGATGTCGAGACCAATCGTGCTCTTCTTATTCTTGCCCAAGCCGAACATGGTCGCGCTCCGCGTGTTGGTGGGATGCCTCTGCCCTTGCACCCGACTGGGGGACTCGCCGCGGCTGGATCGAGCAAGTTCCATGCCACGCCCCTTCCACACCGCAACGTAAGTCTATTTCGCGTAACGACATACGCTGCAGACTACCCGGCGTCGCAAATGGCGCTGCCGGTACCGGCTCTGCGTGCAAACCGCAAGATCTGGCCATCGTCTAGCCGCTCAAATCTCCACGTTTGTACGAGACAAGACCGCCGGGCGGGCCGCATTGACCGCCTCCGGTCCCTTTGCTACGGTGCCGCCCATGCTCGCGGCGGCTTCCGCTCCTGGCGTTGTCGCCTCGATATGGCTCGACTCACGATCCATCGGCGCTACCCCTTCCTATCTTTCGTTGTTTCGTTCGGAGCGGCAGTGAGGGGGCGCGGGCGGCTCTTCTTGATCCTCGCCGTCATCGCCTTCGCCCTGGTTCAGTTAGCCCGGATTCTTGGCGCGGAGCGGGTGCTGACGGGCGGCGAGCTCTCCCTTCCGCTGGACGACAGCTTCATTTACCTGCAGTACTCGAGGGCGATCGCCCAAGGTCACCCGTTCGTCTACACTCCGGGAAACGCGCCGACGACGGGCGCGACCAGCCTTTGGTACCCCCTGCTCCTCCTGCCGCCCCACCTCCTTCGCCTCTCCCCCGCGCTCTGCATCGCCTGGTCGATCGCGCTGGGCGTCGCCGCGTACGTGCTGAGCGCGCTCCTCCTCGCGCACCTTGGGCGGCGCCTCGGGGGCCCGGTCGGGGGGGGCATGGCGCTCATCCTCTTCCTAGCCAGCCCGTATCTCCTCTGGGGCTACATGAGCGGGATGGAGATCGGCCTCTACGCCACGGCCCTGCTCGGAACGTTGACGGTCTACCTGAGGGAGCGGCCGGGCGGGCGCTTCCCGACGCTCCGCTGGTGGCTCTTCGGGCTCGCCGGGTGCCGGCCCGAGGGGGCGATCCTCTGCCTCGTGTTCGGGGCGCTCATGGCGTGGGATCGTTGGCGGGCGTCGTCCCGGGACACGCCGGATGGCCCGCGCTTGGTCTCCGCCTCGCTCCTTCTCCCGCTGGCGGCCGCGGCCCTGCCGTTCGTGGTCAATCTAGCGCTGACGGGCTCGATCGAATCGACGGGCTCCCAGGCCAAGTCGGTGCTCGCGGAGCCGTATGCGGAAACCCGGGCCGAGTACCTGGCCAACACGCCGACGATCTGGCTCAACATCGCCGAGTGTTACCTGTCCCATTTCACGCTCGACGCGCGGAACCATTTCCTCCCGAGGCTCTGGTACCCGAGCGTGCTCGGAGCGCTGCTCTTCGTCCTCTTCGGATACCTGACGCGGCGTGGACGATGGGATCGAGGCTTGGCGCTGCTCACCCTGATCGCGGTCGGGATCGTCGTGAGCTCGATCCCGGTCTACTGGCAGATGCACTTCTATCGCTACCAGCAGGGGCTGTTTCCGGTCGTGCTCCTGCTGATCGGATCCGGATGGGGCCGGCTCGCCGGGTGGGCCTGGGAACGGACTCCTCGATGGGCGGGCGCGGCGTTGGCGGCCGCGGCAACCGTCGCCCCGCTCGCGCTCTGGATGACGATCCTCGTCCCGGCGAACGCCGAGATGGTCCGCGTGTACGCGCGCTGCTGCGAGAACATCTTCCACCAGCAAGTCCGCGTCGGCCGGTGGATCGATGCGAACCTGCCGCAGGACGCGCTCGTGGGTCTGAATGACGCGGGCGCGATCGCCTACTACGGAAACCGGACCACCCTGGACTTCGTGGGGCTCACCTCGGCCGGCCTCGCTCGCGTCTATCGGTCCGGGCTCGGATGCCTCTTCGAGCAGATGCGCCGGGTGCCGCCGGATCGCCAGCCGACGTACTGCGCGATCTACCCCGAGTGGTTTCCTTACTGGCGGGAGAGCGGGATCCTCGGCCCCGAGCGGTTCCGGGCGCATCTGGAGGCCAACTTGATCTGTGGCGGAAGCGACATGGTGATCTACCCCTCGTCCTGGCAGGCCGTGGCGCCGTCGGGGACGCCGGCCTTGCTTCACCCGGAGCTCGAGTCGATGCGCCTGACCGACTCGTTCGATCCGGCTTGGCTCGAGGACGAGCGCCGGCACGAGTGGAGGACCGAGCCGGAGGCGAAGGACGTGCTGCGGCGCTACGGCTACGCCGGTCGCCCCGGTCCGGCGATCACCGACGCCGGTCGGATCGTCCGGCGAAGCGGGAGATTCCGCGCAACGGTGACGCCCGGGAGGGATCTCGTGATCGTGATGCGGACCGACGCGTGGTATCCGAATCGCCTACGGGTCCTCGTCGACGGGAAGGATGCCGGGCTCTGGACCTACGCGTTTTCCGAAACGGCCTGGGTCGAGCCGCGATTCAGAGTTCCCGGAGGGCTTTTGACCCGGTCGCGGCCGGAGCTCACGATGGTTCGGGACGAGGCGGGGACCGATCCGGACGGCGCCGCGGGCCGGAACTTCAGCCCCTTCCGCATCTGGCTCTATCAGTAGGTCGCGGTCCCGACTACTGGTCGATCCAGGAGGAGACCTCGTAGCCGGTCAGCGCCGCGAGCCGGCGGATCATCGCGCTCGAGTAGAGAATCCTGGTCCCCTCGGTCACCTCCGAACGACCGGTCAGCGTCCCCTGGATCAGCAGGGAGCCGAGGATCGTCGGCGCCGCGCCGCCGCCGTGGATCGTGGCGTCGCCGAGACAGATGATCATGCCGCTCCACCGTGCCTGCCCGCCCCAATCGAGATTCCCCCGCACGAGGAGAACCCCGGCTCCGGAGAGGCTGTCCGAGACGGAGAGGTCCCCTTCCACGTTCACGATCTTGAGGTTCTCGATCGAGCCCCACGATCCCGGTGGGGGGTCGCGCTGGTCTCCCGCCAGCGTCACGTCGGCGATCCGGCTCCACCCTTCGTCCATCGCCTGAAGATCCAGATTCGTACTGGAGGAGGCGACGCTCGGGACGGCGCCGCTGCCCTTCACGCGCTGGGCTCTCGGACCGATCAGTTGAGCGGAGATCGCGTTCGGGTCGTTGGGCGAAGCGATCCCGGGGAGCGATGCCGCGTCCGCGACCGGCTCCCAGGGCGATTCGATCCCATGATCGCGCCCGTCGATCTGGAACCCGGCGCCGCGGAACGCCATGGTCCCCTCCGAATAGACCGCGGCCGGGACTGGCGGGAGCGGCCACTTGACGGCCTCCACCGTGACGATTCGTGTGTCGTGGCCGCTCGAGCCGGCGGCGGTCACGATGATCTTGGGCACGCCGCGGACCAGGTTCTCGCGAGGCGGCGTCGACGGATCGTCGTCGTCATCGCCGAACAGGACGACCTCGTTCGCGGCGTTCAGCTTGTATCGAACCTTCACCCACGGATAGTCGAGGCGATTCAATCCGGCCAGGCTGATCTGCCGGGATCCGGTCTCCGGGTAGTGCTCGCCGGCTTCGTCGACGGCGCCGTCCCCGTCGTTGTCGAGCCCATCGGTCGCCGGAACGTCGTGCTGCGGGTCGAGGCTCGAGCTCCCGGGCTGATTCACGACGTAGCGGCCCCATCCCGGCGAGTAGCTGCCCGGGGGCTGGCCGATGTACTGCTCGCGGCCCGGGACCGACATCCGGGCCAGGACCTCGCTGAGGCCGGCCTGGGCGTTCTCGAACGCCTGGGTGCCGGACGCCGGATCGTCGACGCGCTGCTTGTCGCTCCGGGTGAGGGCCACGTACGAAATCCCGAGGGAGGTGAGGAGAAAGAGCACCAGGATGACCATCACCACGATGTTCCCCGTTCGTGCGCTCACTGGACGTCCATCCCGGTCCACGGGGCGCTGCGCGGCACGACCGAGGCGGCGACCGTCGCGCGATCGTAATGGCCGCTCTCTAGATTTTTCTGCTTCGTCTCCGTCACCATGCTCACGATGACGGTCTTCACGCGTGGGGTGACGCCTATGCCGGGTGGAACCCCGAGGTCGCCGCTCGACACCGTCTTGCCGAAGAAGACGCCGACCGGGTCGCTCTCCGCTCCCGGCCGGAGCTCGAGCGCGGCTCCCGCCGAGTCCCGATAGGAGAAGAGGGGAACGTCCCTCGTGCCCGCCGAGTCGCGGGACCGCTGGGTGAGGCCGAACGCGACGATCTCGCCGTGCCCCGAGACCGGGGTCGCCGTGGGGTCTCCATCGGCGCCGACCTCGCGTCGCAGGACGAAGTCGAAGGGGTTCGCGCTCGTCGTCGTGATGGGGTCGGAGGTGCTCGGATCGAGGAAGTACGTCACGACCTCTCCGGGGTCGATCCGGTGGTTGCCGTTCCGGTCCAGCGTGAACGTGACCCGGTACTGAGACCCGACCAGGATCGACGGCTGAACGGCCGGATCGACCCCGTAGCCGGCGGAGCGCAGCTCCTGGACGATCAGGTCGACGCCGGTCCGGGCGTTCTGACTGGCCTCGGCCAGCTCCATTCCCAGCTCCACCGACCTCTCGCCGCGGACGTAGATCTCATAGAGAGAGCCCACGAAGAGACCGGAAAGCAGCACCGCGATCGTGGCCACGACCAGGGTGGAACCCGTGCCTTCCCGCGGGGTCTCCGTCATTGCACCGTTACCATTCCTGTCAGGCGAACCACCGACAGGGATCGCGTGTACCCGTCCGAGTTCGAGAAGATCAAGCTCCCGGACGCGCTCGCGCTTCCGTCGGGGAGAAACCGGAGGGTATCGGTCGGAAATGGGTTCGTGCCCGCCCGATCGACACGGAGCGACGCCGGGAGGGTGACCGCGCCATCGGTCGGTTCGCCCTCGTCGAGCTTCCCGTTGCCGCTCTGATCCTCCCAGGAGCCCCAGCGGTTCTCGGCGGCGCTCCACCAGACGACGGTTACGCGATTGTCGGTGATGGCCTTCTGGCGCACGACGCGGAACATCGCGGCGACCCGCTGCACCTGCTTGTTCAGCTCAATGCTTCTCATGAACCGGTTGAATCCGGGAACCGCGCTGGCGGTGACGATCCCGAATATCAGGAGCACGACGACGAGGTCCGAGAGGCCGAACCGGCCATCCCGCCTGCGTCCTTGCCTTCGACCCCGGGCCGTCCGTTTCTTGGTCATACTTTCTCCCATGGATTCCGGAGGCCGCACGGATCGCGCGCCTCAGGGAATGAGTGATCGATACCAGCCAAAGAGTCTGTCGCCGTAGAGGAAGAGGACGATCGCCGCGGGCGCCAGGAAGGTTCCGAACGGAATGGCCGTTCGCCGCGAGCCCTTTCCCATCGCGATCAGAAGCGCGCCGAACACCGACCCGGCGAGCGAAGCCAGAAAGATGGCGCCGAACACGCCGGCGGCGCCGAGGAACGCTCCCATCATCGCCGCGAGCTTCACGTCGCCGCCCCCCATTCCGGGAACGCCGGTCGTGCGCTCGTACGCGTACCCCACGAGCCAGAGGCTGACGCCGCCGGCCGCCGCGCCGAGGAGCGCCGCACCGATTCCGGGAGGCGCGAAGAGGCTTGCGGCGAGGCCCAAACCGACTCCCGGAATCGTCACGACGTCCGGGATCGTTCGGGTATCGAGGTCGATCCACGCCACCGCGAGGAGCGCCAGCAGAAACGCCGCGTGCGGCACCCAGAGCACGGGGTGCGCGACGTGGCGCACGAGAAGCCAGAGGAGAACTCCCGCCGTCAGCTCCACGATCGGGTAACGCCATGGGATCGATTTCTTGCAGTCCCTGCAGCGGCCGCGGAGGATCGCGAACGAGAGCAACGGCACGTTGTCCCACGGCCGGATCCGCTTCTTGCAGCGCGGACAGCGCGAGGGCGGCAGAACGATCGACTCCCCGCGCGGGAGGCGCGCGATGACGACGTTGAGAAAGCTCCCGAGGACGAGGCCCACGATGAAGGCGACTCCCTGAATGAACGCTCCGGATCCGATCACGGCTGCACCCCCTCGCCGAGGCCGCGGAGCTCGCGCCGCGCGATCTCCTGCATGTACTTGTTCCCTGTCGCGAGCACGCGCTTCCAGAGCAGCGTCGCCATCCCTCGGTTCCCCGCCTTCTCGCTCGCGAAGGCCGCGAAGCGCTCGACGTACTCGGGGTGGCCCGGCATCCGGCTCGCCCACGTGAAATAGCGGCTCGCGGCGGCGAAGTCGTGTCGACAGACGTACTGGAGGAAGCCGGCCTCGAACGCCAGGTTCCAGTTGTCCGGGTTCGCCATCCTGCCCCGCTCCAAGAGCTGGAGCCCGCGATCCGGCTTCTTCATCTCCTGGGCCAGCACGAACCCGCCGAAGATGTACGGCTGGATGAACGCCGGATCCAAATCCGCGACGATGTCCATCACGTGCCCGATCATGTCGAACTTCATGTCCGTCTGGCGATGCTCCCCGTAGTACTGGATTCCCCGGAGCCAGGCGATGTCGGCGGCCGCCGTCTCATAGCCGAGCGCTGCCTGCCGGACCATGAGCCCCGACGGGTAGTAGAGGAGCTCGTCGGTGCCGCCCCACTGAAAGCGCCCCCTTCCCGCCTCATCGAGAAGATCCGCGCCCGCGACCAGCGCTCCCGCGGCGAGAAACGGCATGAGCGGCGCGGCCCATCTCCAGAGCCGCCTCACCGGAAGTCCCTTCGCTCGAAGATGGCGCCGGCGATCGTGAGGACGGCCCCCATGTAGAGGAGCGCGTAGCTCACGCCGAACGCGATCCGCTCCGGGGGCACGGCGACGCCGTGCGTCACCATGCCGCGGACATTGAAGGTGGAGAGGTGCGGGAGCGCCCAGTAGAACGCCCCGGTCAGGCCGGCCACGAACGACGACTCACCCTGACCGCCGAAGTAGAGAATCTGCTCGGCGAAGCTGCCGGTCACGATGACGCCGAGCGTGAAGAACGCCGTCAATCCCGGCGTCGTGAACGACGAGAAGAGGATGACGAACGCGGTCACGATGCCGAGCTCCATCAGGGTCAGCAGGAGGGAGCCGAGGAGAATCCACGGCGTCTCGTGGTGGACCACCGTCAACAGGGCGAGGACCATCAGGGTCATCCCCGAGAGGAGGAACCCGGTTGTCGTCCAGAGGCCGAGGAACTTGCCCATCAGAAATTCGGCGCGGCAGATCGGCTTGGCCATCACGGCGTAGATCGTGCGGCGGTCGAGCTCCTTGTGGAGCAGGCTCGAGCCGAGAAAGACCGCTAGGAGGGTCGCAAGCAACGAGGAGCCCGCGAGACCGAAGTCGGTCACGACCTTCTTCCCCTCGCCCAGCGCGAGTGGCGAGAGGACCTGGGAGGCGAAGACCAGCGCCGCGCCGAAGATCGCGAGCACGAGCACGATCCGCTCCCGGAGCACCTCGCGAATGGTGTTCCGCGCGACGGCGAGAACCCGGCTCATCATTCGTTCCCTTTCCCGCGGCTCAGCGCGCGGACGAAGTGCTCCTCGAGCGTCTCCCTCCGCGGCTCGACCGAATGGATGAATACCTCGCTCTGCGTCAGGAGTCCCAAGGCCCGCTGCAGAGCGGGGCCTTCCACGACGTGGATCAGCCAGCGCGTCCCGAGCGGCTCCACGCGATGCCCGGCCGCGCTGAGCTCGGCGGCCGCGCGCTCCGGCAGCGACTCCACGGCGATCTCCCATTCGCGGACGCCGGTCGCGAGAAGGCCCGGCACCGTGCCGACCTCGAGCAGCTTGCCGCCGCTCATGATGCCGACCCGGTCGCAGATCGACTCCGTCTCGGCGAGCACGTGGCTCGACATGAGAATCGTCGTGCCCCGCGTGCGCTCCTCGCGCAGGATCTGCTTCACCTCCGCGCGCCCGATCGGGTCGAGGCCCGACATCGGCTCGTCCAGGACCAGAAACGTGGGCTCGTTCAGGAGCGCCTGCGCGAGCCCGAGCCGCTGGGTCATTCCCTTCGAATATTTCCGGAGCGGCTTCCGGGCGTGCGCCGCGAGCCCGAGACGCTCGAGCAGCGTCGCGCCCGTCCGCCGCCCGGCTCGCGCGTCCAGGCCGAAGAGGGCGCACGTGAGCTCGAGATACTCGGTGGCGGTCAGGTGGTCGTAGAAACACGGGTTCTCCGGGAGATAGCCGAGCCGCCGGCGCGCCTCAGGGTCGCGCGGGTCGCGGCCGTCGAGGCGGATCATGCCCCGCGTCGGCTTGGCCAGCCCCAGGATCAACTTGATCGTGGTCGTCTTCCCGGCGCCGTTGGGGCCGAGGAGCCCGAAGATCTCGCCGCGCCCCAGCGTGAACGAGAGGCCGTTCACGGCAGTGAACGGCTTCAAGGTCATCGGATCCCGATAGACCTTTGCGAGTCCTTCCACTTCCAAGAGGGCGAGCGGCTCCACTTCCCGGATCGACCCCGTCGGTGCCGGCGCGACGCGGCCCGCTTGATTGACGTTCTCCCGCTGCGTCATCCCGATTCCGTTCCCCCGATTCCGCCTGATCACCGACGATTCCCGTTCCCCACGGTTTCACCGTGGGCAAGAGCCATGCCAGGGCTCTTGGGGGCCCGCCGGCGCCCGAAACCCCCTAAAAAAGAAAGGCGGCGGATCCGATGGTCCGGAATCCGCCGCCCACGAGACCGTCCTTGGTTAGCCGTTGGTCAAGGACAGCGACAGAAGCGCCGTCTTGCCAAAGCCCTGAATCGTGTAGCCGGTCGTCGACACCACGGTCGTGCCATAGCGACCCTGAGCGGCCGGGGCCACCCACAGCGCAGCCTCGTCCACCACGCCGGTGAACGGGTTGGTCGGATACGTGCCGCTCGGCATGTTCGCCTTCACGGCCGCAGCGTCCGCCGCCACCGGGTACGTACCCGTGTTCTTCACGGCGAAGTCTTCGATCGCGAGCTGGAAGCTGTGCATGTTCGCCTTCACGCTCGCCTCACGGGCCCGGTTCTGCATCGCGATGAAGTTCGGAATCGCGATTGCCGCAAGGATCCCGATGATGACAACCACGATCATGAGCTCGATGAGGGTGAAGCCCTTCTCGTTGCGAAACATGGTAGTTCTCCTTTCGTGTGCGCCATCCTTAGCCATTGGTGAGTTGGAGCCCCAACATGGCCGCCTTACCGTAGCCCTTGATGGTGTAGCTGCTGGTGGTAACCGGATTCGCGCCGTAGCGCCCTGGCGCCGCCGGATCGGCACCCCAGAGCGCGGCCTCGTCCACAACGCCGGTGAACGGGTTGGTAGGAAACGTGCCGCTCGGCATGTTCAACTTCACGGCTGCCGCGTCCGCCGCCACCGGATAGACGCCTGCGGTCTTGGTGGCGAAGTCTTCGATCGCGAGCTGGAAGCTGTGCATGTTCGCTTTCACGCTAGATTCGCGTGCGCGGTCCTGCATCGCGATGAAGTTCGGGATCGCAATCGCCGCGAGAATTCCGATGATGACGACCACGATCATCAGCTCGATCAGCGTGAACCCCTTTGTATTCTTGAGCATCGTTACCGCACCTCCCTTCGCCCCTGTCCTCCATGACTGGGCTGATGGCTTGACTCTTCACCGGGAGGTAAAAGCAACGTCTGTGCCATGGTGCGATTCGGGGCGTGTCGCGGAGGCATCCGCAAGTGAAGCCTCGCGTTGCCGCCGAGGCACGAGAGAGCCGAGTTCGGCCTCCCGCGCTCTTCCGCGCAAGTTGCACACTGGGGACCCCGCAATCCACATATTGCAATGTGGAAGGGGGTGCCGGTCAAAATGCGGCCGCTACAGCTCCGCTTCGATGCCGTCCTTCTCTTGAACCAGGCCGTAGGAGAGAAGCTTTCGGTAGAGCGTGGAGGGGTTGATCCCCAGGATCTCCGAGGCCCGCTGTTTCTGTCCGCTCGTATGGTGGAGCACCTTCATGATGTACTCCCGCTCGAGCTCGTCGAGCGTCATGGTCGGATTGTCGATCACGAGGCTCCCGCGCCCCTTGTTGCCCTGGAGCACCCGCTCCGGTAGATCCTCGGGAGTGATCACGCCGTTTTCCGTCAGGATCACCGCCCGCTCGATCACGTTTTCCAGCTCCCGCACGTTGCCCGGCCAGTCGTACGCGAGCAGCGCGTCGCGGGTCTCCTTGTTGAGCGTCTTGGGCTCCTTGCCGACGGTCAGCTTTTTCAGGAAGTGCTCGACCATCTCCTCGATGTCTTCCTTCCGCTCCCGAAGGGCCGGCAAGCGGATCTGGATCACGTTGAGCCGGTAGAAGAGGTCCGCCCGGAAGCGGTTCTCCGAGACCGCCCGCTCGAGATCGGCGTTCGTCGCGGCGATGAGCCTCACGTCGATCTTGCGCGGCTTGGTTCCCCCGACGGGGATGATCTCCCGCTCCTGAAGCGCCCGGAGCAGCTTGACCTGCGTCGCGGGCAGCGTCTCTCCCACTTCGTCCAGGAAGAAGGAGCCGCCGCCGGCCACCGCGAGGAGTCCCTCCTGGTCTCGCACCGCCCCCGTGAAGGAGCCCTTCACGTGACCGAACAGGTTCGACTCGAGCAAATCTTTAGGGAGCGCCCCGCAGTTGATCGAGACGAACGGGCCGTCGGCCCGCAGGCTCAGGTAGTGGATCCGCTTCGCGATCAGCTCTTTCCCGGTGCCGCTCTCCCCGACGATCAGGATCGTCGAGTCGGAATCAGCCACCTTCTCCACGAGCTTCAGGACCTTCTGGATCTGCTCGCTGTGGCCGATGATCTCCTTCGTGTCGTCGGTTTTCTTCAGCTGGCGCTTCAGGAGGACGTTCTCCGACTGAACGCGCCGCATCGCGAGCGCGTTCTTGATGACCAGCCGGATCTCGTCGTTCTTGGCGCTCTTCTCGAGGTACTGGAAGGCGCCCCGGTTCAGGGCGTCGATCGCCGATTTCTGGGAAGCGAATGCCGTTCGGATGACAACCGGGATGCTCGAGTCGATCTTCTTGACGCCGGAAAGGACCCCGAGTCCGTCAATCTCGCCGGGCATCTTGATGTCGGTGACCACGACGTCGAAATTCTCCTCCTCCGCCTTCTGCAGGGCATCCCGGCCGGAGCGGGCCACGTGTACCTCGTAGCCCTCCTTGGAGAGGAGGATCGAGAGAAACTGAACCATGCTCTCTTCGTCGTCTACGATCAGGATCTTCTCGCCGGCCACAGGACCACCCTCGCTCTAGATAGAGTTACGCCGCGTGCGCGACGCTTCGCGCCGGATTGTCGGCCTGCGGCAACCACAGACGCATCGTGGTCCCCTCACCGATCCGGCTCTCGACCTCAAAGTTTCCGCCATGGCGCTCTACGATCCGGTTGGCGATCGCCAGACCCAGACCGGTCCCGCCCTGCTTCGTTGAGAAAAACGGCTCGAATACCTGCGCGACGTCCTTGTCGCCGATCCCCGTCCCCGTGTCCGCTACTTCCATCACGACGCGCGGCCCCCCCGCTCGTCCCCAGGCGCCGGGCGTCCGCCGCTCTTCGCGGATCCGCACCGTCACGTTGCCCGTTCCCTCGATGGCCTCGAAGGCGTTGATCAGGAGATTCGTCATCACCTGCTTCATCTGGTCGAAGTCCGCGCGGACCCAGACCGGCACGTTCGGACCCTCGAGCAAAACCTTCTTTCCCTTCCCGGCGCTTTCGTGCCGGCGCGCGATCTCGATCGATTCGGACGCCAGGGCCGCCAGCTCGACCTTCTCGGTCTTGAGCGGGCGCTCCCGCGCGTACTCGAGCAGCTCCGAGACGAACCGCTCGAGCCGCTCCGACTCCCGCACGACCAGGTCCAGGAGCCGCGCGTTCTCTCCCTCGACGTGGAGCTCCTTCTGAAGCACCTCGACCGAGCCGGTGATCGGGTTGAGACAGTTCCGGATCTCGTGCGCGATGCCGGCCGAGAGCTCCCCGATCGCCGCCAGGGTCTCCCCGCGGCGGATGCGATCCTCGAGGGCCTTCACCTCCGAGAGATCCTGGAAGAGCGCGATCACTCCGCGCCGCTCCCCGGATGCGCCCAGGAGAAGGCTCGTCGAGATTCCCAGCGGCACCGTTCGGCCGTTCGCGGTCAGCACCGTCACCTCGTATCGAGTCCCTTCCGTGCCCCGCTCCAACGCTTCACGGAGCCGTGTCGAGAACGCTTCGAGCCCCGGCCCGAACGTCTCCAGATAGTGGCGTCCTTGCACCGCCTTGGTCGGCACCGCCAGGATCTCGGATGCCGCCCGGTTCCAGTGCCGCACCGAGCCGCCTGCGTCGATCGTCGCGAGCCCGCTCGAGAGGTTCTCGAGAATCGTCTCCGTATCGAACAGTGCCCGGTTCAGCTGGGCCCGCGCCTCGTCCAGCGCCAGCCTGCCCTCGCGGAGCGACCGCCCGATCGCGCCGCCGATCGCCCCCACGATGAAGAGGAGCGGCAGATACAGGATCAGACGGAGCCGGAGCGCCGGCTCGCTCAACCGCTCGGTCAGCCCGTACGCCATCGGCGGCACCATCCCGCCGACCTCGGCCACGTAGAACGCTCCGTACGCCAACCCGGCCGCGGCCGCGAAGAGGAGCCCGCCCCTCACGGTGAGAAAGATCCCGCCCATCAGAGGCGCCAGCAGGAAGAGCGGCGCGAACTGGCTGGACGTCCCCCCGGTGAAGAGGAGGAGATACGAGATCACCGCGACGTCGACCAGGAACTGCGTCGTGAGAAGGGCGTTCACCTCCGCCCCGCTCTTCGCCGCGTGGTGGTACGCCACGGCCAGCCCCGCCGAGAGCGCCACCAAGAACACGAACGGGTAATGCCGAGTCAGGCTCAGGCCGGTGTCCGAGAACGCGACGGCCATCGCGGCCACCAGCGTGATGAGCGCCATGCGGCCGAGAATGACCGCCTTCACCGCCTCGCGAAGCCGCGGTTCCCCATCCGCCTTCGTTGTCGGGCCGGATCCGGCCTGCGGGCGACTATTTCCCCCCAGCGACCACATTGATCAGCTTGAACATCGGCAGATACATGGCGACGACCATGCCGCCGATCACCGAGCCCATGAAGATGATCATCATCGGCTCGATCAGCGAGGTGAGCGAGTCGACCGCGGTATCCACCTCGTCGTCGTAGAAGTCGGCGATGCGAGTCAGCATGTCGTCCAGCGCTCCGGTCTCCTCGCCAACGGAGATCATCTGCACCACCATCGGCGGGAAGACGTTCGATTGACGGAGCGGGGCGGAGATCGTCTCCCCTTCGCGGATGCTCGCGCGCGCGGCCATGATCGCTTCCTGAATCACCCGGTTGCCCGCGGTCCTCGCGGTGATCTCGAGGCCGGTCAAGATCGGGACGCCCGAGGAGATCAGCGTGCCCAGCGTCCGCGTGAACCGCGCCACGGCCCCCTTCCGGAGAACGTCGCCGAGCACGGGCAGCCCGAGGAGAAACTTGTCGATCTGGAAATGCCCCCCCTCGGTGGCGTAGTAGCGCCGGAGCCCGACGGTCACGCCGATGATTCCGCCGAGAAGCATCCACCAGTACCCGCGGAGAAAGTCCGAGAGCATCATCACGATCTTCGTCGGGAGGGGCAGATCGCCGCCGAAGGCGACGAAGATCTTGGCGAAGGTGGGGATGATGAAGATGAGCATGAAGGTCGTGGCCAGACACGCGACGGTCATGACCACGGCCGGATAGACCATCGCGCCCTGGACCTTCCGGCGCAGCGCCTCCGCCTTCTCGATGAAGGTCGCGAGCCGCTGGAGGATGTCGTCCAAAATACCTCCCGCTTCGCCCGCTTCGACCATGTTCACGAACAGCTCGTCGAACGCGTCCTTGTTCTCCTTCTTCGCGAGCGCCTCGGCCAGCGTGGTGCCCGCCTCGACGTCGCGCATCGTCTGACCGATGATGGTCCGGAACGTTGCCTGCTCGGTCTGCTTGGAGAGGATGTCAAGGCACTGGACCAGGGGAAGCCCCGCGTTGATCATCGTCGCGAACTGGCGCGTGAAGATCGCCAGATCCCGCGTGCTCACGACCGGGCCGAATTGGGGGATGTTGAGCTTGATCTCCCCCCGCTTCTCGCGAACCGACGTCACGATGATCCGCTTCTTCCGGAGCGCGGAGAGCGCCTCGTCCTGGGAGTCGGTCGTGACCTCCCCGGTCTGGATCTCTCCCGCTAGGGTCCGGCCTTTCCAAACGTAAACGGGCACGACGATTCCCCCTTGGCTCCGCTAGTAGGCGTTGATGTTGACGCCGACCTTCTCGAGCATGCCTTCGAGCTCCTTCACGTCGGAGCTGCGTCCCAGCGCCTCGTCCAGCGAGATGTGCTTGTTCGTGTACGCCTGGAAGAGACCCTGGTTCATCGTCTGCATTCCGTGCTTCGTTCCGGCCTGCATGAGGCTGTAGATCTGGTGCGTCTTCCGCTCCCGGATGACCGCCCGAACGGCCGGCGTGCAGAGAAGCATCTCGGCCACCATCACGCGGCCGGGACCCTTCGCTCTCGGAATGAGCTGCTGTGTGATCACCGCCTCGAGAACGAAGGCGAGCTGCGAGAGCACCTGCTGCTGCTGGCCCGACGGAAACGCGTCGACCATTCGGTTGATCGATTCGTACGCGGAGTTCGTATGCAGGGTCGCGAGGACCAGATGACCCGTCTCGGCGATCGTCAGGGCCGCGGCGATCGTCTCCAGATCGCGCATTTCTCCGATCAGAATCACGTCGGGATCCTGACGGAGGACGTACTTGAGAGCCGTGGCGAAGGTGGTCGTGTCGGAGTTGATCTCGCGCTGGTGGACGATGCACTTCTTGTGGTGATGGACGTACTCGATCGGATCCTCGATCGTGATGATGTGCCCCGCCCGCGTGGTGTTGATCAGGTCGATCATCGCCGCGAGCGTGGTCGATTTGCCGCTTCCGGTCGGGCCTGTGACGAGGATGAGCCCCTTCTGCTTCAGCGTGAGATCCCGGATCACCTTCGAGAGACCCAGCGTCTCGCAGGAGAGGATCTCGTACGGAATCTGGCGAATGGCCACCGAGGTGACCCCGCGCTGGAGGTAGACGTTCGCGCGAAACCGGCTCAGGCCGGGCACTCCGAACGAGAGATCCAGCTCCTTGGTCGTTTCGAACCGCTTCCGCTGCTCTTCCGTGAGCACGCTGTACGCCAGCTGCTGCGTGAGCTGCGGCGTGAGAGGCGGGTGCGCCATCGGCAGGATCGAGCCGTCGATGCGGACCTGGGGCGGAACTCCGGCGGAAATATGAAGATCCGAGGCCCTCATCTTGATCATCTCGTCCAGCAGTTGACGCAATGAAACCATGTTTTCCTCCCTGACGCGGAGCGCTCCGGCGCGGCTAGCGGTCGGCCGCGGTCTCCTTCAGCACTTCTTCGGCGGTCGTAATGCCATTCTTTAACTTGATTAGGCCATCCATTCGGAGCGTCAGCATTCCCTCGGTCACCGCCTGCTTCTTGATCGTGCTGGTCGACGAGCGGTCGAGAATCATGTCGCGGATCTTGGGAGAGACCGGCATCACCTCGTAGACGCCGAGGCGTCCCTTGTATCCGGTGTTGTTGCAGTCGACGCAGCCCTTTCCCTCTTTGAACGCCACCTTGCGGGCCTCCTCTTCGGGGATGCCCAGCTCCCGCAGGACCTCGGCGTGGAGCTTCACGTCCGACTTGCACGAGACGCAGACCTTGCGCAGGAGTCGCTGCGCCATGATGAGGTTCGTCGAGGACGCGACGAGGAACGGCTCGATCCCCATGTCGATCATTCGGTTGATCGTCGAGGGGGCGTCGTTGGTGTGGAGGGTGGAGAGGACCAGGTGGCCCGTGAGAGCCGCCTTGACCGCGATCGATCCCGTATCGATGTCCCGGATTTCTCCCACCATGATGATGTTGGGGTCCTGTCGCAGGAACGCGCGCAGGGCCGCCGAGAAGGTCAAGCCGACCGCCTCGTTCACGAGGACCTGGTTGATCCCTTCCAGGTTGTACTCGACCGGGTCCTCGGAGGTCATGATGTTGACCTCGGGCTGGTTGATCTTGGAGAGCGCCGAGTAGAGCGTCGTCGTCTTTCCGCTTCCGGTCGGGCCCGTGACGAGCACCATCCCGTACGGCTGCGCGATCGCGTGCGTGAACTCCTTGAGCGCCGACTCCTGGAACCCGAGCTTGTTGAGATCGATGTTCAGGTTCCCCTTGTCGAGAATTCGCATCACGACCTTCTCTCCGTAGATCGTCGGAAGGCTCGAGACGCGGAGATCGATGGAGCGGCCGAGGAGGCGCAGCTTGATGCGGCCGTCCTGAGGGACCCGGCGCTCGGCGATGTCCAGATCGGCCATGATCTTGAGACGCGAGGTGATCGCGGCCTTCATCCGGAACGGCGGCGACATCATCTCGTAGAGGGTGCCGTCGATCCGGAAGCGGACGCGCAGGGTCCGCTCGTAGGGCTCGATGTGGATGTCGCTCGCTCCCTTGCGGACCGCGTCCGAGATGAGCGAGTTGACCAGTTTGACGACGGGGGCCTGCTCCGCTTCTCCGAGGAGGGCGACATCCGGCGTGTCGTCGACCGTCTCCTCGATGACCTCGATCTCGTCTTCCATCCCCCGCATCACGGTCTCGAAGCTGGCAGCCGAGTCGTACGCCTTGTCGATGGCCTTCTTGATCGCCGACTCCGACGCGACGCACGGCTGCACCTCGCATCCGGTGATGAACTTGATGTCGTCGAGCGCGAAGATGTTCGATGGATTCGCCATCGCGACCGTGAGGCGGCGGCCGGTCCGGGAAACGGGGACGACCTGGAACTTGTTCGCGACGTCGCCGGGGATGAGCTTCACCACGGCGGGGTCCGGCGCGAAATTGGTCAGGTCGACGGCGGGCACGCCGTATAGCTCGGAGAGGAACTTGGAGAGGTCGTCTTCCTTGACGGCGCCGAGCTTGATGAGGGCGGACATGAGGTTGCCGCCGCCGGTCTTGACCTGAAGCTGGGCTTTCTGCAGCGCCTCAGGCGTGATGACGTGTGCTTCCAGCAGCTTGAGGCCTATGTTTTCCTGCTGCACGTTTCCGGCCCTCGATGTCGATGCTTGCGTGGAGGCGAGTTCCCGTGATGGAGGCATGGGAATGGCCGTGAGACGTTTCGCAAGAGGGGTGCCATAGGGAGCTTGGAAGCGCCCGATCGGATCGATCGCGCGCGTTACGAGGGTCTTAGAGGGGTCGCGGGGGAGTCGATTATCGCCCGGCGCGATGCAGACCGCCGGATTCTTTGCAGAATGCCCTGCTCAGTTCGCGATCGGCGATCCGGAATCGGCCGCCCCGGCCGGCGTCGAAAGGTAGGGTCGGATCCGCTCCAGCGTCCGAGGGCCGATACCCTTTACGCGAAGGAGCGCCTCCGGGGTCCCGTACGGGCCGCGCTCGGCGCGGTCCGCCAGAATCCTGGCGGCGAGGCCAGGGCCGATCCCGGGAAGCCGCTCCAGCTCCCGCGCCGTCGCCCGATCGAGGTCGATCCGGGACGGGACGAGCGACGGCCCGCGGTCGAAAGCCCGGCCGCCGGCTTCGCGCCCGCGCCGGAGCGGGCCTCCACCGCTGACGGAGTCCGTCGGCGTATCAGCGGAGACGCCGGGAGCCGCGTTCCGCGCGGCCGCATCCCGGGACTCCAAATCGGCCACGATGTCCTCGAA
>Ga0066709_100000605_pt1 | contig 20197 bp, 16 predicted proteins | sample GraSoiAngelo_158_FD_79665 | JGI IMG/M metagenome (GOLD analysis project Ga0066709, IMG submission 79665) | Grasslands soil microbial communities from the Angelo Coastal Reserve, California, USA - 14_1009_16_30cm | ecosystem: Environmental > Terrestrial > Soil > Grasslands | place: USA...
CCTCACGGAGGGGGCCGGCGGCGGCATGCCCCGGGTCGGTGAGTGTCGCTACAATGCCCGCGGGGCCCGCAACATCATCTCCCGGACGATGGGGGTGATGGTGGCCGCGATGAGCGTGATCTGGGAAGGCGTGTGCGATCGCTACGCGAAGGTGCGCATCGGCTTCCTCGAGTCGGGCGGCGGGTGGATCGCGCCGTGGCTCGACCGGATGGACCGCCACTTCGACGACCAGGGCTTCAACGACTCACAGCTGACCATGCGCCCGAGCGAGCTCTTCCAGCGCAACTGCTGGATCTCGTTCGAGCCCGTCGAGGGCAGCCTCTCCGTGCTGGCAGACTACATCGGCCCGCACAAGATTCTCTGGGCCACTGACTATCCGCACCCCGACGGCTTTTTCCCCGGCGCGCCGAAGCTGATCGCCGACCGGCCAGAGCTGTCGGCCGAGACGAAGCGCCAGATCCTGGCGGGCGGCGCCATGGGATTCTACGGGCTCCGCTAGTCCCGAGGAGGGTGTCATGGAGTTTCACGGCGTCGACGTCAAGACTCAATTCAAGCGGATGCGGGAGCTCGCGCCCGAGGTGTACCGGGCCTTCCTCGAGTTCGATCAAAAGGCGTTCAAGGACGGCGCGATTCCCGGCAAGACCAAGGAGCTCATCGCGCTCGGCATCGCGCAGATCACCCAGTGCCCCTGGTGCATCGACGCCCACACGAAGAAGGCGGCGAACGCCGGCGCGTCGGACGCGGAGATCGCCGAGACGACCTTCGTCGCGATGGCGATGGCCGCGGGCGCGGCGTGGAGCCACGGCGGGCTCGCGCTCCAGTGCCTGCAGGAGCACAAGGGCTGAGCAACCAAGCAATCCGGCGCGCCCGCGCGTCTCCCGCTCGCTCGAGTCGCGCGCGCGCCGTCGCTTGACAACGTCGCCGTCACCCATCAGTATCGCCGCTCATAGGCTGCCGCCGATCCAGAAAGCGCTCGACCGCGGGATTCGGGCCAGCCTCAGCGGCGACGTCGCGACGAAGCTGCCCACGAGACGGCCCTGTTCGACCCGTCCAACCCCACGCCGACGGCCATCCGAGCCAAGCTGCTCACCGTGCGAGACGTCCTGGAGGAAGGCCGAGCGCCCCCGCGAGGGGCTCCTGGAGCCGACCGGGGGGTGACGACGACGCGCTGAAGGACGACCGAACGTCCCGACGGTCAGGGGATCGCACATGAAGCGCATCGTCATCTGCGCCGACGGCACTGGCAACACGACCATCAAGGGCCGCGGCACCAACGTCTTCAAGCTCTACGAAGCGGTCGATCAGGTGGGCCACCGGATCACGCCCGGGCTGACGCCGCAGGTGGCCCTGTATCACGACGGCGTCGGAACGGAGTCGGTGAAGTGGCTCCGCCTGCTGACCGGCGCGACCGGCTGGGGGCTCAGCCGCAACGTCAAGCAGCTCTACGGCGAGCTCGCGCGCGTCTATGCGCCTGGCGACAGGATCTTCCTGTTCGGGTTCAGTCGCGGGGCCTTCACGGTCAGGACGCTCGCCGGCCTCATCAACGCGTGCGGCATCCTCGATCTCTCGAAGTACGCGACGAACGCCGCCTTCGATGCGGGCGTCGACGCGGCGTACGGCGAGTATCGCAAGCAGTACAACAGCTGGCTGACCTCGCTGTTTCATCGGACTCGGAAGCTCGACGCGGCGCGGATCGCCGAGCTGCGCCGGCAGTTTTCCGTGCGCGTTCCCGAGTTCGAGGACGATGCCCACGGCAGGCTCATCGAGTTCATGGGCGTGTGGGACACCGTCGACGCGGTCGGCTTGCCCGTGCGGGCCGCGGAGTTCGTCAACCGCGTGATCTACAACTTCAAGTTTCCGGACCGTACGCTCAGCACGTCGGTCGCGCACGCGTGTCACGCCCTGGCCCTCGACGAGGAGCGCGAGAGCTTCGCGCCGGTGCTCTGGAACGAATCGCTGACCCCCGACCCCGGGCGGATCGAGCAGGTGTGGTTCGCCGGCGTGCACTCCAACGTCGGTGGCGGCTATCCCCGCCAGGGCATGTCGCTGGTGGCCCTCGACTGGATCATGGTGAAGGCGGAGGCGGCGCCGCACAACCTGCGCTTCATCGGCGATGAGAGGCAGAGGTACCGCTATCACGCCGACGTCGACGATAAGATGTACGACTCGCGGGCCGGCCTGGGCGTCTTCTACCGGTGGCTGCCGCGCAACGTCCACCGCCGCTGCGCCGAGAACGGCGTCCGGCCGAAGGTGCACCGGAGCGTGTTCGAGCGCATCGCGCGCAACACCGAGGGCTACGCGCCGGGCTCGATCCCGCCCGACCCCGAGGTGATCTCGCTGTCGCAGCCGTCGACGGTGACCGAGGCCATTCGCGCGCTGGTGCGGAGCCAGCACGGGGCGTCGGGGCCGCTCATCGAGCGCGAGGCGCAGACCGAGCGCGTGGGCCGCTGGTCGTACTGGCTCTTCGTCTGGGGCTTCGTCGTCACCGCATTCCTGACGCTCCATGGATTCGTGGCGGCCGCGCAGACCGACGCCGTCACGTGGCGCGACGTGGTCCGTAACATCGCCGACACAGTGCTCAGCTCGCGATGGATCGGCCTGGCGCTGCGGACGCTGTGGCGCCACCCGTGGCTGGTCGCCTGGCTCGCCCTCACGCTGGCGCTGGCCCTTTCGGTGGACGCACGGCTCGACCGCCGGTACTCGGAGTTCTGGCACCGCGATCACATGCGGCTGAAGCTACGCAAGGCGCTGGGGCTCGGATGACTCGGCGCTTTCAGGCGCGCTTCAGACGCGGGAGCAGCCGCGACGCCGCCTCGTCCACCTGCGCCAGCTGGTCTCCACCGGCGAAGCGGAGAGCCAGATGGCTCGCACCGGCGTCGATCCAGCGCTGGAGCCACTCCGCACAGCCTTCGATCGGCCCCGCGTACGTCGCCTGCCGGGCCAGGATCGTCCGTGCCGGTGCGGCGTAGTACGTCTCGAGAAACGTGTTGAGCCGCTGCTCGGCGGCGGCCCGGTTCGCGTCGAGCGCCAGCGTGACGTACGCCGCGCCGGTCACGGCGTCGGGCACGCGCCCGGCCGCGCGCGCCGCCGCCTGGACGCGCGGGAAGTGCTCGGCGAAGAACTCCACGTTGGGCCCGGTCGGGAACCAGGCGTCGAACCGTGCGGCTTCGCGCAGCGCCGTGGGGCCGCTGCCGCCGATCCAGAGAGGCGGGCCACCCGGCCGCTGGGGCTTGGGCTCCATCGTGACGTCCTCGAGCGTGAAGTGCTTGCCGCGGAAGCTCACGTTGTTCCGCCGCCACAAGGCCTGACAGATCTCGAGCGTCTCCAGGAACCGCCCGACGCGACGCTCGAAGGGAACGCCCGCGGCGGCGAACTCCTTGCGGATCGACGGATTGTCGGCGGCGATGCCGACCCCGAGGATGACGCGACCCTCGGCGGCGCGGTCGAGGGTGCCGACGATGTGCGCCAGCACGACCGGGTTGCGCAGCGCCGGCAGGAGCACGCCCGTGCCGAGCCGCACGCGACGCGTGCGGCCGGCCACGGCCGCCAGCAACGTGAGGGGCTCGTGGCGCGGCCGAGCGATCAGCGAGTCGCCGATCCAGACGGCGTCGAAGCCCGCGGCCTCCGCGCGCTCGGCCATGGCGAGCAGCGGCGCCGTCTCCGGACGGCCGGACATGACGGCCTCGCGAGTCGGGATCAGCACGCCGAACTCGACAGCCATCGCTACCTCCCCGGGTGGTACTTCTGTCCCAACGCCTCCTCCCACCGCAGGTAGTTCTGCATGTCGGCGAAGTTCCGGTCCGGTCCCGCGGGCACGACGTCGGTCGGCGGCGCCATCACGCCGGACAGGCCCTTCTCCACCGGCAGCCCCGCCTGCTGCCAGGCGGCCATCCCGCCGTCGAGGGCCGAGACGTTCTGGTAGCCGAGCTCCTTGAGGGTCACGCCGGCGAGCGCCGCGGCGCGACCGTCGACGCAGGTCACCGTCACCGGCCTGCTTTTCGATGGCACGATGTCGCCGATCCAGAATTCCAGCCACCCTCTCGGGACCCACCGAGCGCCAGGGACGTGCCCTCGGGCGAAGTCCTGGCTCGTGTCGACGAAGATCACCGCCGCCGGCGGCGACGCCTGGAGCTCTCGAGGCGAGATCGACTTCACCGTGCCGCGCGCCTCGTGATAGCCAACGGGGACCTCGTCCGGCAGACCCTTCTCGAGTGAGCCACCGCTCGCGACCCAGGCGGTCGTGCCGCCATCGACGGCGAAGACCTCGCGGAACCCCATCTGCCGATACCACGAGGCGACCAGCGTGGCGCGCGCCTTGCCGTCGCAGGCGAAGACGATCCGACTGTTCTTCACCACGGCGACGTCGTCCGAGCGCTGCACCGCCTGCCCGCCCGGGAACCACCGGAAGCCGGGAATGTGGCCCGCGGCGTACTCCTCCGCCGTGCGCACGTCGATCAGGTAGAGGGGCTCCTCGCCGCGACGGCTCAGCGCGCTCTTCAAGGCCGCGATGTCCAGCGAGCGCACACCGTCCTCCGCGGCGAGCCGAGCGGCGTAGGCTTCGGCCGCCGCGACGCCTTCGGGCGAGGGCACGGGCAGCTCCACTCGGTCGGCGCCGGTCTCCAGCCGGTGGCCGGCGAGCACCCAGCCCGAGGTGCCGTTCTTCAGCCCGAACACGCGGGGAATCCCCATGCGCTGCAGGACGCGGGTCCCGATGATGCTCCGCGTGCGCCCCGCGCAATTCACGATGATCGTCGTGTCCGCATCGAGGCTCCTGGCGATGTCGGTGATGCGCAGCGCCAGCTCGCCGCCGGGCACGCTGCGGCCGCCGGGGATGCAGAAGCGCCGGAACTCCTCGGGCGTGCGCGTGTCCAGGATGACGAGCTTCTCACCGCTCTGGATCCGCGCGGCGAGCTCCTTCGCCTCGATCTCGGGCACGTGATGGACGACCTCGACCTTCTCGCCGAAGTCCTTGCTGGGCACGTTCATTCCCCACTCGGTGGAGAATTCGTCGGTGACCCAGCGGTTGATCCCGCCATCGAGCACCGACACCTGGCGGTAGCCCATGCGCTCTAGCGTGGCGGCCGCGAGCCCGGCACGCCGCCCGTCGTCGTCGCACACCACGACGCGAGTGCCCTTGAAGGGCACCGCGTGCGGCATCTGGAGCTCGAGCTGTCGTCGGGCGATCAGGCTCGCGCCCGGGATGTGGCTGCTGTTGTACTCGCCCGCCTCCCTGACGTCGATCAGGGCGAACGGAGCGGTGCCGTCGAAGAGACCCTTGAGCGCCTCGGGAGCGATCTTGCCCGCCATCGGTCTCTACCTCCGCGCGATGAGGCGCCTGAACACGGCGCCGTACTGGAACCCATAACCCTCCGCGTGCTCCGCGGCGTTCTTCTTCACGCGCTCGCCGATCGTATGGCCGGGCGGGACGTTGAACCCAGGCACCTGGCTCTCGTGGCGAGTCAACCCGGCGATCTGGCGGTCGATGGAATCGGTGACGTCGACGATGATGTCGGGCTCGTCCATGCCCCAGTACCAGAGCTCGCGCACCTTGTGGGGCTCGAGCCTGTCCCGCGTGATCTGCTCGGGGAAGTGCAGATGATCGCGGGCGTACGGATAGACGGCGTCGGTCGCGGTGATTCCCGCCTTGCGGTGGTCGCGATGCTGAAAGCCCTTCATCCGGTAGGGGTCGTGGACGAGAACAATGTGCGGCCGGTACCGACGGATCGCTCCCACGACGTCGCCCAGGAACTCGCGGGTGTCCTCGAGACCGCCGTCGGGGTAGCCGAGCATGACGACGTGCCGCACGCCCATGAAGTCCGCGGCGGCGCGCTGCTCGTCCGCGCGCTTCCGCGCGAGCGCGGCTGGCGTCAGGGCCCGGTCGGCGGTGCCGGCGGCCCCGTTGGTGCAGAGGACGTAGGTCACCTCGCAGCCGGCGGCCGCCCACTTGGCCACGACGCCCCCGGAGCCGATCTCGGCGTCGTCAGGGTGCGCGAAGATCACCATCGCCTTGTCCGGAGTGTCGGTCACGATCTCGAGCTTGGGAGCGGTCTCGTCTCTGGGCATGCAGCGATTCTACAGGAGCGCGGAAGCTGGCACCGCCAAACCGAGCGCCGCCGAGGTATCATAGCCGGCACGATGACGACCAACTCGTTCCCGCTCGCCCGGTTCAAAGTCCTCGACCTCACGCGCGCCCGGGCCGGCCCTACGTGCGTGCGACAGCTGGTCGACTGGGGGGCGCAGGCCATCAAGATCGAGATGCCCGGCGGCCGCACGGGCGATGGCATGGGTGGCAATCGCCATGGCTTCGACTTCCAGAATTTGCACCGCAACAAGCGGAGCATGACGCTCAACCTCCGAGATCCCGAGGGCGTGGCGATCTTCAAGAAGCTCGCGCGCGATACGGATATCGTCGTGGAGAACTACCGCCCCGGCGTGAAGGAGCGCCTCGGCATCGACTACAAAACCCTGCGCGCGATCAACCCTCGCCTGATCTACGGCAGCATCTCGGGCTTCGGGCAGAGCGGTCCCTACCGGGATCGCCCAGGGGTCGACCAGATCGCTCAGGGCATGGGCGGGTTGATGTCCATCACCGGCATTCCCGGGCAAGGGCCGGTCCGGGTCGGAATCCCCATCGCGGACCTCTGCTCCGGGATCTTCCTGGCGCAAGGCATCCTCGTCGCGCTGATCGAGCGCGAGACCACAGGCGAGGGCAAGTGGGTGCACACCTCGCTCCTGGAAGCGATGCTCTCGATGCTCGACTTCCAGGCCTCACGCTGGCTGATGGGCCACGAGGTGCCCCCGCAGGCGGGCAACAATCATCCCACCGGGATTCCCACCGGCGTCTTCGAGACGAAGGACGGGCACATCAACATCGCCGCCGCCGGCGACGATATATATGGACGCTTCTGTCGCGCCGTCGAGCGCCCGGACCTGCTCACAAACCCGCGCTTCTCCACGTCCAAGGCGCGCTCGACGAATCGGGACACCATCATGGAGGTCCTCATGCCGGTGACCCGACAGAAGACGAGCGCCGAATGGATCAAGATCCTCAACGAGGCTGGCGTTCCTTGCGGTCCGATCTACAAGATCAACGAGTCGTTCGCCGATCCTCAGGTGCAGCACCTGGCCATGGCGCAGCCGGTGCATTCCCCGGCGCTCGGCGACCTCACCATTCTCGGGCACCCGGTCTCGCACGGCGAAAAGCGTCTCCCGCTACGGAGCGCCGCGCCCGAGCTCGGTGAAGGCAACGAGGAGTTCCTGTCGGCGCTCGGCTATACGAAGGAGCAGATCGCGGACCTAGCGAAGCGCGGCGTGATTTAGTCAGCTCGGGGGGAGCGCCGTCGCTCCCCCCCCGACACCCCCTCCGGTGATCCGAGCCGGACGTCTTCCAATCGGCTACGCGGGTAAAGCCGGCGCTCGAAGCGAGATTGACGCCGACCCGCGACCTGACCGCCCGGCCTCAATTCGATCGTACAACCAGCGTCAATAATAATTGCCCCGACAGAATAATATTGCGGGCTTGCTCGTCGGCTATAACTGGCGGGTCAGGTTTGACCAGACACGATGAGACGACGAGACATTAACGACGAACCACCAAGGAGGTAGAGGGAACCATGACGTTCACTCGCAACCGTCGACGCTGGGTCATCCCCATCGTCATTCTGGCCGCTGTCGCTTCGCTGGTGGGGCTCTTGCCCCATTTTGGTTTTACGGGCGTATCCAAGGCTCCGCTCTGGACCGAGCGGCCGGCCGCTCAGAGCACCACGGCTCTGGCGCCGGACTGGGTGCGCCTCAGCAAGGAGGCGAAGCCCGCGGTCGTGAACATCAGCACCAAGCGCAACACTGACGGCGCGGCGATGCCGGACCTCAAGGGCGGCCGCCCCGGCGACCGCTCGCCCGAGGACTTCTTCAGGCGCTTCTTCGACGAGGCTCCCCGCCGTCCCGTGCGAGCCGTGGGATCGGGCTTCATCCTGAGCGCGGACGGCTACATCGTGACCAACAACCACGTCGTCGACGACGCGACTGCCATCCAGGTGAAGCTGGCGGACGGCCGCGAGCTGGCCGCCAAGGTAGTAGGGCGTGATCCCAAGACAGACCTTTCCCTTCTGAAGGTCGAGGCCACCGCACTCCCGGTCATCCCCGTAGGGGACTCGAATGCGCTCCAGGTCGGCGAGCCGGTGATGGCGATCGGCAACCCGTTCGGCCTCGAGCAGACGGTCACCACCGGGATCGTGAGCGCGACCGGTCGAGTCATCGGAAGTGGGCCGTACGACAACTTCATCCAGACCGACGCCTCCATCAACCCGGGGAATAGCGGTGGTCCGTTGATCAACGCCCGGGGTGAGGTGATCGGCATCAACACCGCGATCGTCAGCCAGGGCGGCGGGTCGGTGGGCATCGGCTTCGCAGTGCCCTCGAGCCTGGCCAAATCGGTGATCACGCAGCTCGCCGAGCACGGCAAGGTCGAGCGCGGCTGGCTCGGTGTGTCGATCCAGCCCCTCACCAAAGAGCTCGCCCAGGGCTTCAAGCGTGCCGACGCCACCGGCGCGCTGGTCGCGTCCGTGGTCGAAGGCTCCCCGGCGGAGAAGGCCGGTGTGAAATCCGGTGACGTGGTCGTGGAGTTCGCCGGAAAGAAGGTGACGAAGTCCGGAGACCTGCCGAGCCTCGTCGCCGAAACGCGGGTGGGCAGCGAGGTGCCGATGGTGGTGGTGCGGGAGGGCAAAGAGGTACGGCTCACCGCGCGGATCGCCCGGCTCGAGGACGAAAAGCCGTCCAGGGTCGCCGGGAGCGAGGGCAAGGGCCAGCTGGGTCTCTCGGTTCAGCCCCTCACCCCGCCGGTCGCCCGCGAGCTCGGCCTCAAGGTGAACGAGGGTGTGCTGGTGCGTGACGTCGCGGAGGGGAGCCGAGCCGGCGAGGCCGGCATCCGCGCCGGTGACGTGATCGTCGAGGTCGATCGTCAGCCGGTTCGCACCGTCGAAGACCTCAAGACGCGAGTGGACAAACACGCCAAAGGCGCACCGATGCTGGTGCGCGTGAACCGCGAGGGCAGCACGATGTACGTGGCGATTCCTGCCGTCTAGCTGAACATCGGGGGGAGCGGTGCTCGCTCCCCCCGGTCTACACTTCCGGACGCCTCCCGGATCGGTTGCGCCTGCAAGGCCGGCGTTCTAGACTCCGCATCGATCAGGAAGGGCCGACCAATGCCGATGGCGCGTCTCCCCGGCGATCTGCTCATACACTACGACGACGACGATTTCACCGATCCGTGGTCCACGGCAGAAACCGTCATCCTGCATCATGGCAACGCCAAGAGCGCGAAGCTCTGGTATGCGTGGGTCCCTTTGCTCGCCCGCGAATACCGGGTCATCCGCGTGGACGCCCGAGGCTTCGGGAGATCTTCGGTCCCCTCGGCGGGCTATCCCTGGTCGCTGGAGGGATTCGCGACGGATCTCGTCCATCTCATGGAGCACCTCGGCATCGACAAGGCGCACCTGATCGGGGAAACCATCGGAGGCACGATCGCGCTCGAGTTCGCTCATCGATTCCCCGAGCGCCTGCATACCGTGACCACGTGCACCTCGCCCTACAAGTTCCGTGGAGTCCAGGCCTATCTGGACTATTACGACGTCGTGAAGAATCACGGCGTCGAGGCCTGGGTCCGGCAGACCGCCAACCGTCGGTTGGAACCCGGCGCCTCCGATCCCGGACATCAGGAATGGTACGCACAGGAAATGAGCCGAACGGCGAAGCACGTGGTGCTGGAGACCCTCGCGTACCTCGCGACCGTCGACTTGACCCCCATCCTCCCGAAGATCACGACGCCGGCGCTGATCCTGGTCGGCGAACGCAGCACCATGAATACGCCGGATCGGGCGCAGAGCCTGGCGGCACTCCTGCCGCGCGCGACCCTGGTGGAAGTGCCGGGCGCCAGTGGTTACGTCCAGCATTCCGCGCCGGCCCAATGCGTTGCCATCTGGCGAGAGTTTGTGCGATCCTCGCGCGCGTGAGGACTCGCAACTCATAGGAGGCGGTCATGGGAGACATTCTCGGGATCGGTACGACTCACTATCCGCCCGGGTTGGTGCCGGACGAATACAAGCCATGGCCCCTGGCGCGAATGCTTCACACCGACCCGCGTATCCCTGCGCATCTGAGAGATCCCGCCAACTGGCCCGAGCCGATGCGGGCCGAGTGGGGGAACGACGAAGGGATCGCGGCGTTCAAGGCGCATCGGGAGCGCGTCTTCAGCGCGTTTCGAACCCTCCGCGACGAGATCGCGGCCTTCCGACCGGACTTCATTCTCATGTGGGGCGACGATCAGTACGAGAACTTCCAGGACGACGTCATCCCGCCGTTCTGCGTGCTGGCCTACGACACGCTCACCTTTCAGCCGTTCAAGCGGCTGGGCAATCGGCCGAACATCTGGGGCGAGCCGGGCGACAAAGCATTCACGTGGGCGGGACAGCCGCTGGCCGGCCGTTACCTCACCAGCCGCCTGCTCGAAGCCGGGATCGACATGTCCTACTCGTACCGGCCGCTGCACGGCGATGGCGTCGCCCACGCGTTTGCCAACACGCTGCTGTACCTGGATCTGGACCGGCAGGGCTTCCCCTACCCCGTGCTGCCCGTGACGGTGAACTGCTACGGCCGCGACGTGGTGCGCTACCGCGGCGGCGGGACTCAGCACTCCGAGGAAGCGGATCCGCCCGCGCCGTCGCCGCGCCGCTGCTTCGAGCTCGGGCGAGCGACCGCTCGCATCTTGCGAGAGAGCTCCTGGCGCGCGGTGCTGATGGCATCGTCGAGCTGGTCGCACGCGTTCCTGACCGAGAAGAATCACTTTCTCTACCCCGATCTGGAGGCTGACCGAGTCCTGCTGGAGCATCTGCGCGCCGGCGACTACGAGACCTGGCGCGATCTGCCCCTCGAACGGCTCGAAGCATCCGGGCAGCACGAAGTCCTGAACTGGGTCTGCCTCGCTGGGGCCGCGTCCGAGCTCGGCCACAAGATGGAGCTCGTGGACTGGGCGGAGACCTGGCTGTTCAACGCGCCGAAGTGCCAGGCGATCTTCAGATGAAAGCCGTCTACATCGCCGAGCCCGGAGGTCCGGAGAAGCTGATCTTCGGTGACCGTCCCGAGCCCGAGGCGGGGCCGGGTGAGGTCCTCGTCCGCGTCAGAGGGACGGCGGTCAACCACGCGGATCTGGCAATCCGCGCCGGGCGCTCGGCGACCGGCGGGTTGCCGCGCATCCTCGGGCTCGACATCGCTGGGGAAGTGGCGCGTCTGGGATCCGGCGTGACCCCGTGGAAAGAGGGCGACCGCGTCGTAGTCGAGAATCGCGTCAAGTGCGGCGACTGCACGCCGTGCCTACACGGACGCGACGAGTTCTGCGAGCGCCAAAAGCGCCTGGGTGGCGAGCTCGACGGTGGTCACGCGCAGTACTGCCGGGTCCCCGCGGCCAATCTGCAAGCCATCCCCGCGTGGATGGGATTCGAGGAAGCGGCGACGCTGCCGCTGGCGGGCCATACCGCCTGGCATTGCCTCGTCGAGCGTGTGCAGCTCCAGCCCTGGGAGGACGTGCTGATCCAGGCGGTCGGCAGTGGCGTCGGGAGCTTCGGCCTCCTGATGGCCAAGGGCATCGGCGCTCGAGTCATCGCCACGGCGGGCAGCGACTGGAAGCTCGAGAAGGCCAAGGAGCTCGGCGCCGACGAGGTGATCAACTACACGACGACGCCGAAGTTCAGCCAGCGCGTCAAGGAGCTGACCAGCGGCCGCGGCGTGGACGTGGTGTTCGACTGCGTCGGCGCAACCGTCTGGGACGAGAGTCTCGCGAGCCTCAAGCCCGGCGGCCGACTGGTCATCACCGGGACGACCGCGGGAAGTCAGATCCCGTTCAACCTGTCGATCCTGCAGGGCCGTCCCTTGACGCTGATGGGCAGCGGCGGCCGGAGTCGTCGCAGCTTCGCCGCGATGCTCCACATGGTGCACTACGGTGGTCTGCGCGGCGTGGTCGGCAAGACGTTCGACCTGGCCGACACCGCCAAGGCGCACGAGGTCATGGCCGGCCGCGATTTCTTCGGCAAGCTCGTTCTTCGCGTGCCGTAGGTTCGGTCTTGCACCAGTTGCAGGCGTCTGCTAGCGTCTGAGCCGTTCGCGCCCGAGGTGCCCGCGAGGGCCCAGGGAAGGCGGTGTGAATCCGCCGCGACCCCGTCACTGTAATCGGGGACGAAACCCGCACGAGCCACTGGCCGTGAGGCCGGGAAGGCGCGGGGAGTAGGACGATCCGAAAGCCAGGAGACCTGCCCGGGCGCGCCAAACCGTAACCGGTCTTCGAGGGAGGACTGGAAGATGGATCGCCGTGCGCTGCCCGTCACTGTCGAGTTGTGCGCCCGTGACAAGGACCACTTCCCCTGCCTGGGGCTCATCCATCGGCTCGAGCCCAACGGGCGCATCTACTGCACGCGCTGCGGCGGGAGCGAGGCCGGGGTGGTCTACGTGCAGTCCACCCAGGACAAGGAGGTGACGGGAACGAGCTGACGTTCGTCGACTGCCGAGGTCGGAAGGACGACGCTCAGGAGCGAATGGGGTTCACGGCAGGCTCAGCGCGATCAGCTCCGCGGGGAGGTTGCCGCCGCCGATCGGGACGACGATGTACTGTCTGCCCCCGGCGAGATACGTCATCAACGCGCCGGTGGCGTTCTCCGGGAGTTCGATCTTCGCGATCAGCTCTCCGCTCGCCTTGTCGACGACCTGGACCGCCGGGTCCTCGGTGACGAGTCTCGGCACGGGTACCCACGGCCGATCGGCCGCCGGCCGGGAACCCCCAGCAGGCCCCATTTGCGCGACGAAGAGCAACGTCCGCGTGACCAGCGGGAAGCTCCGGCGGTCCCATCCGAGCCGTCCAAGCTGGAGCGACTCGAGTTGAGGATGGTGGCGTGGCCCTTCGCCCACCGGCGCCATCCACGCGTGCTCCCCGGTCCCGAGATCGATCGCCGTCAGGCGCCCGAACGGCGGCTTGAGAAGCGGGAGACCCTGAGGTCCGCGCAGCCGCTGGACCTGCCCGACGTAACGATCGTTGATCGAGCCGGCCGGCGCAGGACTCAGCGTGACGACGACGGGCGCAGTGATCGATGGCACGTAGAGGCGCCCCGTTTCGGGATCGAACGCGGCGCCCGCCCAGTTGGCGCCGCCGCCGACACCCGGAACGAGCACGGTCCCTCGCTCGCTGGGGGGCGTGAACAGCGCGCCGTGATCGTACCGGTCGAGAATCGCCAACGCCTGCGCGCGAAGCTCCGGCGTGAAGTCGATCACGTCGGCGGGGCTCGCCTCCTGGCGCTCGAACGGCGCGGGCCTCGTCGGGAACGGCTGCCGCGAAGCCGTCTTCTCACCCGGCACCGTGGACTGGGGCACCGCCCTGTCCTCGACAGGCCAGAGCGGCGTGCCGGTCACGCGGTCGAAGACGTAGACGAAACCTTGTTTGGTGACCTGGGCGACGGCGCGAACCCGGTGGCCACCCACCGTAACGTCGACCAGGTTCGGCGCCGCCGGGATGTCGTAGTCCCACAGTCCGTGGCGCACGAGCTGGAAATGCCACACGCGCCGGCCGGTGGCCGCTTCGAGACAGACGAGGCTGTCGGCGAACAGGTTGTCTCCGTGACGCTCGCCGCCGTAGTAGTCGTTCGCCGCGGGACTGAACGGCAGGTAGACGTAGCCGAGCTCCTCGTCGGCGCTCATGATCGTCCACACGTTCACCCCGCCGACCCTGCGCCACGACTCGCCTTCCCACGTGTCGTTGCCGAGTTGCCCCGCCTCGGGGATGGAGTGGAAGATCCATCGCGGTGCACCCGTGCGCACGTCGAAGGCTCGGACGTGGCCGGGCGGCATGTCCGGACGCATCGGCCAGCCCTGGATCGACGAGCCGACGATGACCAGATCGCCGACGACCAGTGGCGGCGAGGTGACCGTGTACCACTGACGAGCGACGGGACGCCCGAGCCCCTCGGTGAGGTCCACGCGGCCTTCGTCACCGAAGCTCGTGATGGGTGTTCCCGTCCGAGCATCGAGAGCAATGAGGTAAGCGTTCCCCGTGCCGATCAGGACCCGCGCGGTTTGCCCGTCGGTCCAGTACGCGACGCCGCGATGCACGTACCCGAAGTTGGCCGGCGTGCCGTGCACCCAGATCTTGGGGTCGTGGACCCACAACGTTCGGCCGCTGGTCGCCTCGATGGCCGCCACCTGGCTGATCGAGGTGCTCACGTATAGGACCCCGCCGATCATGAGCGGCGTGGCCTGGTTCAGCCAGGTCTGGATCGTCGGCTGACGCGTCATCAGCTCCTGGTCGGGGGATGTCCAGCGCCAGGCGATGCGGAGCCGACGAACGTTGTCGCGGGTGATCTGGTCGAGCGACGAGTAGCGCGCATTCGCGTTGGTCCCGCCGTGCGTCGGCCATTCGCCGCGCGGCGGAACGGATGATGCAACCCGCGCCGCCAGCGCGCAGCTTGCCGGGCCAACGGCGCAGAGCGCGACGAGCGCCAGGGCCGCGAGCAGGCGGCGCCGCACGAGCCTCGCTCGCGACATCAGCGCGGGCGGCTGATCCGCCGACCGGATCATGGCGCGTAGACGATGCGGAGCACCCGCCCGCCGTGATCGTCGGAGACGTAGAGAGCGCCGTCGCGCCCGACGAGCACGTCGACCGGGCGACCCCACACCCGGTCGCCCGCGCGCCAACCCGTCGCGAAGTCCTCGACCCGCCGGGGCTGTCCGGCCGCCAGAACGACTCGCACAATCTTGTAGCCGGCCGGCGGGAGCTCGGCGCGGGAGCCGTGAAGGGCGACGAAGAGGTTGTCGCGATACCTGGGCGGAAACTGCGTGCCGGTATAAAAAGCAAGCCCGAGTGGCGCCGAGTGCGGGGGCAGCTCGAGCGCGGGGAGCGTGAGTCCGCGGCACTCGTGCGTGCCGCGGAACTCACGATCGGGCGCGAACACGCCTCCCTGCGCATAGCAGTCCGGCCAGCCATAGTTGGCGCCCTCCCGCACCGCGGCGAGGAAGTCGGGCGGGGCGCCGCCGGCCCGCCAGTCACGCTCGTTGACCGTCGCCCACAACGCGTGGCTCCTCGGGTCGAACGCGAGCCCGACGGGGTTCCGCAGTCCCGTCGCGACGAGGCGCTCGTTCGATCCGTCCGGGTTATAGCTGACGATCGTCGCGCGGCGACGATCCCCTTCTCGGCACACGTCGCACGAGGAGCCGATCGCGACGTAGAGGCGCCCGTCGGGGCCGAAGGCGATCGAGCGGGTCCAATGGTGCGCGCCCGGCGGAAGGTCGGGGACGATCACGAGCGGATCGCTCGCCGCGCGCGTGGTGGCGTCGTAGCGGAAGCGCAGCACGCGCCCCGTCTCGGCGACCCAGAGGTGTCCGTCGCGCACGGCCAGGCCGTGGGGGAGCCGCAGCCCCGCGACGACCGTAACGGCCGAGCGAAGCCGATCCGGGCGAGAAACTTCGGGGAGGGCGACGACACGGCCTTGATTGGGGATCGATACGAGCAGAGCCCCGGAGGGATCAAGCGCGAGCATGCGCGGGACTCCCAGGCCCGCGGTGACGACCTCGACGCGGAAGCCAGAAGGAAGCACGATCGGCGGAGGCTCGGCGGCCGACGAGCGGAGCGCGCCGAGCTGCGCCGCGACGAGCAGCGTGACGGCAAGCACCGTGGCGAGCGTCGTCGAGAGTCTCGCTTGGGCGAGCGGGCTCACTGCTTCGGCAGCGACGTCAGGTACTCGTAGAGCGCGCGGACCTCTTCAGGGCTCAGGATGCCTTTGAAGGCTGCCATCGCCGTGTTCCTCCGCCCGGTCCAGACGATGCGATAGAACTTGTCCCAGCCACCGTCGTAGCTCCTGATCGGCGGGATGACGCCGCCGGTGCCACCGCCGACGCCCTCGGCTCCGTGGCAACGCGAACATGCGGTGGAAAAGAGCGAGCGCCCCGCGTCGATCGGATCCTTGGCCTGGACGGGCACGATGGCGCCGCCGGCGAGGCGGCCGCGCGGGACAGGAACCGCCCCGTAGCGGAGGAGGATCGCGCGCAGCTCGCCCGACGCGAGGAGGCGCTCCACCGCGCTGTCGACCGCGGCGGCGAGGCCCGGGTCGCGCCGTCGTACGCCGGCTCCGATCGGGAATTCCAGGCCGCTGTCGGAGACGGGGACGACACGGAGATCGGATCGCCCGCGCGCGAGCCAGGCGGCCACCGGCAACCAGAGAAAGGCGGCGACGGCTTGCCCGTCCGCCGCGGCGCGGAACGCCGCTTCCTGGGTGCGGTAGAGTCCTCGTTCCACCTCTCGGTAGGCGATGTAGAACTCCGCGATGCTCGCCAGCTCGACCGCCACCCGCTTGCCGGCGAGCCCGGCGATCGTGACGTTTCCCGCGTCGGCCTTCGCCACCAACGCGTGCGTCATGACGTAGTACGGGCGGCTCACCGCGATCCACGGGTTGCCCTCGCGGAAGCGAGCGTCTTGCGGCAGCCCCATGAACAGCTCGCAGGCGCCGTCGCGCAGCGGTTTCAGCGCGCGGACGTAGGTCGGGTTCCATTCCGGCCGGGCGTCCACGCCGAGCTCACGCGCGATCAGCCCCGCCAGCTCCACCTCGAACCCGGGCGTGGCCGGGTCGTTGCTCGAATAGGGAAGATTCGAGGGGTCCGCGCAGACGCGCAGAAAGCCGCGCTCCTTGACGGCGGCGAGCCCCTCGTGTTGCGCTGCCTCGGCGCCCGCCGCCCCGAGCAGGGCGGCGAGGCCGAGGCCTGCGAATCTCACTCGAACAGCCCGAACACCGTGAGCGTCCCGCCGACCGGGAGCGATTTGAGGTACTGCAGCTTCGGGTCGTCACCGACGAGCAGATCGCCCGTGACCTTGCCGCCGCCCGTGATGGCCGCGACGTACTGCTTGCCTCCGATGCCGAAGGTGATCGGCGGCGAGGTCACCGGCGCGCCGAGGAAGAACTCCCACGCTTGCTTGCCGTTGGCGGCATTGAGCGCGACGAGCCTGCCGTCCTGCGTGCCGACGAAGACGAGCCCGCCGGCGGTCGCGACGGTGCCGCCCGCCTGGAGCGGCGCCAGCGTCCACCACTCCCAGACCGTCTTCTGATTGACGGGGTCAATCGCCCGCACCACGCCCGCCTGGTCGCCGGGAGCGTACGCCGTGAAGTCGGCGCCGATGTAGAGCGCGCCGCGCTTGTACTCGATCTCTTTCGCGATGGAGTACTTGTTGCAGAGCTCCATGCCCGGCAGGAACACCAGCCCCGTCTTGGGGTTGTAGGAGGCGTGCGCCCAGTTGCGCGCGCCGAAGATCGCGGGGCAGATGTTCATCGGCGGCGCCCCGGCGGCCGGCCGCATGCCCGGCACCTCGATGAGCTTGCCCGTCTCGGCGTCGACGTCGGACCAGATGTTGACGTTCCGCGCGAACTTCTTGGCGGCGATGAACTTCCCGGTGGAACGGTCGAGCGTGAAGTAAAAACCGGTCTTCTGCGGCTGGAACGTGACCCCGAGCGGCTGCCCGCCGCGGGTGATCGTGAGCAGCAGGTGCTCGTGCGGCGTGTCAAGGTCCCACGTGTCGTTCGGGTGATACTGGCGGTACCACTTGACCTTGCCGGAATTGGCGTCGAGCGCGAGCACCGAGTTCGTGTAGAGGTTGGCCCCCTTGCGGAGGTTGGCATCCCACGGTGCCGGGTTACCGACGCCCACGTAGACGACCTTCTGCTGAGCATCGTACGTCGGCGTGAGCCACACTGCGCCGCCGCCGTGCTTCCACGACTCGCCGGCCCAGGTGTCGACGCCCGGCTCACCCGCCTCCGGGATGGTGTAGGTCCGCCAGAGCTCCGCGCCGCTGTCGGCGCTGAGCGCCGTCACGAAGCCGCGGTTGCCCATCTCCCCGGGCCCGCTCGTGCCGATGATGATCTTGCCGTCGGCGGCCAGGGGCGCCGCCGTGAAGAAGTAGCCATCCTTGTAGTCGGCCACCGTCCGTTGCCACACGACGGCGCCGGTCTTCGCGCTCAGCGCCACGACGCGGGCGTCGAGGGTGCCGAAGTACACGCGGTCCCCGTAGAGAGCCGCGCCGCGGTTCATCGACAGGATCTTCACGAGCCCGGACAGGTCCTCCGGCAGCTTGGTCTCGTGCTTCCACAGCACCCGGCCGGTCGCCCCGTCCACCGCGTACACGCGATTGATTTCCTGACCCAGCGGCGAGGTGACGATGATGATGCCGTTGTTGACGAGCGGCGTGGCCTGCTGGTTGCCGGCCTCGCCCAGCGAGAGCATCCACTTCGGCGTGAGGCGCTTGACGTTCAGAGGGGTGATCTGGGCCAGCGGGCTGTATCGCCAGCCGCTGTAGCTCCGGTAGTAGGTCAGCCAGTTCTGCGGCTCCTTGTCAGGGTCCGCCAGCCGCTGGTCGGTGACATCGGCCCACTGAGCCGCGACGGGTGCCGGCAGCAGGGACAGCAACACGATCAGCGCGCCGACGACGAGAGTGAACCATCTCGACATAGCCATTCTCCCGATCTCCAGTGGAATCTGTTGAGTGCGGGGGTGACGAATGCGGTGAGGCCGCGGGTCGCGTCTCAGCGAGCTGCGGGTTGCGTGGGTTCACCTCCTTCGTCGTTGAAGTCGACCCGATGCTAGAGTGGGCGCGGCGACGCTGTCAACGGTCGCGCGCCGCAGCGCGTCGATCGGACGCGCGAGGTCGGACGCGCGAGAGCCCGTAGGAGCTCATAATTGAGGGTTACCTCCCGTTCTCGTCAACTCATAACTGAGGGTTACCGGAGCCATCGCCTACGCGCCTCCTAGAGAGGACTTCAGGGAGGCGGTGGCGATCTCGCTATGCCCCTGGACGCGGTAGGGATCGGGTGCGGCGAGGGGCCAGAGCCGTTCGAGGGCTGCGTCGAGGTCGCGCCGCAGGCGGAGCGGATTGAGCGTCTGGTAGAGCCGGGCGAGTTCGGCCCGTTTGGCAGGCGGCAAGACGCCGGCGGCGCAGAGGCGTTGGTACGGCGTCTGGGCGCGATCGTAGACGCGGCGCGCGCGCGGGCCCTGGCGCGTCTTCGTCACGAGCTTCTGCACGGGCTGAAAGAAGTTGATGTGCAGCCGCACCAGGGCGTACACGCGCTGGAGTTGAGCAAAGGCAGCCTTGGAAACGAAGCGATCATAGCCGATGAGGTGGCGGACGATGGCGCCGTTCTTCTGCTCGACGTGGCCGCTGTCGTTCTTCTTCCAGGCGCGGCTGCGGGTAAAGGTGATGCAGTGACGCTGACACCAGGCCAAGAGGTGGCGGTTGATGAATTCGCTGCCGTTGTCGCTATCGAGGCCTACGAGCGGCACCGGCAACCGCTCGCGCACGCGATGCACGGCGCTCCCGACGCGCGATTGGTTCTTGCCCCAGACCGCGTCGAGCTCGATCCAGGCCGTCGTGATGTCCACGGCGCAGAGCGTGCAGAGATAGAAGCCCTGGGTGCTGCCGCCGCAGTGTGCGACCAGATCGATTTCCAGGAAGCCGGGGCGGGCGTCATCCCAGTCGGTGAAGGTGCGGACGGGGATCTCCTGGCGCAGCAGGTGGCTCGGCCGCGTGATTGTGGCCCCGCGCAGGGGGAACTGCGCCCGCGCCGGCTCGAGCACGCGGGCGAGCGTCGGCCGACTGATCTGCCGCAGGAGTTTATCGACATGGGGGGTGACCGTGAGTTCGCCCCAGAGGAGGAGCCGGTCCAGCAGCTCGGGGACAAAGGGCTGGAGGCGATGGGCGCCGATCCGGCCACTCGCCTGCCACAACACTTCCGCCGCGACCGCAACCTCGGGACCGTAGATGCGCGGTCGGCCGCCGGGGCCGGGCATCGGCCGCGCCCGGGGCGCTCGCCGCAGCAGCCGAATGGCGGCTTTGCGGTGGAGGCCGGTCACGGCCACGATCTCGTCTAAGAGCTGGTGCTTCTCGGCTCGAGTGGCCTGCTGGTACCGCAACCGCTGGACGGCAGCGTACTCGCGCAAGCTAGCTCGTGTCACGGGCCCCTCCCCACGGGAATTGGTAACCGTGACTTCTGAGTTATGCTCCTCCCTTCGGTAACCGAAGTTTTGAGTCGATGCGCGGTCTTGACCGCGCGCACGGCGTCCTCTAGCATCGCCTCCTCGTGAGACTTCTCACCGGCGAAACGCTCGGGGACACAAGGCCATGATCGGGTCG
>Ga0066709_100000607_pt1 | contig 20185 bp, 15 predicted proteins | sample GraSoiAngelo_158_FD_79665 | JGI IMG/M metagenome (GOLD analysis project Ga0066709, IMG submission 79665) | Grasslands soil microbial communities from the Angelo Coastal Reserve, California, USA - 14_1009_16_30cm | ecosystem: Environmental > Terrestrial > Soil > Grasslands | place: USA...
CCAGGGTGGAGATGAACGCGAGCGCGTGTCCCACCGTGGGCAGCAGGATGTCGCCGCGCGGCTCGTTGGGCTTGGGCTCGATGGCGAACCGCAGCCGGTACCCGTGGTCGACGACGTACTGCGCGACCAGGTCCAGCCCTTCGCGGTACCGTTCGAGCGCGGCCCGGATGTCCTTGCCCGCATCGGTTTCCGAGCCTTCCCGCCCGCCCCAGAACACGTAGGTCGCCGCGCCGAGTTCGGCGGCGAGGTCGATGTTGCGGATTATCTTGCGGATCGCGTAGCGGCGCACCGACCGGTCGTTGCTGGTGAACGCGCCGTCCTTGAAGACGGGGTGGGTGAACGTGTTGGTGGTCGCCATCGGTACCACCAGACCCGTTTCCGAAAGCGCCTGCCGGAAGCGGGCGATCGTCTTCTCCCGCGTGCTGTCGTCGCTGCCGAACGGCACCAGGTCGTCGTCGTGGAACGTCACCCCGTAGGCACCGAGTTCGGCCAGCCGGTGCACCGTCTCCACCGGGTCCAGCGGTGGCCGGGTGGGGTCACCGAAGGGATCCCGGGCCGGCCAGCCCACCGTCCACAGCCCGAAGGAGAACTTGTCGTCGCGGGTCGGGGTGAGGTCCATGGCGTCTCCGCTCACTTGCCGAAGCCGGCGGTCAGTCCACTGAGGAGCTGGCGGCGGCCCAGCGCGTACAGGATGAGGATCGGCAGCGTGGTCAGCATGACGGAGGCGAGCACCGCGGGCACGTTGACGCTGTACTGCCCCTGGAACGTCCACAGCCCGAGCGGCAGGGTACGCCGGGCCGGGTTCTGGGTGAGGATCAGCGGCAGCAGGAACCCGTTCCAGATCGCCAGGCCGTTGTAGATGGTCACGGTGACCAGGGCCGGCCGGGTGAGCGGGAAAGCCAGGTGCCACAAGGTTCCCCACTCGGTGGCACCGTCCATCCGCATCGACTCGAACAGTTCCTTCGGTACGTCACGGATGAAGTTCGACAGCACGAGCACGGAAAGCGGTACCGCGAAAGCGATCGAGGGCAGGATGATGGCCGGCAGCGTGTCGTACAGGTGCAGCCGGATGATGATGAGATAGATCGGGATGATGGCGGCCTGGAGCGGGATCGCCAGCCCCATGATGAACAGCCAGTTGACCGACCGCAGGAACCACCGCCCGCCGGCCCGGACGATGGCGTACCCGGCCATGAACGAGACGAGTACCGCCGGCACGACCGCGCCCACGGTCACGATGACGCTGTTGGCGAAGTACCGGGGAAAGTCGGACTGGACGACGAGCCGGTAGTTCTCCAGCGTCGGATGCGACGGCGGGGCCAACGGGTTCATCGTGAAGTAGTTGCTCTGCGTCTTGAAGCTGGTGATGACTATCCAGTAGATGGGCAGCAGGACGACCACGAGCCAGAGCCAGCCGGCCGACCCGCCCAGCCAGTTGTGCTGGCGGGTGCGCCGGCGTCGGGCGGGCCGCCGGTGCGCGGGCACCCGCGTCACCCGGTCGGTGCCGGTGGTCACCGTGGTCGCCACGTCACGCTCCTTCCAGTTGGCTTTCGCTGGTACCGCCGCCACCGAGCCGGCGCAGCAGCAGCGCGAGGATGAGGCCGACGAGGACCAGGATGACCGCGATCACGCTGGCCGGCCCCATGAGGTTGGCCTGGAAGCCGCGCTTGTACATGTCGAGCGCGAGTACCCGGGTGGCGTCGCCCGGTCCGCCGGCGGTGAGCACGAAGATGAGATCGAAGAACGTCAGCGACCCGACGACCATCAGCGTCGACGAGGTGACGATGGTGTACTTCAACTGGGGGAGGGTGATGCTGAAGAACGAGCGCATCCGCCCGGCCCCGTCGATCTGGGCCGCCTCGTACATGGTGCGCGGGATCTGCCGTACCGCGCCCTGGTAGATGAGCGAGTGGAACGGGATGAACTGCCAGGACACCACGAAGATGACCACGCCGAGGGCGAGCGGGCCCTTGCCGAGCCAGTCCTGGGCGAGCAGCGGGAGGTGCAGTCCGGCGCCGAGGCCGAAGTTCGGGTCGAGCAGTGCCTTGTAGGTGATGGCGATGGCCGCGGAGCTGAGCAGCAGCGGGATGAAGAACAGCACCGCCAGCAGTTCGCGGTACCGCTGCTGCCCGGCGAGGAACACGCCGATGATTATGGACAGCGGCGTCTGTACCGCCCACGACAACGCCATCACGAGGAACGTGACCCACAGGGCGTGCAGCAGGCCGGGATCGGTCAGTACCGTCCGCCAGCTCGCGAAGCCCGCCGGGTGGATCGCGCCGATGCCGTCCCATGACGTGAAGCTGAGCGCCAGCACGCCGATGAGGGGGATGACGCCGAACCCGAGGAAGACGGCCAGCGCCGGCAGCGACATCCAGGCGACCGCGCCGGTACGCCCGCCGCGCGCGCCGGCGACCGGCGCCTCGACGACCGGTGGGGCGAGCGTGGTCATTGGCCGATGACCTGGTTCATGTTGTCGATCCACTGCTGCGGTGTGATCGACAACTGGAAGAGCTTGGCGATGTTGTCCAGCAACGCCTCGGCGGCGGTCGGGGACATGGCCTGGTCCCAGGACTGCGCGAACACCTTGGCCTTACTGGAGACGCCGTACACGAACTTGAGGAAGTCGGCGTCCTTCGAGGAGGCCAGCTGGCTCTCGGTACCGCTGACGATCGGTACCCCGCCGGTGTCGATCCACTGCTTGACTTCGGCGCTGTCGAGGACGGCGGTGGAGAAGAACTTCTTCGCCGTCTCCTTCTGCGCGTCGGTGGCCTTCGACGAGATCGACAGGTACTGGCCCGGGTTGCCGACGGTGTCGCTCGGATCGCCCTTACCGCCTTCGACCGGCGGGAAGTTCATGTACCCGAGGTGCCCGCCGGTGACGAGGTCGCCGCCGGTCTGCTTCATCGTGCCGTACGTCCAGGTGCCGTGCAGCATCATCGCCGCCTTACCGGTGACGAGCAGCGCCTGGTCGGCGTTGGAGTCCGCGGTGATCGAGGAGAACCCCTTGATGAACCCGTTGGCCTTCACCAGGTCCTGCGTCTTGGTGAGCATGTCCATGACGGCCGGCTGCGACCACGCGTTCTTCTGGCCCTCGAACACCGCCTGGAACACTTCGGGACCGCCGATGCGGTCGAGGAGGAACTCCAGCCACATCATGTTGGTCCACCGGGACTGCCCGCCGAGGGAGAACGGGGCGATGCCCTTGGCGTTGATTTTCGGTACCGCGGCCATGATGTCGCCCCACGACTGCGGCGGCTGGATGCCGACCTTGTCCAGGACGGTCTTGTTGTAGAACATGACGATCGGCTGGACCTGCTCTGCCGGCATCGCATAGATCTTGCCGTTGACCGTGGCCGCACCGAACGCGGACGGGAAGAGGCGGGACTTGACCGCGGAGTTCTGCGCGAACCACGAGGTAAGGTCTTCGACCTGGCCGGCCTCGACGTAGCTCTTGAGCCCGCCGCCGCCCCAGCCCCAGATGATCGTCGGACCCTGCCCGGCGCCGATCGCCGTCTTGATCTTCGTCTTGTACGCGTCGTTCTGGAACTCGGTGAACGTGATCTTAGAGTTGGCGTTGGCCTGGTTGAAGCGCTTGACCGTGTCCTCGCGGATGCCCTGCTGCGGCTGGCCGGTCAGGAACCAGTACGTCGCCGCACCGGCACCGGTGCCGCCGCCTCCGCTGCCTCCGCCGCTCGGGCCGGAGGTGCCGCAGGCGGCCAGGGTCGCCCCCGCGGTGGTACCCACGGCCAGGTTGAGGAAGTTCCGCCGGGATATCGTTCTGCGTTCCACGCTGACCTCCGTACGGTCGTCGCCGGACAGCCGCAGGTCCCCCGTAACTCCGCATCCTCCGGTTCGGAAATGACCAGAAAAGTTTCGAGTGGATTTCGATCCAAAGTATGGTCGTGTGGCTAGGGTGTCAAGAAGGGTAATGCGTTTGCCACTCAGTGGAAGCGGGGTTGCGGACGATCTCCGGAACAGGCCTGGCCAACGGCTGGCGGTGAAGAAAGCGATGCTGCATGGGTTGAGGAGACCCCGAAAATTTCGGAAACTCTGGGGGTACGTTGCTACAACGGGAGGCGCCGTGACGACATCGAACCCGAACCCGAACCCGACCCCGACCACCGAGCGGGCCGGGCAGGCGTGGCAGGACACGACGCTCCCGTACGCCACCCGGGTCGACCTGCTCCTCGCGCAGATGACCGTCGAGGAGAAGGTCGGCCAGCTCGGCAGCCGCTGGATCGGCAACGACATGCGCGACGCCGGCAACGCCGACGCACCCGCCGACGTCGCCCCGATGCAGAAGGTCTTCGCGGGCGCGGGGGCGCCGCCACTGGAGGAGTCGAGCCGGTACGGGCTGGGCCACCTCACCCGGGTCTACGGCAGCCGGCCGGTGACCGTCGCCGAAGGCGCGGCCGAACTGGTCCGCCAGCAGCGCGCCGTCGTCGGCGCCTCGCGCCTGGGCGTCCCGGCGCTGGTCCACGAGGAGTGCCTCACCGGGTTCGCGACGTTCGGCGCCACGGTGTACCCGACGCCGCTGGCCTGGGCGGCCACCTTCGACCCCGAACTCGTGCAGCGGATGGCCACCGCGGTCGGCCGGGACATGGCCGCGGTCGGCGTGCACCAGGGGCTGTCACCGGTACTGGACGTCGTCCGCGACTACCGCTGGGGCCGGGTCGAGGAGACCATGGGCGAGGACCCGTACCTCGTCGCGATGCTCGGCGCCGCCTACGTGCGGGGCATGCAGAGCGCTGGTGTCATCGCCACCCTCAAGCACTTCGCCGGGTACCCGGCCGCCCGCGCCGGCCGCAACCACGCACCGGTGTCGATGGGCCGGCGTGAGCTGATGGATGTCGTCCTGCCGCCGTTCGAGGCCGCCGTCGCGCTCGCGGCTGCCGGATCGGTGATGAACTCGTACTCCGACGTCGACGGCGTACCCGCCGCGGCCGACCCCTGGCTGCTCACCGATCTGCTGCGCGGGCGGTGGGGATTCACCGGCACGGTCGTGTCCGACTACTGGGCCGTGGCGTTCCTCGTGCTGACCCAGCACGTGGCGGCGGACTTCGGCGACGCCGCGGTTCAGGCGCTCACCGCCGGCATCGACGTCGAACTGCCGAACACGCTCGGCTTCGCTGGGCTGGCCGAACGGGTACGGCGCGGGGAGGTACCCGAGACCGCGGTCGACCGCGCCGCCCGCGCGGTACTGCTGCAGAAGGCCCGGCTGGGACTGCTCGACCCGGACTGGACGCCGGAGGCTTCGGTGGCCGCCGCGTCCACCACCGACCTCGACGCGCCCGCGAACCGTGCGCTGGCAAGGGAAATGGCCGAGCGGTCGGTGATCCTCCTCGACGCGGGCTCCGCGCTGCCGCTGGTTCCGCAACTGCGCACGGTGGCCGTCGTCGGGCCGTGCGCCGCCGACCCGCACACCTTCATGGGCTGTTACGCCTTTCCCAACCACGTGCTGCCCCGGTACCCGGAACTCGGGCCGGGCGTCGAGGTGCCGACCGCGGTTGACGCGCTGCGCGCGGAACTGCCGGGCGTCGAGGTGACCTACGCGCAGGGCTGTGCGGTACTCGGCGACGACCGGTCCGGCTTCCCGGCGGCGGTGGCCGCCGCACGCGACGCCGACCTGTGCGTCGCGCTCGTCGGAGACCTCGCCGGGCTGTTCGGGCGCGGCTCGTCCGGCGAGGGCTGCGACGCGCTCGACCTGCGGCTGCCGGGGGTACAGGCGGAACTGCTGGCCGAACTGCTGGGCACCGGTACCCCGGTGGTCGTGGTCGTCGTGTCCGGCCGCCCGTACGCCCTCGGTGACGTGGCCGGGCGGGCCGCCGGCCTGGTGCAGGCGTTCCTGCCGGGGGAGGAGGGCGCCGCGGCGATCGCCGGCGTGCTGTCCGGCCGGATCCAGCCCAGCGGCCGGCTGCCGGTACAGATCCCGAAACTTTCCGGTGGCCAGCCCGGCACGTACCTGCAGCCGGCGCTCGGCGCCGACAACATCGGCATCAGTACCGTCGACCCGACGCCCCTGTTCCCGTTCGGCTACGGCGGCTCGTACACGACGTTCGCGTTGGACGCGTTGCACATCAGCGACACCGAGATACCCACCGACGGCGAGTTCACGGTGTCCGTCCGCGTCCGCAACACCGGTCCGCGGGCCGGCACCGAGGTCGTCCAGCTGTACCTGCACGACGTGGTGGCCCAGGTGACCCGGCCGGTACGGCAGCTGACCGGCTTCGCCCGCGTGCACCTCGAACCCGGCGCGACGGCCCGGGTACGGTTCCGGGTGCACGCCGACCGGACCGCCTTCACCGGCCGGGACCTGCGCCGCGTCGTCGAGCCCGGTGAGCTGGACGTGCTCGTCGGCAGGTCAGCGGCCGACCTGCCGTGCCACGGTAGAGTGCGGCTGACCGGGCCGCTGCGCCTCGTGGGGCACGACCGCCGGCTGGTCACCCCGGTCGAAGTCAGCTGACTGCCAGGCTTCCGCGACGGACAGGAGGAGGACGCCGTGCCGGCCAAGGACGGACGGGCAACGCTGGCCACGGTCGCCGCGTCCGCCGGCGTGTCCGTCGCGACCGTCTCGAAGGTCCTCAATGGCCGTAACGACGTCGCGCCGGCCACCCGCGCGCTCATCGAGAGCCTGCTCGACGAGCACGAGTACGTCGCCCGCCGGGCCGATGCGCCCGGACGCGGTACCGCGGGGGCGCGCTCGATCGTGGAACTGATCTTCCACGGCCCGCTCACCGCGTACTGCATGGAGATTCTCCAGGGAGTGCTGGACGCCGGGGTCGAGGCGGGCGTCACGGTTGCGGTCAGCGCGCGGGAACGCGGCGAACGCAGCCCCCGCGAGCACACCGCCGCGTGGGCCCGCGACCTTGCTTCGGCCGGCCGCCAGGCGGTGGTCGCCGTGGTGAACGAGCTGACGGCCGTGGAACTGGCCGCGCTGTCCCGGGCCGGGCTGCCGCTGGTCGTCATCGACCCGCTGAACCTGCCCCGGGCCAGAGTCACCAGTGTCGGGTCCACGAACTTCGCCGGTGGTCTCGCGGCGACCCAGCACCTGCTGTCGTTGGGGCACCGGCGGATCGCCTACATCGGCGGTCCGGTCACCGCCGCATGCAACCAGGCGCGGATGCACGGGTACCGGGCCGCCATGGAGGCCGCCGGCGCCCGGGTACCCAAGGCATACCTGCGCGACGGCCAGTTCCGGTACCGCAACGGGGTCGACGAGGGGGCGGTGCTGCTCAACCTGCCGCAGCCCCCGACGGCGGTCTTCGCCGGTAACGACGAGACCGCCGCCGGAGTCATCGAGGCGGTGCGCGCCCGCGGGCTACGGGTACCCGACGATCTGAGCGTCGTCGGCTTCGACGACACCCACGTGGCCCAGCTGGCGTCACCACCACTCACCACCGTGCGGCAGCCGCTGCGCCAGATGGGTGGTGTCGCGTTGCGCACCGCGATCCGCCTGGCCGCCGGCGAGAAGCTCGAATCACACCACGTGGAGCTGGCGACCGAACTCATCGTGCGCGCCTCGACCGCCCGGTGTCCGTGATCGGTCACCGGCCGGTTTATCAGCCCGATTCGTCGCCACATCCCTGCTTCAGGTGCGCTGCGGCTCGCCCAGGTCAGGCGCCGGCTGTGCGACGCAGATCGTTCAGCAGTTCCTGCCAGAGACGGTCGGCGCGCGGTGTCGCGTCGAGGAACGCGGTCAACGCACGGGCGAGGGTGTGGCGTTCGGCCCGCGACAGCGGACGGAACGGGCCCGGCGGCAACGGCACGACGTGGGTGCTGAAGCTCACCGCCCCGGCCGTGTCGTGCACGGTACCCGCCGTGTCGATGCCGAGCCCGAGATGAGCGACGATGCCGCCGCAGGCGTCTCGGATGACGTCGGCGAAGCGCGCGTGTTCGAAGGGAAACGCGCCCACCTCACCGAGTCGTTGCTCCAGCACGTCGACGGCGGCGCGCAACGCCGGCAGGTCCGGCGCCAGGTCGGCGGGCGGACTGTCGACCTGACGGCGCAGCGCGGCCAGGACTGCGGAAAGCGCGTCGTCGTCGAGGACGACGAGCACGGCGGGAACGACCACGCCCGGCCGTGCCGCGCGCAGGCCCAGCGTGAACTCGCCGTCCTGGTAGGTGATGACCTGGACGCGGTCAGGATCGGCCCGACCGGTGAGCCGCAGCGCCAGTACCTCCCCCTGCGCGGCCTGGAACGTGTCCAGGCCGCTGACGAGTTCCTTGTGGACGACGGTGCTGTCGGTCATGGCGACAACCTCCCGATCTCATGTGTCGGACGTGCGCCGGATCCGGACGTACATGTCGTGGAACCCGGCGATGCCGCCGAACAGTCCGCCGATCTCGACGACCTGCACCCGGTCCATCGCGTCCGCGGTCTTCGTGGTTGTGGCGGGTAGTGACTCCAACGCGCTGGCGAAGGCCTCGTCGAAGCTGAGGTTCTTGGAGAAGCCCGTCGCCTCGTCGGCCTGCCCGGCGGTACCCCCGGAGACGGCCTGCAGGTAAGCGGACAGCTCGGCGCCACTGTCCTTGATCTCCACCTGATCGGAGCCTTCGGCGTGGTGTACGGTCACCACCGGCTGGTCCGCCGGGAACCGGACGGTCTCGCCGTAGAGGTACGGCGTGACGACCTGCGGGTAGACACCCGGCAACGACCGGGCCACCAGGTCGTACTGCGGCGGGTAGATCCGCAGCCGGCTCTGCACGATGTCGACCTCGTGCCCGGGGCTGGGCAACTTGCCCTCGGCGATGATGAGCACGTACGGCCCCGCGCGGAAGGCCCGGATACTGCTGCGCTCAGCGAGTTTCTGTGTCACGATCCACTCCCTTGGTGATTTTGCCGCTGTGGAGTGACCGCCGAGCGGACCGGCCGGTACATACATCAGTCGGTACGCCGGCAAATCATCGCTTCACCACACATGCTTTCACGACCGGTGGTGTATCCGACCGCCCGGTGTCGGGTTCACGACCTATCTACGGCACTCGCCGGCAGCAACCGGCCGGCGCCTCGTCATCCGCGTGACCGGTTGCGCCGCCACGGCCAACTCCCGCGGGGCACAATGGGCGCGGTGGACGAGAGTCGGTGGCGGCGGGAACGGGACCGGGCGGTGGCCGCACGGGGCGCCGCGCTGGAGCGGCAGACCGCTGCTGAGATCGCCCGGGCACGGGAACTGGTCGCCCGGTTCGCCGCGCAGGCACGCGAGCGCGGGCTGCGGACGAGCCGGCTCACCGCCCGCCCGTACCGTGGCCGCGCCCGGTACCGCACCGGTCTGCGCGGCTGGTACCTGCGCCCGGACGGCGTTCTCGCGGTCGGCGAGGATGGCGAGTTCTATGTGCTGACCGTCCCGGCGTCGGTCCGCGCCCGGTTCACCGGCGTCTCCCCGCGCCCGGAGGAGCCGCGGCTGGTGATCGGCGAGGGGGCCCGGGACGGCGAGCGGATCCCGTTGGCGGAACTGCTGCGGCTGCGCCTTGACGCCGGCGACGACTGGCCGTCCTGACCGGTGCTCACCCACGCCCACGGAGCGAGCGCAGCAACGGGATCGCGTCGATCTTCTCGTCGGTCAGCTCCGGCCAACGGATCCCGTCCGCCGGGCGGGGTCCGCGCCGGTTTCGACAGTCGATGACGCGGTCGGGCGTCACGACAAGGTCGACCGGTACGTCGTGATCCGTCGTGGGGATCGAACCGGCCGGGCGCACCTGCAGTTCGTGGACGGTGGTGGCCACCATCGTGCCGGTACCGATGAGACCGGCCGCGCTGGCGAGGGCGAACTCCAGATCGGCGAACCCACCGCCCTTGCCGAGCCGGGCGCCGTCCGCACCGACGGCCACGCATCCGGTGACGACGAGGTCGACCGGTGCGAGGTCGGCGACCGCGATGCGGCGCGCCGAGCGGGTGGCGCCGCGGATCGACGCCGCGGTACGGGGTCTGTCCGCGAGATGATCGGGGTCGAGGAGGAAGAACGGTTCCGGTTCGGCCAGCCGCGGTACCGCCATGTAGACGATCTTGCCGTCTTCGAGGGCCCGCTGGCGCACCGGTAACTGCGCCGAGTCGGGGTTGGCTTTGACGGTACCGGCGGATTTCCATTCGCGCGCGGACCGCAACCGTTGCGCGGCGGCCTCGGCGCCGACGAAGTTGGGTATTCTCCCGGCGGCGCCGGGGAAGCGGGCGACCCGGGCGGCGGTGAGCGCCGCCCACACCTCCTCGCGCAGGGCGGCCTTGGCGGCCAGCACGTCGGCCGGACCACCGGCGTCGCGATCGTGGCGGGGCGCGCGTCGAGGCACGCCGGTAACGATAGCCAGGCGCGGCACCCGCCTGTCCGCCGGGCACAATGGACCGCGATGACATTTCCTCGGCAGTACGCGCGGACCCGGCGGTTCACGCTGGGCGTACCCGGTCGGTTCACGGTGAGTCCGGACGGCACCCGGGTGGTGTTCTGCCGCAGCCGCAACGGTTCGGATCCGGTCGGCTGCCTGTGGACGTACGACGTGGCGGGCCGGTCGGAGCGGTTGCTGGTCGACCCGTCCGCGCTCGGCGATCCGGCTGCGCCGGTACCGCGGGAGGAGCGCATCCGCCGGGAACGCGCGCGGGAGCGGGGCACGGGTATCACCGGGTACGCCACCGACGCCGCGGTGGAGTCGGCGGTGTTCTCCTTGTCCGGCAAGCTCTGGCGGGTCGACCTGCGGTCCGGTGCGGTGACGGCGGTACCCGTCGCGGGCGCGGCGATCGATCCGCGGCTCAGCGGCGACGGCACCGCGATCGCTTACGTGTCCGGTGGTGCGCTACGGGTCGGCGACGGCGACGGCGACCGGGCGCTGGCCGAACCGGAGGCGCCGCTCGTCGGGTACGGACTCCCCGAGCATGTGGCGGCCGAGTCGATGCACCGCATGCGCGGGTACTGGTGGGCGCCGGACGGCCGGCGGCTCGTGGTCGCCCGGGTCGACGTGAGCCCGGTGCAGGTGTGGTACCTGGCGGACCCGGCCGAGCCGACCGCGCCGCCGACCGCGCTGCGGTACCCGGCGGCGGGTACCGCCAACGCCGACGTGACCCTGTGGATCGTCGGCCTGGACGGCACCCGGGTCGGGATCGACCGGGACCGGCGCGAGTTCGAGTATGTGACCGCGGTGCGGTGGGACGCCTTCGGGTTGCTGGTGGTCGTGCAGAGCCGCGCGCAGGACCGGATGCGCATCCTCGATGTCGACCCCGACACCGGCCGGACGCGGGTGCTGCGTGAGGACGTGGACCCGGCCTGGGTGACGATCGTGCCCGGGGTACCGGCCCGCACCGGCGACGGTGCCCTGGTGTGGACCGCCGACACCGGCGCCACGCGGCACCTCGTGGTGGACGGCGAAACCGTTACCCCGCAAGGGCTGCAGGTGCGCGAGGTACTCGACGTCGACGACGACACGGTGCTGTTCCTCGGCTCCGACGACCCGGTGCGGACACAGCTGTGGACGTGGTCGCGCCGCGCGGGGACGGTACGGGTCAGCGACGAGGCTGGCGTGCACGACGGGAGGCGGGCCGGGGGGACCACGGTCATCACGAGCAAGAGTCTGGCGTACGCCGGTACCCGGGTGACCGTGTCCGGCGGCGAGATCCCTTGTGTGGCCGAGACACCGGAGGTCACTGCGCAGGTCGAACTGTTCGACGCCGGTGCCGATCGGCTGCGCACCGCCGTGCTCTTCCCCACCGGACACCGGCCCGGGGACGGGCCGCTGCCGGTACTCATGGACCCGTACGGCGGGCCGGGCGGGCAGCGGGTCCTCGCGGCGCAGTCCGCTTTCCTTGTCTCCCAACCCCGGGCCGCGGGCCGCGTTGGGAGCGCACGGTGCACGGCAACCGCGGCGACCTGCCGCTGGAGGACCAGATCGTCGCGCTGCATGAGGCCGCCCGACGGTACCCCGACCTCGACCTGTCCCGGGTCGGCATCCGCGGCTGGTCCTACGGCGGGTACCTCGCGGCGCTGGCCGGTGCGCCAGTGACCGACCAGCGGCTCTACGACACCCATTGGCAGGAGCGGTATCTGGGCCACCCGGACAAGGTGCCGCAAGCGTACGACCGCAGTTCACTGCTGGACGAGGCACCGGATGTGCGCCGGCCGCTCATGCTCATCCACGGGCTGCTCGACGACAACGTCCATCCGGCACACACCATCCGGCTGTCCGCGGCGCTGCTCGCCGCCGGGCACCCGCACACCGTCGTACCGCTGTCCCGCGCCACCCACGCGCCCGGCGCGGAGATCGCCGAGACGCTGACACTCGAAGCCCGGTTCCTGAAGATCGCCATGGCGGGCGGGGGCGACAATGGTTTGAAAACGTCGACGTCCGGGCACCTGGCATCCATGGCTGTCACCAGAACGCGTCGTCGTAGCGCGACGGGCGTGGGCACGCTCGTAGCTTTTCTGCTGGTTCTGGTGTTCGGTAGTCCCATCTTCGTCGACTGGGTCAACCACAACACCAGACCCGATACCGCTGGCGGACTGTTCCTTCGGACGCTGGCATGGCCGGCGTGGTCGTTCAACTCGGATATGCCGGTGCGCGACCTGCTGGCACAGGATCTGAAGGCGATCCTGTTCATCGTGTTCGTCGCCGTGTTCCTCACCATGCTCGCCGGGGCGGAACTGTCGCGGGCGCGCGGCACGCTCGCCGACCTGTTCAGTGGCTGGGGTGCGGTCATCTTCGCCGCCGCCCTGGCCGGTTTCCTCACCGCGTTCCTGTCGGTGCACGCCGGGCTCTACACCGCGCTGGTGTGGGCCCTCGGCGGTGCGGCGTACGGCCTGATCACCGGCTGGATCATCGCGCTCGCCCAGATGGGTACCCGTCGCCCGTAGCGCCGGGCACAGACATGAGGGCGTCCTTCCCGCAGGGCGCCCTCAGCGTTTCCCCTTCACTGTCCCCGGCTGGCCGGGTCCACTTTCGCGAACCGGAGCAGGTCGACGACCTTCCAGGTACCCGGGGTCGCCGCCGGCAGCGTCGGCTGCCAGGACGGCTGACGTTGCAGGTACCCGGCCGGGTCCTGTTGCAGCAGGCCGATGATGACCTCGCCGACGATGCGGCCGCCGACCGGCCCGAGGTGCAGCCCGTCGTTGATGAGCTCAGCCTCCTTGAGCACGTAGTACCACAGCGGCGTGCGCGCCTGCATGTCCGAGTGGAACTGCTTGAGCTCGGTGAAGTCCTGCTCCTTCAACACCTGTGCGCCCATCGCGTGGGCCACGTCCTGACCGGCCGGCATGGACCACGTCATCTGGCGCAGCAGGTTGCGTTGCGGCAGCGCGGTCGGCGGGTCGCCGGTCGCGATCGCGCCCAGCGGCAGGTGGAACAGCGCTGTGGAGATGCGGGTGTCGGTGCGCTTGTTGTGCCGCACCTGGCCGTCGCCGAAGTCGTAGAAGGTCTGCCAGCCGATGAACCGGCGCGGGGCGCGGGCCCCGCCGCGCAGGTCGGCCGGATCGGCCACACCCTCCTGACCGGGATCGAAGATGAACCCGAAGAACGCGCTGCCGTCGGCGTTGCCGGCGAGGTTGGCCCGGTAGGACGGGCGGACCATGCTGTGTCCGAAGCGGTACGCGGCGGCGGCGAACTCGATCGGCATGAACGCCTGGCCGACCGGCGGCAGGTAGTACCGCCGGCCGCCCGAGAGGATGTCGTTCACCATCGCCGGGCCGACGATCAGCGGCAGGAACTCGTGCAGGATCATCCAGTGGTAGTGCCAGGTCACGGTCTGGCGGGCCGCCGCGAGCGCGGCCGCCGGCGAGATGCCGGGCTGCTGGTCCCGGACCAGGTCGACGACCCGGTTGTGGAACAACAGGAACGCCGCGTGCAGGCCGGCGACCATCAGGTTGTCGTCGTTGCGCCGGTCGGCGATGATCGCCCGGCCGGACGCGTCGCGCGGCAGGTCCTCGAACCTGCCGCCGAAGCCGACCTTCATCTTGGCCCGGTCGGTGTCGTCGTACAGTTGCGGATCCGCGGCCGGGCCGCCGCCGTACAGCGAGTCGAGGTCGAACGACGGCGTCCGCTGGTTCGTCGTCGCCTCCGGGTCGGCGGTCTGGCCGAGGGCCGAGGACGCATCGAAGGTCATGTCGTGGTCGAGGAACTGGCCGAGGAACGTGGTACCCGCGGTCTGCGTCGGGTTGTCCAGGTTGTTCGGGCTCAGCGACGGGTCGGTGATGAGCTTGACCGGTCCGGCCGCCAGGTTGTCGTTCGCGTCGAGAATGCCGCCCGGCGCACCCAACATCAGCAGCGCGCTGCGCATCTTGTCGGTGGCGGGGCAGAACGCCGGCAGCGAGCCGAACATGCGGCCGAAGCGTTGCGGCGACCGGGTGACCGCCGCCATGCCGTGCGAGCCCACGCCGGCCACCTCGGTCGCGACCAGTCCGGCCGCACCGGCGAGCCCGACGCCGCGGATGAACCGGCGGCGGCTCACCGGGTGACCGCCGCGCTCGCACCGTTCCTCCGCCATGGCGGGCCTCCCTGCCGTCGGCGCCGGCACACCCGTGATCCCAGGCATGGCTGACCGTCGATCGGATCGGGCCGGCCGCTGCGCCGAATCTCGTGCGTGGCCACGCCACAATCAACAGCCTCGATGTCCCTGGTGCGGCTGGCGCGGGAAGGCGCGAATCGGTACCGATGCGGCGTGCGGCCGCACCCGGGCCAGAAGTCTCCCATGAGGAAGGAGACGGGGACGCGGAACTCCTCGCCGGCGGCGTGCCGCGCAAGCGGCTCAGTCGGTCGCGAGCTGTGCGCGGATGAACCCGGTGACCTCGCCGATGACGTCGTCGGCATTGAGTTCGTTGAACAGTTCGTGGCGGGCGCCGGGGTAGGTCCGCTCGACGAGCCGGGCACCGCGCAGGTGCGCTATCCCGGCGCGCGTCGCCTCGATCGGTACCAACTGGTCGTCCTCGCCGTGGATCCACATCAGCGGCAGGTCGCCGAGGCCCGGTCCGGCGGCGATCGTCTCCAGTCCGCGCTGCAGGGCCTCCAGCGTCGCCCGCTTGAACGGCCCGTGCCAGACCAGCGGGTCGGCCGCATAGGTCTCGCCGACCGCCGGATCGCGCGACAGGGTGGTGATGTCGAGCGGTATGTCGGGGATCTCGTCGAAGGCGAGCAGTTGCGGCACCGCGTCCCAGCGGCCGATCACCGGACTGGACAGGACGAGCGCGGCGAGAGTACCGCGGTAGCGCTGGGCGTACCGCGCGGCGATCAGCCCGCCCATCGAGTGGCCGAGCAGGACGACGGGTAGGTCCGGGTGCTCGCGTCGCGCCGTCTCGTCGAGCGTGTGCAGGTCGGCGACGAGGTCCTCGAAGTCCTCGACGAGAACCCGCTCGCCCCCGCTGCGGCCGTGGCCGACGTGGTCGACGCCGTAGACGACCGCGCCGTTGCCGACGAACGCGTCGGCGAGCCGCTCGTACCGGCCGACGTGCTCCCCGTAGCCGTGGGCGACGACCACGACGTGCGTTGGGCGGTCCGGCCCGCGCCACGTCCGGGCGACGAGCTTGCCGTGCCGCCCGTCATAGGTCCATTCCCGCGACTGCGCCATCGGGCCTCCTCGCTGAGCACCGGTCCACGCTCAGCGTGTCAGCCCGTGGCGCACCCGTCCACCCGGTCAGCGGGCCCCGCGCAGGATCTTCCCCTCGGTCGACAGGAGCCCGGTGCTGTAGTCGTACCGCGGTGCGTTGGCGAAGGTCAGGTACAGGTACTTCATGTTCTCCGCGAACCAGTACGCCGGCGTGTAGTCGCCCTTGGGCATCGGGCTCGTGGTGGCGTCGTTGACGACCGTGTACCCGTTGGTGACCCGCTGGTTGGCCCGCATCGCGCGGAAGTAGTTCCACGCGGCGTTGCGGAAGGTCTGGCTCTGGGTCAGCACGTACAGGTCGAACGCCGAGTTCGCGTACTCCGGCCGCAACGCGTTGCCGCCACTGCCGGTCAGCGTGGGGTAGTGGACGTTGTCCGGGATGAGCCCGTACTTCTGGATCACCGCGGTCCACGAGTTGAAGTACGACCGGCCCAGCGACACGTTGCCCGCCTTGCCGAGCAGGCCGGCCCAGAACGCGGCCAGCTCCGACTGCTCGGTGCCGACCGTCGCGCCGCTGCGGAAGTCGACCTGCTTGTACCAGACCTGGCCGTTCACCCGGTCGATCATGCGGTTGTTGATGGCGCCGACGAGCATGTTGTACCAGTTGCGCAGATCCTGGTCGCCGAGCAGCGCGAAGCCGCCCCACAGGTACTCGTAGAACGAGTCGACCGGTGGGTTGGGCGCGGTGTCGGTGCCGTCGCGCCAGTTCCCGTTGACGTCGATCGTGGTACCGAGCAGGTTGAGCGACGAGCGCCGGTCGATCGTCGCCTGGTAGGCCTTCTTCGCCGCGTTGAAGTACTTGCGGTCGCCGGTGAGGTTGGACAGCACGCCGAACTCGAGGATGTTGGTGCCGACCTCGGCCAGCGGTGGCGTGCGCCCGGACACCGCGCCGGTGCGCAGGTTGACCTGGGTGAACGGGATGCCGGTCGGCGACTTGGTGAACGCCGGCAGCAGCCGGTCGGCGATGTCGCGGGCCTTGGTCAGCAGGAACGGCTGCTTGGTGCACAGGAACCCGGACAGCAGGCCGCCGACCAGCCGGATGATCGCTTCGAACACGTGGAAGTTGGCGTTGATGTCGAACGACAGGTTCTTCTGTATCCAGTTGGTCGCCAGCGACAGTTCGCTGTCCAGTTCCATCACGTAGAGGGTGTCCAGCGCCTCGATCATCGTCAGGCCGACCGGGTGGCCGGTCGCGAAGAACTCGCTCGCGGTACCGGACACCGGATGCACCTCGTCGCGCCCGAAGGCGAACCGCTTGTACCCGTTCCACGCGCGCAGGAACTCGTTGCGTACCGCGTCGGCCTTCGGCTGGTCGGCCGGCCCGGAACCGGCGGCGTGCGTTGCGGCCTGGGCGATGCCGGTACCGCCGGCGGCGGCCAGCCCGCCCGCCGCGGCGAGCGTGAGAAGGACTGTCCGTCTGGTGGGCCGCGCAGCGCGCCGGTGCGTTCCCATATGCCCTCCCCGGGTATGACAACGTTATCAAGCGATGATGGTCTATGAATCTAGACGAAAATCCGGCCGCGGTAAAGAGCGCCCGCCCCTTACCGTGTCCAATGTGGACGGGATTGAGCTGCGTACCGTGCGCCCGGACGACTGGACAATCTGGCGTGACCTGCGGCTGGCCGCTCTCGCCGAGGCGCCGTACGCCTTCGGCTCGACCCTGGCGCAGTGGCAGGACCAGGCGGAGGAACGCTGGCGCGCGCGCCTGGCGATCCCGGGGTCGCACAACGTCGTCGCGGTCGTCGACGGCCGAGCGGTCGCCATGGCCAGCGGCGTACCGGCACAGCAGCCGGACAGTGTCGAGCGGCCGGACAGTGTCGAGCTGATCTCCATGTGGGTCAGCCCGGCGGTGCGCGGTCGCGGCGTGGGTGACCGCCTGATCCGCGAGGTCGAGCGGTGGGCCGCCGCGCGCGGGTCGGCAACGGTGCGGCTGTCGGTCATGCCGGACAACGGCGCGGCGCTGGCGCTGTACCGGCGCCACGGCTTCGTCGACACGGGCGAGCCGGGCGACCCGCTGCCCGACGGCCGGGGCCGGGAACTGGTCCTGGCGAAGACCGTCCGGCGGCCGTTCGAGGCCGACGGGCTGCCCGGCTTCCCGCCCTCCGCGCAACCGCGCTCGAACAACCGCTACGTCGTGAGCATGTTCCCGTACCCGTCCGGCGACCTGCACATGGGGCACGCCGAGGCATACTCGATCAGCGACGCGATAGCGCGCTACCTTCGCCTGAAGGGACACAACGTCCTCGCGGCCATTGGCTGGGACTCCTTCGGCCTGCCCGCCGAGAATGCCGCTTTCAAGCGCAACCTCAGCCCCCGCGACTGGACCTACGACAACATCGAGGTACAGGCGGAGGGCTTCCGCCGGCTCGGCATGTCGTTCGACTGGCGCACCCGGCTGCACACCTCGGACCCGGAGTACTACCGCTGGAACCAGTGGCTGTTCCTGAAGCTGTACGAGCGCGGCCTCGCCTACCGCGCCACCGCCCCGGTCAACTGGTGCCCGAACGACCGCACGGTGCTCGCCAACGAGCAGGTGGTCCAGGGCCGGTGCGAACGGTGCGGCGCGGTCGTCGGGCAGCGCGACCTGACGCAGTGGTTCTTCCGCATCACGCGGTATGCGCAGCGCCTGCTCGACGACATGGACCAGCTGGGTGGGTGGCCCGAGGACGTGCTCACCATGCAACGCAACTGGATCGGCCGGTCCGCCGGCGCCTACGTCGACTTCCCGATCGAGGGTACCGGCCAGACCGTGCGCGTGTTCACCACCCGCCCGGAAACCTTGTACGGCGCCACGTTCCTCGTCGTCGCCGACACCGAACTGGCCGGCCGCGCCGCGGTCAACCCGGTGAACGGCGAACGGATCCCGGTGCACGCGGCCGACCACGTCGTGAGCGACTACGGCACCGGCGCCAGCATCGACACCGGTGGCCGGCCGGTGGACTGCGGCCCGCTGACCGGGCGCACCGTCGCGCAGGCGCGGGACGCGGTGGTGCGCGACCTGGAGCGCACCGGATCGGGTACCGCGGCGGTCATCTACCGGCTGCGCGACTGGCTGATCTCCCGGCAGCGGTACTGGGGCACCCCGATCCCGATGGTGCACTGCCCGGCGTGCGGCGTGGTACCGGTACCGGAGGACCAGCTGCCGGTCACCCTTCCGGAGTCCGGGTTCGAGCTGCGACCGGGCTCAGGTGAACCGCCGCTGGCGACCGCGCGGGACTGGGTCAGCGTGCCGTGTCCCCGGTGCGGCGGGCCGGCGCGCCGGGACGTCGACACGATGGACACGTTCGTCGACTCGTCGTGGTATTTCCTGCGGTACCCCGACCCGGCCTACGACCGCGGGCCGTTCAACCCGGAAGGCATCGCGCGCTGGCTGCCCGTCGACGACTACATCGGCGGCAAGGAACACGCGATCCTGCACCTGCTGTATGCGCGGTTCATCACCAAGGTGCTGCACGACCTCGGGATGCTGCCTTTCGACGAGCCGTTCCGCCGGCTGACGAACCAGGGCCAGGTGATCATGGCCGGAAAGTCGATGAGCAAATCGCTGGGCAACCTGGTGGACCTGCAAGACCAGATCGCGCGGTTCGGGCCCGACGCGGTACGCGTGACGATGCTGTTCGCCGGCCCGCCCGAGGACGACATCGACTGGGCCACCGTGTCGCCGGCCGGGGCGGTCAGGTGGCTGGCCCGGGTCAGGCGGCTGGCCGGCGAGGTGGGGCTCGCCCGATCCGACGGCGCCGGGCCTGACGGCGCCGGGGTCGGGTCGGTGGCCGCGCGGTCGGCGGTACACCGGCTCGTCGACGGCATCGACCGGCTCATGGACCAGCGACGGTTCAACGTGGCCATCGCCCGGATGATGGAGCTGACCACCTTGCTGCGCCGGGAACTCGACCACGCGGGCGGGGTAGCGGACCGCGTCGTCCGCGAAGGCGTCGAGGCACTGTGCCGGATGCTGTCTTGTGTCGCGCCGTTCAGCGCCGAGGACGCCTGGGCGGCGTTGGGCAACGAGCAATCCGTCGTCGAGGCCGGCTGGCCCGAGGTCGATCCGGCGCTGCTGGCGGTCGCGGAGGTCACCTGTGTGGTACAGGTCGACGGCAAGGTACGGGCCCGGCTGGCGGTACCGGTCGACATCGGCGCGGAAGAACTGCGGTCGCGTGCGCTCGCGGCCGACCGGATCGTCGATGAGCTGAACGGCCGCCCGCCCCGCCGGGTCGTGGTCCGGCCACCGACGCTGGTCAACCTCATCAGGTAGCGGGGGTCCCGGCGCTGCACCGGGGCCCCCGCGTGGTCGGGCCTCAGCCGGTCCGGCTCAGCTGTGGCCTTCGCCGATGACGCAGTACCACGGCCGCCCCGGCGACAAGGAGGCCGGTGAGCAGCGCGGCCGGCCAGCCGTTCAGTGGCTGGTTGAGTGCGGCCAGGCTGGTGCAGACCCCGCGCGCCCTGCCGCCGCTGGCGGTACCGGCGGCGGTGCCGGCCCGTGCCGGATGTGAGCCGTGGCGGTTACCGGCCGCGGCACCGGTTCCGGCGGCCGCGGCGGCAGCGCCGGTGGCGGCCGGCGGTGCCGGGTTGGCGCCGCTGTCCGGGTTGGCGGCGTTGTCCGCGGTGGCGGCGTTGTCC
>Ga0066709_100000608_pt1 | contig 20184 bp, 18 predicted proteins | sample GraSoiAngelo_158_FD_79665 | JGI IMG/M metagenome (GOLD analysis project Ga0066709, IMG submission 79665) | Grasslands soil microbial communities from the Angelo Coastal Reserve, California, USA - 14_1009_16_30cm | ecosystem: Environmental > Terrestrial > Soil > Grasslands | place: USA...
TCGAATAGCCGGCGCGGTCGGGCGGCCTCCGGTTCGGGCCCGAACCCTACCCCGATTGCCGCCCCCACGGAGGCTTCCATGAACGCCGAGCTGGTTCTTGGTCCGCTCTGGAACATCGGCTGCAAGACGCCGGACGTGGGGGCCGAAGTCCAATTCCTGGAGCGACTCGGGGGGCGCCTGCGTCTCCACGAGACGCTGCCCGGACTGGCCGGTCCGATCGAATACGCCATACTCGAGCTGGGCGGCACACGGATTCTCCTGACGCCCTCGCCGGTCTTCGAATCGGGCCTTGGATACGATCTCCGACCGGGGCTCACGCACGCCGTCTTCGAGGTCGAAGACCACGACGCGGCAATCCGCGAAATCTCGGCGGCAGGCGCACGACCGCTCACCGAGCCGCGGTCGATCGAGGCAGGGTTTGGCCGCCGGCGCGTGGCGTTCTTCCAGTCGCCCGGGGGGCTGGTGTTCGAGGCACTCAAGATCGACGAGGCCCGGATCTAGGTTTGGTGACCACGGCCGGGACAAGTCCTCCGACGGCGAAACCCGGGAGCCTCGACGAGCAGCTCCTGTCACCGGCCTTCCTGCAGGATCCCTATCCCACCCACCGTCGCCTCCGGCTGGAGGACCCCGTGCACTGGTGCGAGCCGTGGCGGATGTGGATGGTGTCGCGCTACGAGGACGTCCGGACCGTTCTGCTGAAGGATGGATCGACCTTCTCGGCCGTCGGCCAGACCAGCGCAGCGCTCGCTCACCTTTCATCGGTCGAGCACAGCCAGCTCGAATCGCTGCAGCGGATCTTCTCGGCCGGGCTGCTGTGGTCGGACCCACCGGATCACACGCGGATTCGGTCGGCCGTGAACAAAGCGCTCACGCCACACGACGCGGAGCGCATGCGCCCGCGGCTCGACGGGATCATCGCCTCGGTCGTCGACGAGCTCCCAGTCGGTGAGGCCTTCGATTTCGTCGAGCGCGTTGCGGCCCCAGTGCCGGTGAGCGTGCTCGCGGCGCTTCTGGGGATCCGCGACGAGGATGTACCTCGCTTCCGGGCGTGGGCGGACACGCTGGCGGCCTTCATTGGCAGCCCACGGCCGACCGCGGACCTCGCGCTGGCTGCCCAAGCCTGCGTGCTCGAGGCAGGCGAGTTCATCGGCTGGCTGCGAGAACGACGGCGACGAGAGCCGACGGATGACGTCATCACGCGACTCGTCACCGAGCCGCGCGCGACCGACGCCCTGACCGACGACGAATTCACGGCGACGATCATCGTGCTGCTGGTAGGCGGTCATCGGACGACGACCGCGCTCATCGCCAGCTCGATCCTCGCGCTGGCCCACCATCCCGACCAGGAGCGAGCGCTGCGGGGCCAGCCATCGCTGATCACGACCGCCGTCGAGGAGTTCCTGCGCTTCGAGGGCCCCCACCAGCGGACGATCCGGATCGCGCGCGAAGACTCGTCAATCGGCGACCGGCCCGTTGCCACCGGGGAAGTCGTCGCGCTGCGGAATGGCGCTGCAAATCGCGACCCTGATCAGTTCCCGGATGCGGACGACCTGCGCCTCGACCGCACGCCGAATCGCCACCTCGCGCTGTCGGCCGGACTCCACTTCTGTATCGGAGCACCACTCGCTCGCCTGGAGGGCGCGTCGGCCGTGACGGCGATGCTCCGGCGGTTCTCTCGGCTGGAGGTGCTCGAGGACGAACCGTCCTGGCTCGAGAACTACACCCTTCGTTCGCTGACGCGCCTCACCATTCGGGGATCCTGAACGGCTGCTTTGTCGCGGATACCAATGGGAGTGGTGGTAAGGGCGAGGGTCGCAGGTTTTCGCCGCCTCGATCATCCCGATCGTCCCGTGGCGAGCGCGGGCCGGGATGATACGAGAGGGCGCCGCAGCCTCTGAGGCCGGGCGAGGCGGTCTGCACCACCGGGATTGGTATATCGGGAGACTACGGCGCCGCCTCGAGGTTGAGGAAGTTGGTCGTGACCACGAACGAGCCTTTGGCTTCCGCTGCGGCGGTGATCTCGTCGAGATCGACGTCGCGCCCAAGCTCGGCGGACACGAGTGCGGCGATGGCGTATCTCGTGATCTCCATCCCGTCCTCGCCCGTGTAGATCGGCTCCCCGCCGTCGCGCACGACGTCGATGAACTGACGCGTGCTGCCCACGAACGACGTCGACCAGTTGCGCTCGCTGGGCGAAATGTCCTCCAGGTAGGTCTCCACCGAACCGTCCCGATAGACGACGATCGGCGGGAAGGCGGGACTCTCGGACATCCGGTTGCCGCGAAACATCTGGCGGTCTCCCGCGGCGGAGCACTGGTTGATCCACATCACGCCTCGTTCGCCGACGACTTCGACGAACTCGTCGAGCCAGAACTCGAACGGTGTCGCCATCTTCGGCGAGAACGAGAAGTCGATCTGGGCGTAGCGGTTGGCCTCCCGGTTCGCCTCGGCCGGGGATCGCCTGAACCTGCCGCGGATCAGCGCCGGCGCATCGAGGGGTGAGTCGCGATCGATCCATGCCCCGATAGTCTCCAGGTCGCGCTCCATGAACCAGCGCACCAGCGAGAACTTGTGGAAGCCGTCGTCGCCAACGAGCGGGCTCGTTCCGGCGGTCGCGACGCTCGATCGCCACGACCTGGGATCGAACGGCCACGGCCAGGGCGATCCGTCGCGTTTGCCGGTCATGGTGTTGACCCGCATCGAGATGAGGTCGCCGAGCACGCCGGAGTCGGTGAGCTCCTTTGCCTTGAGGTAGACGGGGTAGAACACGAAGTTTTCGTAGACCTTGAGCATGCTGCCCGCGCGCCTGCAGGCGTCGATCATCTCCTGGCACTCGCCGAGCCGGTTGGCCATCGGTTTCTGGACGCTGACGCCCTTGACGCCCGCTTCGGCGCAGGCCAGAACCTGCTCGTGGTGGAGGAAGTGGGGCGTGAGAATCTCGACGATGTCGAGGGTGTCGCGTTCGAGCATCGACTGGATGTCCGGGTAGTACCGCCCGTCCGGGAGCTCGTATCTGCGCAGCCACTCTCTTGCTTTCGACTCGGTGGGGCTGCACACCGCCACGATCTCGGCGTCCGGATGGCCCAGGTACCCGAGCACGTTCTCGTGGCTGATGTGCCCGAGGCCGACGAAGCCGACCCGGAGCCGCCGGCGCTTGCTACTCGCCATCGACGAGGACCAGGCGGGCTCCCTCGGGCTTGAGGTCGCGAATCGCGGCGAGTCGCCCGCCCAGGCCGTCCAGCAGCATCGTCAGGTCACGACCGATCGAGATCATGCGAAATCCGCTCGTCAGCCAGGCTTGGGCTTGTGCGACGGTGTGGCAGCCGATCCCGGCAATCAGACCGTGGCGGACGCAGATTCGGACCAGGTCCTTGCAGCGTCCCACGACCTCCGCGTCCAGGACGTCGTGAGGTTCAAGCGCGAGCGAGACGGCCAGATCGGCGGGCCCGACAAACACGCCGTCGACCCCTTCAACCGAAGCGATCGATTCGGCCCGGTCAAAAGCGGCCCCGGTTTCCAGCATGACGAGAAGCAAGCCCTCGGTGGGCCGACCGCCGCCCTGACGCCCGAATGAGGCGCGCGTCGGCCCCCAGCTGCGTTCCCCCGCCGGCGGGTAGCGCGCGGCGCGCACGGCCCGCTCCGCGTCCTCGACCGAGTTGACCATCGGGACGATGACCCCGGCCGCCCCGGCGTCGAGCGTTCGGCCGATTTCACGCGGGCTGTTCTCGCCGACGCGGACGAACGCCGGCGTACCCGTGATGGCGACCGCCTGGATCATGGCGACCATCGCGTCATAGCCGATGAGACCGTGCTGGCGGTCGATGCAGACCCAGTCGAATCCGGCGTGGGCCACCCCCTCCGCCACCAGGGCGCTCGGCACGACGCACCACGCCCCGAACGTCGTGGAACGGGTGAGCGTGTCTCGCAGGTCCGCGCCCGTCGGAATGTTCACAGGAGCTCCTACTTGATGCCGGTCTGGCTGACGCTCTGGATGATCTGCCGCTGTGCGAAGAGAAACGCAAGAAGCGGCGGGATGACCATCACCACCGCAACCGCGAGGATGAAGTGGAAGGGCGTCTGATAGAGCGAGCGCAGCTGGGCCATCGCGAGCGGCGCGGTGGCCAGCTCTCGGCCGCCGACGACGATGAGCGGCCACAGGAATTCGTCCCAGCTCGACAGGCCGACCATCACGCCCAGCGTCACGAGGGCCGGGATGCACTGCGGGATCACCACCTTCCGGAAGATGGTCAGCTCGCTGGCTCCATCGACACGCGCCGCATCGACATAGTCGCTGGGGATGGTCGAGATGTACTGGCGCATGAAGAAAACCCCGAACGCTGAGGCCGCGGTCGGCAGGATCAGCCCCTGGTAGGTGTTGACCCAGCCCAGACCCTTCACGATGAGGAACAGCGGAATCATGATCACCTGGAGGGGTAGGAGCGTCATCGCCAGGACGCCCAGAAACAGCTGTTCGCGCCCGCGGAAGCGGTACTTCGCGAAGCCGAACCCTGCCAGCGAGCAGAGAACGAGATTGATCGCCACCTGCGAGGACGTGACGATCACGCTGTTCAGCAGCGGTCGCGAGAAATCGGTGGCCTGGATGGCATCCGGGTAGTTCTGCGGCTGGATGGGATCGGGGACCCACTGCACCGGAATGGCAAAGACCTGCTCGAGAGGCTTGAGCGACCCGGTAACGATCCAGGCGAGCGGAAAGAGGGTCACGGCCGCCAGCGCTAGCAGGACCGCCAGCCGAACGAGGTTGGTGGACTGCCGCCGCAGCCACTTCGATCTCGCCATCAGTAACCGATCTCCTCGCGCACGCGGAAGACCCGGAAATAGATCACGGTGAGGGCGAGGATGAACACGAACCCGATGACGGAAATTGCGGCCGCACTGCCCATTCGCAGATCGCGCAGCCCCTCCTGGTAGATGAGCATTGCGACCGATCGAGTTGAATTTGCAGGGCCTCCTCCGGTCATGATGAACATCGGAGAAAACACTCTCAATCCGGCAACGATCGTTTGAACGACGACGACCGCGAAGACAGGCCGCAGCAATGGCAGGGTGATGTGGCGCAGGAGGGCGAGCGTCCCGGCCCCGTCGATCCTGGCTGCCTCGGTCAGGCTCTCAGGGATCGATGCCAGTCCCGCCAGGAAGATCACCATGAACCAGCCCGCGGACTGCCAGATGCCGAGCAATGAGATCCCGAGCAAGGCGGTCTGGGTGTTGGTGAGCCAGGGCACCGAAATATCCAGGACACCGTTGATCGGCCCGTTCAGTCTCAGCAGCAATGCCCAGGTGACAGCCATGGCCACTGACGAAAGGATCGTCGGCACGAAGAAAACCGAGCGAAAGAGGTCCCGGCCGACGATCGTGTCCTTCAGCAGCATCGCAATCAGGAAACCGAGGATCCACGAGGCAGGCCCGAAGAGGAGCGTGTAGCCGACGGTCACGCCGACCGCCTGCCAGAAGTTTCGGTTGCCGAGCAGGTCGAGGTAGTTCTCGAACCCGACGAAGGTTGGCGGGGTGAAGAGGTTGTAGGTGGTGAGGCTGACGACGAAGGCGTAGACCGTTGGGAGAAGGTTGAAGGCGACGAACAGGAAGATGATGGGAAGCGTGAACAGCAGGCCGGTGGACTCGTTGGTCGCGGGACCACCCCGTCGCGGAAGCGACAGCCCGAGCAGCTTTGAACGCGCCCTCGCTGTGTCTACCGCCATCGGCTCCGTGGGAGTCCTCCCGATCTGCTACTCCGGCGCAGATTCTGTACGACCTGAGGCCCGGCGGGGGGGGCGGCCGGGCCTCAGAGTCTGGGAATGGCGGTTACTTCACGATGTCGTTGATCTGCTGGGCGACCTGGTCGAGTGTTGACTGGACCGGCGTTCCCTGGGTGGCCATCGCCTCGAGCTGACCCCTGATCAGTCGCGCGATGTCGGTGTACTTGAGCGACTTGAAGATGTGCTGGCCGCCTTCCCGGTTGGCGGCGATCACGTCGCCGAACGGGGTGTCCTTGACGGCCTGCAAGGTCTGGATGTCCTTGACCGGTGGCCAGATTCCGACGTCCTGCACGATGCCGTTGGGATCGGCCGTGAGGTTGCCGATGTACTTCCAGGCCACGTCCTTGTTGGGCGACTTCGCGTTGACCACGAAGGACCAGCCCCAGAACACGTTGCCGGGCTTGTCTGCGGTCATTCGCGGCAACGCGAACGCCGTGTAGTGGCCAAGGAGCTTGCTGTTGGTCGGCTTCAGGAAGGCGCCGTAGAACCATTCGCCAGCCAGGCCGCAGGTCTGGTCGCCGCTCGCCACCGCAGAGTGGATCTCGCCCGGGACCGTCGGACCGATGTTGGGGTCACCAAGCGTTCGGCTGATCTTCATCATCTCGTCGACGGCCGTGACGGCGGCCGGCTGGTTGATCGTCGAGGACTTCCCGTCCGCTGCCAGAACCGACCCGCCGGTCTGGGCGAGGAACTGGGTCAGTGTCTGCATCGACCAGGTGTCGTCCTGGTACATCGGCAGCTTGATGAAGTTGTGCGTCCACTTCCCTGACGCGTTCTTGTAGAAGTTGGGGTTGCCCGCGATGACCTTCTGGCCCATCGCAAGGAAGTCGTCCCAGGTCTTGATCGACACGGTCGCCGGGTCGACGCCGCCCTTCTTGAGCTGGTCGTTGTTGCAGTACAGGTTGTAAAAGCTGATGGCGTCGGGGATGCCGTAGATGTTGCCCTGGGCATCGGTCCAGGCGTCGAACGCACCATCAACTCGAGAGGCCTTCAAGGCATCCACGGACGCGTAGCCAAGCGCCGTCAGGGCGTTGGCGTCGATCGGTGCCAGCTGGCCAAGGCTGATGATTCGAGGCGCCTGCGGCGAGATGACCGAGAAGATGTCGGGGGCCGTGCCCGTGGCCAGGGAGCTCGTGATCTTGTCTTCGTAACCACCCTCACCGACAGGCGGGATGCTGGAGTCGTACTTGATCGTCACGCCCGGGTTGGCGGTCTGGAAGGCGGCCGCTCGCGCCTTCTGGTAGTTGGCGAAAGGCGGGAAGTCGTAGTACCAGTGTGTCAGGGTCACCGGGCCGGCTGGACTCGGCGACGCCGCCGCCGATGCTGCTGTCGAGGCTGAGGCGCCTGCCGTCGAAGGCGACGCCGACGAGGTGGCGCCCGCACACGCGCTGACGACCAGCGTGATGGTTGCAGCGATCGCGGTGATGCGCTGGGGTTTCCGGTCCATGGATCGACTCCTCCTCAACGTTCTCGGCCGGCTTGCTCGCCGTTTCCTATTGGTTCGCCTGGTTGCTCTCGCTACTCGAATCGACCGCCGCCGGCTCGCCCACCCGCTGGGGATAGGCAGGCACCAGGCGCCAGTTACCCCCGGCCTCGAAGACGCGCTGATGGAGCTCCGCCTCCACGATCACAGCGACGATCGGAGCCTGACGACGCGCATCCTCGGGGGTCAGGATTTGCATCGGCCAGTCGCCGAAATAGGAGCCGCCAAGGTGACCATGAAGGTGCGATGGGCGGAGCCGCGCGACGACAGAAACGGGGTCCAGCGGTTCCCCGGTGGCCTTCTTTGTCGCGGACACCTGCTCCGGCCAGCTGAGCGACCAGGAAACCTCCTTGCCTTCGGCATTCGAGTCGGCCTCCGTTCGCGTGATCCGGCCAGACCCAAGGAGCAGTCGGTCGTTCACCGACCGGAGGACCTCTTCGACGACCGGCGACAGCAACCGAGCAGCGTCCTGGAACGTGCTCTCCTGCGCGACCCGGCTCGCCGCTCCCTCGTAGGTCTTGGCCCGAAGGTCGGCAAGGTGACGGAACAGATCCTCGTCATGGGCTTCAGAGATCAACTGCCAGGGGGCCCGTGGGCCCCGCTGGCGAAAGCCCAGTGCCGACGAGATCTCGCGGGCGGCACCGGAGGCCATTCCTCCGAACTCATCAAACTGGCCCGCTGCGGTCCCATCGCAGGGCCAGGCGATCGCCACCGCGCCTACGGGCCTGGACTCGAAATCGAAGATCGCCGCGCCGACCGCGCAGCCGCGCGGCCGGTACTGGCCTTCGTCGACGCTCCACCCTCGTTGCGCGACGACCTGCAGCTCGGCCATCCGCGTTCCGCTGGGTCGGTAGTCGGCAGGCAGGAGCTCGGGCTGCCCACTGCTCAGGACCGCCGCTTCGATCGCCACGCTGACGGCCGCCGCGCTCCCGAGTGGCCAGGAATCCCCGATCTGTGCCCAGTTGATGACCGGCGCGTCGGAGAGCTCCCGCGCGACGCAATACAGCTTGCCCGCGTGGAATTCGGCCAGCACCACGGTCTCCGATGTCTGGCGTTTGAGGTGGCGCAGGATCGGGAGCGCGACCTCCCGGAGTTCGATGTGCCGCAGGTGCTTCGCAGCGAGGGCAAGCAGCCCTCCGGTCAGGCGATAGGTCCCGTTCGGCTCGTCCTGGGCCACCCACCCTTCTCGAACGAGCTCACGAATGGTGCGGTGCGTCTGGGCAACCTCGAGCCCGATTGCCCGGGACAGCTCGGTCACCCCAAGTCCCGGAGGGTTCTGCGCGAGGGCATCGAGCACTTCAAGGCCAACAGGTGCATGGGACCGTCGGTTCGTGCGCGGCGTGTGCACCCGAGCAGCTCCTCTCATCCCACCTCCGGACGCCGCGGCGCCTACCTCGCCGATGGTATGGCCGCCGGCGGTGATGTCAAGACCTTTGATCTTGCGGCGCGCAGGTTAGGACAACGTCTTTGACTTTGCACTACGGCCTGCTACTTTGCCGATCCGGGCCGGCGGGCGCAGGCCGGATCCAGCTCGGCTTCCGGCCCGGCTCGAATGCCAATCCTGTGTTCCGAACCCATGAACGGGCGCGCGATATCGTGTCCGACGGAGGCACGCTATGGCGTTGAGTTTCGAGCGAGACATACGGCCGCTGTTTCGGGAATCCGATCGTCGGTCGATGGAGTGGAGGTTCGACCTCTGGAGCCACGCTGATGTCCAGACGAACGCCTCGACGATCCTCGGGCGACTTCGGGAGGGCACGATGCCCTGCGACCGGTCGTGGCCGGAGGCAGATGTGGACAAGCTGAGCCACTGGATTGAGGAGGGGATGCTCCCCTGACGAGAACGTGCTACCCTGCGCTATCACGTATGGAGAGCACGCCGTGTCCAGGATCCTCGTCACCGGTGCCAGCGGTTTCGTGGGAAGCCATGTGGTGCCGGCGTTCATCGAGCGCGGTCACGTCGTCGCAGCGCTCGTACGCTCGGAGGAAGCAGGCGCGAAGGTGCTTGGTCGGCTGCCGCACAACCAGCGATCGAGCGTCGAGCTCCGATCTGGAGATGTGACAAGGCCTGAGACTCTGAGCGCCGCTTTGCGCGGCGTCGATGCCGTCCTGCACCTGGTTGCGATCCCGCGCGATTGGGATGGTGGCTCGACCCTCCGCCGCGTCAACGCAGAGGGGACTCGCAATGTGGTCGAAGGGGCCCGCGCCGGGGGCATCCGTCGCTTCCTGCACCAGGCCGCCCTCGGCGTGATGGATGACCCGCAGCTCCACTACGCCAGCTCCAAGGCGAAAGGCGAGCAGATCGTCGCCGAAAGCGACCTGGACTGGACGATCTTCAAGCCATCGCTCCTGTGGGGTGAACGCGACGGCTTCTTCAATATCATCGCGGGGCTCATCCGATTCTCGCCCGGAGTGGTGCCGATTCCGGGTAGCGGTAGCAGTCGATTTCAGCCGCTTTGGGTGCACGACCTCGCCAGGGTCATCGTCACGGCGCTTGAAAGGCCGGAGGCGGTCCGCTCGACCTACGAGCTCGGCGGTCCGCGGTACTGGACATATCGCGAGATTGCGCAGGAGATCCTGCGCTCGATGGGCGCCCACCGGTTGATCCTGCCGATGCCAGTTCCACTGATCTCCCTCGTCGCTCGTGGCGCAGAGTCCGCACACATCCCGTTTCCCGTGGCGAGCGACCAGCTTCGCCAGCTCCGCCTCGACAACGTCGGGCGTCTGGACAGCGTCGAATCGGATTTCGGCTTCGCGCCCGCCGACATGGCCGGCCAGCTCGGATATCTCCGGCGGCGCAGGAGGGATCAGGAGCCAATACTGAGCGAGATCCACGGGGGACGGTAAGGAGGCTGTTATGGAGAAGGCCGGCACATTGACCGAGCTCGCCCGGGAGCTCTTCAGCGATCTGGATGCCGAGCGGTTCGACCAGCTGGCCGAACGCGCGACGGATGACGTGCAGGGTGTGGACGAAATCTCACGCCGGTGGCTCCGTGGGCGGGCCGCGATGCAGACCTACCTCAACGGCCTGCGCGGCAATATCACGGGCATCCATTCCGAGTTGCGGGACCCGACCGAGGCCGTGTGGGGGGACGTCGGTGTCCTCACCGCGACACTGGAACAGACCTACTCGCTCTCGGGTCGAAACGAGACGATCGTCGCGCCTACCTCGATCCTGTTCCGCAGAGAGGACGGAACGTGGAAGTTCGCTCTGCTGCACTCGGTCCCGATTCCTGAGACGGCAAACTCCTAGGGTCGCGCGGTTCGCAGCGGCTGCGATGCCGCTGTGCCGAGCGACCGTGTTTTCCGAACATGTCCCCGCCACGTAGACTCGCGTGAGTGGTCACCTGTCCGAACTGCGGTGCGGAAAACCCTGAGCGGGCTCGCTTCTGTTTGAACTGCGCGTCCCCGCTCGGCACGGCGTCGGCCTTGGCCACTCGACTGGAAGAGAGGAAGACCGTCACCGTTCTCTTCTGCGACCTCGTCGGCTTCACGACACGTGCCGAGCGCAGCGATCCGGAGGACGTCCGCGAGCTGCTCGACGCATACCACGCAACCCTCCGTCGCGAGATCGAACGTTTCGACGGCACGATCGAGAAATTCATCGGCGATGCCGTGGTCGCGGTCTTTGGCGCGCCGGCGGCGCACGAGGACGACGCCGAGCGGGGCGTCCGCACCGCCCTGCGGATTCTCGACGCGGTCGCCGAGCTGAACGAGACCCGCCCGGGCCTGGATCTGGCCGTCCGGATCGGCGTCAACACGGGCGAGGCGCTCGTTGCGATCGGCGGAGCCGCCGGAGACAGGGCGGCCCAGGGCCAGGGCATCGCCACCGGGGATGTCGTGAACACGGCATCGCGGCTCCAGACGATTGCCCCGGAGGGCAGCGTCGTCGTCGGGGAGGCCACCTTCCGCGGCACGCGCAATGTGATCGAATACCGCGACCTCGAGCCGGTTGCCCTAAAGGGAAAGTCGGAGCCGGTGGCGATCTGGCAGGCACTCACGGCGCGCAGCCGGTACGGCGTCGACGTCGATCAGCGGGCATCCACTCCCTTCCTCGGGCGGGCGCACGAGCTCGCCCTCCTGCGCGAGACGTACCGGCGAACCGTCGACGAGTCGTCCCTCCAGCTCGTCACAGTGACCGGCGAGCCCGGGGTCGGCAAGTCGCGGCTGCTGTGGGAGTTCAAGACTGCCCTCGACGACGATCCGGACGTGCTCGCGTTCTGGCGACAGGGCCGCTGCCTGCCCTACGGCGAGGGAATCACGTTCTGGGCGCTCGGCGAGATGGTGAAGAGCCACGCCGGCATCCTCGAATCCGACGGCCCCGCGGATGCGGATGCAAAGCTGGCGATCTCGGTGGCTGCCGTCATCGAAGACCCGCGTCAGGCCGAGTGGGTCAAGTCGCGCCTGTCGGCGTTGGTGGGAGTGGCCACGGCCCAGGTCGATCGAGCTGAATCGTTCGCTGCCTGGCGAGCCTTCCTCGAAGCGATCGCGGCGCATCGCCCACTGGTGCTCGTGTTCGAGGACATCCACTGGGCGGACGACGCCCTCGTCCAGTTCGTCAACGACCTGACCGACTGGTCGACGGACGTTCCCATCCTCGTCGTGTGCACCGCGCGCCCCGAGCTGTACGAACGACACCCCGGCTGGGCGGGCGGCAAGCGCAACACGACGACGCTGGCCCTGTCTCGCCTGTCCGACGAGGACACCGGGCGGCTGGTGTTCGCCCTGCTCGCCCAGGTCGCCCTCCCCGCCGAGGTCCATGTGGCGCTGCTCGACCGCGCCGGAGGGAACCCGCTGTTCGCGCAGGAGTACGTGCGCATGCTCCTCGATCGGGGCATCCTGCAGCGTCGAGGCCGGAGCTTCTCGATGGCATCGGACGCGGACATCCCGCTACCGGAGACGATCCAGGCCGCCATCGCGGCGCGCCTCGACACGCTCACGCCGACCGGCAAATCACTGATCCACGACGCCGCCGTCATCGGCAAGGTCTTCTGGTCGGGCGCGGTCGCATCGATGGGCGGGATCGACGATGGGGTCGCGAACTTCGGCTTCCACGAGCTCGCCCGCAAGGAGCTCGTCAGACGGTCTCGAATGTCGACGGTGGACGGCCAGGTCGAGTACGCCTTCTGGCACGCACTGATCCGGGACGTTGCCTACGGGCAGATCCCGCGCGCGGCGCGGGCGCGCAAGCACGAGCTCGCGGCGGACTGGATCAAGGCGGTGGCCGGCGAGCGCGTGGGTGACGTTTCGGAGCTGCTGGCGTACCACTACGAGCAGGCGCTGGCGCTTTCGACGGCTTCGGGTCACATTGACCTCTCGGCCCTGCAGGCGCAGGCCCTCGAAGCATTGAAACTGGCCGGCGACCGAGCCATGTCGCTCGACACGCGGAAGGCGTTCGCGCTCTACCGGCGCGCGCTGGAGCTCGCACCGCATGGAACACAGGAGCGTGGACGGCTGCTGGTTCAGCTGGTCCTCTCGGGCGGCGTGAGCTTCGGGGGCGCGGGACAGGTCGAGCCCCGCGATGTCGAGCGACTGCTGACCGAGGCAGCCGAAGTGTTTCGCTCTTTGGGCGATCAGTTGGGATTGGGCGAGGCCCTAACGCTCCTCAGCCGCCAGCTGTGGCTTCGCGGAACGCCCGAGGCAGGAAATGAGAGGCTGACCGAGGCAATCGCAATCCTGGAGGCTGCACCGGCCGGGCGCGAGCTCGCCCAGGCGTATTCGGAGCTGGCCGGTCGCCATATGCTCGCCTCGCGGTTCGTCGAGAGTCGACCGTTGGCGGAAAAGGCCATTGCGCTGGCGCAAAGCCTCGGTGCGGACGACATCCAGGCGCGCGCTCTCCAGTTCACGGCGACCGCCAAGCTCGTGCTCGACGGCGACATGTCCGGGATGGCCGACTATCGGACTGCCCTCGCAATGGCTCTGGAGAACGGGCGCCTCGGCACCATCGACGCCGGCTACGACAACCTGGCCGATTTCACCCATGACCTCGAAGGCCCCGAGCAGGGCCTCGCCATCTACCGAGAGGGCATCGAACTGGTGCGCGGCCGAGGGGGCTCCGTTCTCTGGATGACCGCGGAATCGACCTGGCCACTCTTCAACCTCGGGCGTTGGGATGAGGTGATCCGCCTCGCGGACGAGGTCATCGAAGCCGATCGAGACGGCCCGACGCAGCTCACCGGCCTCGTGCTTCCAGAGAAGGCGCGCGTTCTCGCCTACCGAGGACGCGCGGCAGAGGCACACGCCCTCATCTCGGACTTCCTGCCGCGGGCGCGGGAGATGCGCGACCCGCAAGTCTTCGTGAAGGCGCTCGTCGCTGGAGCGGCCGCTTCCCTCGAGCTCGATGACCCGGCCGGGGTCGTGCGACTCATGGACGAGGTGGTGACATCCGGCAGTGCCTGGGATGTCCGCTACTGGTCCATCCCCGAGGGAGCGAGAGTGCTCGTCAAGGCGGGCGACGTGGACCTTGCCGAGCGACTGGTGGAAGGCACCAATCCGGATCCGGCCTACCCGGGCGTGAAGGCGGCCGTCGCCTTCGGACGCGCGGCCATCGCTGAGGCGAGGGGTCGGCCGGATGAGGCGCTCGCGCTGTATCGCCAGGCTAGCGAGTGGTACTCCGCGAGAGGATCGCTCCTGATCGATTCTCAGGCCGTGCTGGGCGCGGCGCGTTGCGAGATCGCCCTGGGTTTGGCCAAGGACGCCGGCCCCCAACTCAAGCGCGTCGGGGACTTCTATACCGGCCTGGGAGCGACCGCCCTGCAGGCCGAGGTCGACGAGCTGAGCGGCCTTGGCATGCCGCATCGGGCCCGTGCCGGCTTCGGTCACTAGATTCCCGACCCGAGGTTGCGGCGGCGCACCGGAATAGGAGCGCGACCCGTACGAAAGTACCAGGACGTCCGTTATCGTCGTGTAGCGGGAAGCTCGCGGGCGACCCGAACCCGAGTCCCTGGATATCTGGGCACGACTCGCCCAGCGGAGAGAAATGCGAAACCAACTCCTGGCCGAAATTGACGAAGAGCTCTTGGGCAGGCACGGAATGGCCGGCCGCGAGCCGTTCATCGAGGACGAGCGGAGGCGGCTCCTCGAGCGTGTCCGAGACGATCTCCAGCGTCGAGAGCTCAGCTCCGAGCTGCTGTGGTTCGTTGCCGAGCGCGCCTCGAAACGAGCCTGGCGATCTTCGAAGTCGGCGGCCGAAGGCTCCCCTGTCCGCTTCGGCCCAACGCCCGCTCGCGCTGCCTGAGGCACCCTGCGCGGTTCGGCCGGTCAGGGAGGGCTCGCGGCGCCAGCGCCTCCACCCTGCGTGGCGGGACGCCACATCGTCGTGATCACGTGGTCGTCGAACGGCGACCTGAACTCGCCGAGGCGACGGAATCCGACACGCTCGTAACGACGGTCGTTGAGCGGGTTCGTGGACTCGAGATACGCCGGCATCTCCTCGGGGTCGATTCGTGCAAGGTTGTCGGCGAGGAGCGCCATACCGATCCCCTGCCCGCGATGAGCTGGGTGCGTACCCAACAGCGACAGGTAGTAGTACGGCTCCTTCGTTGGGCGTGCGGCCGCAAAGCGGTGAAGTAGCCCGGAAAGGAGTCCGGCGCGTTCGCCCAGGTGCTCGGATGCGAGTCCGTCGAAGGCTTCCTCCTGCTCCGAGGACATGTCGTTGCCGCCCGGCGGGATCCAAATCGTCACTGCCTCGCCACCGACCGTCATCCACACCCATGGGTAGCGCAGCGCACCCTCGATCCAGAGGCGGAACAGGGCTCGCTGATGGTCCACCCGCCCGTCAGATCGGGCGAACGCGACCGCCCAGACCGGATCCTCTGCGAACGCAAGGGTGATCGTGTCGGTCACAACGTCGAGATCGCGCAGGGTCGCGATTCGTGCTGCCAGTCGAGTGTCCACGCCGTCAACTCTAATCGCGGGACCTCGAGGGAATCGGCGCTAGACTGCCTGCAGGTTGCCCAGCCACCGATAGCGATCGGCCCGGGTCGGTGGGTATCAGGGGATTCTCAGGTTCGCTCGATAGATTGCCCCGGCGGCAGCCGAGCATCGGCTGACCAGCCCCCGAGCGGAGCGACGACTGGAGCTCGTTCTGTCGCATGACCGAACCGTGGGACGCGGAGTCCCCACCTCCGACACCGACCAGGCAGCCGAGGTTGAACCGCCTCGGCGGGCGCCTGCGGCCGGCGGTCCCGGTGGCATTCGGTGTGACAGCTGCCCTGATCGCCATCCTCATCTATGGCGCATTCGTGCCTGGCCCCAAGCCATTGACCCAGGGTGACGTAAACCGCGCGATCGCTTCGGCTATGGCCTCGGCGACACCTGCTCCACCCCTGTCCGTGCATGCCTACGAGGTCGCCCGGCCATCGCTGGTGCTGATCGAGACGCAGGGCTCGGGCTCGAACGGGACGACGGACAGCGGCCTTGGCAGCGGAGTCGTCATCGACCAGAACGGCGACATCCTGACGGCCTTGCACGTCGTCGCCGATGCGACCGGCATCCAGCTGACGTTCGCCGACGGAAGCCAGTCGGCCGCCCAGATCGTCACCAAACAGGCCGACCAGGACATCGCCGTCCTTCGGGCGACAACCCCGCCGGCGCAGGTCGTTCCTGCGACGCTCGGCAATCCCAAAGCCCTGCAGATCGGCAGCGACGCGTATGTCGTCGGAAATCCCTTCGCATTGACCGGCTCGATGACCACGGGCGTGGTCTCCGGCCTCGATCGTTCGTTCCAACTTCCGAAGAGCCAGCAGGTGCTGAAGGGGCTCATCCAGATCGACGCCGCCGTCAACCCGGGCAACTCGGGCGGACCGCTGCTGAACCGAGATGGCCAGGTGGTCGGGATCGTGACCGCCCTCATCAATCCCACCCAGCAGGACGTGTTCATCGGGATCGGCCTCGCCGTGCCGATCACCACCGCAGCCGGCGCGGCCGGTCTTCCGCCGTACTGAACATCAAGCCGTATCGGGAGTAGACGCAGTGGACCAACTGTCGGCCGAACAGATCAAGCCGATGGAGCGCGTGCTCTACGAAGTCAAGAAGGTCATCGTCGGCCAGGACCACCTGCTGGAGCGGCTGATCGTCGCGCTGCTGGCGCGCGGCCACGTCCTGGTCGAGGGGGTCCCCGGCCTGGCCAAGACGATGGCCATCAAGACCCTGGCGGACGCGATCGGTGGCGAGTTCAAGCGCATCCAGTTCACGCCCGACCTCGTCCCGGCGGACCTGATCGGCACGCGCATCTACAACCAGAAGACCGGCGAGTTCAATACCTCGCTCGGCCCGGTCTTCACGAACCTTCTCCTCGCGGACGAGATCAACCGCGCCCCGGCGAAGGTCCAGAGCGCGCTGCTCGAGGTCATGCAGGAGCGCCAGGTCACGATCGGGCACGAGTCGTTCAAGGTGCCTGATCCCTTCCTCGTGCTCGCGACGCAGAACCCGATCGAGACCGAGGGCACGTACGCCCTGCCCGAGGCGCAGGTCGACCGCTTCATGCTCAAGGTGCTGGTCGACTACCCGAGCTCAACCGAGGAATTCGTCATCGTTGAACGCATGACGGGGGCGTTAGCCGCCGTGCAGAAAGTGCTGTCGACCGACGACTTGCTCGGTCTCCAGGCGCAGGCCGACCGCGTCTACGTCGACCCCGCGTTGTTCCAGTACGCCGTCCGACTGGTCACGGCAACCCGGGCGCCGGCCAAATACGGGCTCGAGGAGATCGCGCGTTACATCACCTACGGCGCGAGCCCACGAGCGTCGATCAACCTGGTGCTCACGGCGCGCGCCCTCGCCTTTGTCAGAGGCCGGGATTACGCACTGCCGCAGGAAATCCTCGACGTCGCGCTGGACGTCATGCGTCACCGCCTCGTGCTGTCGTTCGAGGCGCTCTCGGACAATGTGACCAGTGACGCCATCCTGAAGCGAGTCATCGAGAAGACCCCCGTACCAGTCGTGCCCTTGCGGGAGCAGACAAACGTACGCGTCAGCGCCTGAGCGCATCCTCCAGCGGCTCGACTGGCAGGTCATCCGCCGGCTGGACGGCCTGCTGCAGGGCAACTACCGGACGCTGTTCTACGGCAACGGGGTCGACTTTGCCGACGTCCGCGAATACCAGCCCGGCGACGATGTTCGCTACATCGACTGGAACGTCACTGCCCGGATGGACACGCCGTACGTTCGCCAATACGTCGAGGATCGCGAGATCACGGCCTGGTTCCTGCTCGACCTTAGCCCGTCCGTGGACTTCGGGACCATCGACACGGAGCGCCAGAAGCGGACGGTGCTGATCGACTTCGTGACCACGCTCGCGCGCTTGTTAACGCGTCACGGGAACCGGGTCGGCGCGATGTTCTACGGCAGCACCTCCGTCGAGCGCACGATTCCGCCACGCGGCGGACGGCCGCAGGTGTTGCGCCTGATCGACGACCTCCTGAAGTATCCCCGCCTGACGGCCGCGCCGTTCACGGACCTGACACCGCTGCTCGAAAGCGGGCGAAGCTCGATCAAGCGCCGATCGCTGATCTTTATCATCTCGGACTTCATCAGCGCGCCCGGCTGGGAGCGACCGTTGAATCTGCTCAACCGGCGCCACGAGGTTCTGGCCGTGCGGCTGTTCGATCCGCGCGAGGCCGAGCTGCCGGACGTCGGCCCGCTCATCATGCAGGACGCCGAGACGGGCGAGCAGCTCTACGTGGACACGCACGACAAGCGGTTTCGGGCGCGCTTCGAGAGCGCGGCAGCGCAACGGGAGGCAGCTCTCAGCGAGGCGTTCAAGCGGTCCGGGGTAGACGCCGTCTCGCTGTCGACCGACGAAGACCTCGTGCGCGCGATCGTGCGCATGGCCACGCTTCGGCACGGGCGCCGGAGGTAGCCGCGTGTCCTTCCTCTGGCCGACGATGCTCGCCCTGCTCCTGCTCATCCCACTGGGAGCCTGGCTGTACCTGCTCGTGGGAGCCCGTCGGCGGGGGCGCCTGGCCGGCTTCGGAGGGCTCGCCGTCGAGCCCTCGGCGGCGGCTCCCGCGCGTCGGACTCGGCTGCGCCGTCGCGTCACCGCGGCGTTCTTCGTGGTCGGCTCCACCGTCATGGTCATCGCCCTCGCCCGACCGCAGGCGGTTCTCAGCCTGCCCAGGCTCGAAGGGACGGTCATCCTGGCCTTCGACGTCTCGGGCAGCATGGCTGCCGATGACCTGAAGCCAACCCGCATGGAAGCGGCGAAAGCGGCGGCCCGCGCATTCATCGAGCGCCAGCCGGCAAGCGTGCAGATCGGGGTGGTCGCCTTCAGCGACGGTGGCTTGTCGGTGCAGGCACCCTCGAACCAACAGGCCGATGTGCTCGCGGCGATCAGCCGCCTCACGCCGACGCGCGGTACCTCGGTCGGCCAGGGCATCCTGGCTTCCCTCAAGGTGATCGCGGCACAAGAAGCGGGATCGAACCCGGACTACTACACGAACCGATCGCCTTCGGCGTCGCCCTCCCCCAGCCCGACGCCAGTCCCTGCCGGCACGCACACGTCGGCCGTCATCGTGCTGCTCACCGACGGCGAGAACAACCAATCGCCCGACCCGCTCCAGGCTGCCCAGGCCGCCGCCGACCGTGGGGTGCGCATCTACACGGTGGGCGTCGGAAGTGCAGCCGGCGCCGATCTCAAGATCGACGGCTTCACGGTCCACACTCAGCTCGACGAGCCGACGCTCCAGCAGATCTCGCAGATCAGCGACGGGAGCTATTACAAGGCTGATAACGCGGACCAGCTGCACTCGATCTATGACAACCTCGACAGCCAGCTGGTACTCAAGCCCCAGGCGACCGAGATCACCTCGATCTTCGCCGGGGCGAGCTTGCTGATCCTGCTGATCGGGGGCGTGTCGTCGCTCGCGTGGCTCGGGCGGGTGCCCTGATGCTGGCAGGTCTCTACCTGACGCAGGCCGAGGTGTCCTGATGCAGGCCGAGGTGTCCTGATGCAGTTCCTGTGGCCCGGCTTCCTCGCCCTGCTCCTGATCGTGCCTGCGATGATCGGCATCTACGTCTGGACGCTGCGCCGCCGCCGGCCTTCAGGGGTCCGCTACTCCAGCCTGTCGCTCGTGCGCACGGCGCAGCCCGGCTCCTCGCGCCTCCGCCGGCACCTGCCATTCGCTCTGTTCGTGGTTGGGCTGGCCAGCCTGGCCGTGGCCCTCTCACGGCCGGTGACGATCGTCAGCGTACCCGCCGGCCAGACCACGATCATCCTGGCCATCGACGTCTCGGGCAGCATGTGCTCGACCGACATCCAACCGACCCGCTTGCAGGCCGCAGAGGACGCCGCGTCGTCCTTCATCCAGCGGCAGGGCTCGACCACGCAGATCGGCATCGTCGCGTTCGCAGGCTTCGCCGAGCTCGTCCAGTCGCCGACGAACGACCAGGAGCTGCTGCTGGACGCCGTGCGGAGCCTCGCCACGGGACGGCGAACGGCCATCGGGAGCGGGATGCTAGCCTCGATCGACGCGATCGCCGGCATCGATCCGACGGTCGCGCGCAGCCAGACCGATCCGCCAACCGGGCCCGATCCGTCGCCCGTTCCGAAGGGTGCCTATGCCCCCGACATCGTGGTGCTGCTGACCGACGGTGCGAACAACGCCGGTCCGGCACCGATCGACGCCGCCAAGCAGGCGGCGGATCGGGGCGTCCGCGTGTACACGATCGGGTTCGGGTCGGCAGACGGTGGCGCGATCGATCCGGTCTGCGGACCGCAGTTCGTGGGTCGAGAACCGGGTGCGTTCGGAGGCGGCTTCGGCGGTGGCGGAGCCGGTGGCGGCCCGGGATTCCGCCGCGGCATCGACGAAGCCACGCTCAAGCAGGTCGCCGACATGACCGGCGCGACGTACTACCCAGCCGAGAGCGCAGGCGACCTCCAGAACGTGTTCAGCAATCTCCCGACGTCCCTGATCACGAAGCACGAGGTCA
>Ga0066709_100000609_pt1 | contig 20178 bp, 20 predicted proteins | sample GraSoiAngelo_158_FD_79665 | JGI IMG/M metagenome (GOLD analysis project Ga0066709, IMG submission 79665) | Grasslands soil microbial communities from the Angelo Coastal Reserve, California, USA - 14_1009_16_30cm | ecosystem: Environmental > Terrestrial > Soil > Grasslands | place: USA...
AAAGAGACTCAGCTCGCGGACATGCACCCGGGCCAAGCTGCGACGGTTTCTGTCGATGCATTTGGCGGCCGCGTTTTCAACGCGCACGTGGACAGCATCGCCTCAGCCACAGGCGCCAGATTCAGTTTGCTGCCACCCGAGAATGCCACAGGGAATTACGTCAAAGTGGTTCAGCGCATCCCTGTGAAGCTTGTTTTTGAAGAAGGTCAAGATCCCGAACACCAATTGCGCCCCGGCATGTCAACTGTGGTCAAGGTGCGGGTGAAATAAATTTCAAAAAGACTCCATCATGAGCGACGTAAATACACCCGTACCTCACGTCAATCCGTGGCTCATCGCCGTCGCGGTAATGTTCGGAACCTTTATGGAAGTTCTGGACACCACCGTCGTGAATGTATCGTTGCCGCATATTGCGGGGAGCCTTTCGGTGACTTCAGAGGAAGCGACGTGGGCGCTGACCTCATACCTCGTAGCGAACGCGATCGTCTTACCGATTACAGGATGGCTCGCGAGTTATTTCGGAAGAAAGCGGTTGCTGATGTCGGCGGTCGTTGGTTTCACGGCTTCTTCCTTCATGTGTGGTTTCGCACCAAATCTTGCATGGCTTGTAATCTTCCGGATTGTGCAGGGGTTGACGGGCGGTGTTTTGCAGCCGGTTTCACAGGCGGTAATGCTCGAAGCATTCCCTCCCGCGCAGCGGGGAAAGGCGATGGGTTTTTGGGGGCTCGGCATTGTTGTCGCGCCGATGCTCGGACCGGTTCTCGGCGGATGGTTGACGGACAATTACTCGTGGAGATGGGTGTTCTACGTGAACATTCCTGTTGGAATTGCATCCATCATCATGACCAAGATGTTCATCTTCGATCCGCCTTACATTCGCCGCACGACGGCTAGAGTCGATACTTGGGGTATCGGAATGCTCGCCGTCGGAATCGGTTCTCTCCAGGTCATACTCGATAAAGGCCAACAAGAAGACTGGTTCTCATCCAACTGGATAACGTCTCTCGCGATTCTTTCGGCAGCGATGTTGGTCTTGTTCATCATTCACGAATTGCGAACGGCTGATCCGGTCCTGCGCCTTCGGGTTTTCAAGGAAAGAACGTACGCGACCGGAGTATTCCTCATGACGACGCTTGGCTTCGTGCTCTACGGAAGTCTGGTACTGCTTCCGTTGTTCTTACAGACGGTGCTTGGGTACCCAGCTATTGAAGCCGGCATTGCAATGGCTCCGCGTGGTCTCGGATCGTTCATCGCAATGCCGATCGTCGGCTTCCTTACCACGAAAATCGATCCCCGCAAGTTGTTAGGTGTGGGGTTGATCGGCGGCGCGATCACGCTATTCGCGCTGGGATCGTTGAATCTGCAAGTCGGTTACTGGGACATTTTCTGGCCACAGTTCTTCCAAGGACTCTCCATGGGGTTGATCTTCGTGCCATTGACGACGACAACAATGAGCTTGATCGCTCGCGAAGAGATGGGAAATGCAACGAGCCTGTTCAATCTCATGCGCAATCTTGGCGGCAGTGTCGGCATTGCCACGATCGCCACCATGCTGAGCCGCAATGCTCAAACGCAATACAACATTCTTGGAGCTCATGTGAGCGCATATGACACCCGCGTCGGCACGTTACTCGCGCAGATCCGCGGTGCATTCATGGCAAGAGGAATGGACTTCACCACTGCTACCCGCGCCGCCTACGCTGCGCTTTCGGGCATGGTCAGCCAACAAGCTGTCATGGTTGCGTTCGTCCAGCTGTTTCGGATACTGGCAGTGGTATTCGCAGTAGTCATACCGCTTGTGTTCATCATGCGGAGGCCGAAAACGGCCCAACCCGCTGTCTCCGCTCATTGATAGCAGCATGTCTTTGTGTTTATATAGGCCAAATGGAAATCAGAATTGTTATCTTCCTCGCCTTTGTCAGCGTCACTGTCGTGACGAACACTTTGCTGATTTTTTTCGCGTACAGGGCATTGGCCGGTGCGACTTGGAAACTCACAACGACTGTGTCAGAAATTGGAAGAAGCAGTGAGACGCGTGAGTTGATGGACTCGTTGCAGGTTGCTGCCCAGCGCGCTGCTGCAGTCACCGAATCGACGAAGCTGAAAATCGCTGAGTTCGAGCCGGTTTTGGATCGGACGGTGGAAAACTACCGCCGCACTCTTGCCTCCGTCGATTCGAAGCTTGAAAAAATCGCGGATAACATCAACACCACGGCGAAAAAGGTGAGAGACGCTATTGCAAAACCAACATTCGCAGCCGCTTCGGTTGTTGCCGGTTTGACCAAAATTCTTGAAGACTGATTGTTAGCCCCCTCTTTTCAGCAGCCAATTCCAGGCCGTCCGTACGATATTTTCCAGGTCGCTTTCTGTGGCAGTCCATCCCAACAGATCCTTTGCCCTGCCCACGGCGGCGATGAGCTCTGGCGGGTCGCCGGAACGCCGGACGGTTTCGCGCACCTGAAACTCGCGTCCGGTTACACGGCGGACGGTTTCGATCACTTCCCGAACCGAATAGCCGTGACCCGTACCGAGGTTGATCGCTTGCGATTGAAGCCGTCCATTCATCAGAGCCTGTAAAGCGAGCACATGGGCGCGTGCAAGATCGGTCACATGAATGTAGTCACGCAGGCAGGTGCCATCCCGGGTGGGATAATCGGTTCCGTAGACTTGAACGTCGGGTCTAACACCGGCGGCGGCATCGAGGACCAAAGGAATCAAGTGGGTTTCGGGCGTGTGGTCTTCGCCAAACTCGCCGTCCCCATCCGCTCCTGCAGCATTGAAATAGCGTAGAGACAAGTATTGCAACCCATGCGCCTGGTTGAACCACCGAAGCGCGCGCTCGAATGCAAGCTTCGTATCACCGTAAGGATTGATGGGATTTTGAGGATGATCTTCGCGGATCGGAACGCTGTCAGGTATGCCATAAGTTGCGCAAGTTGAAGAGAAGATCAGATACTTCACGCCACAGTGCCTCATGGCGTTCAGCAAATTCAACCCGCCGAGAACATTCGTCTGATAATACAGCTCAGGCTTTTCGACGGATTGGCTGACAAGGGCTGTCCCGGCAAAATGCAATACACCGTCGATGGCACATTCGCTGAAAACTTGTGCGAGATCGCTCGGGTTGCAGAGATCGCCTTCGAAAGAAGGAGTCGCTTTCACAAACGATCGATGGCCGGTTGAAAAATTATCAAAGATGACCGGCTGAAGCCCCGCCGCTTTCAATGCCTTGACGGTATGGCTTCCGATATACCCGGCGCCGCCAGTAACGAGGATCATGCTGTGCAAATACCTTCCTATTGGCTTGACGCCAACATTCTAAAATAGGCGTGTAGAGTTCTCATCTATGACACGCAAAACTATCGTAGTGACAGGTGGCGCTGGGCACGTCGGCTCTCACGTGGTCGAGATGCTGCTTGCGGACGCGAATAACAGGATCATCTCGCTCGACAATTATTTCAATGGCCGCGAAGAGAACCACATCGCTGGTGCGGAATACCGGCGCGGCCATACGAAGGACATCGAAGCTTTGATTCCTGAAATGCCGGATACCGTTTATCACCTCGGAGAATATGCCCGTATCGCGCCATCATTCGAAGATGTGCGGCAAGTCTACCAGATGAACATGATCGGTACGTTTGCGGTCGTCGAGTTTTGCCGGATTCGGAAGGTCTCGAAGCTGGTTTATGCTGCCTCGAGCACGAAATTCGCAATCGAAGGCGATGGCCGTCACCAGAATCCGTATTCTTTTACCAAGGCGACGAATGTCGACCTTATCAACGATTACGGCCGCTGGTACAACCTGCCATACGCCATCTGTTATTTTTACAACGGTTTTGGGCCGCGAGAGAGAGGTGACGGCAAATACGCGACATTGATAGCGAAGTTTGAGCGACAGTATCTCGAAGGCCTGCCTCTCACCGTCGTCGCGCCGGGAACCCAGAGACGCGCCTTTACATACGTCAAGGACCTGGCGCGCGGAATTATCCTCGCCGGTCAAACGGGGTTTGGCGACGGCTATGCGCTAGGAGTGAATAATAGTTATTCCGTCCTGCAGATCGCACACGCATTCGGGACCCCAATGGAGATCGTTACTGGATATGCCGGCCGCGAGGAGTCGGCCAACGATCCCACCAAAGCCCGGGAGGAACTCGGTTGGGAGCCGACTCTCGACGTCATCGACTACATACGAGATTTTGTCCGCACGCATCCCCGCCAGTGACCTACAGTCTGCCGACGCTGTAATACGTAAACCCAAGTTGACGCAATTGCATGGGATCGTAAATGTTGCGGCCATCGAAGATCACGGGCTGCCGCATCATGGCCTGCATGCGTTCGAAGTTGGGATTGCGGAATGCCTGCCACTCCGTGATAATGAGCAGCGCATCTGCGCCTTCGACGCAACCGTAATTGTTCGAAGCGAGCTGGATGCGTGCGCCGAAAATCTTTTTGGCTTCGTCCATCGCTTCCGGATCGTAAGCAACGATTGCTGCTCCATCGGAAACGAGATTCTCGATGATTTTGATCGCTGGAGCGTCACGCATGTCATTCGTCCGCGGTTTGAACGCGAGCCCCCAAATTCCAATCCTTTGATCGCGAAGATTGCCTTTGAAATGGCTCCGCACTTTTTCGACGAAACGCAGCGCCTGGGTCTGATTTACGGCATCCACGGCTTCAAGGATCTTCATTTCATATTGATGCTGCCGGCCAGTATCGATGAGGGCGCGAATGTCTTTCGGGAAACAGCTTCCGCCGAAACCAACCCCAGGAAACAAAAAAGCCGGGCCGATCCGAGAGTCTGAAGCGAGTCCCTTGCGGATCATATCGACATTGGCGCCAACTCGCTCGCAGAGATTCGCGATCTCGTTCATGAACGAAATGCGGGCCGCAAGAAAGGCATTTGCCGCATACTTCAACAGTTCTGCCGTGCGAGTATCGACAATCAAGACCGGACTGCCCGTACGGACAAACGGCGCGTACAGGTCCCGCAGGATTTCAGCGGGACGAACGTCGTCGGCGCCGACGACAACCCGATCGGGTTTCATGAAATCCTCGACGGCCGCTCCCTGTTTCAAGAATTCCGGATTCGAGAGAAGGTCGAATGGATGGGTTGTTTCTTTTTTCAGGATTTCTCGCATCCTCTCACTCGTTCCAACCGGGACAGTCGACTTGACGACGATTACTTTGTAGCGATCCATTGCGCGCCCGATCGCAGCGGCGACATCAAAAACGGCGCCGAGATTCGCCGCGCCGTTTGGCAGCGGCGGCGTTCCCACAGCAACGAAAATAACGAATGATTTCTTGACGGCGGCATCCAGATCCGTCGTGAATGTCAGTCGTTCTTCCCGTACATTTCTTTCGATGATCTCAGGAAGGCCGGGCTCGTATATGGGAATAACGCCTTTTTTGAGATTTTCCACTTTTGCGACGTCGTTATCGACACACCAGACGTCATTACCGCTTTCCGCAAAACAACTCCCCGCTACAAGTCCTACATAGCCCGTTCCGATCACTGCGATATTCATTGCTACTCCAAGTGTTCTTCAACAGCTGAGCCCACTTTCGTCAGGAATGTATCTGAAAATGACGGAAGCGCGCCGATGCCTTCGTCCAAAATTATTTTTTCGACCCGGTGAATTGGAAAAAAAACCGTTGTCGGTTGTACGCCGCTCTCTTCACGTTGTGTGATGTGATCCATCCAGTCGTCAAACGCGTTCAGGTCGATGCCGCGGACCGTGATTCCATAGGTGGCTATCTCCAACAGCCGGCCGAAGAATCGCTCTCGTGGCGCCTGCAGGTTGACGATAACTATAGAGTTGAGTTTCACGCTTACTCTGTGCCGCTGTGGCTTAAGCCGCCTACATTGTTCCATACAGACACAGAGCCTAAAACTCCATCTGCTTCGGCTCACCCGCAAGAATCAGCTTCGGCTCCGTTAATCGCTGGACGTCCTCGACGGTAACGCCAGGCCGGAGTTCCTTCAGCACCAATCCGTCGTCGGTTACATCGATGACACAAAGCTCACTCACAACCGTGTCCACTACCTGCACGCCTGTCAGGGGAAGGGAACATTTCTTGAGAATTTTGGGTTTACCGTCCCTTGTCGCGTGTTCCATTGCGACGATCACGCGCTTCGCTCCGGCTACAAGATCCATGGCGCCACCCATTCCTTTGACCATTTTTCCGGGGATCGTCCAGTTGGCGAGATTTCCGCGCTCGTCGACTTCCATCGCGCCGAGCACGCTCAGATCGATATGGCCGCCTCGGATCATGGCAAATGAATCGGCGCTGGAGAAATATGAGGCGCCAGGCAGGGCTGTGATGGTTTCTTTGCCGGCATTGATGAGGTCGGGATCTTCCTCGCCTTCGAACGGATATGGGCCGATGCCGAGCAGGCCGTTCTCCGAGTGCAGCAATACTTCAATGCCTTTAGGAATATAGTTTGCGCACAATGTCGGCATCCCAATGCCGAGGTTTACGGTAAATCCATCTTTTAATTCACGGGCGATGCGGCGAGCGATAATTTCACGCTTCGGTAGTTCGCTCATGACGCACCTCTCTTGCGCACCGTAAGCCTCTCGATCCGCTTCTCGTAATTCGAGCCTTGGAAGATCCGCTGCACGTAAATACAAGGAGTGGGGACGCAATCAGGTTCCAGTTCGCCGACACCCACCAGGTGCTCGACCTCAGCGATCGTGACACGCGCCGCGGTAGCCATAACGGGATTAAAATTGCGGGCCGTCTTCCCATAAATCAGATTGCCCCACCGGTCGCCTTTCCACGCTTTGACGAATGCGAAATCCGCGGCCAATGCGCGCTCCAGCACATACATGCGCCCGTTGAACTCGCGAGTTTCCTTTTCTTCAGCGACAAGCGTTCCATAGCCCGTTGGCGTGTAGAACGCAGGAATCCCCGCTCCTGCGGCCCGCATGCGTTCGGCGAACGTCCCCTGCGGAACCAACTCCACCTCGAGCTGGCCGGCAAGCGCAAGTTCTTCGAACAATTTGTTCTCTCCAACGTATGTCGCAATGATTTTTCGGATTTGCCGCGCTTCCAACAAGAGACCCGCGCCACGCCCATCGATGCCGGCGTTGTTGCTGATGATGGTGAGGTTCTTCGTTCCTTTATCGCGTAGCGCGCTGATGAGATTTTCTGGAATGCCGCAGAGCCCGAACCCGCCAAGCATGATCGTAGCCCCGTCTCGTACGTCTGCGATGGCTTCTTGAGCATCGTGCACAACCTTATTCAATCGGTTCCTCCGCGTCTGAATAGGTGTTCAATTTCGTCGAAGTTTCCAGCCTCCATCGAATCCAGGACACGCTGCAGTCGTTCGATAAAAGACTGAAGTTCGTGGGGTAAGAAGCCGGACGTCCTAAAGATATCACGCCACACGTGAAATGGGCTTGCAGCCAGGCGCGTCATCGATCGCAGACCGGGGCCGGCGAGGTCTTTGCTTGCGGATGTGTAATCGGCAAGCACGGTCGAAAGGATCTGCGGAAGATGGCTGATCTGAGCAACGAGGCGATCATGTTCTCCCGGCGAAATCTCGTGTGGCGTTGCCCCGATTGCCGTCGCAATATCACGCATCAGTTCGAGACCGCCGGCCGGCGTGGATTTGACTCGACAGAGAAAATAAGGCGCGCCGTGAAAGAGATCCGCGCTCGCCGATTCCGGTCCGGAATGCTCGAGGCCGGCCATCGGATGTCCACCGACAAAGGAGATGCCGAGCCGCCCGGCTTTATTGCAAATCGCAGATTTTGTGCTGCCAACGTCGGATACTAGCGTTTCTCTCGACCTGAACTTGTCGAGAAGCTTGAGAATGTCTCCCACTGGTGTTGCCAGAATCACCAAGTCCGCGGGTTGCGCGCCTGCGACATCAACGATCTTCAGCCGCGTTGCTCGTTCGATGACGTCAGCCTTATCGACACCGGCAATCCGTATTTGTGGAAATGCGCGCTTCAAAGCCAATGCCAGCGAGCCGCCGATCAGCCCCGTGCCGTAAATTGTGACCGTGTTCAGCTGCATGACAAAAGATCCATCTTAAGCCAGTGAGCTGCAGTTTCAGTCCGTCGCCTGCAGTTTGGACAATTCGCACCGCGGAGCGGTGCTTGGAAATTAGCCAGGGGTACGCGTTTTTTGCGTACCCCTGGAATGCGCCGATAACCCTCGCCTCACATCATCGCGCGCTGAACGGCCGGGGCGATGATGTTGAGCTGCGACATCAATTCGCGAAATTGGTTCGGATACAGCGACTGCGCTCCATCGCACAGCGCAGTTTCCGGAGCGTGATGGACTTCGATCAACAGCCCATCCGCGCCGGCGGCAACGGCAGCTCGTGCCATCGGTGCAACCTTGTCCCTGCGCCCTGTGCCATGCGACGGATCAACGAGGATCGGAAGGTGCGACAACTTCTTGATGACGGGAATCGCAGAAATGTCGAGCGTGTTACGGGTGTAATTTTCAAAAGTTCGAATGCCGCGTTCGCACAAGATGACGTCATGATTGCCGCCAGTCATGATGTACTCGGCGGAGAGCAGCCACTCTTCGATCGTCGCTGACGGGCCTCGCTTCAAGAGGACAGGCCGTCGTACCTTCGCGAGTTCCTTCAACAGATCGAAATTCTGCATGTTCCTGGCGCCGACCTGGAGAATATCCACGTATTTCAGGAACATTGGGATCTGCGTCTGGTTCATGATTTCGGAAACGACAAGCAAGTTGTGCTTGTCCGCGGCATCACGCAAGACCTTGAGACCTTCTTCTCCCATTCCTTGGAAACTGTACGGTGAAGTTCGCGGCTTAAAGGCGCCGCCTCGAAGAACCCGAATGCCACAATCGCTCATGATGCCGGCGATCGTCGACACTTGTTCGGCGCTTTCAACGGTGCAAGGTCCTGCCATCATCACTACGTGGCGCCCGCCAATCTTGATCTGCCGGCCGGGAGGGCCTACCGTAACAACAGTGCCGTCTGGTTTGAAGGCGCGGCTGGCGAGCTTGTAAGACGCAGAGATCTTGATAACCTCACGAACGCCTTCCAGCAGCTCAATGTCTCGATGATCGACAGCAGCCCCTCCCACAGCCCCGAGAACCGTGTGCGCGGCGCCCGTCGAGCGATGCACGTCAAAGCCCATCTGGATGAGGCGCTCGATCACATTCTGGATCTGCTCTTCGTTCGCCCCTTCCTGCATTACAACAACCATGAGTTCTTACGGCCTACTACGGCTTCTCCCTTTCTAATCTTTCGATCCGCCGGCATTCGTCGATCACCCGTTCGAACAACCGCTGAAGGCCTTCGTTGTCCAGGGGCCCGCGGTTGACTTCTTTAATCCGGCGGAGAATCTCCCGCTCGCGGTCGGGATCATAGACCCTCAGGCTCTCCGCATGTTTGATCTTCCCGATCTCAATCGCGCATTTTGAACGTTCATTGAACAATTCAACCAGCTTGCTGTCGATCTCATCAATCCTGCGGCGCCAGTCATCGATGCTCATTGGGACGGACAACCTTTCAGCCAACCCGTGAATGCCGCTACTCGTTGGACCAGATCCGGCTTACCGATGTGTTGCTCGATTTCTCTGACGATCGAGCTGCCCACGATCGCTGCATCTGCCTCCTGCCACACGGCGCGAACATGCTCTGGCCGCGAAATGCCAAACCCGACGGCAATGGGCGACGTCGCATGGGACCGCAACGTTTGTAAGAACTGTTTCAGCTCGCCAGCCAACTCTTGCTGCTCGCCCGTCACTCCAGTGCGTGACACTGCATATAAAAATCCATTCGATGCCTCACCTATTTTCTTCATGCGCTGCGGCGAACTGGTCGGTGCGACTAAGAATATGGTGTTGAGGCCTGCGTTCCGCATGGTGCGAACGAATGTGTCCGATTCTTCAACCGTGAGATCGCTGGCCAGCACACCGTCGAACCCAGCTTTTGCGGCATCGCGCGCCAGCTCTTCCAAACCGTAATTCAGCAGCGGATTGAAGTAGCTGAATAATATGAGAGGGACATCCGACTGCTTGCGGATTTTTTCACAAAGGTGCAGGACCTTGCGCAGCGTGACGTGGTTGCTCAGCGCGCGTTCGGTTGCACGCTGGATAACGGGCCCGTCGGCGATCGGATCTGAAAATGGCATGCCCAGTTCGATGACATCGACACCGGATTTGTCGAGAGCGAGGACAAGCTCCAAAGTTACATCAAGGCTCGGATCTCCGGCTGTGATGTAGGGAATGAAACCCTTACGCCCTTCGGCCTGCAGGCGCGCGAATTTGCTCTCTATACGTGTCATATTTATTTGCCACAAAAAGGCACAAAAAACTCAAAAAGGATTTTCTTCTGAATTTTGTGCCTTTTTGTGGCTAATCAACCGCATCACTTCCGTAACATCCTTATCACCGCGGCCGGAGACGTTCACAACCACGATCTGATCTGCCGGCAGCTTCAACTTTTTCGCGTAAGCGACTGCATGCGCGCTTTCCAACGCCGGAATGATTCCTTCCAAGTGGCTTAGCTCATGGAACGCGTCGAGCGCCTCTGCGTCGTTAACGTTTGTGTATTCGACCCGGCCTATGTCGTGCAGCGCGGCATGCTCGGGACCGACAGACGGATAATCCAAACCCGCCGACACGGAGTGCGTCGGCATCACCTGTCCATCTTCATCTTGGAGGATGTATGAGAATGTTCCGTGAAGAACGCCAGGCCTGCCTCCGGCGAATCTGGCAGCATGGTCGCCCAGCATAGGACCTCGCCCACCAGCCTCTACGCCGATCATTCGTACTTGTTTCTCTCCGACGAAATCGTAGAACAAGCCGATGGAATTGCTTCCACCACCAACGCAAGCCAAAAGCAGATCAGGCAATCGTCGTTCCTGCTGCAAGATCTGTGCGCGAGTTTCGCGGCCGATTACGGATTGAAAATCCCGAACCATCACGGGATACGGGTGCGGGCCGAGCACGGAGCCGAGCATGTAATAGGTCGTGCGCACATTCGTAACCCAGTCGCGCATGGATTCGTTGATCGCATCCTTCAATGTCTTGCTTCCAGCAGACACTGGAATGACGCGGGCCCCGAGCAATTTCATGCGAAAAACATTGAGCTCCTGGCGACGAATGTCTTCCTCGCCCATATAAACATCGCAATCGATGCCCAGACGCGCGCAGACGGTCGCCGTCGCTACTCCGTGTTGGCCGGCGCCAGTCTCCGCGATAATGCGCGTCTTGCCCATGCGTCGCGCAAGCAGTCCCTGGCCAAGACAGTTGTTGATCTTGTGGGCGCCGGTGTGATTCAGGTCTTCGCGTTTCAAATAGATCTTCGCGCCACCCCAGGTTTTCGTCAGCCGTTCAGCAAAGTACAGTGGCGTCGGCCGGCCGGAGTAGGTCCGCAGAAGTTCATCGAGTTCGGCCTGAAACCTGGGGTCGCGCTGCGCCTCGAAGTACGCGGCCTCGAGCTCCTCCAGCGGATGCATGAGCGTCTCGGGCACGAACTGCCCGCCGTAATTCCCGAAATGACCTTTCATGATTTACCCTATTAACGCGACGTCGGCGCGCTGCACCGCCTCAATAAAGCGTCGCATCTTTTCGTAGTCTTTCTTGCCTGGCCTGGATTCCACGCCACTGGCTACGTCCACCGCGAATGGATGCAGCATACCGACGGCTTGCGCCACATTCTCCGGATTCAAACCGCCGGCGATTACAATTGAGCCGAAAGCGTTGGCGCCAAAGACGAGCTCCCAATTGAAGGACTTCCCCGTACCGCCGAATTGATCAGGCGAACAGGCGTCGAGAAGAAACGTGCGGCTGCCGTAGCTGCGCAGGGTCTCAACGCGGAAGTTCGAATCAACGCGTAGCGCCTTGATTACTTTCGCGCGTTGAATCATCGAGCAGTAATCCGGAGTTTCATTTCCGTGAAGCTGAACAGCGTGCAATCCAAGCGATCCTGCGAAGTCCTCTAAATTTTGCGGATCCGGATGGTTCACGAAAACTCCGACGACTGTTACAAAAGGCGGCAGCCTCTCGATGATTTTTGCCGCCCGGCTCGGCTCGATGTAGCGAGGGCTACTTGGATAGAAGTTCAGGCCGATTGCGTCGGCGCCAAGTAATACGGCGTCGCGCGCGTCTTCGAATTCGGTGATGCCGCAGATTTTGACGCGCGTCACGACAAGCCTCGAATTGCCGTAGCGGGATTCGCAGAAGTGAGAAAGTGCTCTCCGATGAGGAACGCATCCGCGCCCGCATCCAGGAGCAGTTCGATATGTGCTTTCTCGTGGATTCCGCTTTCGACAACAAACAGGCGATCGTCCGGAATGAGTTTCGAAAGACGGAGTGATGTCTGAAGATCCACGTCGAACGTTTTCAGATCGCGATTGTTGACGCCGATGATAGAAGCACCCGCCTCGAGCGCTTCGCCGAGTTCGAGTTCGTCGTGGACCTCGACAAGCGCGTCCAGCTTCAACTGGTTGGCAATCCTGATGAGGTTTTTCAATTCGTTTGTCTCCAGGATTGCAGCGATGAAAAGGATCGCACTGGCTCCGGTTGCGCGAGTCTCATACACCTGAAAGGGCTCGTACACGAAATCCTTCCGAAGTACTGGGAGTCCGGCGGTTTCAGCGATCTTGCCGATCCAAGCCAAATCACCCTGAAAAAAGTCTTCTTCCGTTACCACCGAGACGGCGCACGCTCCCGCTTCCGCGTAAGCTGTCGCTTGTTTTGCAGGGTCCAAATCCGCCTTGAGCACACCCTTGGATGGCGATGCCTTCTTCACCTCGGCAATGATTCGCACACGCCGCGGGCGCTCTAACGCCTCCCGAAACGAAGGCAGAGTTTTCGCCGTCTCCGCCATTCGCTTGACGATGGCTTCGGGCACACGCATCTTCGCAACCTGAAGCCGCTGCTGCTTGGCTTCAATGATGCGGGTCAAGATGTGTGCACGATCGAGATGCTTCATGTTGAGTCGGTTAAACACATACTTAACTAATCATCGAGCGAAGACATTTTGAAATTGGACGAATCCTGCATCTCAAATCCGAAATCCGAAATATCAGATTGGACTCCGCATCAGAGACAGTCCAATTTGCGATTTCGGATTTCGGATTTGAGATGCAGGATTCGTCCAATTTCAAATTCTCCGATCGACTGAATGCGTGGTTACTCAAGTATGTTATTGCCTTTACCAAGGAGGGATTTCTGCTCGCCTGTTGCATTCCTCTCCCTCCTTCCAAATCCGAAAAATCAATCTCACGCAAACTCCCTCAACTCCTCTACCTTCCTCAAAGCCGCGCCCGAATCGATCGATTCCGCGGCCAAACGGATACCATCTCTCCATGTCGAAGCGGCACCCGCAGCAACCAGCGCCGGCGCCGCATTCAACAAAACAACATCACGTCTGGGCCCGCGCTCGCCGCGGAACACATTTTCGATGATCTTCGCGTTATCAGCCGCATCGCCGCCAAGGATTGCGTCGATCTTCGCCGGTGTAATGCCAAAATCTTCCGGGGACATCAGAAACTGCCGTATCTCACCGCCCCGGATTTCGACGACATAGGTGCGGCTGGAGATGGAGACTTCATCCATGCCATTCGCACCGTGGACCACGAACGCGTGGTCGATGTCGAGGCCCTGGAGCGCATTCGCCATAAGTTCCATAATCTCCGGCGATGACACGCCCGCCACATGGAAGCACGCTGATGCGGGGCTGGCCAGGGGCCCGAGTATGTTGAAAACCGTACGGACCTTTAGTTGTACCCGTGCGGCCATGACATGCTTCATGGAAGTGTGAAACCGCGGCGCAAATAAAAAGCCGAAACCAATGTCTTTGATCGCGCGCCGCAGGCGCTCCGTCGGCATTTGGATATCAATGCCGAGAGCCTCCATCACGTCAGCGCTTCCGCAGCGGCTGCTTGCCGAGCGATTCCCGTGTTTTGCAACCCGCACCCCTGCACCGGCCGCAATAAACGCAGCCGCCGTCGAGATATTGAATGTCCCGGATCGATCGCCTCCGGTCCCCGCCGTATCGAGCACCGGCAGGACCTCGCTGTCCCAGAGCGGCTCAGCCTTTTCGCGCATAACACGTGCAAACCCGATGAGTTCCTGCGCGGTTTCGCCTTTCATTCGAAGCGCGGTTAAGAACCCGGCGATCTGAGCGTCGGTTGCCTTGCCCACCATGATTTCTTCCATGGCGTCGCGGGCCTCCTGCTCCGTCAGGTCGACCCGGTCGATCATTTTTTGGATGAGGTCCGTGATCATTGATGGTCAATCCGGCCGTCTACCGAAATCACCGAGGATACCACATCTAGGGAACAAGGGGTCAGACCCCGCGATCCCCCCGCAGGAGTTCCGCTAGAAGCGGAACTCCTGCTCCGACTCCTGTTTGGTTGACACGAGAGGACCGCTGGGCATATGGTTCTGCGCAAAGATAAGGTCGAAATCGAAAATTCCAGCTTGAATTCGAGGGGGAGACAATGGCGGAAAAGTTTTTCTCTTGCGACGGGCAGTCCATTCGGCGATTCCTCGCTTGCCTGTTTTTTGTGTTACTGGCAGCGTGTTCTTTCATTCCGGCTCTCTACGCCCAGCGCGTAGGCGCGGCGATTCAGGGAACCGTGCACGACCCCACGGGGGCAGTCATCCCCGGAGCAATGATTACGGCCATCAGCACGGAGACGAACCTCCGGCGCACAGCCACAAGCAATGAGGCCGGATTGTTTTCCATTCCGGACTTGCCTCCCGGCAAGTACCGGGCCCAGGTTTCTCTCCCGGGTTTTCAGACGAGGGTCGTGGAGAACATTGAGCTCGTCGTGGGGCAGGAATTCGTTTTGAATACCACGCTTCAGGTCGGCACGCTCGCGGAGCAGGTGACGGTCGCGAGCGAAGTACCGCTGGTGGATACTTCGACGTCGCAGATCTCCGGGTTGGTTGCCGAACGGCAGGTGAAAGATCTGCCGCTCAACGGCCGCAGCTTCGATAACCTGATTTCACTCAACCCGGTGATGGTGAATTCAAGCGCGATCAAGCAAACCACCTCGAGCAGCACCGGGCCGGGAAACTATTTCTCGGTTGCCGGCCGGCGTCCCGGCGAAAACATTTTCTCGTGGAACGGGGTGGAATACCCCGGCGGAAGCAACGCCATCAGCTCGACTCCGGGCGGCGTGAGCGGTCAGTTGCTCGGGATTGAGGCGGTGCGGGAATTCAACATCGTCCCCAACATGGACGCGGCGGAGTTCGGCCATCGTGCCGGTGGGCAGGTCAGCATCGTGACGCAATCCGGCACCAATGCCTTCCACGGCTCGGCGTACGAGTTTCTGCGCAACAGTGCGCTCGATGCACGGAACTTCTTTGACCGCCAGGTTCGGCCGACGGATCCGCGCATCCCTCCATTCAGGCGAAATCAGTTCGGTGGCTCGGCGGGCGGACCAATACAAAAGGACAAGACGTTCGTTTTTGGAAACTACGAAGGGTTCCGTCAGATGTGGAATCTGACAAAGGTCGCCATTGTTCCCGACGCTCAGGCACGCCGGGGGCTGCTGCCGGATGCTAACGGAGTCTATCAGCCAGTTCCGGACTTTAATCCGGCGGTCGTGCCGTACTTTGCGTTATGGCCGGAACCCAACGGGCGCAATCTCGGTGGAGGTGCAGCCTATTCTTACAACACAACTCCGAATCCGGTTCGGGAAGACTTCGGAATCGTGAAGGTCGATCGTACCTTCTCGGACAAAGATACTTTCAACGCAGCCTATACCATCGACGACGGAGACAATGTCGGCACAGGGCAAAATCCGTTCAGCCTGGTTAATAATTCAGAAAGAGCCCAGGTTCTCAGCCTGTCGGACACGCATATCTTTTCTCCCACCACGGTGAATAACTTCACCGCCGGATTTTCGCGCGTTTGGTTCCGTTACTTTTACTCGGTATCCGTATCGCCGGCAGGAGTACAACCATTCGTCGCTGGAAAGCCGCCGGAGCAAATCAACATTGGGGGCTCGCAGGGCAGCACCGTCATTACTCCTGCTGGTTCCGGACCTAACACCGGACACGACCAACGCAATGTGGACAACATATTCACCTACCAAGACAATCTTCGCATCACGAAGGGCATCCATTCGGTCGCCTTGGGCGGCTGGTTGGAACGGCTTCAGAGCACCGACCTGAGCGGAACTTATGGGCAGGTGAACTTCACCTCGCTGTTGAGCTTCCTACAGGGCAGACCGTCGCTGTTCCAGGTAACGGCGCCGGCGCCGGCGATTCCGTTCCGCGTTTGGATGGGAGCCTGGTTTGTGCAAGACGCCATGAAGCTCAGGTCCAACCTCACCTTGAGTCTGGGGCTGCGTCACGAGTTTTCGAACGGCTATCATGCCAATAATAAGTTGGGAGCCAGCTTCACTCAGGGGGCAGACGGGGTTCTGCTGACGCAGCCGAGGATTGGCGATTCGTTATTCACAAAAAACCGTGCCACGCGGCTCTTTGGCCCCCGTGCGGCCATAGCTTGGGATCCGTTTGGGAAAGGCCAGACGAGCGTTCGGGCCGGCTTCGGCATGGCCTACAATCTGCTGGACAACATCGGTTGGTGCTGCATCAATGTTCCTCCCATTGCGGGAGCTTCGCAGATTACCAATAGTGTCCCCTTTCCTTTGCAGATCGTGCCCGGAGGCACGTCGTTGGCGAGCGCCACGCCCGGAGGTGGCCGCCTGGGAATCCAACCAGATCCATATACTCCAACGGTATTGAATTATCACTTCGAGATCGAACAAGGTCTGCCCGGCAACATCGGCCTCCGCGTGGGCTACATCGGATCGCACGGCTACCATGAGGTTCTGCGCGGAGATGCCAATAAGGCATTCCCCACGATTTGCCCGGCATCGCCCTGCCCGGCAGGACTGGCGGCCGGAACCAAGTACTTCCCAAATCCCGTCGTCCGCCGTAATCCCCAACTGGGCAGCGCGGGAATTTTCTTTACGTCCGGCATCAACAATTACAACGGTGTCTTTGTGGACGTGAATCGCCGCTTCAGTAAAGGATTAGCTTTGCGGACCAACTATACCTACGGACGCAGCCTGGACAATTCATCTGCAATTACCGGAACTCAAGCCGGCGGACAGGTCGGCGTGATCATGGACACCGATGACCGCAAGCGAGATTACGGCCTGTCTGCTTTTGATGTCCGACATCGGTTTAGCTTGAGTGGCGTTTATGAATTGCCGATTGGAAAGGGAAAGCCATTCATGAGCGGCGTCAAAGGAGTCGCGGACAAGCTGGTGAGCGGGTGGCAGCTCAACACGATCGTGAATCTGCAGAGCGGCTTCCCCTTCACTCCCATACTTGGGTTTAATCAGTCGCGCGATGGGGATACAGGCAATCCCGATCGACCCAACATGGCTCCGGGCAAAACCTTGAAGGACGTCTACCTGCGGACGCCGGAACATTGGGTGGATGCCACGGCCTTCGCTCTTCCGCCGGCGGGAACCTATGGCAGTGTCGGCCGCAATGTTCTGACCGGCCCCAGTCTGAAGACGGTCGATCTTTCGATGTTCAAAACGACGCGCTTGACCGAACGATCGAACTTGCAGTTTCGTGCAGAGGCTTTCAACGTTCTGAACCGGACCAACTTTGGTATCCCGAACCTCGTGATGCTGACGCCTACTGGAGCTCCAGCCAGCTCCGCCGGCGCTATCACCACGACCGCCACCACGTCGCGGCAAATTCAACTCGGTTTGAAGCTGAGTTGGTGAGGAACTTCTAAGAAAATCTCGATTACTCGGCCAAACGAAAGGTTGGTTTTCCGGATTTGGAGCACGCGAAGAGCGCCGTGCTCGACCTATCAGAACACCTTCCTAAAGGTGAGATTGATGCGAGCGGCACCAGTCAGCGGATGCTGCCCATCGCCAAGTGGAGCAACACCGTGATAGACGAAGCGAGCGGGGCCGCCCCACACCACGATGTCACCACTTTCGAGGCGCAGGCGGCGCACCGGATCGGCGCGGCGTTTGCCGCCCCACAGGAATATGGCAGACAGGCCGAGCGAAACGGAGACGATCGGTGCCCATACATCATTCTCGTCGCGGTCCTGATGTAGGCTGAGTTTGGCGCCCGGGATGTACCGATTGATCAGGCAAGCGTCGGGATGATAGTTAGTGAAACCGGCCTCAGCAGCGGCGCGTGCAGCAATGTCGAGGAACGGTTCGGGCATCGCGGGCCAGGGAACTCCAGTGTGGGGATCCTCCGGATCATAGCGGTAGCCGCTCCGGTCGGATACCCAACCGACACTACCGCAGTTGGTCATCCCGACAGACATTGTGTACCCGCCGGGCGTAACGAGGTGGCGAAACGGCGCGGCCTGCGCAATCCGCGCCACTTCGTGAACCAGCAGAGGTCCTTCGACTGCGGCGAAGCCGTGCAGCAGCATGGCACCTTCTTGGAGGCGCTCATGCGAGGACGACAACGGATCCTTGTCGAAAAGAGGCATCGGCGCGTTCCTTAATAGCTCCGCTGAACCTTCACATTGAGATTTCACCATAGTCGGCATACGTTCCACTCCGAAATCACTGCGTGGGATTCTGAAGGCCGGAATTCGCCTGCCGTCAATGTCCGTGAATTGGCAGAATGGTAAAGTCCGAAAAGAATTTGTTCATCGTCGCGCGCCACGATGGCGAAACAACGTACGCACCTCATCAAATGCGGCATATTGGGGAATAAACTGGATTGAACGTAACAGCTATCGGTGCGCCGACTCGACCGTGGTATCGCGTGCTCAACCGGCGGCAGTGGAATACGCTGATCGTCGCAAATCTCGGCTGGCTGTTCGATGGATACGAGACGTACGCGCTGATACTCACCGTTGGTCTCACCTTTCAACAGCTCTTGCCGGCGGAGAGCCATGCGCGAATTCCCTTTTACGCGGGTTTAACGATTGCCGTCACATTGTTGGGCTGGGGAGTCGGTGGAATCGGCGGCGGGATTCTGGCCGACTACATTGGCCGTAAGCGGACATTGATCTACTCGATACTCGGGTACTCTTTGGTCACCGGATGCACGGCTCTAGCCTGGGATTCGACTTCATTCGTGGCTTTGCGCTTCATCGTCGGTCTTGCGCTCGGCGCCGAGTGGGGAACAGGTACCTCGATAGTAGCGGAGATGTGGCCTGCCCAACATCGCGGAAAGGGCGCCGGATTGATGCAGTGCGGGCTGGGTATCGGGTTCTTCTGCGCTTCAGCTGTGTGGTTTTTCATCAGTGGGCTGGGGCCTTCGGCATGGCGCTGGATGTACGTGATCGGAATCCTGCCGGCACTCGCCACTTGGTGGATCCGGCGTGGACTTGTGGAGTCAGATAAGTGGACAGAGTCCGATCGGCGGCGGCGCGAGGCGATCGCTGCCGAAACCCGAGGCGAGCGGCTCGACGAAGCTGACCGGCAACTCGCCCAGTTTACTCTGCTCGATCTGTTTGCGAATTCTCGAACGCGGCAGTTGACCATTGTCGCGTTCCTGATGTCGACCACGACAACACTGGCATGGTGGGGCATCTCGACCTGGGTGCCGGCATACGTCTCTTCACTCGCGATGATGCAAGGCCTGCCGGGAGCGCGATGGGCGAGTCTTGCGGGTATGTGCTACAACCTCGGTGCGATATGCGGATACATTGGGCTCGGCTTCTGCGCGGATAAATGGGGCCGGAAGCCCGTGACGATTGCATGGTTTGCGCTGGCTCTTCTCTTCACCCCCGTCCTTTTTCTATGGACGCATGACTTGTCGCTGCTCCTCGTCGTCTGCGGCATCAATGCGGTGTTTTCGCTGGGGCAGTACACGTGGTGCCCGACGTGGCTGCCGGAAGTCTATCCAACTCGAATACGCGCAACTGCAGTCGGGTTCTGCTTCAATGCTCCGCGTTTCATCGCATTCCTGGGACCGCTCGCCGCCGGGACACTCATCACGTACTTCGGTGGGTACGGCAGGGCAGCCGTTGTCGTGAGCATGATCTATATCCTTGGGATCGTCGCCGCTTGCTTCTTTCCGGAAACTCGCGGCAAAACATTACCAGACTAGTGCCGTCGCGCGAGAGTCCGATTGGCAACTTGCAAGGAAGAGGCAAGCCGCTCAGTCTTCGGACCCCACGGTAGGATCTCCACCGCGCGCGCGACGATTCGCATAGATCCTCCCTACCAACTCCTTCTTGCGCCTACCTAGTCTACCGGTCGCGCCGCGGGG